>Ga0265303_10003309_pt1 | contig 10113 bp, 9 predicted proteins | sample Helome_2_FD_192494 | JGI IMG/M metagenome (GOLD analysis project Ga0265303, IMG submission 192494) | Marine sediment microbial communities from subtidal zone of North Sea - Hel_20160317 (Illumina Assembly) | ecosystem: Environmental > Aquatic > Marine > Subtidal zone > Sediment ... | reverse complement strand
TGCACTGTTCCGCGAATCAGGGCGAGAACGGCGACGTGGCCATTTTCTTTGGTTTGTCCGGAACTGGAAAAACGACGTTGTCCGCCGATGCGAAACGCAAGCTGATCGGTGATGATGAGCACGGCTGGGATGACGAAGGCGTGTTCAACTTCGAAGGTGGCTGTTATGCAAAGGTGGTAGATCTGGATGCCGAAAAGGAACCGGACATTTACAAGGCGATCCGTCGTGATGCCTTGTTGGAGAACGTGACGATCGATGACGAGGGTAATCTCGATTTTTCCGATCGTTCATGCACTGAGAATACGCGTGTTTCTTATCCGATTTATCACATCGACAATATCGTCAAGCCGATTTCAAAGGCGGGTCATGCCGAACGGGTGATCTTCCTCACAGCGGATGCTTTCGGCGCGTTTCCGCCCGTATCGCGCTTGACGGACGAGCAGGCAGAGTACCATTTCCTGTCCGGCTTTACTGCCAAACTGGCGGGAACGGAGCGAGGTATCACCGAACCGACACCGACTTTCTCGGCCTGTTTCGGAAAAGCGTTTCTGACGCTGCACCCGACACAGTATGCGGAAGTTCTCGTTAAACGTATGCGCGCGGTCGGTGCGAAAGCCTACCTGGTAAACACGGGTTGGAACGGTAGCGGTAATCGCATTTCGCTGAAAGATACCCGTGCCATTATCGATTCGATCCTGGATGGCTCCATCGACGATGCGCCTTCGAGCAGTTTGCCTATCTTCAACCTGGATATGCCGACTGCTTTGCCAGGAGTCGACAGCGGCATCCTGGATCCGCGCCAGACTTACGCTGATCCCGCGGAGTGGGATGAAAAGGCACGGCACCTTGCACAATTATTCATCGATAACTTCGCCTCCTTCACTGATACCAAAGAAGGACAGGCATTGGTCGCCGCGGGCCCGCAGCTTTGATGTTTTCCAAATGAGAGAAAGGCCGGTAATGCCGGCCTTTCTCAGACCGATGACAAACCCGGGCTTTTTGCTGGGAATTGTTGTTTCTGGGTGAACCTGAGGCTGGGCTGCGAATTGGAGTGATTTCTGATAATCAGCGGAACAGTCCGCGGCTAGTGGCATGATCCCAGCCCGATACCCCAAGCGGGCGGGATTCTTTAAGTATCCCCAATCAAAACAGCCTGCCTGACTTTACAGGTCTCCCAGCTTTCCCATCTCCTTGGCAACCAGGTAATAGAAGGTCACCCGGCTCTTCTGGCGGTCGCCTTTCATGGTCTCACACACCTTTTTCACAATGGCGTCGCCGGCGGCGGCATCTGTTTGGCCAAGCTTTTTCATGCACCATTTTTCGGTTACACGACCGAGCTCTGACTTGTCTGAACAGGAAACCATCGAGGCGTCCTTGCTGCGCAGTGCAATACCGAGGTGCCTGACAATCTTCTGCACCACATCGGCGTCGGCGCCCGCGTCGTAACGCTGCACGTCAGAAAGATATTCGCTCATAATCTGTACTCCCCCTAATCGGAATTGAAGAAATAAAAACAACAATGGCAGATTCTTGTTCTCGGCACCGGGAGTACCGGTGTTCGCCCACGCAACGACGTGCCAATTCTTGTCCCAACATGCCATTGATTGAACGACGCCAAGCATACCTCAAGTAAGGCCTCAATATAGTCCGCAGCCCCCAGGTTTTCGCCCAATCGGACCTGCAGTGGCAACGCTTGAGTGCTCACCCGCATGTTGCATGAAGGAATCGGAATTTCTGGGATAGCTGGCTAAGCAGATTGGACTATCGCCCGACAAATCCGCTGGGAGCAGATTTGAACAGTGCACAGCACTGGCCCTGGAAGGGTGAAGGGCAGGATGCCCGGAATCAAAGCCATAGCCGTAGCTATGGATCGAGCGGGATCGTTCAAGCTGCAACGCCAGATTTTTCAGAAAACCGGTTAGGGCAAACTGTTCCTTGCATGATTTACCCAGATGGCTCAGTCAAATGCCTGTATTGCCGCCACCTAACTGAATACGCGTAACCGCCTTCGTGCAACATGCGGGCTGATAGTGTAAACAGGCCCCAGACCGCGTGAGAATGTCCCGCATGGATGACCTCATTTTGTTGCTGCTTCTTCTGATTGCGAATGGCAGTCCGATCGTTGTCCGCAAACTGCTGGACAGCAGACTTGACCAACCACTGGATGGGGGCAAGGTCCTCGCCGACGGTCATAGGCTGCTTGGGCCTTCAAAGACGTGGCGCGGCCTGGTTGCGGCCGTTTTGGTGACCACATTGTTTGCGCTCGCGCTGGGCTGGCCCTGGGAAATCGGTGTCACGATCGGCTTCTTTGCCATGCTCGGGGACACCGCCTCCAGTTTTATCAAGCGCCGTCTCGGCATGGCGTCCAGTACCATGGCCCCCGGACTGGATCACATACCGGAATCAATCCTGCCGCTTTTGGCCTGCAAACCGCTTCTGGCCCTTTCCTGGACCCAGGTGGTGCTGCTGAGCCTCGGCTTCATGGCCGCCAACCTCTTGCTGTCGAGGCTGCTGCACCGACTCGGTATCCGCAGGCATCCCTACTGAGCGCCCTGTTTCAGGCTGCACTCAGACGGTGGATCACCACCTCCGGGGGGCAGTTCAATCTGACCGGGACGATGCAGGTGCCGGCACCTACCGTGGTATAGGCCGGCATGCCGGCGTGACTCCAGGCACCTGATCCCATGTAGCGGGGACATTTCGAATCCAGCGTTAGCGGAATCCCGCCCGGCAGACAGATCTGGCCGCCGTGGGTATGGCCGCAGAGCATCAGATCGAAACCGGCATGCGCCGCCTGGCGATAGATCTCGGGCGTGTGTGAAAGCAGGATGGAGACCGCATCCGCGGGAATATCGGCCGCCGCGCTGGCCAGGTTGTCGACACGATAGTAGTGAGGGTCGTCCACGCCGACCAGATAGATGGAATCCGTGCCGCGTTCCAGTCTCGCATGCTCATTGAGCAGCATCCGGATACCCATCGACTCCATACCCGGCAACATGCGGATGCTGTCGTGGTTGCCGAACACGCCGAAGACCGGCTGCAAGAGCTGGGTACAAAGCCCGGCCATGGCACGCATTGCCGGCTCATGGGGCCCGGAGGTACTGGCCCGGTAGTCGCCGGTGAGCACACAGGCGTCATATTCGAGACCCGCGACAAGCTCGGCAAGGGCATCGATCGCCGGCGGGTTGAGATCGGCATGCAGATCGCTCATGTGCAGGATGCAGAATCCATCGAATGCCGGCGGCAGGTTCTTGATCCGGACCTCGTTGCGGCGAACCCGGATATCCAGCGTGTTCCTGCGACCACGCCAGTAGAGACCGGAAAGCCGTAGCCCATACTCGACCAGTGAATGGAACGAGTACCAGTTCTCCGGGTGGAAGAAATTGAGTCCCTTGCCAAATACCCGCGGTTCGCTTTCGGATTCGATACCCAGGCGTTGGCGTGCATGCACGGGCCCAAGCCGCTGTTCCAGTTGTTGCAGGATCTCGCTTTCCATTGTCCGACCAATGATGCCGTTGCTGTCAGCCCGCTGCGAGCCTGGAATCAATTCTAGTGCAGTACGCCGCAATCGATGGGACATTAGAACGCGTCAGAACGCGTCACGTTTTGCGGCAGGCAAGGCGCGAGGCGGAATCATAGCCTGGACTATGGCGACAACGAGCAACGCTGTATGGCGCGAAACGGGGCCGTTACAAGTTCCAGATAGGGCGGCGCACTGCACTGGCTCATGCACCACCCTGCCCTGGTTGAACCCCGGCAAGGCAGAAAACGAAAGGAAGCTCGTGGCCCACCGACTCAGTCGCAGTCGTCGTCCGCCCATTCATCACCGTCCGGTTCGGTATGCCGCACCCCGACGAACATCATGTTCTCCACCCATCCGAACTGGGTATCCAGGGCGGAATCGACCAGTCGCTCATCCAGGCCGTCGTATATGACCACCCGGCCGCGCTGTTCGGATGACAACTGGCGCTCCGATGGCGCCAGAAGGCGCTGTTCCTGCCAGTCCTGTGCCGCAACGGCCTCCTCCGCCATCAGCGGAATGCCCCATACCAGATGGGCCATCACCAGGCCTGTCAAGATCTGCTTGTTCATGATTCGTCTCCTCGATGTTGTTCTTCGGCATTGCCTTGCGGCAGACAGGGCATGTTCGTTTTCTGCCCGTTTGCCCTATTTGTAGCTACGCTGTAAGTGCAAGTCCGGGCGGAAAGACGGCTGGAAGACGACGGGGGAGGCGACGGGAAGGCGACGGGAAGGCGACGGAAAAACGACGGAAAAACGACGACATTATTCGTTTTAAATACAATATGTTATGTCGCGTCAAACTGACGCATGCCAGACAACTCATGGCACTCGATACCGACATCCGGCGAGCGGGGAAATGGACATTCGGGAGCAGACAGGCTTTTTCATCGGCGAATGGCAGGTTTCGCCGCACGAAGACACCCTGAGCAGGGACGACAGGACGGTCAGGCTCGAGCCCAGGGCCATGGAGGTCTTGGTCTACCTGGCCTCGCGCCCCGGTGAGGTGGTGTCGCGCCGTGACCTGGAAACCAATGTCTGGACCGGTATGGTCGTCACCGATGACGCGGTGACCAGCGCCATCATCAAACTGCGCAAGTCAATGGGCGACAACGCGAAAGACCCGCGATACATCGCCACTGTTCCCAAACGCGGTTACCAGCTGATCGCCCCGGTGAGGAAGCCAGCGGCGGACGCCGATGAGTTGGCTGTCGTCGACCAGGCAGGGATGCCACTCGCATCACTCAGGGCCGATCGGGCCAAAGTAGCCCTGATGGTGATGATCCTCGGGCTGGTGGCAGCGCTGGCGTGGGCTTTCCTGAGCAGCATTGCCCCGGCACCTCCCGAATCCACCGCGCCAGGTCTGGATGAAACCACCCGCCAGGCGCCCTCCATCCTGGTACTGCCTTTCGAAAACCTGAGCGAGGACCCGGCGCAGGAACAGTTCGCCGACGGCATCACCGAAGACATCATCACCGATCTCTCCGGCCTGTCCAATCTGCGGGTGATGGGCAACAACACTTCCTTTTCTTACAAGGGCCGATCGGTCCGACCACAGGAGGTGGGTGCCGAGTTGGGCGTCGACTTCGTCCTCGAGGGGAGCATCCGACGACACGGCGAGACCATCCGCATCAACAGCCAGCTGGTGGATGCCCGTACCGGTTTCCAGAAATGGGCGGAGCGCTATGACCGTGACCTGGCGCAGGTGTTCGTGGTACAGGACGAGGTAACCGACAGCATCGTGGAGGCACTCGCGATCGGCCTGGACAGCCGGGAAAAGACCAACCTGGCGCATCGGTCGACTGACAACCTCGAGGCCTACGAACACTTTCGGGAAGGCCAGGGACTGGCCGGCACCAGCACCCGGGAAAACAACCTGCTTGCCCAGGCGGCCTATCGCCGAGCGATTCAGGCCGACCCCGGCTACGGTCGCGCTTACAGTGCCCTCGCCTACACCCTGGCATTCAACTTCAGGCGCGGTTGGAACGATGCCCCCATGCAGACCATTGACCGTGCACTGGAAATTGCGCGCAAGGCCGTGGAACTCGACAGTTCGACTCCGCAGACCTACTGGTCACTGGGTTATGTACACATGATGCGCAAGGAATTCGAACTCGCCGAAAAGGCCGCTGCCGGGGCACTCGATATTGCGCCAAACTTCGCCGACGGTTACGGCCTGCTCGCCCTGATCAAGAACTCACTCGGTGAGGCGCAAACTGCGGTCGAGCTGGTCGAAAAAGGCATGCAGCTGAATCCTTTTTATACCTGGGACTACCCCTACAACCTGGGCAGGGCCTATTACACCCTGGGCCAGAACGAAAAGGCGATCAACGCACTCGAGGCGGCAAAGACGCGCAATCCGAATGTGGTCCCGATTCGGCTCCACCTGGCAGCAAGCTACGTCCGTGCAGGCCGGCTGGACGATGCCGAATGGGAGGTCGAGGAGATCCGCACCATCAGCCCGGATGAAACATTGGGTCACGTGGCGAGAACGCATCCGACCACGGACAAACAGGCGTTGCAGCGCCTGATCGATGAGCTCAGGGAGGCAGGCTTACCGGAATAAATATGTTCAAGGCGGACGCTTGTTCGCTGTCCCGCTCATGTTTCTGGTTCATATGGCGATCGCCATCAAACTCAGGGAAAAGATACCTGTTGATCCTGAAACCGGCTCGGAGTCGCCGAATGTTTGCGGCTTTCAACGGCCTGCCAGGTCTTTCTTCTGGGTCTCTATGATTGCCATGAGTACAGGTAACCAGAAGTAAATCCAGAACGGCTCGGGTGAAGTCAGAATGCTGTTAATCTCGGTCAGCAGGCAACCCCAGCCGAAAAGAGACAACAGCATCCAACGCGATTTCACTCTCAGGGTTTTGGTAAAAAACATCACGATGAATACCAGAAACACCGACGCGCCCAGTATGCCGTTTCGATACAGCATCGCCAGGTAGGCATTGTGAGGGTGATAAAACTGGCCAAGAATCTTCTCGCCTGGAACACAGCCAGTCCAGATATTGCATTCCGTGGTCAGCTGCCTGATTACCTCCTGCCAGATCTCCCCCCTGTGGCTCAAACCCCTGTTCAGCAGGAGTTCATCGAATCCCAAGACAAACACCAAAACGACCAGAAACCCGATAACCAGAAAACCCAGGACATACTGTTTCTGAAACCAGAGAAAACCAAAGAAAAATACAGCGAAGCCAAGCAGGGCCGTCCTGGACTGAAAAACGGATGCGCAAAGTAGAACCAGAGAAGAAACTGTCAGGAATCCCAAGGCATACAGGATCTTTGGCGACTTGTTCTGCAGCCAATCTGATATACCAAAAACCCAGGCCGATAAGATTCCGAAACAGATAAGGATCCCAAAAAACCCGGGGTGAATAGGCACCCCGAGAAATTGATCATACCGCTTCCACTCCGAGGTCTGCGCCCAGATCAAGACCCAGTCCACGGTAGCAATCGCCAACAAAAAAACACTGAAGGCCGAAAAAATCAGCAGGTAGTTCTTGACCTTTTCCTGCCCCCGGTCCAAAAAAACGCAGACCAGAAAAAACAATATCAGGTATACACCCTCCTTCAGATCATTTGCGTCATTAAAATCGAACAGCGATATCAGCAGAATAATGAGGAAAAACCAATAAAACTCTTTCAGGATTCTCTTGAAATAAGCAAAGTCATAGGCAGCCATCAATGCACTCGGGAGTGCGAGACCGGCATAAAATATATTGTTGACCGACTTTGAGGTCAAAGGAAGATAAAAGGATATTAAGAAAAGGACAAAAATCGCTGCAAAGACGAAACGCCCTGCCGGGACCAGTTTGTTGCCGTCAAAAAGCTTCAGATAACTCATGAAGCTTCCCTATCTGAGCCCATCAAGAAAGGTTTCAATAAAGTTCAGATACTTATTCCTGAATTCATCCAGGCTATGATTTTCAACGACATAGTTGTAAGACTGCGCACCTTTATCCTGCAATGTTTTCGTATCGAGCTTCAGGTATTGTTCGAGCGCCGCCGACAAAGCGCCAACATCGCCGGGCGGCACGGCGATTCCGTGGGCGCCTTCGATCAAAGGCCGCATTGCCGGGATATCACTGGCGACTACCGGAAGCTTGCCCGCCATGCCTTCAAGCAGGGCGAGACCAAGGCCCTCCCTGGTTGACGGCATGGCAAAAATATCGAACGCTTTGACATAACTGGCCGCATTCTCCCGGAAACCCAGCATGAATACCCTGTCCGCCAAACCGAGGCGGACAGCCAGTTGTTTCAGCTTATCCATCTCGCGACCGTCGCCGATAATCGCCAGATAAGAATCAGGCAACCGACCAGACAAAGCGGCGAACGCCTCGATCAGATAACGATGCCCCTTGATAGGCACCAGGCGACCCAGCGCACCGATTATGCGCCCGTCCCGAGGTAGACCAAGGGCTTCGCGCGCGTCGGGCTGACTCAAATGCTGTGCGCCGATCTTGCGAAGATCGACGGCATTGGTAATGGCTTCCGTATTGCTTTCGTCGAGACCGGCGTCCAGGCCGATCAGATGAGCTTTCACTGCCGGTGATACCCCGACAAATCTCCAGGCCGGGGTAATCGAACGCCTGACCTGCCTTTTTCGATAGGACCTGTCGTACTCTCCCAACCCATGAGAGACGCCAATACACAAGGGCACATGCAGGAATCTATTCAAAAAAAGCATCATGCTGACCGGCTTATAGCGATGACAAATCACTATGTCGTATTGCTCTCTTCTAAGAAGTTTAAACAGCCTCCATGAGGCCGATAGTCGGAGCCCTTTGATTTGCGACTCACGCAAATTGAGATAAATCGTTTCATCGGAAGAGCTACGCAGGTGATCAGGCTTTTCGCTGCCGCAAAGAAACAGCGTGGTGGTTTCATATCTATCTTTGGGCAAAGCAGAAAGGATGTGCTCGCCAAGATAGAAGATACCGGATGACCGGGCATTATTGCTGGTGAAAATCTGGAGTACTCTTATTTTTTTCATCAGGACACGCTCGGAACAAGCCATGACATGATACTACGCGGTGCAGCCGGCCCAAAAACAGACATCCTGGAGCACGCCGTTTCGCACAGACGAACGGTGTTGCTAATATTGGGGCTTCGCTTGTGTCCCCCGGAGAAACACGACCCATGAAAAGATACCTTGCACTGATGACTGCCGTGCTTGTTGCCGGCGCCGTACAGGCCGAGGAACCCGAGAACTACATCAAGTACAGACAGGCCATGATGAAGGCCATCGGCGGTCACAGCGGTGCCGCCAGCCAGATCGTGCGCGGCAAGGTTGCCCCGGAGGGTGACTTGGTGATGCACGCATTGGCGCTGGCGGAATTGAGCCGCAATATCACCCGGCTATTTCCCGAAGGCTCTGACTTTGGTGAAACCAGGGCCAAGGAAGAGATCTGGGATCAATGGACCGGATTCGAACAGGCTGCTGAAAAAGCCAAGAAGGCCACAGCAGATTTCGCTGCGGCAGCGGCTGGTCGAAACCCGGCACAGATTGCCAATGCGTTTAAGGATGTCGGAAAAAGCTGTAAGGGTTGCCACAAGGATTTCCGCGAGAAGGAAGACTGATCGATGCGGCGATGGCCGGCTGCTGTCCTCGGCCTGATCTGGTCTGCGTCGGGATTATGCTCAGAAGGCGCATACCTATTCGATGCCGCCGGCTGCCTCGCCTGCCACACCGCCGAGGGGGGACAGCCTCTCGCCGGCGGCCGGGCCTTCGAAACGCCTTACGGTGTCTTCTACTCACCCAATATCAGTCCCGACCCCGGGACCGGAATAGGCAGGTGGAGCAGGGCAGACTTCATCAAAGCAATGAAGCATGGTGAGGCCCCTGACGGGAGCGCCTATTTCCCGGTCTTCCCCTACCCCTCATACCGGCTCATGAGTGATGCCGATGCCGGCGCCCTGTTCTACCATCTGCAGACTCTCCCCCCGCAGCGTCAAAAAAACCTTGAGCACGATCTGCCCTGGTGGCTCGCGCGCTGGATGATGAAACTCTGGCAATGGCTGATGCAGGAGGAACCGCCGCCTCCCCCGGCCGACCCGAGACTCAGTCGTGGCCGCTACCTGGTCGATGCACTCGGGCACTGCGGCGAATGCCACACGCCGAGAAACTGGGCTGGCGTCTCTGATCGCAGCCGCTATCTGGCCGGCAGCAAAGATGGCCCGGAAGGCGAAAAGGCACCCAACATCACGCCGCACCGTGGCGATGGCCTGGGCAAATGGGATGCGGACGACCTCGCTTACTTCCTTGAATCGGGCGAACTCCCGAATGGCGATTACGCCGGCAGCCTGATGACCGAGGTCATCGACAACAGCACCTCGAAACTCACCGCCTCCGACCGCCGAGCAATGGTCGAATATCTCAATTCGATACCGGCCATCCCCGGGGCCTGAGCCCATCCCGGCGCCCAGCGCAACAACAATGCTGGCAGGACGCTTCTTCACGCGTCCCCTAGTGGGCCAAGTGGAAAGTTCTGTAACAATCAGAGCCACTGTGCGAGTGTGAATCAAGGCGCGTTTCGCAGGCAATGGCCCCTCCCTTGGCAAGAAACGCAACACCGAGTCGCGCTCGCACAG
>Ga0265303_10003308_pt1 | contig 10114 bp, 7 predicted proteins | sample Helome_2_FD_192494 | JGI IMG/M metagenome (GOLD analysis project Ga0265303, IMG submission 192494) | Marine sediment microbial communities from subtidal zone of North Sea - Hel_20160317 (Illumina Assembly) | ecosystem: Environmental > Aquatic > Marine > Subtidal zone > Sediment ... | reverse complement strand
GACTGCTCGAGAAGCCCGAATCGTATCATCGACCACCGCCGGAATTGCTCGATCCCGAGATTCGCCAGAGCGAGGCGGCTGGTCATCGCATCGAGATCCTTCGATTCGAGAGTGGCTATGCACCACTCGAGGGCGAGCCGGGCCGCGAGCGATGGATGGGGTACGCCCCCTGTCGAGACGGCTGGGCCTACGTACTTCGCCACTCGGGCGCCCCGCGGCCGTGGATCATCTGCACCAATGGCTACCGAATGGGATTCCAGGGAATCGACGTCGGTCTCTTCGAGCGCTTCTTCGAGAAGAACGGACTGAACGTCCTGATTCCGGTTCTCCCGCTACATGGACCGCGGCGCCTGGGGCTTCATTCCGGAACGGGTTTCCTCGGTATCGACGTCATCGACACGCTGCACGCCGAGGCCCAGGCGATGTGGGACATGCGTCGATTGCTCTCATGGATCCGTTCGCAGGGTGCACCTAGCGTCGGCGCCTTCGGGTTGTCGCTGGGCGGCTATACGACTTCGCTCTTCGCGAGCGTCGCGGACGACCTGGCGTGCGCGATTGCCGGTATTCCCCTGACGGACATCCCGCGCATGTTGTTGCGACATGGTGAGATCCATCAGCTTCGTTATGCACAGCATCTCGGCTACGACCTCGACCAGATCGCGGAAGTCCTTCGCGTCATCTCACCGCTCGCCCTCACGCCGAAGGTCCCGCATTCGGGACGCATGATCTTCGCAGCGAACGCCGACCGGCTCGTGACGCCCGACCAGGTCGTCGATCTCTGGAAGCATTGGGAGGAGCCCGAAATCGTCTGGTACGCGGGCTCGCATATCAGTTTCATGCGCGAGCGAGAGGTCTGGGATGGAGTCGATCGGACCCTGCGCGACGTGGGTCTGGTCGCCGAATCCAGTTAGTGGTCGCGAGCCCTTCGAAGTCGATACGCCACGTGTGCCGTGGCCGCTATGATCCCGCCGATGCCCTCCACTGATTCTCGTACGAAACGCCGCTACAGACTTCGCAGAGACGATCTCAATCAACAGGTGGATGCGCTCGTCGAAGCCGCTCGCCGTGAGTCCTCGGATCCAGAGGATCTCGATCTGGCTCGCGAGATTCTCGTGACGGGTGTTCGGTTGCTCCGCGATGGAACCTCCCGCGCTGAACTGAAGCTCGTGAACAATGCCCTCAAGGAACTGCGGCATGCCTTCCGCGTGTTCAGCGAATACGATCAGAACCGCAAGGTCGCCGTCTTCGGGAGCGCGCGAACGCCCGAGGACCATCCCGATTGGACTCACGCCCACGTCTTCGCGGAACGGATGGTCGAGAAGGAATGGATGGTCATCACCGGCGCTGGCGAGGGGATCATGGGCGCCGCTCAGGGAGGGGCCGGTCGCGATTCTTCCTTCGGTGTGAATATTCGCCTGCCTTTCGAACAGACGGCGAATGATGTCATCGCGGGCGATCACAAACTCATCAACTTCAGGTATTTCTTCACTCGCAAGGTCGTGTTCGTCAAGGAAGCGCACGCCATCGCGCTCTTTCCTGGCGGTTTCGGCACCCACGACGAAGGATTCGAGGCGCTCACGCTGATCCAGACCGGAAAGAGCGAGATCGTTCCCGTCGTATTCATCGACGAGCCCGGAGGACGCTATTGGCTCGAATGGCTCGAATACGTCGAGACGCATCTGAACGATCGGGGCCTGATCAATCCCGAGGACTTGAATCTGTTTCGTGTGACGGACTCCGTCGATGAGGCAGTCAACGAGATCGAGGGCTTCTATCGAAACTATCATTCGAGCCGTTACGTCGGCGGGCATCTCGTCTTGCGGATGCACGTCGGTCCGAGCGACGAAGAACTGGAGGCGTTGAACGACGATTTCAGCGGATTACTCGAATCGGGATGTATCGAGCGCGCCGAGGCGCTCCCCGCAGAATACCGGGAGCTCGCGCACCTTCCGCGCCTGCGGCTGCATTTCAATCGGCGGGCGGTGGGCCAGATGCGCCGGTTGATCGATCGTTTGAATGAGTTCGGGGACGAAGTTGCGCCGCCGCGCGATGCACGGCGACGAGAGATCTTTCCGAGCCCTCTTCCGGTCGACCAGGAGCTCGAGGAATCCGTCGAAGACGACTAGGAGCCTGACCCAAGACTCGTCGCGACGCCCATGCGCCGATGCATCACCGCTGGCGGCGTTGCGAAACCTTGCTGTAGCCAGCTACAGCTGCGCTTCCGCGCCTTGCCAGCGGCGCGCCTCGACACCCGGGCTTCCCACGAGAGTCTTGGGTCAGGCTCCTAGTCCGCGGTCCGCCAGCATGGGCCATCGACCCTGGATCGGGCGCGGCGAAAGTGCTGTCTTCGCTCTAGGATTGATGGCTCGCCGACGTCGCGAATGCAGGGAATCCGGGATCTGCCGAGGATGATGATGGCCCAGAACGACGACGCAAAGATCGACCTGCTCGATCGCGCACTCTACGAGAACGACCCGCAAGAAGTCTACGCGTGGCTTCGTCGTGAAGCGCCCGTGTACTGGGACGAGACGAACGAGATCTGGGGCATCTCGAGACACGCGGATATCGTCAAGATCTCGCGCGATCCCGATCGTTTCTCGAGCGCTGCCGGTTCGCGCCCGAACACCGAGGGCAGCGGTTCGATGATCGATAGCGACGATCCGAAACACCTTGCCTACCGACGAATCTTCGCGAAGCAGATCACGCCGCGAGGCGTCAAACAGTTCACGCCTCGTGTTCGGCGCATCGTCGACGATCTCTTTTCGAAGCTCGAGGGTCGCTCCGAGTTCGATGTCGTGAAGGATCTCGCCATTCCGCTCCCGGTTCGTGTCATCCTCGAGGCACTCGGCCTCGACGATGAAGACTGGCCTCGGTATGCGCGGATCGCCGAGGTCACGATGGCGGCGGGAGGCGGGCCGCGATACCTCACCGACGAGGTTCGAACGGTGGCGGCTCAGTTCTACGGAGAGGCCTGTGGCGAGGTCGAGAAGCGGCGTGCCAACTCGTCCGACGACTGGTTCACTTTGATGACGAGCCACGCCGACGAGGGGCCGGCCGCGCGGTCGCCGATCGAGATCGCGGCCGAGTCGCTTCTCATCCTGAATGGCGGGAGTGATACGACACGGCACGTGATCGCGGGTGGGACCCTCGCGTTGATTCAGCATCCGGATCAATATGCATTGCTGCGTGCCGAGCCCGAGCGGCTTCCGGTCGCGATCGAAGAGATGGTTCGCTGGGTCTCACCGCTTCTCAACATGCGTCGGACCGCGACGGAGGATGTGGAGATCGGTGGCCGGAAGATCCGCAAGGGCCAGCAGGTGCTTCTCATGTACGCTGCGGCGAACCGCGACGAGTCGGTCTTCGAAGAACCGGAGCGTTTCGACATTACGCGTCATCCCAATCCACACGTCGCCTTTGGCATCGGTGCGCATTTCTGTATGGGTGCGAATATCGCGCGCATGGAACTCCGTTGCATGTTCGACGCCATTCTGAATCGGCTCCCGCGATTGGAGCGGGCCGAATCGGGAGAGGTCGAGATTTCGGCCCCGGCCTTTGCCTGCGGATTGACGACGCTCCCGGTTCGTGTTGCCGCTGCCTGAGCGACGGCTGTCGGTCAGTGCCTAACGTCCTCAGTCAGCTGCTCGGATCGGGTCGACTCCGGGAAGCATGAGAAAGGAATCGAAGAGAATGCCGAAACGTTCCGCCGTCCTCGTGGGTTATACGGAGTGGGCCCCGCAGCGCAACTGGCCACGGCCGATGTTCGGGATGGAAGCCGCCGCCGAGCTTGCATTCGAGGCCCTGGCCGACGCGGGGATCGAGAAGGACGAGGTCGATGGCCTCGTCTTCGGTGGCTTGCAGGAGTCCCCACTCTTCGCCCCCCTCGCGATGGCCGAGTATCTCGGCATTCAGGCGCATTTCAATGAGGTCGTTGATCTCGGAGGGGCGACTTCCGCTGCGCTCGTCGTGCGCGCGGCGATGGCGATCGAGGTCGGGCTCGCCGAGACCGTATTGATTCTCGCTCCGTCCGTTCCGCCTCCGCCGGAAGCGGGCGGCGCCGCCGAGAAAATGATGCTGCCCTACTACTTGATGGGCGACGCATGGGGCTCACCACAGAGCCAATACGACATTCCCTATGGCCTGGTCGCCGCGACGCCTTCCTTCGCGATGGTCGCAAGTCGCTACATGGCCGAGTATGGAGTAGCGCCCGAGACTCTGGCGAAGCTCGTCGTCGATCAGCGGTACAGCGCTTTGAAGAATCCGAAAGCCGTCTTCCGCGACAAGCCGATCAGCGTCGAAGACGTGCTGGCGTCGCCGATGATCGCCGACCCGATACATCTCCTCGAAATGGTCATGCCGTGCTGGGGAGGGGCTGCGCTCGTGGTGACGACACCGGAACGTGCGAAACGATTGCCCCACCGGCCGGTCTTCGTCTCTGGCTACGGTGAATACGTGAGTCACAAGACAGTGACCTACATGCCGAATCTGACGGAGACGCCCGCGCGGCAGGCGGCGGAGCAGGCCTTCGCGATGGCAGGAGCCGAGCGAAGCGCGATCGATGTCGCGTCCTTCTACGATTGTTTCTCGATCACGCTGCTGCTGACCATCGAAGACGCGGGCTTCGCGAAGAAGGGCGAGGGTGGCCGCTTCGTCGAGGAGCATGATATGCGCTACGACGGTGATTGGCCGCTCAATACACATGGCGGGCAGTTGGGAATGGGGCAGGGCGGCGCGGCCGGAGGGATGTCGCAAGTGATCGATTCCTTCACCCAGCTCCAGGGACGCGCAGGCGACGTTCAGCTCCCGAAGGCGGACATGGCCTACGTAACGGGGGTTGGCGGATTGATGGCGTCTCATGTCGGTCTCGTTCTGGAGGGTGCGTGATGCAGCCGCATTCAGAAAGCGGGCGCCCGCTTCCGCGTCGCACTCCGATCAGCGCGCCCTTTTTCGACGCCGCCAAGGCACATCGGCTCGTCGTTCAGAAATGTCCTCGAGATGGGCTCTTCTTCTATCCACGCACTCGATGTCCCGGATGTCTGGGTGACGATTGGGGCTGGGAGACGATGAGCGGTCGCGGCGTCGTTCATGCATTTGCGATCGATCGGGTTGGCCATGATCCGGCACAGCGCTCGAGACTCCCACTCGTCATCGCGGCCGTCGATCTCGAAGAAGGACCGAGGTTGACGACCAACATCGTTGATTGCGCGCCGGCGGAGGTCGCGGTCGGGATGGAAGTCGAGGTCTGCTTCGAGGATGTCGACGGCGAGAGCCTGATTCTTTTCCGGCCGCGTTAGGTGTCGATCATGCTGACTTCCAGAACAGGGAGAATCTCTTGAAGTTCGTCGTTTCGGGTGCTTTTCAACCACCCGCGCATCTCGTACCGATCGGCATCGCTTCGGAAGAAGCTGGCTTCGAGGCCATCTCTTTCTCCGATCATGTCGTGTATCCAGAGACTCTCGACACGCCCTATCCCTATACAGAAGATGGCGTGCGTCGCTATGACGAGATGACGGAATTCCCCGATGCCTGGGTCGTTGCAGGTGCGCTCGCCGCGGTGACCACGCGCCTGCGGATCACGACGAATGTCTTCGTGCTGCCGATGCGCAATCCATTTCTCGCCGCGAAGACGATCGCGACGGCCGTCGCACTCTCGAACAATCGGGTCACGTTGACGATCGGTGTGGGTTGGTCCGGTGTCGAGTTCGAACTCGTCGAGCAGCCCTTTCGCCGTAGAGGGGCTCGCGCCGACGAAATGCTCGAGGTCATGCGGAAACTGTGGAGCGGCGAGATGATCGAACATCGCGGCGAGTTCTATCGATTCGACAGGCTGAAGATGACGCCGCCGATCCCGACGGCCGCGATTCCCGTCTGGGTGGGTGGGATCTCCGATTTCGCGCTCAAGCGAGCAGCGCGAAACGATGGCTGGCTATCGGATCTCCAGACCACCGACGAGATCCTCGAATGCATCGAGAAGGTTCGCGGCTATCGCGAGGAACTCGGTCGGCGTGGCCCCTTCGACGTCATGGCGAGCGCCAGCGACGCTGTGGGCATCGACGGATATCGCCGCCTCGGCGACGGCGGAACGACGCATATCCTGACCATGCCGTGGGTGTTCTATCACGGGATGACCGATGAACTCGACAAGAAGGTCGATGGCATTCGGCGTTTCGGGGACGACGTCATCGCCAAGATGAACTGAAGGCTGTCGCCGGCTCGACGCTCGGCTGCGTCGTTGACTGATCGAGATTCGTCGAGACCTATTCATTCGGCGCTTCGCGCCGGACCTTCGGGAAGGCCGCGAGGTAGTTCTCGAAGACGGCGTAGACGCTCTCTCGGTCGATTCCGAAGTCTTCCTTCAAGTCGTACAGAATCTTGCCGTGTCGGCCGCGCGGATGATCTTCGATGTATTTTCGCATCGCGCTGCGAGTCTCGCCGGTGAACGAGAGCCCGGCGCGCTCGTAGATGCGCGCGATGGTTCCCCAATCGTCTGCCATGAACTCATGGAAATAGACATGCTCGGTCCGGTCCTCGGGGATCTCCGTCTTGTCGCGCACGAGGCCATCGAGCAGAAGCTTCATCAGGAGCTGCGCGTAGGCGGCCGTCTCCTGGACGTCGACCGGCGAGCGTGAGAAGCGCGCCGCGTACGTCAGCATCGTGGCCCACGACGTGAAGACGGCCACCGGGTCGCGATGCGTCACGACGAGCGTCGCGTCGGGAAAGCAATCCAGGAGAGCGGGAACGAAACTCAGGTGCTGAGGACTCTTCAGCACCCAGCGTGGGCGCGGTTCGAGAAAGTGCAGCGCCTTGATGGCTCGCTTCATGAACGCGTAATGGGGCCGTTGATCTCGAAGGAAATAGGTCCGCATCCAGTCGTCGACCTGGGCCGAGGCGGCCATCAGCAAGGTCGACATGCACAGGTGCTGAAGCTCGACCTCTTCGTGGATGCCGTCGTTCTCGACATCGTACATGTTGCGGAAGAGGGGCATCATCATGTGTTGGATGTCGAGTTGCGCCTGGCCGTTCTGCCGCCGCACGTCCGGGACATCGCCGCGCCGTGCGGCGGGGCTGGGGATCGGCTCGAGCGACTCCCAGTAGCGGAGCGATCGCAGTCGCTCGTCGGCTCCGATCAGGTTCAGGAGATGCGTCGTCCCCGATCTGGGGAGGCCCGCGATGATCAGCGGCCGTTCGATCTCGATGTCTTCGATTTCGGGGTGTTCGGCGTAGAGCGCTTCGAGGCGGCTTCGTTGAATCAGATGCCGTTTCGCATACTGCGTGGTCTGGAAGCGCCCGATGCGGCTCTGGTGTCGATCGGTCTGGACGGCGCGCAGGTACTCGTCGAGACGCTCTAGAGTCCCGTCGTCTTCGATCTGATCGCTGAAGAAGGGCACGTCGCATTCGGCGCGCGCCGCGGCGACGATGGCTTCGAGCGAGAACTCGAAGGGCGTCTCGTCGATGGCCTTGATCGCGGCCGCCCCCGCCTCGGAATGATCGGGATCGCGCAGGTCGTGAATCCGGATGCCCTCTGTCAACACGCTCGCCTTTCGCTCGCATATTCAGTCGATTCTTTCGATCGGCGAGCGTAGCGCTCCAATCGGGACTGCATGGGGGTGCAGGAGCGAGAGTCACCGAGCCGATCGGCTCCCATTGGGGCCAGCAGAGGGCTAACGTCGGGACAGACTCCGACTGTCCGGTTCGGGGATCTGTGCGCTCTCGGAAGGATTCACCCACTGTCGAGGTCCGGCCCGAACGAAGGACCGCGATTGATGGACGAGGAGATCGACTCTGGACTTCGCGACGGCGACATGGTTGACGCTCGGATTCGGGCTCGGCCTCGTCCACGCCTTTGATGCAGACCATGTCATGGCTCTGTCCGTATTCGCGTCCCGACGACGCAGCGCGTCGCATGGAATGCGCGCGGGTCTGCGTTGGTCCCTCGGGCATGGACTCGTACTCATCAGCGTTGGTTTCGGTCTTCTCGTACTCGGACGCGCGCTTCCCAATGGGTTCATCGTCGCGGCCGAACGGGGTGTCGGCGCTGTGATGATCGCGCTCGGAATCTGGGCCTTCTTCGAATTGATGCGGCAGCGCGGTCATCTCCATTTCCATGAACACGACGACCTGCTCCCCCATGCCCACTGGCATTCTCATGCCACCGGAGGTCCAGACGGGACCGAGGATCCAGGAGCCGTCAGCACTCGAGGCCGACATCGCGAACTCGCCCATCGGCACGAGCACGGGCCGCTTCTTGTCGGGGGTCTTCACGGTCTCGCGGGCTCGGCGCCGATTCTCGCCGTGCTTCCTGCTGCGGCGCGCTCGCCCATGCTCGCGATCGGCTATCTGCTGCTCTTCGCGCTGGGTGTGAGCCTGGCGATGGCCATCTTCAGTGGCGCCCTCGGCCATCTCGTGGGTCGGCTTCAAGGGCGAAGCAGCGCACTGGGGCTCACCAGTCTGCGGGCCGTGAGCGCTTCGGGATCGATTCTCCTCGGCGTCTGGATACTCGTGCTCGGCTGATCGAATCGATTTCGAACGGCGACCGGGAGTCCGAGGCCCGATCGGAAGAGCCCCCGAATGGGCATTCTGTTCCGGTATGCTCAGACGCCGCGGTGAGGCCCGCCGCGGCGTATCCGATCCGATCTCGAATCCTGGGATTCGAAACCCAGTCGAGGAAGTCCAATGTCAGAGGCACCTACCTGGGACCAGGCCATCGCCGCGCTCACTGGCGAAGGCGGTCCCTTCGAGATGATCGAACGCGAGGCCCATGGTCGAAAGACCCGCGCTTACGCGAATACCCCGCCTTCGATGCGCCATGCGTTTGCGGGCGCGAGGCTTCAGGGAGACAAGACCTTTCTCGTCTATGAAGACGAAACCTGGAGCTTTGCCGACGTGATGGCTCATGTCGACGAGATCGCGGACGCTCTGGTGAATCGATACGACATCCGACCCGGCGATCGTGTCGCGATCGCGATGCGAAACTATCCGGAGTGGATCACGTCCTTCGCGGCGATCGTATCGGTCGGTGGCATCGCGGTCTGCATGAACGCCTGGTGGAAGGCCGACGAGATGGCCTACGGCCTCGAAGATTCCGGCGCGAAGCTCTTGATCGCCGACATCGAGCGCATCCGCACCGCGGAACCGGCCCTCGCGAAAACGGGGACGGCTGCGATGGTCGTACGGCCTGAAGGTGATCTGCCAACGGGGGTCGATTCCATGGCCGAGGTGTTGCGGACCGGCGCCCCGATGCCCGAGGTCGATGTCGAACCCGACATGGATGCGACGATCCTGTACACGTCGGGAACGACAGGTTTTCCGAAAGGCGCCGTTTCGACGCACCATGCAGTGCTTTCCGCGCTCCAGTCGTTTGCTTTTCGCGCACTCGCGGGAGCGATGACGCAGCCCTTGAAGGCCCCCAACCCCCACGATCCGTGCTTCATTCTCGCGGTACCGCTCTTCCACGTTACGGGTCTCGTGCCGGTGATGCTCTCGTGCTTCCTCAATGGAATGAAACTGGTGATCATGTACAAGTGGTCGCCGGAGAGGGCCCTCGAACTCGTGGAGCGCGAGCGCGTGACCCAATTCGTCGGGGTGCCGACGATGACGATCGATCTGCTCGAATCGCCAGACTTCGAGACGCGTGACACCTCGAGCCTTGCGAGTGTGGGCGGCGGGGGGGCGCCGGCGCCTCCCGAGCTCGTTAGTCGAGTCGACAAGAGCTTCGAACGCGCCCGCCCCGGACTCGGCTATGGCATGACGGAAACGAATGCCTATGGCCCGCAGAATTCCGGAGACGACTATCTTCGGAAGCCGCGAAGTTCGGGGCGTTCGGTTCCCGTCCTCGAAGTGCAAGTCTTCGACGAATCGATGAACCCGTTGCCCAGTGGTGAGGTCGGCGAGATCTGTTTCCGTGGGCCGAACCTGATTCGGGGCTACTGGAACAAGCCCGAAGCGACTGCCGAGACGATCGTGAATGGCTGGCTGCGCAGCGGAGATCTGGGTCGTCTCGATGACGAGGGGTTCATCTATGTCGAGGATCGCGCCAAGGACATGGTGCTACGGGGTGGCGAGAACATCTATTGCGCCGAGGTCGAGGCCGTCATCTACGAGTTCGACGATGTCCATG
>Ga0265303_10003307_pt1 | contig 10116 bp, 7 predicted proteins | sample Helome_2_FD_192494 | JGI IMG/M metagenome (GOLD analysis project Ga0265303, IMG submission 192494) | Marine sediment microbial communities from subtidal zone of North Sea - Hel_20160317 (Illumina Assembly) | ecosystem: Environmental > Aquatic > Marine > Subtidal zone > Sediment ... | reverse complement strand
AGAGATTATATAAAGAATGGACATATTTGTTAAAATATCACAATTTATTTTAAGCTTATCATTGTTAATAGTTTTGCATGAACTCGGCCATTTTATTCCGGCGAAACTATTCAAAACTAAAGTCGAAAAATTTTATTTATTTTTTGATTATAAATTTTCAATTTTTAAGAAAAAAATAGGTGAAACAGTTTATGGTATAGGCTGGATTCCACTTGGAGGGTATGTGAAAATTGCAGGAATGATAGATGAAAGTATGGATACTGAACAAATGAAACAAGAACCAAAATCTTGGGAGTTTCGTTCAAAACCAGCTTGGCAGCGCTTAATTATTATGTTGGGTGGTGTTACAGTCAATTTTTTATTAGGGATCTTTATTTATGTCATGATTTTGAATGTGTGGGGTGAAGATTTTGTGAAGCCTGAAGATCTTAAAGGTGGTTTCGCTATAAATAAGGAATTTAAACAATACGGTTTTAAAGATGGGGATCAAATAATTGCTGTCAACGGCGAAAGACCGTTTAACGTATTAGATATTAATAAACATCTTTTTTTAAGGAATGTCTATAATATAGAGGTAAAGCATTCTGATGGTATGACTCAAAAAATAGATCTACCTGAAGATATTGGTCTAACAATGTGGACTAATGGTATCATGGAGCCATTTAACCCTAGACTTTTACCGGTACTTGATAGTATACTGCCTCAATCACCGGCTAACAAATCAAATTTGTTAAAAGGAGATGAGATTATAGAAATAGATGGAGAACGAATATTGTTTTGGGATGAATTTACCAATTCCGTGCAAAGTAATACTAACAAAAATGAAATGAATCTTGTCATTTCAAGAAATGGGATTATAGACACTTTACGTATAACACCTGATGCCGAGGGTAAAATTGGCGTATATCCTAAAAATACATTATTAGAGCAAGTCAACGTTAATCATAAAGACTATTCTTTTGCTGAAAGTATTCCTAAAGGAACAGCAAGTGCCTATTGGACATTAAGAGATTATATGGCTCAATTTAAATATGTATTTACTCAAAAGGGTGCCACAAGCCTTGGTGGATTCGGCACCATACTAAGCATTTTTCCAACAAACTGGGATTGGCAGCGATTTTGGAGTTTAACAGCCTTTTTATCTATCATGTTAGCTTTTATGAATTTATTACCGATTCCAGCCTTAGATGGTGGTCACGTAGTATTTACATTATATGAAATGGTATCAGGTAGAAAACCCAGTGACAAATTTTTAGAATATGCACAAATAGCAGGGTTTATATTTTTAATAACACTGCTGTTGTATGCTAATGGTAATGACGTATATAAATGGGTTACAGGAAAGTTTTAAATTAGATCAATAGAACAATAAAAAAAGCCAGACAATGTCTGGCTTTTTTTATATTTAAATTAATTCTAACTAGTCTGCAAGAATAATTATTTTATTTTCTTTTAACTCAATGGTTCCAGAGCTGATTTGTAATAATGTTACACCCTTGTCACCTTTGCTGAATTTTTCTTCAAACTCTTCTTCTAATTCAATGCTACCATAAATTTTTATAGTTCCCTCTTGTAATAATGACACTATTGGAGCGTGGTTATTTAACATTTGAAACTCACCATTAATGCCAGGTACAGCGACAGATTCAATCTCTCCACTAAATAGAACCGCTTCAGGTGTGACAATTTCTAATAACATATTTTTTTGTTTACGATTATCAATTTATAATTTAAGCCTAACTACGATAGTCAGAAAAAATAAACTGAGAACTATATTACGCTTCTGCTTCAGCTACCATTTTTTCACCTGTTTCAATCGCTTCTTGAATAGAACCTTTCAAGTTAAATGCAGCTTCAGGAATATGATCTAATTCACCATCCATAATCATATTAAAACCTTTAATAGTTTCTTTAATATCAACAAGTACACCGGGAATACCAGTAAATTGTTCAGCTACATGAAAAGGTTGAGATAAAAATCGTTGTACCCTACGTGCTCTGTATACAACCAATTTATCTTCTTCACTTAATTCTTCCATACCTAAAATAGCAATAATATCTTGTAGCTCTTTGTAACGCTGTAATAACTCTTTTACATGAGTCGCACAAGTGTAATGCTCTTTTCCAAGAATTTCTTCAGTTAAAATTCTTGATGTAGAATCTAACGGATCCACTGCAGGGTAAATACCAAGTTCAGCAATTTTACGTGACAATACCGTTGTAGCATCTAAATGCGCAAAAGTTGTTGCGGGTGCAGGGTCAGTTAAATCATCTGCAGGTACATATACAGCTTGTACAGAAGTAATAGAACCTGTTTTGGTAGAAGTAATACGTTCTTGCATTTCGCCCATCTCAGAAGCTAATGTTGGTTGATAACCTACGGCTGAAGGCATACGGCCTAATAAAGCAGATACCTCAGAACCCGCTTGTGTAAAACGGAAAATATTATCAACAAAAAACAATACATCTTTTCCTTGACCATCTCCTGCTCCATCTCGGAAATATTCAGCAATAGTTAAACCTGACAAAGCAACACGTGCACGTGCTCCAGGAGGCTCATTCATTTGACCAAATACAAAAGTAGCCTTAGAATCTTTCATACCAGCTTTATCAACTTTAGATAGATCCCATCCACCTTCTTCCATAGAGTGCATAAAATCATCTCCATACTTGATAATACCAGACTCTAACATTTCACGTAATAAATCATTTCCCTCACGTGTACGCTCTCCAACTCCTGCAAATACTGAAAGACCTCCGTGACCTTTAGCAATATTGTTGATCAACTCCATGATCAATACAGTTTTTCCAACACCAGCACCACCAAATAAACCAATCTTACCTCCTTTTACATAAGGTTCCAATAGGTCAATAACTTTAATACCTGTAAATAAAACTTCCGTTGAACTTGATAAGTCTTCAAATTTTGGTGCTTGACGGTGTATTGATAAACCGTTTTTATCTTCTTTCGGTAAATTTCCTAATCCATCAATAGCATCACCAATAACATTAAATAATCTGCCATAAATATCATTACCTACTGGCATTTTAATTTGGTTACCCGTAGTAACAACTATTTCACCCCTACTTAAACCATCGGTGGAATCCATTGCGATACAACGTACAGTATCTTCCCCAACATGTTGTTCTACTTCTAAGACAAGTGTTGAACCATCTTTTCGTGAAATTTCTAAAGAATCAAAAATTCTTGGAAGGTTAGCTCCCGATGCAAATGCAACATCTATAACCGGACCAATAATTTGAGCAACTTTACCTGTAACTTGAGCCATTATCTATTGTTTAATCGTTTATATGCTTAACCCTATTTGTAAAAAAACAAATATGGTCTTTTTTAAAGGCGCAAAGGTAATTTAATTATAGAAATTGTAAAAGTGTTTTTTAATTATTTTTTATATTTAATGGAAGTTTTATTACTATCGCAAATAAAAAAGCCTCAACTTAAAAGTTGAGGCTTTTTTATTAATGAATTTTATTATCTATAAGTTAACTATCCATGATACATAATACATTGAACCAATTGATCCAACGCCTGGAGCACTCATATATTCTTTACCTCCAAGATTTGTACCTCCTACTTTAAAGATAGATTTTATTTGAGGAACTCTATAATTTATTTGAGCATCTACAACCGTTCTTGATTCAATAAGCGCATCAGCAAAGGTTGATTCCCACAAATATTCATCACTCCACCTTGCATCAATTTTAAATCCAAAATTTTCAAATAGATCAGTATTTCCAAAACCTACTTTAATGCTATGTTCAGGGGTATTAAAACCTGCTTCATAATCAGGATCAGTGTCCTGATCAAAATCGAATTTTGCATACGTATAATTCAGCCCAAAGCTAAAATCATCAAAAATTTTACCTGAGACTCCTATGCTACCTCCATAAGATGAAACATCAGCTTTTGAATTGGTATAAACCTGAAAAGGTTGAAAATCACTATTTGATAAAGCAATTAAAGCCGTTGGTGTTGGCCCGCCTAATGCAGGAGGTAAATTTGTAATATCAGATAAATTAGCTTGGCCATAATGTGGTACAGCAACAGTTTTGTTACCAATAAAATCTTCGTATTTGTTATAATAAGCACTACCATCTAACATTATTCTACCAAAACCGGCTCTATAACCAACTTCATAAGCGGTTACTCTTTCAGGTTTTACATAATCAAAATCAGCGACTTCGAGTAGTCCTGGATTTGGAGAACCTGCCGCGTTACTTGCTGAAAACGCAAATAATGAAGCTAAAGTCCATGCGTTTTCATAGGCTGCTCTACCACTTAAGGTAGACGTACTAGGGAATCCTAAAAGTTGTGAACTGCCAGTATTAGGTAATGGTTTAGAAGTATATCTGTCTAAATTATCGGGTGCAGAACCTACTAAAATTGCCGGACCTGCATCTAAACCAATATATTGATCTTGTGTGGTTGGATTTCTAAATCCTGTTTGGAATGATGCTCTTAAATTCCGCGTTTTCCCTTCGCCTAAAGAATAAGATATTGATACTCTTGGGGAATAATTCCCATCAAAATTTTGTGCCTTATCATAACGAATAGAGCCCGTAAATTTTAAACGATCATCTACAAATTTCTTTTGCAATTGCATATAAGCACCATACTCATCATAATCAATAGGGCCATCAAAGTCAGTAAATATAGTTCCACTTGAATTTAATGAATATTGTCTATAGGAACCTCCAACTTGAATTTCAGCAAAATCAATTAGATCATGAAAGTTATAATTACCATCAGCATGATATAATTTAGTATTGTCTAAAAATCGCGATCCGGTTAATACATCCGGATTGTTAGTTATTCTATTAAAGGCCGATTGAAATTCTGGAGTTCCTGGCTTCAGAGTAACCAAACCATCTGCCGCTTGTCTAGAAGCTGCATGTAATTGTGCTTGAACCGCTGGATCAAAAGGATTACCTCCGCCACCTAATACTTGACCTGCGCCCTGTGCATAAGCACCTGCATAAGTGCCAAACCATTGATTTGCCGTTTCTTTATTTAAGTTAACCCCAGTAAATAGCATGTCATAGGAATTTCCTGCTCCTTCTGAAGTCACATAACCTCTAACAAAGAAATCATCGTTTCTAATTTCGATCTTATGTTGTTGCATATAGAAATTGTTAATTGAATACCTATTAGCACCTTGATAAATAGTATTCCCAATACCAAATTTTGAATTCCAAACAATTTCCAGATCATTCCCAAAAGGCTTATAATGTAGGGCAAAGTTAGCTTTCATACTTTCTGCGTCATAATCTGTAAGATCAGATTCTTTATATCCTGTACGTCCTACATTGTCAGCAGGTAATAAATTACTTGCTCCAGGTGGAAGCACATTTACAGATTCTAAATATTGACCAAGACCATTTAGATCACCAAATTCGGTTTCAGATAATTGAACTTCATCTCCATATACATTGGCCTGATTAAATGCCGTTTGTCCATCAATAGAAGATATTATGTCGTCTGCATTACCAGCGCCAGTATCTATATATTGGTTATAATCTGTAGCATACCATTCCGTTCCTTTTAAAAAAGATATAGAAGCCTTAGCCGCAAACTTTTCACTAAAAGCGTGTGCTGCACGGATACCTACATCGTAATAATTATTTTCACCTGCTGCATCTTGCATCGTTAGGCCTGTTTTAAAATATGAACTAACTCCTTGATGCTTAAAAGGGCTTTTACTTGTCATAAATAATATACCGTTAAAAGCATTGGCACCATATAAGGCTGAAGATGCTCCGGGGAGTAATTCAACTGTCTCAGTGTCGAGTTCTGACATTCCTAATAAATTACCTAAAGCAAAATTTAATGCTGGTGATGAATTATCCATACCATCAACTAATTGCATAAAACGAGTATTTGCAAAAGTTGCAAACCCTCTCGTATTAACAGATTTAAAAGTTAAACTACTGGTATTAACATCAACACCTTTTAAATTCTCTAATCCATTATAAAAACTTGCAGAAGATGTGTTCTTAATTGCTCTAACATCCATTCTTTCAATTGTAACAGGCGACTCCAGAATACGCTCTGGTGTTCTCGAAGCTGATACAACAACCTCATCAAGACTTGTTTGAGATTCAGCCAAAACTACATCAACAACTTGATCATTCGAGGTAACTTCTAAAGTTTGAAGAATGTAACCCAGATTAGAAACTTCAATGGTAAATGGTGGGGTTTCACTTACTTGTAATGTGTATTTTCCGTCAAAATCAGTGGTAGTACCTAAAGCCTTACCAGCTAATTTAACACTAGCACCCGGTATGGGCTGTCCGTCTTTTGAGTCGGTAACTGTTCCTGTAACTACAGTTTGTGCTGACAGGGAGACCCCAAAAAAAAGCGTTATAATAATAGCGTAAAATTTGTTCATAATGTTCATTTAAATGGTTAACAATAGTGCAAAGTACAATTTTTTTCGATTTTTGATTAAGAATTATCGAAAATTAAGCATCAATTATTGTCAAATTAATACTTAATCATTTTTTTTGAAATTTTTGCGGGACCCTGTTGGACGTTCAAAATATATACTCCTGCAGCTAATTTTTTTAAATTCAGTTCCTCTTTAAATCTCGTTTTAAAGTCTGTGAATTTTTTTCGTATTAGAATTCTTCCACTGATATCATACAAGGTGATATTAAGGTCTTCAGAAGTTAAGGGCTTTAGTGAAATGGTAAAAATATCTTTAAATGGATTAGGATAGATAACAAATTCTTCAAATGAAAAATCATCTATGGACACCGTTTGTTTTGTTTCACAGAGTTCAATAGACCAATTAGTCAAAATACCTAGATCGGCTGGCGCATTATCAACTACTTTTAATGTCCAATCACCCAAAGAAGATAAGCCATTAAATGCAGAAAGTAGATTATGAGATTTCGTAATACCTGAAATGGCGGGAATCGCATTATCACAAACTACCAATGTTGCTTCATCATCGAAAATTGCATTTATATTTAGTCTTTGTTCACCAGATGATCCACAACTTCTATCATAAACTAATACCTCCGCACCGCTTGGTGATGTTAAGTAAATTTGCAAATCCCATAACCATGTATGGGTAATATCAATACTTACATTGACGTCCGCAATGGTAAAGTCATCTAATATATTAATAATGGAAGTTATTCCTGAAGTGTCATTATCAGGAATTGCTTTGGGCACATCTGTTGAATCATATGTTGTACAGGTTGTTTCAAATGACCCAATGCTAAAACTTTCACTATTTACGGCATAAAAAATATTGTCTGCTGCCTCTACCATAACTCGCACATTAGGTGCAGCAGAACTTGGGACTGTAATTAATTCGGCTCCGTCATTTGCAGTATTAGATGCTAAAGTAATTGGGAATGTTACTCCGCCATCCAGAGACAATAAAATATTTACTTGACTTACATTTATGCCGTTTACGTCCGTACCTGCTACATCCCAAGTAATAGTTTCGGTTCCCCCTTCAGTCCATGAAATACCAGTTACACTTTGAGAAGTCACAATAAAAGGTCCTGCAGCATCATTTACAGTTACTTTCATAGTTTCAGAATCTGTCTGCCCTTCTCCCGGGGCATTATCTCTAATTGTTAACATAAAATTCAAATCTCTCGACACATCAGGAACAACTTGCCAAGTAGAGGAAATATTTCAAGCATTTACCGTCGATAAGGCTGGTAAATACCTATCTGTAATTTTTGTTGGTGACAAACTTCGAAAAACTGCGCCTTCAATTTGCGTAGATGAAGGCGGAATATCAATTGAGGTTACTTCGTTGTCAATTTGTTCCCAACAATATATTAATTCATCACCATCAGCATCTGTACCTTGCCCCTTTAATACAAAAGGTGTTGATTTTGGTACAACATAATCTAGTCCAGCATCTGCTACCGGAGCATTCATATTAGTAATAAAATTAGTTTGTACAGCACATTGGCTAGACCCAATAGTTATATTATCATACATTTCTTGAATACTTATACCATGAAAATAAGCATCGCTATTATTTTGAACATTTTGTGGTGTACATATTCCTGCATAAGCCATTATTGTTGATCCACTACCCGGTTCAACCGCTGTATTATTATTTCTATTGCCGTTACAATTACTTGTAGTACCGTTAAAGGTGTGATGGGCCCCATATTGATGCCCCATCTCATGAGCAACAAAATCTATATCAAAACTATCACCGACAGGCGCCGTAGAACCAGTTACACCACGGGCTTTAGAAGTTGTACAAGGAGAATTTAAAGTAGCTACTCCTCCTCCTCCAGTGCTAAAGACATGTCCGATGTCATAATTTACAGAACCAATAATATTATCAACTGTTGTTTGATTTTCAGTAAGCATTGCAAGTCCATCGTTATTAGTATAAGGATCATCACCAGGATCAGTTTCTAAAAATATAAGTTGGTCGTTATTGGCTACCAGCTGCATTGTTAATGCCAAGTCTCTTTCATAAATTGCATTTACCCGTGTCATAGTAACCGTAATGGCCGATAATACGGCATTAATTGAATCATTACGTGAACTACCTGTTCCAATACCTGCCGCATTTACATGATAATTAGAATATTCTTCCGTTGTTGCCATTGCTAACCTAAAAGTTCTCAATTTCAATTCATTAGCATTTTTATAAGAACTCTTACTTATTTTATTAAGTGATTCACTTTCAGTTAAGCATTCAAAAGTTCTAATTGAGCTCGCATCCTTTTTTCTATAGACCATATACACTTTTCTATTTTCTGTATAGGGATCAATATAGAAAGTACCTTTATCAGGAGATAAAATCATTGCATACAGGCCTAATGAATTTAATGTAAAATGAATGGTTGATGACTTATCATCGACTCCTTGCCCAACGTACGTTTTTATGGTTGGGAATTTAATCGCTAGATCAGGGTGCAAAACTGAAGTCTGATTAATAATATATTTCTTTAAATTTCCATTAAAATCAGGAAATTCCATAATTCGAGAACCTTCATTATCTGCTATTTTTTTAGGAACTTTTTTTAATTGATTTCTTATATCATTAAAGTCTAAGGTGAAAGTTTCAAACCTCTCAATAGAAGATTTTCTTTCTAATAATTTATCAGAAATTGTAGTTTTTTCAATATTTACCCATGTTAATTTTTCTTGAGTAAATCCAAAAAAACTAAATAGGAATAAAGATGCAAAGAATAATATGTCTCTAAACTTTTTCAATTTCATAATAGCAACAAATTTATAATAAAGTTTTGAATTTGAATTTTTATATTTTGATACCTTTACCAAAATTCAAATTCATGAAGTATATCCGTTTATTTATATTAGTCTTATCGGTTGTAGGATGTAAAAGTAGCCAGATAAATACTTCACTAGAAGAATTAAATGAAAAACAAACTGTCATTCTATCTAATTGTATTGACGATGCCGTATGTAACATAGAAATTATACCTAAATCAAATTTACTTATTAAAGAGGATGAATTTAAAAACACCTATATCGAATTCGAAAAAGGAAATAATACCATTATAAAATACCAACTCAAAAAAAATGAATTGCCTAATACCGCTGACAGTCATTATTCTGAAATAATATATTTAGAAATAGATAATTATAACAAAAGTATATATTTAAAAAACGAGGAATTGCAGCAAGTAAAAATGATATATGGAAGGCTTTGCTACTGCAAAGGATCATCCGGTTATTTCAAAGTTAAAAAAGGTAGTTTAGAACTTATCCTTTCTAAAAATAAATTATCTTTGAACACCAATTTTAATGTGGAAAACATTCCACAAATTGTTTCTCAAATAAATGAAAACATATCACTTCAAAAATAAATCTTCCTTTTTGTGAAAATTTACACTTCTACAAAAGAATTTAAGGCCGTTGAAAAAACATCAGTTGTTACTATTGGTACTTTTGACGGGGTTCATATTGGACATCAAGAAATTATTAAAAGTTTAGTCAAAAATGCGCATATCAATGAAGATAAATCTGTTATCTTAACTTTTTATCCACATCCAAGATTAATACTCCAACAAGGTGTTGACTTAAAATTAATAACCACATTACAAGAAAAGATTTCATTACTGGAAAAAACAGGGTTA
>Ga0265303_10003305_pt1 | contig 10119 bp, 10 predicted proteins | sample Helome_2_FD_192494 | JGI IMG/M metagenome (GOLD analysis project Ga0265303, IMG submission 192494) | Marine sediment microbial communities from subtidal zone of North Sea - Hel_20160317 (Illumina Assembly) | ecosystem: Environmental > Aquatic > Marine > Subtidal zone > Sediment ... | reverse complement strand
AGGAGACCGCCTCTCCCAAAGGCTGGCGACTGTATAAAAAAAGGAGGACATGGTAATGGGGAACAAGGCAGCCACCCTCCCCCACATATTCTTTCAACAGGCCAAAGACCGGCGCCATCGAATTGCCCTGCGGCGCAAGGAATTCGGCATCTGGAACCGCATCACATGGGATGAATACGGCAAAATGGTCAAAAGAACAGCCGCCGCTTTAATCCAGGCCGGATTGCAGCCCGGCGACCGGGTGGCAATTCTCGGGGATAACCGGCCCGAATGGCTCGTGTGTCATGTGGCCGCCATGGCGATCGGATGTGTGACCTGCGGGGTCTATTCCACCAACGCGCCGGAAGGGGTCGCCTATGTGGTGGGGCACTCGGAATCCAAATTGCTTTTTGTCGAAAATGAAGAGCAGGTAGACAAAGTCCTGCAAATATATAAGGATCTGGAACAGCTTAAAAAAGTAGTCGTCTGGGATCCTAAAGGACTCTGGGGCTTTTCCCATGAGGGGATCATGTTCTGGGACGAATTTCTCGCGCTGGGCGACAGATACCTCAAGGACTACCCGACCTGCGTCAAAGAGCGATTGGATGCCATCGATCCCGGACAGGCCGCCCTGATGGTCTACACTTCGGGAACCACGGGCCGCCCCAAGGGGGCCATGATCAGCCACCATAACATCATAAGCCTGACGGAATCACTCGACCGGGCCGTTGGTTTTAAAGCCGAGGATGAATTATTGTCCTACCTGCCGTTGGCCCATATCTTAGAAAATTTCCTTTCCGTTTTTCAGGCCATTTACAAAGGCGGAACCGTAAATTTTGTAGAAAGTATCGACACACTGGCCCTGAACCTGCGGGAAGTGTCACCCACCATTTTTGTCAGTGTCCCCCGGATCTGGGAAAAATTTATGTCCATGATCGAAATCCGGATGTCGGATTCGACCATTGTCAAACGGGCTTTATATCGCCTGGCCGTGCGGGTCGGTATGCGCTGGGTGCGCACCGACAAAAATTCAAGCCAGCGATTTCTTTGGAGTCTGGCATACTGGCCGTTTTACATTCTGGTACTCTATCATCTGAAACGGCAGCTGGGACTCGAACGGGTTCGCTATGGTCTCTGCGGCGCGGCTCCGGCCTCGCCGGAGCTGTTTGAATTCTACAACGCCCTGGGGGTCCCGCTGCGAGAGGGATACGGCCAGACCGAATCCACCGGAGTGATCGCCGTTCAGGGGATTGATAACCCGCGATTGGGATGTGCCGGTGAACCCCTTCCAGGAGTAGACGTCAAAATTGCCGAGGATGGCGAAATTCTTGCCAGAGGTGAAAATATATTCCTGGGCTATTTTAAAAATCCTGAACTGACAGAGGAAACCGTTAAAGAAGGCTGGTTGCACACCGGAGATATCGGCGCCCTGGAGGACGGACAGCTTAAAATTCTGGACCGCAAGAAGGATATCATCATCACTGCCGGAGGAAAAAATATTACCCCGGCCTTTATTGAGAATAAACTGAAATTCAGTACCTACATCCAGGATGCCGTCGTCATTGGCGACCGCCGCAAATTTCTGACCGCCCTGATATTGATCGACGAAGACAATGTGACCAAATATGCCCAGGACAACCGCATTCCGTTCACCACCTTTGCCGACCTGACCCAGAATGATGAAATCCAGAAGCTGATCAATCAAGAAGTCCTGGAAATGAATAAAACCCTGTCCAAGGTCGAAACCATTAAAAAATTCGCCTTGCTGCCCAGACAATTTTATGAAGAGGACGGCGATGTAACGCCCACAAAAAAGGTCAAGCGGGCATCTCTGGAAAAACGATATGCGGAAATGATCGACAACCTCTATACGCGGTAATTTTGTATAGGTAAGCATTCAGGCTGAGATAGTTATTTCAGCTTTTTCTAAACATTTTTTTAGGTTTCAGGTGTCAGTGTTCAGGTGTCAGGATATCGAGCTTCAGACCCTGACACCTGAAACCTGACACCTGAAACCTTTAAGTAGAGTAAACAACGTCAAATTCACGATTGAAAATGAGATAGTCCCGAAATGTTGACGTCACTCGAAGGTATTACGTATGGATCTGATTGAAAGCTACAAGGAAGAACTCCAGCTCATCCGCAAACCATGGACCCGGGTCTGGGTGGGCGCCTTTGTGCTCTGCATGCTCCTGCTGCCGTGGTTTGCACCGGAACACATTACCTACATCGCAACCATTGTATTTATCTATGCCATCGGCGTTCAGGGCCAGAACCTTCTCATCGGGTATACCGGTCAAATATCCTTCGGCCAGGCCGGCTTTCTGGCCATCGGAGCCTTTGCTTTCGGTCACCTGAACCAATGGGGCGTTCCCTGGCCCCTGGGTGTTCTCGCAGCAGGCCTGGCGGCCGGGGTTTTTGGCATTCTGGTCGGATTTCCATCTTTGCGCCTCAAGGGACCTTACCTGGCTATTGTTACCATGGGGTTCGGAATCGCTGTCTATCAGGTTTTCGTCAATTCCGAGGTGCTTTCCGGTGGACGCATGGGGCTGATGGTCAGCAAATTAACGCCCCCTTTTGATATGCCGGAGGTCACATTTAATTATTATTTCAACTTTTTTATTGCCCTGGTGTTTACCCTGCTGTCCTATAATATTATCTCTTCCTACATGGGGCGCGCCTTCATCGCCATTCGCGACAATGACATCGCGGCGGAGGTTCTCGGCGTCAATTTAACCCACTACAAATTGCTTTCCTTTGCCATCAGCTCGTTTTATACCGGGATTCAGGGAGCGCTTTATGGTCTTTTTGTGGGATATCTCGAACCCAATATGTTTACTTTCATGGAATCCATTACCCTGTTTGTAGCGGTCATCATCGGCGGATTGGCGTCCATCGAGGGGTCCCTTATGGGAGCGGCATTTGTGATCCTGGTGCCACAGTTATTTAGCGAATACAAAGAGATGGTGCCGGTTGTTTTTGGTACCACCATTCTTCTGGTGTTGATATTCGAACCGCTGGGATTAAATGGTCGCTGGCTGAAAATGAGGTTGTACTTTCGCAATTGGCCTTTTCGGTAATGGCTATTGCATAAGCAGCATCGTCGTCGTACTCGTACTCGAGCTCGTCCTCGAATGCGTAGAAGAGCACGAAGAATATGACTGTGTAGACCCTTGAGTACAAGAACGAGGACGATAAAATGAATCAGGAGAAGAGACCTAAATGTCAAATTTCATGCAATACCTGGTATCAGGACTTTCAACCGGAAGTATCTATGCCCTGGTAGCCCTGGGGCTTGCGTTGATATATCGTTCGACCCGAATTTTGAACTTTGCCCACGGTGATATCACAACAGCCGGCACTTTTTTTGCGTTCATGTTGATCGGACTCGAGCTTCCCTTCATCGTCACCTTTGTGTTGGCCCTTCTGTTTGGTGCCGGCCTGGCAATGGCTTTTTATTTCTGTGTCCTGATTCCGGCCCAGCGTCGCGAAGCCAACCAGCTGAGCCAGATCATCCTGACCCTGGGACTTGGCCTGATCATTCAAGGATTGGTCGCCTATTTCGGGGGAACCGAACCGCAATCTTTTCCTTTTCCGTTGTCGGATATAACAACCTACACTTTTGGCACCGTGATCATCAGTCAGTTGAGTCTTGGCACCATCGGCGTTGGTCTGCTGGTCTGTGTGCTGCTGTATCTGCTGGTTCAAAAAACACGCCTCGGGTTGGCCATGCGGGGAACATCTGAAAATCTTCCGGCCGCCCAAACCCTGGGGATTCCCACCCGACAGATCCTGGCTTTGAGCTGGGGTCTGGCCGCAATGCTGGGTGTTCTCGCCGGTATATTCCTGGCACCGACCTTTTTGCTGGATCCCTTTTTTATGCTGGAACCCTTCCTTAAGGGATTTGCGGCCGCCATTCTCGGGGGACTGAACAGCCTGCCCGGTGCCATCGTCGGCGGTGTTATTATCGGTGTGTCCGAGAGCCTGGCGGGCGGATATATTTCTGTGGCTTTTAAAAACACCCTGGCGTTTCTGATTATCATTCTGGTATTGCTGGTTCGCCCGGAGGGGCTGCTGGGCAAGGAGTTCAAGGAACGCGTCTAAAACCCGTTGCTAAAATGCGTCTAAGGGCCCAGGGCAGCGTTGCCACGCAAAGCCTGATTCCGCATCGATTCTAAATTTCAAAGGTGCATCACGATTTAGTTTTAAATGTACGGCTCATCCCGCCGGCGGCGGGACTCCGCTTTTGAACTGCCCCGCGCTTTGCTCTGAACCCTTAGACGCATTTTAGCGATGGGTTTTAACGTTAAGATCGATTCGAAATTATTTATTGTGTGTTGGCTCATCCCTCAACTAATCTCACTAAAGTTATCTTTGCGATGACAGATCCACTTGAAGAAAAACCTTGATTAATTTCTGATGCCTGCCCTCTATTTTTTGACAATTGTCTTTCCATGATATATAAGTTATTCAATACAAAATGGTCATTAATTGGATGTCTCGCTTTTGCTTCACTCTCACTTTTCAAAAGGAGAAATTTACAATGCAAAAACATTGGACAATCTTAGCCTTGGCCCTTATAGTGCTGGCCATCTTTTCCTTCTCGGCCTGTACCAAGTCAAAAATAAGTTCCGAACCCTCTACTACGACAAGCGCTGAAGAGGAGGCACGCAAAAGGGCTGAGGAAGAAGCCAGGCAAAAAGCCCTCAGGGAAGAAAACCTCAGGGAAGAGGGCCTGAGCGAACAGCAGACCCAAGAACGGATGGAATCTGAAAGATCCATGTTTGAAAACGATGATATCTATTTTGAATTTGACAGTATCCGCTTAACACCGGAAGCACAGGAAATATTATCCCAGAAAGCAGCCTGGCTGCGCAAAAATCCCGGAGCCAGGGTGACCATAGAAGGTCATTGCGATGACCGGGGAACCAACGAATATAACCTCGCGCTGGGAGAAGGCCGCGCCCAGAGTGCCCGCACTTTCCTGACGGATCTGGGTGTTAAGGAATCACGGCTGAATGCCATCAGCTACGGCGAGGAACGCCCCCTTGCTACCGGCCAGAATGAAGAGGACTGGGCCAGAAACAGACGTGCCCACTTTGTTATCGAAGAATAACTTTGTTAACCGTTCTGGGTTCGGGGTTCAGAGATTCAAAGGTTCTTGATTTTGTCGAACAAACCGTATGCTATCTGATAGATGGTAGTTACCTCGGCGCTCGAGGCTTTCACACAGTGATCTCTGCAAATGGCTCCATTATTTTGTGCTTTCTAAAAGAGCCTACCAATCAGGAGTTCAGATCTTATTCAAAGCCCTAACCTCTGAACTCTAAACCCTGAACCTGTAAACCTCTGTTATATGCCCGTAAAATCTGTTGCTTATTTCATATCATCTCACGGTTTTGGTCACGCCGCTCGGGCAGCGGCAGTGATGCAGGCCATCGCGAAATATGACCCTTCAGTACAATTTGAGATCTTCACTGCCACGCCTTACTGGTTTTTTCAGGATTCATTGTCCACACCTTTCAACTATCATCACCTGTTAACCGATTTCGGTCTGGCCCAAAAAACGCCTTTTGAATCAGATCTTGGAGATACGCTGCGCAATTTAGACGCGTTTTACCCGGTTGCCAAAAAGCGCCTGGCGGATATAGCGAAAACGATCCGGCGGTTCGAATGCAAATTTATCATTTGTGATATTGCCCCAATGGGCCTGTTGGTCGCCGAAGATGTCGGAATCCCCTCCGTTCTGGTGGAAAATTTCACCTGGGATTGGATCTATCAGCAGTATGCAGCGGTTGATGAAAATATCAAAAAACATATCAGTTATTTAAAGCCTATTTTTGAATCAGCTGATTATCATATCCAAACCGAACCGATATGCAGCTTTAAATCGCCGGATCTGGTAACCGGGCCTGTCAGCCGAAAGCCCAAAACGCCCAGGAATCAAATACGCCAACGATTGGGTTTGCTCACAGACAGAAATGTGGTATTAATTACCACGGGCGGCATACCCCAAAGTTATGATTTTCTCCAGAAGCTGGATAAACTGGGGGAGATCCAGTTTGTGATGCCGGGTGCCGGCCCGGAAATAAAAATCCATGATAATCTGACCATTTTGCCCCATCAATCTGATTTTTATCATCCGGACCTGGTTAATGCCTCCGATGCCGTCATCGGCAAAGTGGGGTACAGTACACTGGCCGAAGTATACCATGCCGGGGTTCCCTTCGGCTACGTTGCCCGCTCTAACTATAATGAATCGGAACCGATGGTGAATTTTATCAAACAGCAGATGCCCGGCATCGCGGTGGAAGAATCGGAATTTCATGATGGCGACTGGATCTTTAAGATAAGGGAACTGTTGGCGCTTCCCCGTGTGCATCGCAAAGGTGCCAATGGCGCTGAGCAAATAGGCAAATTTATTTTTTCATTGACATGATTAGAAAAATTATTTCAGGCGGACAAACAGGCGTTGATCGGGCAGCTCTGGATGTGGCTATTAAATTGGCTGTTGCCCATGGGGGCTGGATCCCGCAAGGAAGGATCACTGAAAGCGGTCCGCTGCCGGCAAAATATAATTTGAAGGAAACCCGGAGTTCCAGCTATGCCGACCGCACCGAGAAAAACGTGCAGGATGCCGACGGGACGCTGATTATCTCTCGCGGCCTGCTGAGCGGCGGTTCCGAATACACCCGTGAAATGGCTATCAAACATGACCGCCCCTGGCTTCACATCGATCTCAGCCAGATGGCTGCTTTCCAGGCGGTTATCGCTATCAACCAGTGGATCCTGCAAAAGGAAATCGAAATTTTGAATGTTGCCGGGCCACGGGCCAGCAAAGACCCGACCGTATATAAAGAGGCATTAAATATCTTAGAAAGTGCCTACTATCTTGGCCTGGCCGAGACCAGCATGTCCGGAGCAGGAGACTTAAAGGATCTGCTGCAGTCCCAGGCTGAGCCGCCGCCATCAGCACCGCGAACCATCGATGAGGCCGTTGATCGTCTATTGTCAAATATGCCGTTAAAGGATAAAACCACCGTCGCCAACATGTCCCTTGTCGAGTTGCCCAATCTCCATTTAACCCTGGGCGGGTATATTCTTAATAATTTCGGCCTTCTGTCGGGAAATCGGGAATTGATGAGATCCTGCCGGAATAAGGCCAAGACTATTTTACAACATGATGAAGATGCCGTCGGTATCATTATAGATGCCCTTTGGGAAAGGCTGCAGCAGACACATAAACTCAGATTAATAAAATAGAATATTACCTTCGGTATCATTGCGCCAGAACTGTTACCATTCGGCAAAGAAATTCCAAATGAGAAGCACCAAATTCCAAAAAAATCTCAAATCTCAATGTTCAATGACCAAAACAATGGGATGCGGAATACTCTTTCGAGATTATTGACAGGTTTGGAATTTCGAGTGTGAAAATAATGTAATAATAATCAGTAAACTTTTTCACAATTATTCTTCCTGCACCAACCCGGTTCAACCGCATTTTGCGCTAACTGCCTAAAATTATTGAAGCTCACAACTCCTATTTGCTCTGGCATAAAGCTTGCTAATTTAGAGCATTATGGAAAGGGTCTTTATTTCTTCAGCCTTGTTCCATATTTTCCAACTGACCCGGCGCCAAACACCTGATCGCCGAAACACAAATTCATACTTGGAAAGTAGTCGTATTGAGCGGCGTGATGCGTTGAGAAAATGAAGTAGGGCCGGACGCTAAGGAAATTAACACTGAAAACCCTAAGGAAGGGTCCCGCTGTTCAATGTCAATAAATGATCAAAGAACCACTGTGCGGTTTAATTTTGAAGCTCCTGTCGTCATCGAAAATTGTCAGACGGGAGACCGTTATGACGGCAGCATCTACAATTACAGCCGCGGGGGAATTTATGTAGAGTTGGATTACCCCCTAAAGCCCGGCTCTGAGATTCGCATTTTAATAGAAGATGCGAAAAATACCACCAGTTCCAAAATCTGTCAGGCAAAAACAGTCTGGTGTAAAGAAATCCACGGTGCCGTCGTATTATACGATTACGGCATCGGCGTGCGGTATGATCCGGACGTCAACTGTTCAAATTATATAAAGAAGTTTTACGTTATAGACGGCGGTGTAAGCAAGATTCAATGCTGAATGGCGTCAAATGTTTCAACGGCAAAAAGCCATTTTATCAACCCCTCCAGGCGCCATCCGGATGGCAGCTCAACCGAGCAAAGGGCAGGGCCGTCCAAGCAACAGCCCATCCGGATGGCGTTTCCATTAACCAATAACAACTAACGAATAATTGAACTATGCTGTCAGAAACCATCATACCGCTGTTTCCTCTGGGTTTGGTTTTACTTCCACAAATGCCGCTGCCGCTGCATATCTTTGAAGAACGTTACAAATTGATGATCGGCGAGTGCCTTGAAAATAATACGACTTTCGGCATTGTTTTTTTTAACGGAAGCGATATTCAGACAATCGGCTGCACAGCCAGTATTTTGAAGGTTCTCAAACGCTATGATGACGGCCGGATAGATATCCTGACCCATGGGGAAGAACGTTTCGTAATCAAAGACATGTACGACCGCAAACCGTATCTGGAAGGCCGGGTAACTTTTTTCGATGATGAACCGGAAGAGAACACGGACGCCTGTCAAAAATTGGGGCGCAGTGGGATGGCGCTTTTGAAGCAATTTACCACGATCGCTGAAATTCAGGACGAATTCGGCTTTACTGAAACGCTGGACGTCAAGCCTTTATCGTTTGTGATCGCAGGATGCGAAGGATTCAGCAAAGAAGAAAAACAACAGTTTCTGGAAATGACCTCTACCTATAAACGCCTTAAAAAAAGCGTTGCCTCACTTGAAAAAATCATCGAACGAACAAAAATCACCTCGGAAATCCGCAAAATTATCGGAGGCAATGGCGATATGGCTAAATTTTCTTCAGAATCAATTAAAATCCGATAGTTCCGAGGGGAGAATACCGCTCCACTGCCGATGCACTGAATCCAGACTGCAGACTGAATCAGCTGTCTGAATATTTTTCTTTGAATATTTGGCGGCGTTCGAGCTTTTTTCTGACCTTTTGATTTTGCAACCTCCTGCGATCGCTGCCGCTGCGACGATGGTGCAAATTTCTTCTCTCCGGGAAATGGTCTGACGAGGAAAACTGGCGGCGGTCCGCCAGACGACGGCGGCCACCACGGTCTGATGAATTATCTGTATCTGCAGTCTTGATTACGACATCACTCAGGTTCTTTTTCTCAGCCATACATCCTACATGCGATAAAGTTAATGCGAAAAATTAAGTATTTTAAGTATTTTAAAACTTTTTTAAAGATTTTGTCAAGGAGGGGCCTCCCTGACGGCCTTTTTAATCCGTTCACGGGTTGATTTAGAAAGGGAACCCGCCAGAGCGGGATCATCTTCGGGAAGTTTTTCAAGACGGATGGCGTTTCTTAAAATTATCAGCTGTTTCCTGAATCTATCGCAGTATTTACACATCAGCAAGTGCATGGTGATCATCATCCGGTGATGAACCGGAAGGGAAGCATCCATGGACAGGGATACTTTCTCTGATACTTCTTTGCAATTAAACATCCAGTGTAACATAAGCAAATCTCTAATTCTCAGTGCCGAGCCATTTTATTTCAAGACATTGACGCAGCAACATGCGCGCCCGGTAAAGAATGACCCAGCTATTCGTCGCTGTAATACCTAAAGCCTTACAAATTTCATCTGTACTTAGCCCGTCAATTTCGCGCATCATAAATGCTTTGGCCTGACGCTCCGGCAACTCACCCAGACAGCGGTATAGAATCTCGAAAAATTCTTTCTGTTCATACAATTTGGTGGGGTTGACCGCCCATTGTGCCGGACGGTTATTCCAGCCGCCGCGGCTGTTGAAACGGGCGTCAACGGAATCATTAGCAGTGGCATCAAATAAGGTCTCGACTTTATCCGACGTCTGCTCCCAGACTTTTTTGCGGATATGATCTACGATTTTGTGTTTTAGGATCGCAACCAACCAGGTCCTGGCCGTCGAGCGACCCTGAAAGTTCTGGCGGGCCTTTGAAGCGGCAAGAAACGTCTCCTGTACCAGATCCTCTGCGATGGAAGGGTCTTTTACCCTGGAAAGCGCG
>Ga0265303_10003304_pt1 | contig 10119 bp, 10 predicted proteins | sample Helome_2_FD_192494 | JGI IMG/M metagenome (GOLD analysis project Ga0265303, IMG submission 192494) | Marine sediment microbial communities from subtidal zone of North Sea - Hel_20160317 (Illumina Assembly) | ecosystem: Environmental > Aquatic > Marine > Subtidal zone > Sediment ... | reverse complement strand
GGCAGGTCGGTATCTTTGTATTCGTAAACACCGCCGTCTGTTTTCTCGAAGCTCTCTGTGCCCGGAAGTTCGGCGATGTGGGTTTCCCAGGCGGCAATCAGCGATTCCCGATCGGCGTCGGCTTGTGCGTGGACGGGCAATAGTGCGCATAGCGCGAGCAGAAGAACGCTTGCTGTAATTCTCATGAGCGGTGCCATTGTCTATCGGTTCAATCCGTATCGTCGCTGACTGCCGCACCGGGTGCCACGTTTCAGTTCACGATTTGCGAGTACGACAGAAAATGTGCGTTATTCTTCCCGTATGGAGACGATGGTCGCATTACTGCGCGGGATCAATGTCGGTGGGAAGAACCGGCTTCCCATGCAGGATTTTCGCGACCTTCTCGCGGAACTGGGCTGCGAGAATGCCAGGACCTACATCCAGAGCGGCAATGCCGTTTTTCACAACGATGCCGAAACCGTGGCGCTATCCCTCGATATTCAAGAGGCCATAGAAAAGCGTTTCGGATTCGGCCCACAGGTCATGATATTGACGGCGGGCGAGTTTGAATCCGTTATTGCCGGCAATCCCTATGCAGACAAGCTCGACGATTCGCGATCGGTGCACGTATCGTTCCTGGCGGAGGAGGCTGTAACAGCCGACATTGACCGGATGAAGGAAGAGTGCCGGGGCAACGAATCCTTCCACCTGACCAAACGTGCGCTCTACTTCCATGCACCTGACGGGATCGGCCGCTCAGTATTCGCGAATAACGTTGAAAAGCGCCTGGGTGTCGCGGCGACAGGTCGTAACTGGCGCACGGTTGGCAAGATCGCCGAGATATTGCGAAGTGTCGTATGATGGCCGGATGCAATCTGTAATCGACATAAAAGGTCTCACCAAGACCTACGCTGGGGGCTTCGAGGCGTTAAGAAGTGTTGACCTGCAAATCAACGAGGGGGAGATTTTTGCGCTGCTGGGCCCCAACGGCGCCGGCAAGACGACGCTGATCAATATCGTTTGCGGAATCGTCAATCCAACGGCCGGGCGCGTACTCGTTGGAGGGCACGATATCGTTACCGAGTTTCGCGCAACTCGTGCCCGAATCGGGCTCGTCCCGCAGGAACTGCCGACAGAGAGTTTCGAGACGGTATGGAACACCTGCCGATTCAGTCGCGGGTTGTTCGGCAAGGGTGCCGATGCGGCGCACCTCGAGAAGGTCCTGAAGTCCTTGTCGCTGTGGGACAAGAAGGATTCGCCGTGCATGGAGCTCTCGGGCGGCATGAAGCGACGCGTGTTGATCGCCAAGGCGCTGGCACACGAACCCGAGATTCTGTTTCTTGATGAGCCCACAGCCGGCGTCGACGTCGAGCTGCGGCAGGACATGTGGGGCGTCGTGAAGGAACTGCGCGCAGAAGGCGTCACGGTTATCCTGACGACGCATTACATCGAGGAAGCGGAGCAGCTGGCCGAGCGTGTCGGTGTCATCAACCACGGTGAGATCATCGTGGTCGAGGAGAAGGACAAGCTCATGCGCGAGCTGGGCAAGAAGCAACTGACCCTGCACCTTTATGACGAACTGAGTGGCGTGCCGTCGGTGCTCGACAATTACGGGCTGGAGCTGAGCGATGATCGCTTCGAATTGACTTACACCTATGACACAAAGGGCGAGCACACGGGCATCACGGACCTGATCAAGGACCTGCGCGATTCCGGCATTCGTTTCAACGATCTGCAGACATCGCAAAGTTCGCTCGAAGATATCTTCGTTGACCTCGTGAATTCAGGCCGATGAATTTCCACGCTGTAAAAGCGATCTATCGCTACGAAATGGCTCGCATGTTCCGCACGATTGTGCAGAGTATCGTGGCGCCTGTCCTGTCCACGTCGCTGTACTTCGTCATTTTTGGTTCGGCGATCGGCTCGCGAATCACCGAAATTGACGGCGTCAGCTACGGCTCGTTTATCGTGCCCGGGCTCATCATGCTGTCGATCATGACCGAGAGCATTTCAAACTCGTCGTTCGCGATTTACTTTCCGAAATTCACGGGCACGGTGTTCGAGGTTCTGTCAGCGCCGGTTTCCTATGGCGAGGTACTGCTCGGTTACGTCGGCGCCGCCGCAACCAAGTCGGTCATCATCGGGACGATCATCCTCGTGACGGCGAGTTTCTTCGTAGATATCCAGATAGCGCATCCTTTACTGATGGCTACATTCCTGTTGCTTACCTGCGTGTCGTTTTGCCTGTTCGGTTTCATACTCGGCATTTGGGCCGATGGCTGGGAAAAGCTGACGATTGTGCCAATTCTCGTCGTGATGCCACTGACATTCCTGGGTGGCACCTTCTACTCGATCAGCATGCTGCCGCCTACCTGGCAGACGATAAGCTTGTTCAACCCGGTCGTTTACCTGATCAGCGGCTTTCGCTGGAGCTTCTACGAGAACGCTGACGTCAGCGTGGGCCTGAGCCTTGGCATGACCATCGGGTTCCTGCTTGCCTGCCTCGCGGTGGTGCGCTGGATCTTCAAGACGGGTTACCGTCTGAGGAGTTAGCTCCCTCATGACACTGGCAGGCTTCACGGCGTTGACGCAGGGAGTGAAGGCGGGTATCACTGCCTGATGACCGACTGCCGAAACTGCCAGATGCCGCTGGACGGCGCTTACTGCGGGAACTGCGGCCAGCGTAGCGTCGACCTGGAGCGACCCATCTGGAGCCTGGTTACAGAAGTCATCCAGGAGGCGTTTGAAGTCGACGGACGTGCCTGGAAAACCGTCAAAACCCTTTTTCGCCACCCAGGCATGTTGACGAGCCAGTTTCTCGCCGGCCGTCGCCGCACGTACACTTCACCGTTGCGTCTCTACCTCGTTACGAGTATTTCGTTCTTCATCCTCGTTGCCTGGTTGGCGCAAAGCGGATTGTTGCTCGATCCCGGGCAGGATCCGAGATTTGACGCCGCGGTGCAGGCCCGGTTTCTCTCCGACGATCTGCCGCGGCTGATGTTCGTATTACTGCCGTTGTTCGCGTTGCTCATGAAGGCCGTGTACTCCCAGCGTCTGTATTTCGATCACCTGATCTTCTCGACTCACTTGCACACTGCGGGATACCTGGTTCTTGCATTGATGCTGCCGCTCGAGGACATGGCAAACCAGAGTATCGCCCTGATGATTGCGCAGGCAGCCCTGCTGGCCTACTTCCTGGCTTACTTCGTCATAGCCGTGCGGCGCGTCTATGGATCAAGCTGGTTGGCCACATCGCTGAAGTCGTTCGTCGTCCTGTTTGGCTACATGATCTTGGTATCGGTGGCGATCGAGAACACGAGTAGCTTCCGCATCATCGCGGATTAACGGGAGTCGACGCCGCAGAAATCCGGATTATGGCGAAACCAGCGCAGTCGCATTACCGGTTGTGACGCAGGTCGAACACGTCGCGCAGCGTCGCCTTGCTGTGACACCTGCATTCCTGGTCCTGGCCCATGTGATCCTTGCAGACGAGCGTCTTGTTAGGCGGACAGGCCTCGTTTTGTGCTTGCTGTTCCGTGGTGGCACAGCCCGCAAAAAGGAATGCTGCGAAAATCAACAGTGCTGCAATCGAGGAGCGCTGCATGTTTCTTACTCCTGTAACGTGTACTCGTCGATAACCTTGCCGATCGCTTCGGCGCACACAACACAAAACGACTCGGAACGCGTGAACATCAGGCAGTTTTGTTCTGGCCGGTAGTAGCCTTCCGCATGGTAGTTACCGCCTTCGAACGCACCGACTACGCCGTTTAGACCGGATTCGTCAAATAATGCTTCAACGTACTCCTTAGTGTAGCGGAACAACGCGTTCATCTCCGCTTCGCTGACGTTGGCGGCACGCATTTCGCGCCGCCGCTGCTGGTAGGCAATGGAATGCTCTTCGTATTGGGCCTTGGGCCAGGCTGTGGGCAGCGCTGTATTCGGTGTCATGAGGTGCTTCCACTTCAACTTTTCTGGGTCCAGGAGTGCCGTGACGTTGGGTTCGTAAGGTTCGGTGATTTCGGCAGGAGCCTCGTAGGCGACCGAACTCGTGTAGTACTCGTCGGCCAGGCCGGCGAAATGATGGCCGAACTCATGGACAAACAGATAGGGTGCCCATTCACTGTTCGCGGCGGCCGTGCTGAAGAGTCCGTAGATACCCCCGCCGCCGTACACTTCGGTGTTCGTCAGAATCTCGATGAAGTCGTAGGGGGCAGATGAAGCAATGCGACGCATAGCCTTGTTATCGAAAGTCAGTATGTAGCGTTCCGAGCGAAACGCGTCATAGGTTGCGCCAATTGGCGAGTCGCGAAACGTGTCTGTCGACGGTCGCGACACGCCCGATTGCGCCGCCGCAGGTACGACGGCCCAGATATTGAAATCGCCACTGCGTTCCTTGAATGGCGACGTAGAAAACAGGGTATGAGTTAGTTCCTTTGCCTTGGCGATGAACGCGTCGTGTTCGGCGGCCGTGTAGCCATCTCCCATCAGCAGCAGGTCGACTTTCGTCGCCGGGTCGCCGCTTTCGTGAATGGCGACCACCTGGTCCGCGTACATGGCCGACTCGCGATGCACAAGCACATCAGCCGGATCCAGCTCGATACGCCAGATCTCGTCGAAGGCGTTCCCCGCGCCGCGCTTCTTCATGACGAGCTCGAAGGTCTCTTCCTGCGCCGGGAAACGCACCGATTCGTGGAACGAGCGATTGATTTCGCGCGCCTCGCCAATCGTTTCCCACTCGCCGTAAATGCTGCTGAAGCTCCTGGACCAGACTGTTCTTCCGCCCGTGATTATCTCGAACAGGTATTTGCCACGCAGCGTCTGGTCAATCGGCTGCGCCATATTGCCGGTCCACGGCAGCGGCTCAATCACGACCTGGTCGAGGCTGAACATCTCGGTGGACTGGTTGCCGCTGTGGAAATAGTCAACTCGCATCGTCGCAGGCGTATCGCCCGCGTAGGCCGAGCAGGCGCAAAGCGCGCACAGAAGAGCAGCAAGTCGGAGTTCGATCATCGGAGTTTCCAGTTGTCTTGTTAGCAGCACCCAAAAATACGCCGGATGGCAGGCCGCGTATACTGCTAATTCCCGCCGCTACCTGGATGTCCATGCCCCGATACCTGCTAATGCTCACCCTCGTCTTCGCGGGCGAGATAATCTTCGGGCTTCCCTTTCATACGGCACGATTTTTCAGGCCGACATTGCTCGAGAGTTTCGGCTTCACGAACACGCAGCTTGGTGATGTTTTCGCTGTCTACGGCGTGATGGCGATGATTGCCTATTTCCCGGGCGGCGTGTTGGCGGACCGGTTCTCGGCGCGAGTGCTCTTGAGCCTGTCGCTGCTTGCGACCGGATTCGGCGGTCTCTACATGGCGACCTTTCCCGGCACCTGGGGCATGGCAATGCTGTACGGTTACTGGGGCGTCACGACAATCCTGCTGTTCTGGGCCGCCCTTATCCGGGCCACGCGCGAGTGGGGCGGCACGACATCCCAGGGTCGTGCTTTCGGCATACTCGAAGGTGGGCGCGGTGTCACGGCGGCGCTGTTTGCGACATTGGGTGTCGCTGTGTTTGCCTGGGGCATGCCCGATGACGTGATGCTGGCGAGTGACGCTGAGCGACGCGCTGCGTTTCGTGCGGTGATCCTGCTGTACTCCATTGCGGCGTTCGTCACGGCTATTCTGACGTGGTTGCTGATTCCGCCGGCCAGGCATGTCGGTGATTCGAGCCGCAGCCTGTTTCACGGTACGGCCGTCGTAACGACGCGACCGCTCGTGTGGGCGCAGGCGGCCGTAATTATCTGTGCTTACTGCGGTTACAAGGGGCTCGACAATTACTCCCTTTATGCGGTCCAGGTGCTGGGCATGGACGAGGTCGAGGGAGCGAAACTTGCAACTTATGGCGCCTATGCACGGCCACTCGCGGCGGTTTTCGCCGGTTTCGTCGCGGATCGCTGGAGCGCGGCGAGAACACTGGGGGCCTGCTTTTTCGTGCTACTCATCAGCTACGCGCTGCTGTCGATAGCGCTACCCGATGGTTCGGGTGTCGAGCTGATCTACGCCAATATTCTTGTCAGTTTCTTCGCGGTCTTCGCACTCAGGGGCGTCTATTTCGCGCTGCTCGAAGAGAACGGCACGCCGCCATTGCTGACGGGCGCAGTGACCGGCGTCGTGTCTTTTGTCGGGTTCACGCCCGAAATCTTCTTTACGCCGATAACGGGACGAATTCTCGATGCCTCACCAGGGGTAGTTGGCCACCAGAATTATTTCCTGTTTCTCGCAGGCGTCGCGGCGACAGGGATCGGTGTCGTCGCCTGGTTACTGCGCCTGCAGCGAAAGCCTGCCGTGTGGCCGGAGGATCCTGCGACCGAATTGAAGCCCGTCGTGAAATAAGCAGCCGCGATTGACGGTCCCATTGTGTATTCCACCGTGGGACACAGTCTATGAATAACAACATGAAATTCAGGGAGCAGCTGCAGCGAAATGCAGTGGCGATCATCAGCCTTGTTGTCGCAATCACGAGTCTTGGCTACAACACCTGGCGCAATGAAGCCAGCGAGGGCAATCGCAACCAACGGCTGATCTCGATCGAGATTCTTCGCAATCTGAGCCAGTTGCAAGGCGTCGTATATCATCACACGTGGGACATGGATCACGAAGATAAGGGCAACCTGCGTACCGGGTGGGTCTACGTCCTGGCCGTAAAGGACTTGTCCCGCACCCTGGGCCACCCGGTGCCCGAGTCGGCAACGGCGTTGTGGCAAGTCTGGGGGGAAAACTGGAACGACCTCGAGCCAGAGAACGGCCCCTACAACAGCGTTATAGGGGCGCTCGAGGACGTGCGACGTGACACGCATATATTGCTGCAGAGTCTTGACTGACGCATACTTCCCGGCCACCAACGTTCGTAGACCGGGGAATATCATGCACAAACACATTATCTTGCTGGCGGTTTTCGCGGTAACTGCCTGCCAGCCCGCGAGCGAGTCCACGCCGGAGCCGGCTGCCACCGTTGAAGAACAGGCGCCTGCGGCTGCCGTCGAAGAGGATCGTCTCGCGGCTGTGCTCGACGCGCAGCCCGAAGAGATGAAGGCACGCTTCGCCTACCGAAATCCGAAGGAGACGATCGAGTTTTTCGGCATCGAGCCGGGCATGACGGTCGTCGAAGGCCTGCCGGGTCGCGGCTGGTACACGAAGCTGTTGTTGCCGTACCTCGGCGGGGAGGGGCACCTGATCGGCGCGAACTACGCGATGGACATGTGGCCGAATTTCTCGTTCGCGACTGAGGAGTTTCTCGCGACGCAGTCCACCTGGACGACGGACTGGCCGGCAGGCGCCGAAGAGTGGCGCGGTGATGACGGCGCGACGGTCGCGGCTTTCAATTTCGGCGCGATGCCTGAGTCAATGGGCGGAACGGCAGATGTCGTGTTCCTGGCGAGGGTGTTGCACAATACGGCCCGTTTCGAGTCGATTCGACCGTTCCTGGTCGAACTCTTGACCGATTGTTATACCGTGCTCAAGCCTGGTGGCGTGCTTGGAGTCGTGCAGCATCACGCGCGCGACAATATGTCGGATGATTTCGCCGACGGCAGTCATGGCTACCTCAAGAAGGGATTTGTCATTGCCGCAGCCGAAGCGGCGGGATTCGAATTTGTTGGCGAAAGCGACGTCAATGCAAATCCCAAGGATCAGCCGTCCGAGGACGACATCGTCTGGCGGTTACCGCCGAGCCTGGGGACGAGTGCCGAAAATCCGGAACTCAGGGCAGAACTCGAAGCCGTCGGCGAATCCAATCGCATGACGCTCAGGTTCAGGAAGCCCGAGTAACCTAGTTGTCGAGGTCGAGGCCGATGATCACGGGATCGTGGTCCGAGGCGCGATAGGGCGAGTCGGGGTCGAACAGCGCCGGGTCCCGTCCGTGTTCGAGGTTGTAGTCGAGCACGGCGGATTCGTCGGCATTGATATGCCAGTCGATGGCCTCAACGACCTGCGGCAGCAGTGATGACGAGGCGATGGCGTGGTCAAGTGCTCCCGCCTGCGCGTCGAACACGAATGAGTAGGCGTCGTCCTGTGCTGCAATCAGGTTGGTCATGCCGGCGTTAGCAAATGCTGTCAGCGGATCCTCTTCGAGATAGGCGTTCAGGTCGCCAATGATCAGCACGTCGGGATCGTTGCTGCCGGTCGGGTCCGTCGCAACCCAGTCGGCGATGGCGGCGGCGGCACTCGTGCGTGTCTGGTTGCAGTTGCCTTGTCCATCGCCCGCATTCGGGTCACCGTCCGATTCGCACGAGGAGCCCTTGGATTTAAGGTGGTTCACGACGACCGTGACTACAGCGCCTGTACCGGCCTCTGCAAACGACTGGGCAAGCGCCGGGCGGTTGCGAGCGTCGTTGAAACGGGAGTCGACGCTTCGATCGAGGAGCGCAAAATCGCCTGCCAGCCCGATCGTCGACGTTTTGTAAATGAATCCGGTCTTGATAACGTCGTCGTGAATAACACCGGTTTCGACGTATGAATAGTCTTCGGAGCCAATGCGAGTATTGAGCGCGTCGACAATCATCTGCAATGAAGCGCTCGCATTATTCTCGAGCTCAACAAGTCCGACGATATCGGCATCCATAAGGCTCAGCGCCGAGACTATTTTCGAAAGTTGCCTGCTCTGCTCCGCGGCGCTGTCGGCACCGCGGCAGCCTTCGTTGCCCTGTGGCCCGCAGTTATCCTGTCCGTCGTCAATGGTCGAAAAGAAATTAAGAACATTGAAGCTCGCGATACGCACGCTGCCGCCAACGGCCGCTGCGCCGGGTCGTGGGTTCACTGAGTCAAAAGCCGGCCCACTCGTCGGCATCAGGCGCCAGGTTTCCGCGCCGTCCGCGCCGCTGCCACGCGAGTAGCGCAGGTTCCCGGTCAGCGAGGTGATCGTATCGCCCGCGCGAACGCCGAGATACCTGGGGTCCGCAGGATTGGACGACCGACGGCCGTCATCGAGCACGATGCTACGTGTGGCAACCGAAGTCTTGTGCGCTGTGTAGGCTGCGACATCAGGCGAATTGGCATTGGTGAACTGGTAGAGGCGCCCGCCTTGCGAAAGCGTCACAGATCCATAGCGCTCGAGGTTACGTAGTTCGCTGACCGTCATTTCCTGCGGCAGGGTCACGAGCATGCCTTCGAGGTGCTCCAGGTCCGCAATGGTGTCACCGTCGCTGTTTGCGACCGTTGCCCCGGCGGGCAAGCGCAACGGAAACGGCAAGAGCGCACCGCTTCCGGCGATCCGCACTGACGTCGCATTGATCTGCGTTTCGCCGAAATATTCGTTGACCGCGCCCAGCACCTCGACGGTCTGACCGACGCTGACGTCGGTCGCCGGGTTGTTGCCGTCGAATACGAAAATTCCCTCGGACGTGGCCAGGTCGCCATCAGGAATGTCCTGCACGTAGAACCCGCCCAGGTTACTTAATGCGTCAGCATCATTCTCCTGGAAGTCACCCGTAACGAGCGCCCTGATCGTCACCGTCTGGCCCTCCAGCGGGCTGACGGGTCCGTCGCCCTGGATTTCCGTGACGCGCGTAAAGCCTTGTTGTGGTGGCAACGGCGTCGGCGCCGTGGCTCCACCACCACCGCTACCTCCACCGCAGGCCACGAGCAGGAGCAGGCTGGCAAGCGTTGTCTTTAGTCGCATGCCGGCATTCTAGCCTCATGTTCAGCCCATATCGAATAGCAGGAACTCGGCCTCGGTGATTGCCGAAAACTGAACCCGATCGTGATCTTCGATGCACGCACCGTCGCCGGCCGCCAGTATACGGCCGTTGACCTTCAGGTCTCCTTCGACGACCTGTACGAACACACGGCGGCCTTTCCCCAGTTCGTGCTCAAGCTCGATGCCCGCGTCGAGCACGCTGGCATACAGGCTGACGTCCTGGTGAATCGTCATCGATCCATCTCTGCCGTCGCGCGAGCCGACGAGGCGCAGCCGGTTAAGCTTGCTGTTACGGTCAAAGCGCAGTTGTTCGTAGCCTGGCTCGAGACCCTTTTCCTCGGGCAGGATCCAGATTTGCAGCAGGTGTAGCTCCTCGTCGCTGGATTGATTAAATTCGCTATGCATCACGCCCGTGCCGGCCGTCATGCGTTGCACTTCGCCGGCCGTAATGAT
>Ga0265303_10003300_pt1 | contig 10122 bp, 10 predicted proteins | sample Helome_2_FD_192494 | JGI IMG/M metagenome (GOLD analysis project Ga0265303, IMG submission 192494) | Marine sediment microbial communities from subtidal zone of North Sea - Hel_20160317 (Illumina Assembly) | ecosystem: Environmental > Aquatic > Marine > Subtidal zone > Sediment ... | reverse complement strand
CGGCCACCGGATTCCTTGCGCGCCGTCAGTCGGGCCGGGATGACGCGGGTGTCATTGAAAACCAGCAGATCGCCGGCACGCAAAATTTGAGGAAGGTCTGAGAATCGTCGGTTGACGGGATCGTCGGCAACGTCCAACAGGCGACTCGCTCGCCGCTCGCTCGTTGGATAATGCGCGATCAGCGTACTGGGCAGGTCGTAGTCAAAGTCCGAAATATGCATGGGCGCGCATGGTAACAAAGCCGCGCGGGCCCATGATGCTCAGGTCCGCTCGTCCACCGCCGGCGGTCGCGGCGGCAGCGGCGGTCGCGATGGCAGCGGCGCTAGCGCCGGCCTGATCGGCTCTGGCGCCTGCGGAAGCAACCGGCTCGAACGATCGTCCGGGACTTCGATCTCGATTTTTTCGCGCCGCCTGTCACGCATGATGTTCAGCTCGAGTTTTTCTCCCGGCTGGTATGAACCAAGAATGCGCATGCAATGATTGACCGAAGACGGCTCGCGTCCATCGATAGTCTGAATTACGTCGCCATCCTGCAATTTGAAGTCATTCGATTGCGGTGCGCTGATAACCAGCAATCCGCTGTCTGTGCCAAAGTAGCGACCCAAGCCCTCGCTCAGCTCAACGAGTTCCATATCGCCCCAAACGCCGCGCCAGCCTCCGAACGAGAAGCGGAACCTCTCGACCATCTCGGGCGCGACTTGAATATCCGGAACACGTGGAATCGCGCCACCCGGCGCACCGGGTACCCACGCAAACGCATTACCGTCGAGAACGCGTGGCTCAAGCTCTACCCTTCCGACATTGCCGTCGCGCAAATACTCGACGTCTAGTTTGTCGCCTTCCTCAACGCCCTCCATAAACTCGAGCAATCGCATATTGGCGAGCTCCGACGATTCGGCGCTCATTGTTTCACCGTTTACTGCGGTAATAACATCGCCGGCGCGAATGCCAGCATCCGCCGCCGCACTACCCGGCGTAACGCCGATGACACTGACGCCCTCCACTGGTGCGCCTTCACCGTATTCTCCGATCGTTACGCCGATGCGTGGTTTGTTCGAGAATTCGAACGCGTAGCGCTGAATGTCACGCCCCAGGCCCCGGCCCATCGATCCCAATCGCTCCGAACTTAGTTCCGCAACCTCGCGAGCCGCTTCGGCAAGACGTTCTTCGGCCTCGCGCATGCGCTGTGAAAATTCGGCTTCACTCGATACGCCTTGTTGGGCCTGCTGCTCGTCCTCGGTCTGAGCCGACGCCTGCCCCGCAATCAGTAGGGCTGCCGTCATCAGCATGAGGGTTTTCGTGGTCTTCATTGTGTCTTTCTCCTAACTCAATACGCCGTCCGCTGCGCTTGCGCGTAACGCAAGCGAACCAACGATTTCATCAACCTGACGCGTTCACGCCAGAATATTTCCTGGTCTTCCGGCGTCATCTGCACGTCCGGATCACTTAGCTGGTAGTCAATTGCCGCGATGCGATCTTCGAGTTCGAGGATCGTCGCCTGCGTTCCCGCGCGTATGACGCGTGGTTCTTCTGGCAGCGAACGCAGGTCACTTTCAAGTTGTCGAGACTCAACCATCAGAGCTTCGAGTACGTTGCCATTCGCCGAATTTGTCGTCGTCGGGTTGCCTGGTACAACCGGAAAAATCGGCTGGTCGGTATTCCTAATTCCGGGAACGATGACCGCCGCCAACAACACTGCCGCCGCAAGACCTGCACCTGCATACCAGCCGCCAGATGGGCGTAATCTCGGTTTGCCAATCAGACCTTCCGCTTCGGCCTGCTCGCGAATTCTCAACCAGACAGCGCGTGGCGGCATGACTTCGGGAAGCTCCTCCAAACCGCGCTGCAACCTGCTGCGCTCGTCCGCTGTCAAGCCGTAAATCATTTCGCCATCCTTCTCTGATCTTTCCATCTTAGTAACTCCTCGCCGCCGCACTATTTGCGTTTACCGCTTTCTCGCGAACGTCAAGCATTGGCCTCAGGCGCTGATAGGCGCGCGATAGCTGCGACTTTGAAAAACTCTCGGTTTTGCCCATCAATGCTGCGATCTCCTTGTGCGTAAATCCTTCGACATCGTGCAACCAAACGACGGTACGACTGACCGCCGGCAGATTTGCCAGTGCCGCATCCAAATCCAGCGCGTCGTCCGGTTGCCGTGAAATGCCGTGACTCGCGTTGTCGCCTGGTGTCAGGTCGTCCCAATCGTCGGCGAGCGACCGGCTACGACTTGTCCAGGCGGATCGAAGAAACATCAGCGCCTTGCTAACGGCGATGCGTCGAATCCAGCTACCGATCCTGGCTTCGCCGCGAAACTTGGCGACCGAGCGCATGACTTCGATAAAGGTCTCCTGTACCAGATCTTCGGCGTGCGCTGGCACACGCGTAAACCGAAGACATAAAGAGTAGACCGGCGATGCGAAAGCGCGATAGATGATCTCGTGCGCACGCGCGTCTCCGCGCTGTGCGCGCCGAACAATCGCCTGATCGATCTGGATATCCGAAAACTTGCTCATGTCTCGAATATTAGATGCCCATAGCGAATAAAAGGTCGCAATATTTGAAAAACCTCGGGTGAGGCCTATGGCGGGCTCGTCCCGGCACGCATATACTGTGCGCCGCATTCGACCCAGAGCATGCGCCTTTGGCGCCGATTGAGCACTGCCGGGATGGCGGAATTGGTAGACGCAGTGGATTCAAAATCCACCGGTGGAGACACCATGGGGGTTCAAGTCCCCCTCCCGGTACCAACACTTGTAGAAAATCTTATGTTGCCACCGATGAAATATTGCCCGCGCTGCGGTGCGGATGTTGCGCGCAAGATACCGCAGGACGATAACCGCGAACGCTGGGTTTGCGCGCGCTGCGATACCGTGCACTACCAGAATCCGCTGATCGTTGTCGGCTGCGTCGTCGAGCAGGATGGCAAAGTGCTGCTTTGCAAGCGCGCTATTGAGCCGCGCTACGGCTATTGGACGGTGCCAGCAGGCTTTATGGAACTCGGTGAATCTCTCGCGGAGGGCGGTGCCCGGGAAACGCTGGAGGAAGCCTGCGCAGAAATCGAAATTGGACATTTGTTCGCATCGATCGACGTCATCGACGCCGGCCAGGTGCACTTGTTCTTCACCGGCAAGCTAATTGGTGGATACGGTGCCGGCGACGAAAGCCTGGAGTCTCGCCTGTTTAGTGAGGACGAAATTCCGTGGGATGATCTCGCGTTTCGGAGCGGCCGCTATGCACTAAAGATGTATTTCGAGGACCGCGGCCAAAACCACGGTGTCCACATTCACGAGTTGCGACGAGCGAAGCTCTAGCGGCTGGCTTGCGCTATTTTTTGCTCAAGCTGTTGCGACAGTGCGTCGGCCGGTACATAACCGCCAATCAAGGTGCCGTCTTCGAGTACGATTGCCGGTGTGCCTGACAAACCGATTTGCTGACCCAGCGCGTAGTGATCCTGAATCTTCGACGAATCACAGGCCGACGTCTCAAACTTGCGATCGAGTTTGGCTGCCGTTAATGCGCTATTTCTATCGGTAGCACACCAGACCTCTTCGGAGGTGTTCCACTCACGGGATGCCGGACCGTTTCGCGGATAAAGGAGATAGCGAACCTCAATACCCTGTGCGAGATAATCGTCGATCTGGCTGTGCAGACGGCGGCAATAGGTGCAGCCAATGTCTGTAAAAACAGTGATCGTATGTTTGACGTCAGTCGGCGTGAAACTAATGACGTCGTCGTCAGACAGTACCGCCATGATATCGCGCCGGGCTTCATCGCGACTGATGTCAGTCAGGTTTACGCCGTTGTCCAGATCGATTAGATCGCCTTGCAACAGATAGCGACCGTCTTCCGATACATACGCGATGATGGATCGCTTCTGAATTTTGTACCAGCCAGCAATCGGGCTTTCGTTGACATTTTCCGGCTCGATTACGTCAAATAGCTCCGAGATTCGAGCCCGTACTTCGTCGATATTTGGATCGGTATCCGCCGCCAGAGCCAACGAGCCCATAATCAGGCAGGTCGCGCAACACGCTGCTAGTGACAGCGATATAAACAGTTTACGGGTCATTTCTCGTTTCCTCGGGCGGATTTGGCAGGACAAGTGTAGCAAAGTCACCATGAATTAGACCCTGCTTTGGCGAGTTTTGTTTCGGCCGCGGCGACCGTATTTGGCCCGGTCTTCAGCCGCGAGGATGGTGTTCGCCGTGCAAGTCCTTTAGTCGCTCACGGGCGACATGTGTATAGATCTGCGTGGTCGACAGATCGCTGTGGCCCAACAGTAGCTGAACAACACGCAGGTCTGCGCCGTGGTTCAGAAGGTGCGTTGCAAATGCATGCCGCAAACTATGTGGCGACATCTTCTTGGCGATACCGGCTTTCTCAGCGTAGCGCTTGATGATGTGCCAGAAAGCCTGGCGCGTCATACGGTCGCCGCGACGAGTCGGGAACAGATAGTCCGTCTGCCGTTCAAGCAGAATCTCCATCCGGGGGCCATCAATAAATTCTTGGATCCAGCGCTGCGATTCGTCACCGAGCGGGATTAAGCGCTCGCGATCGCCTTTACCGACGATGCGCAACACGCCCTGATTAAAATTGATCTGCGACTGCGTCAGATTGATCAACTCGGAGACGCGCAGGCCGGTCGCGTATAACAGCTCGAGCATCGCACGGTCGCGGTGTCCGAGCGGTTCATCGGTATTGGGTGCGTTCAGCAACGAGTCAACCTCAGCCTCGGTCAAGGTTTTCGGCAACGAGCGACCGATACGCGGCATCTCGATGTCGGCCGTTGGGTCCGAGTCGCGCATACCCTCGCGCATAATGTAGCGGAAGAAGCGTCGGAAGCTCGATAGTTGTCTCGCGGTTGACCTTGGTTTGGCACCCGACTCGACGCGCTTGGCGATAAACGCCAGCAAATCGGCCTTGTCGGCCATGTCGATGGATTTATTCTGCTCAGAGAGCCCGCGACCCAGCGTCATCAGATCGGCGCGGTAGGCGCCGAGCGTATTTTGCGACAGGCCACGCTCCATCCAGATTGCATCGAGAAACCGATCAACCATCTGTTCAGAGCGTTCGAGTTTGTCCGAAGACTGTTTAGTGCTATTCGTACTTGCCATAGTATCCATCTGCGAGTCCGCGCAGTCCTTTGCGCCGGCACGTCGGCGATATTCGCCAGACGCACAACTTTTTCAAGTTTTTGAGTATGATAACGAAGCCTCATAGCCGGCGTGACCGGCTTCACAGATTAGGTAAGGCGTTAACATAAAGTGAAGTACGTCACAGCTTTGCTGGAGGGGCTCTGGGGCCTCTATGCCTGGGTAGTTTTCCTCATAGTTGTGCTCTTTTCGCTGCTCGTCGTCACAGTTGTGCCCGGTCTGCCGGCGCGACGCTGGCTTACGGCTGCGGCGGCCAAAACCGCTTTTCTGCTGTCATTCGTGCCGCTGGAGGTCAACGGCCTCGAAGCGCTGCCGGACGGGCACTGCGTGGTCGTCGCCAACCACGCCAGCTATGTGGACGGGCCGCTTCTGCGAGCCGTCCTGCCGTCACGATTCTCTTTCGTCATTAAGGGCGAAATGCGCGACATTCCGATCGTGCATTTCCTGCTACGGCGGGCGGGCTCGCGATTCGTCGAGCGATTCACGGCCGCCGGAAGCGCCCGTGATGCGCGACTCATCGTCAAAGCGGCTCAGGGCGGTCAATCGCTGGCCTTCTTTCCAGAGGGCACGTTTGTCGAAGAGACAGGGCTCGGCCGTTTCCGACCTGGTGCGTTCGTCGCAGCGACCAGGGGCGAAATGCCGGTCGTGCCGATCGCAATTTCCGGTACGCGGCATATGATGCCGTCCGGTCGCTGGTTGCCCAGGCCTTGCCGTCTGCGAATCGACATGCTGCCCCCGATTTCATTAGACGACCCGACGTTTGCCGATCACCGCTCGTTGGCGGCGGAGTCCCGCGCCAGAATCCTGCGCATTTTGGAAGAGCCAGACTTGCTTGAAAACAACGAGCATTGACCGCATCCTTCGTTGCCCGACCCGGAGACCCTAATGAATTCAGAATCGATCGCAGAATCGGCAAAGGACCCGATCGTCATCGTCGCCGCGCGACGCACACCCATCGGTGCTTTTCAGGGCGCGCTCGCCGGTGCCACATCACCCGAATTGGGCGCCGCGGCCATATCAGCCGCTGTCGCCGACGCCGGCATTGACGCAGCCGATATTGATCAGATACTGATGGGTTGCGTGCTACCCGCCGGACTTGGCCAGGCGCCGGCACGACAGGCGGCGCTGGGCGCTGGAATACCAATCGGCGTCCCGTGCACGACGGTAAACAAGATGTGCGGCTCGGGCATGAAAACGATCATGCTGGGACACGACATGATTAAGGCAGGGAGTGCACGCATCGTGGTAGCCGGCGGCCTCGAATCGATGAGCAACGCGCCCTACCTATTGCCGAAGGCACGCACGGGATATCGCATGGGGCATCAGGAAGTACTCGACCACATGTTCATCGACGGCCTGCAGGATCCTTACGAGGGTGAGATGATGGGCCACTTCGCCGAGGCCACGGCGACGAAATACGGTTTTTCCCGCGAAGAGCAGGACGCGTTCGCCATCGAATCCGTTACGCGCGCCCAAACAGCGCTTGCCAGTGGCAAATTCGCCGCCGAATCCACGCCTGTTACGATCAAAACGCGCAAAGGCGATATCGTCGTGGATGCCGATGAAACTCCGGGCACGGTCAACATCGACAAAATACCGACATTGAGAGCCGCGTTCGCCAAAGACGGTACGGTCACAGCCGCAAGTTCGTCGTCAATATCTGACGGCGCCGCGGCGACAATCCTGATGACTGCGGCTGAGGCCAAGAAACGCGGCGTCGCAGTTCTTGCCCGCCTTGTCGGCCATTCAAGCTTTGCCCATGAACCGGCCTGGTTCACGACGGCACCGATTTCGGCAATTATCAAATTGCACGAGCGCCTGGGTTGGAGGCCGGACAATGTCGATCTTTACGAAATAAATGAGGCGTTCGCGGTGGTGACGATGGCGGCGATGAAAGATGTCGGAATTGATCATGCCAAAATCAACGTTAACGGCGGCGCCTGCGCGCTTGGGCATCCGATCGGTGCCAGCGGTGCACGTATTACGACGACCTTGGTACATGCAATGCGGTCGCGTGGACTTAAGCGTGGAGTCGCGTCGCTGTGTATAGGTGGCGGCGAAGCCGTCGCTGTCGGAATCGAAATTGACTAACGATTAATTCGATCTGGAGAACAAATGGATCTCGGAACTGCAAGAGCCGTCATTTCCGGCGGCGCATCAGGCCTCGGCTTCGCAACTGCACGGCGTGTCATCGATGCCGGCGGCAAGGCCGTATTACTCGACATTAATGACGAACAGGGAACGTCGAGCGCCGCCGAACTCGGTGAACGCGCAAAATTTGTAAACACCGACGTTTCGAAGGAAGCCGCGGTGCGCTCATCCATCCAGCAGGCGAACGAAATAATGGGTGGCATTTCTCTTGCGGTTAATTGCGCCGGAATTGCGACCGCCGGCCGAACGCTCGGTCGCGACGGACCTTGGCCGACCGAGAATTTCAATCGTGTCATTCAGATAAACCTGATTGGAACCTTCAATGTCACGAAAGAGTCTGCCGCGATTATGCAACTGAACGACGCGGACGAAAACGGCGATCGCGGCGTAGTTATCAGTACTGCGTCGATAGCCGCATTCGAAGGTCAAATTGGCCAGGCCGCCTACTCCGCGTCAAAAGGAGGTGTGGTCGGAATGATGCTACCGCTGGCTCGAGAATTCGCGCAGTTCGGTATTCGCGTCAATACGATTGCGCCCGGGATATTCCTTACACCTATGATGGCCGGCATGCCCGAAGAGGTGCAGGAGTCGTTGGGCAAGCAAGTACCCTATCCCAAACGCCTCGGTCGACCCGAGGAATACGCGGCAACGGCCGCCTTCATCTATGAAAATCCTTACGTAAACGGCGAGACGATCCGCGTCGACGGTGCGATTCGGATGCAACCGAAATAGTCGGCGCCCTCGAGCACGCATGAAGGGCGCACGTGAGCAAGCTTCTTGCGCCATTATTCGATCGACACCTACGCTGCTGGCGTCCGCCACGCATTGGTCTCGCGAGTGAGTGGGGTTTCGAAGGAGCGGGATCGATGCGTGGCGGGCGCCAGAATTGAAGGCCTGCCGGACGCATCCGGTCGGTATTACATCCCCGAGTAATTGGGTCCGCCGGCACCTTCGGGTACGGTCCAGATAATATTCTGCGCAGGGTCCTTGATTTCACAGGTCTTGCAGTGGACGCAGTTCGACGCGTTAATCTGGAAGCGTTTCTCGCCGCCCTCATCGACCACCTCATATACGCCTGCCGGACAATAGCGCTGCGCCGGTTCGTCATACGTAGGCAGGTTTTGAGCGATCGGTACTGCTTCGTCTTTGAGCAATAAGTGTGACGGCTGATCTTCTTCGTGATTGGTGCTCGACAAAAACACGGACGACAGACGATCGAAGCTGATGACGCCGTCCGGCTTCGGGTAGTCAATCACTTTTGCCTCATTGGCGTTTGTTAGACACTCGTGATCTGGCGTTGGACTGCGCCACGTGAACGGCAACTTGCCGAAGAAAATATTCTGGTCAATATACGTAAACGCCGCGCCCCAAAACGTGCCGAATTTTTTCAACGCGGGCCCGAAATTTCGAGCGCGATGAAGTTCGTCATGAATCCAGGATGATCGAACGGCGGCCGAGAATCCCGTTAGTTCCGCACGACGTTCTTCTTCGCCCGTTAACGCCTCGTGCACGGACTCAGCTGCCAACATGCCGGACTTGATCGCGGTGTGCGCGCCCTTGATTTTTATGCCGTTTAAGAAGCCGGCGCCGCATCCGACCAGCATTCCCCCAGGGAAGGTCAATTTCGGCAAGGATTGCAAACCACCTTTATTGACGGCACGAGCCCCAAATGCGATGCGCTTGCCGCCGTCAAGGTATTGCAAGATTTTCGGGTGGTGCTTCCAGCGCTGATACTCGGCAAATGGCGATAGGTGTGGGTTTTTATAGCTTAGCGCCACAATAAAGCCCAGAAAGACCTGATTGTTCGCCGCGTGATAAAGGAAACCACCGCCCTCGGTGTGGTTATCAAGTGGCCAGCCCATCGTATGCACGACCAGACCCTGATCGTGGTTTTTGGGTTCGATCTCCCAAATCTCTTTGATGCCAATACCGTAGTGCTGTGGATCAACGCCGTCGCGGAGATCGAATTTTTCCATCAGTTGTTCGGAGAGATTCCCGCGGCAGCCTTCCGCAAAGATAGTGTATTTGCCCAACAGTTCGTAGCCTGCCTGAAAACTGGCCTTGCGCTCGCCATTTTTTCCGACGCCCATGTCACTGGTCACGACACCCGATACAGAGCCATCGGCGCCGTACACCAGCTCGGACGCGGCGAAACCAGGAAATACGTTAACACCCAATGCCTCCGCTTGTTCACCAAGCCACTGGCATAGCAGACCGAGACCGATGATGTAGTTGCCTTCATTGTGCATTGGGCGTGGCACAAACAGACTTGGAACGCGAATTGATTTATTTTCGCCGATCAGATAGTGCACATCGTCACGGGACACCGCCGTATCAAGTGGCGCACCTCTTTCTCGCCAGTCCGGAAATAACTCCCCTAACGCATTCGGCTCGAAACAATTGCCGGAGAGTATGTGCGCACCGATTTCGGATCCTTTCTCCAACACCACGACTGATAGACTATTGTCGAGTTGCATAAGCCGGCATGCCGCCGATAGGCCAGCGGGTCCGCCACCGACTATCACGACGTCAAACTCCATCGATTCTCGTTCTGAATTGTCGGTCATTGGATCTCTTAGTTGATTCGGAGAGCACCGTTATTCTAGCTGAGGTAATCTTGCGACGCCGCATGCTCGGCGCAATAAAAGGATACGGCTGGTTTTGGGTATTCGAGAAGCCTGGGAAAAAAGCCTACTGCGAGAAGGCCATGTTCGCGATCCTGCGCAGCAGGCGCTGGTCGAGCGACTTGAGGCCCTACAGGTCAACCTGGAGCGTAAAACGCCTGAGCGACGGCAATTTTTCGGGCGACTATTTGGTG
>Ga0265303_10003299_pt1 | contig 10123 bp, 7 predicted proteins | sample Helome_2_FD_192494 | JGI IMG/M metagenome (GOLD analysis project Ga0265303, IMG submission 192494) | Marine sediment microbial communities from subtidal zone of North Sea - Hel_20160317 (Illumina Assembly) | ecosystem: Environmental > Aquatic > Marine > Subtidal zone > Sediment ... | reverse complement strand
AATTTTAGTTTAAACGGCAAGATTGATAACCTGAATGCCAAAATTAAGGAAACCAAAAGTGATCTGGAAAAATATGAAAAGATAAATAAAGAGATCGCTCAGATTAAGAAAAAGCTTGGTAATCTGAAGAAAAAAATGGCGGTCATGGACACCCTTGAAGCCAATCGCTTCGCACCGATCAAGCTGATGGACACCATGACCCAGGTCATAGTTCCCAAGCGCATGTGGTTTACCCGCCTACAAACCAAGGGCCAAAAGGTCAATATCTCCGGTGTTGCCATGGACAATACAACCGTTGCCGATTTCATGGTCCGCCTGGAAAATTCGGGACTTTTTAAAGAGGTGGATTTAAAAACGCTCAAACGCAGCAAAAGTAAAAAGGGAGTCACTTCCAAATTTAAAACCTTCAGCGTCGTTTGCACCAAAATGCCGCTAAAAAATCCGGGACAAAAGAAAAAACCTGCGAAAGCTAAGGCGAAGAAATAATGGAAAAAAAGGGCCTTGAAAAATCGATCGAACCTTTTTTGGAAAAAATTGAAAATTTATCCAAAGCACAGAGGATATTGATATCTTCGGTATTCTTTATCCTGGTTGTGGGAACTTTTGTATACTTTTTTTACTGGCCAAAATTCGAAAAGATCAATGCCTTAAAAACAAATTTGGTCAAATTAGAGAAGAAGCTTTCAACAGCCAAGCGCAATGCCGCAGATTTAAAAAAATTTCAGGCAAAAATGAAAGAGGCTGAAGCACAATTCAACATGGCGATGAAAAAGCTGCCTGAAAAAGAGGAGATCCCTTCCCTGCTGACCGCCATTTCGGATTCCGGTCAGTCGGTAGGCCTTGATTTCTTGCTTTTTGAGCCCAAAGCCGAAAAGAAAAAAGACTTTTATGCTGAGATTCCTGTGGCCATGAGCCTGCGGGGGGATTATCACAATTTGGCCATCTTCTTTGATGAGGTGGCTCGTTTAAACAGGATCGTAAATATACAAAATATTCAGATGAGCCGGGGCAAGGGCAAGGGCACCAGGCCCAATGAGCTCATTGCAAAATGCACGGCGGTAACCTATAAATTCATCGATGAGCCGCCCAAAAAGGCTTCAAAAAAGAAAAAGAAAAAAAGACGTAAGAAAAAGAAATAAGCAACTAATTTCTAACCGGATAAACCAGCAAATGATGGGAATAAATCCTGTGACCATCCGATATTTGATCTACACAATTTGTATTGTAATACTTCTCTGGGGCTGTGACAGCGCCACCCAACCGCCTGCGAAGCAGAAGGTGGTCCGCAAGAAAATTGTCGCCCAGCAAAAACAAACCGCCACGGCCCGCAAGGCAAAGACGGTTCGTACGGCAAAAACTGAGACGGCTGACAAAAGCGCAAAAAAGGCCATGCCGACCGAAGTTAAAAAACCGCCGGTGGCTATGATCGCAACCGACAGGCAGCCTTTGATCGCCAAAAAAGCTGAAACGCAACCGTCAAAACAGAAAAAGCCGGCGATTAAACCCAAGTCAGACATCTCTAAGATAAAACAGCCGTTGCCGATCCAACAACCGCCGGCGGCCGGCCAAAAACCAGCGACCAGCGCTAAATTCATCGCCCCCGCGCCCAAGACAGCCGAGGGGTTAACCGGGATACCTGCAGCGTATAATCCTACCGGAAAAATCGATCCCTTCAAACCGCTATTCCGGGATAAACCGACGCTGGCCAAGAAAAAGAACCGCAAAAAAAGGCAGCCTCAAACACCTTTGGAGCGCATAGATATAAGCCAGCTTAAACTGGTTGGAATTATTCTGGCGTCCAGCGGCAATCGAGCTCTGGTGGAAGAATCCTCCGGCAAAGGGTATGTCATTAAAAAGGGTACGTATATTGGAACCAATTCAGGCAAAGTCGTTAAGATCAACAACGAAACCGTTATCGTTGAGGAAGAATTCGAAGATGTATTCGGAAAATCCTCAACCCGTCAAAGAGAGATTAAACTTCCCAAACCTCCTGGAGCGTTTTAAGATGCTTGATATCATTACCAAACTATCTAGACCCTTTCGAGTGGGCGCACTTTTATTCGGTATCACCTTACTGATTGCAGGATGTGCATCCCAAAATACGGCCAATGTTAAATCCGCCGAGAAAACTAAATTGATCACCGACATCGCTACCAGCGAGGACGCCGAGTCCAGTATTGTTAGCGTAAAAGGCGACCAGACATTGACTTATACGGCGATTAAACAGGTATTTCCCCTGGGGGTTCTATTTCATTTTCCTGAAACAGCCCTGGATAACATTAAAGAAGTTTATTATCCACCGCAAAGCGACATCATCGGTTCTATCCGGGCAACCCAGGTTGAAGCGGAAGGAACAACATCGCGAATATTTATCACTTTGAAAAAGGATCTTCCCTATAACATTACACCGGATGAAGACGGAATCCATATCTCATTTCCCAAAAGCGGCCAACTGGCTGCAAAAACGTCCGCACCGCAGCCGCCAGCGGAAAAAGTTGCGAAAGAGCCGGAACCTGAAAAAAAGATGGCTCCCCCGGCTACCCGGATAACTGCGATCGGTACCACTCCAATGAAAAAAAGTGTCGCCATCAATGTTAAAGCCGATGGGACCATCAAAAACTACAAAGCCTTTACCATCGAAAAAACACCTCCCCGAATCGTTTATGATCTGTACGGGCTTAAAAGTCCCTATAAAGGAGAGCAGCGCATTGACGTAAAATCGGATAGTGTAACCCAGGTCCGCCATTTCGGTCATTCGGACAAAGTCCGGATTGTTGTGGAAACCAAAAAAGCCTATCTATCCAAATACATGGCATCGTCGGTTGATAATGGCCTGTTGATCTATGTAGGTCAGACGCCTAAACCGGCACCGAAGAAAGCAGCCAAAACGACGGCCGCCCCAGAAAAGAAGATAGCCGAAACTGTTGCAGAAAAGCCGGCAACCACCCCGAAGATGAAAACAGCTGAAACTGTGGAAAAAAAGCCGGCTGCAAAGAAAACCGCACCAGCTGCGAAAACCCAGGCGGCCAAATCCAATCAGCCCGCCTGGTTGAATCGCATCGATTTTTCGAGTGAGGAGGCGGGCAAATCCGCCGTCATGATTGGAACCACAAGATCGGTTGAATACCAGATCACGAAAGTTACCGATAAAAAGCTGCTGTTGAAGCTGATGGACACCAGCCTGCCCGAATACCGCAAACGGGCCTTGATCACCACCCGATTTCAGAGTGCCGTGGATCGCGTTACCCCCACGCAACCGCCTAAAACCAAAGACACGATCGTTGTATTCGAGTTGCGGGAAGCGGTACCTTATTTCGTCAAGCAGACCGACAATGTCATCCGGGTCAACTTTTCACCCTCCTCCATACCTCCCAGACCCTATGAAGATGCCAAGCTTCCAGCCTGGAAAGGGGTACTGGCCGAACCTTCCACCGCCCCGGCGAAAACGCCATCGACAGCAGCTGGCAAAGCTACGATTGCAGCAGCAGCCGGTGCAGAGCAAAAAATTGCCAAACAGGAGCTCGGCCTTGCGAAAGAAGAAATGTCACTGGCAGATCGTCTCTCAGGCGTATCTATAAAGGGACCCAAGTACACCGGCGAAAAAATCGCCCTTGATTTCTATGACACCGACATCAAGAACGTTTTCCGAATCTTAAGGGAAATCAGCGGGAAAAACTTCGCCATCGATAAAAATGTCACCGGCAAGGTCACGCTGACCCTGGAAAAACCAGTGCCCTGGGATCAGGTTCTCGATTTGGTGCTGAAAATGAATCAGCTGGGAGTGACCATGGAAGGCGACATCGTCCGCATCGCCACCCTCAACACCCTGGCCCAGGAAGAAAAACTCAGACAGGCCAGGGCCAAGGCCACCCAAGCGGCCTTAAACCAGCAAAAGGCCCTCGAACCGCTGGTAACCGAGTACATCTCCATCAACTACTCCAATGCCCAGACGGAAATCCTGCCGCACGTCAAACCGATCCTGACGCCAAGCCGCGGAAAGGTCAGTGTGGATACGCGCAATAACCAGTTGATTGTCACCGATACGGCGGAAAAAATCGAACAGGCCCGTCAGATCGTTGACATCATCGACCAAGTTACGCCTCAGGTGATCATCGAGGCACGGGTTGTCGAGGCCAACACCAATTTTTCAAGAGAGCTGGGTTTTGACTGGGGCACGATCAGCGCCGGCCCGTTTAACATCGGAGATGCCACCCTGGAACTGACCGGCCTGGCCAGCAATTTGCCGGCCACCATCCCATCGGCTGTAATTGGCGGTTCCTTTACGAAGTTGACCGGCACCCCGTTTTCTATTGTCGATGCCAAACTGGTGGCCAGCGAATCCGAGGGCAAGACCAACATCATTTCATCTCCCAAAGTTGTGACCCTGGATAACAAAAAGGCCAAAATCAAACAGGGCCTGGAAGTGCCCTACCTGGAGCGGGATTCCTCGGGTAACGCGACAGTGCGCTTCAAAAATGTTGATCTGCTGCTGGAAGTCACGCCCAACATTACCCCCGATGACCGCATCGTCATGAAGATTTTCGTCACCAAAAACGACGTGGTCGATCCGAGTGCCGATCAGCCGGCCCTGTCCACCAATGAAGCCGAGACCGAACTTCTGGTGGATGATGGTGACACGATTGTCATCGGTGGGATCGTGAAATCAACCATCACCTACGGTGAAAAGGGAATCCCCGGTTTGAGACAACTCGGTGTTCTGGGCTGGCTGTTTAAAAGTCAGACCAAGACCGATTCTAAAAATGAGCTGCTGATATTTATCACACCACGGATCGTTAAGCTGGAACAACGCAAGACTGGCGGTGCTATCTGATAAGTGCTATCTATCTGATAAAGCAACGGCTTCAGATTCAAGGGTGATACCACCTGCAAAAGACTAAAAAAGCGAAGGGCAACAGGGATTAGTTCTGTTGCCCTTCGCTTTTTTGCCAGACATTAGAATAAGTACTTTATCTTCTGTGCTTCCAACGTGGCCCGGTCGGCCAGCGGGCTGCCCGGATTCAGATTCACCACCTGCTGGTAGGAATCATAGGCTTTTTTATATTCCCGGTTCATGGTGTAGGCCTTGGCCAGTTCAAAATGCACCGGAGGGGCATTAGGGGCTGCCAGGGCGGCTCTTTCCAGCTTGACGACGGCTTCGGGCACCCGTCCCATGGCCATATAGGTTTTTCCCAGACCGTAAAGGGCTCTGTCAAAATCCTGCTGGGACTTCAAGGCTTTTAGAAAATATTTTTCTGAGAGCTGGTATTCTTTTTTCTCATAGTAAGCAAGGCCTAAATTGGATAGCGGAAATTGGGGAGTTACATACACGAGATCCGAGCTTACCACTTTATATTGTTCAATGGCCTTATCCCATTCTCCATTTTCGGCATAGGCATTTCCCAGATTGTTGCGAGCCGGGGCATAATCGTCTTTTAAGGCCAGTGCTTTCTTAAAGTGGCGGATGGCAAGATCCTGCTTGCCTTTGTAGTAATAAACAAGCCCGAGATCATCTTGAAGAAAATAATCGTCCGGAGTCAGGGATTCTGCTTTTAAAAACTCCTTTAGCGCCAGTGAGTATTTACCCTGCCGCAAATAAGCTTCTCCAAGGTTGCGGGATGCTTCGGCCTTTGCCTTTTGTTCTTCTATATTTTTGGAGGTGCAGGCAAACAATAAACTGATGGCCAGCAGACAGCCTGCTCCAACCAGTAAAGTCTTTTTCATCTTTATTTCCTCATTAGCCATTTTTGCTTACAGCATTAATTTAGATTTTAAAAACCGGCACGGCGGTCTCTTTTCAGGATCGTCTTTTATTGAGTGTATCGTATTCCAACCATCTTGGCAACTTTCTCAACCCCCTGCCAGCCTCAGAGCCCTGAACACCAGGCACTTAAACTTTTTTCAGATCCAGCATGCCGGCAATCTCTTGGGCCACCCGTGCCACAAATCGCTCAAGATCTTTGTCAGCCAGAGGCCGGCCGGGTACCGGCACCTTGGCAAGGTCCTCGGGGTGAATGTAAACCGGGGTGTTGATCAAATCCTGTTTGGGAGAAATCTTATAGTCCGGGGGAAATTTCCGCTGGAAGTACATCTCCTGAAATCCGGCAAATTTAATCGCGTGGGCGGTGGAATCAAGCACGGCAATATCGCGACTATCGATGATACCCCGATTTTTGGCCGCCAGCAGCCCGGCCAAGGACTCGCCCCCGTGGGTGCAGGCGATGTGTCCGTTGCGGTTGGCCAAAATTTCCCAATCCATGATGTCCTGTTCGCTGACTTCAACAAAAAAAATCTTACGATCGCCGGCCAATTCATTATAACGCTTCACCAGATGAATCACCCGGGGCATGGAAACCGGGTTGCCGATCATGGCGGCCTGGGCCACACTTGATCTGACAGTAACCGGGACGAATTTGCGGCTGTCTTCATCCGGTTCCAGGTAATACTGGTAGACCGGGTTGGCATGCTCGGATTGAACCCCCACAATCTTCGGCAGGGTGTCTATAATCCCGGTTTCATAAAATTTTAAAAAGCCGCTCATCACCGCCGTAATATTGCCGGCATTTCCAATGGGCAGCACCACCACGGTGCGGGAGACATCATATTCCAGATCCTGTGCGATTTCATAGGAATAGGATTCCTGGCCCAGAATCCGCCAGGCATTTTTAGAATTGAGCAGGGCCACGCTGTAATTTTCGGACAGGGTTTCAATAACTTTCATGCAATCATCAAAAACGCCGGGGATTTCAAACACCGTTGCCCCGCTGCCCAGGGGTTGGGAAAGCTGCTGGGGGGTTACTTTTTTGTGGGGCAACAAGACGGCGGATTTCACCCCGGGCAGATAGGAAGCGTAAAGGGCCGCGGCGGCGGATGTGTCGCCGGTAGAAGCACAGATGGCCAGGACGTCGGAAAGATAGCCCTTTTGCACCATAAAGTTGATGTAGCTCAAAGCGCTGGCCATGCCCCGGTCCTTGAAAGAAGCGCTGGGATTTTGCCCGTCATTTTTGAAATAAAATCGCAGGCCGACTTCGTCCTGCAGGGAAGCATTAGCTTCGATAATTGGTGTGTGCCCCTCTCCCAGATAAATCACGGCCTCCTTTGGAATTACCGGACCGATAAATTCGTGATAGCGGAAGATGCCTTTCAGGGCGTCAATGTTCAGCATTCTTCGATAATCAAATATTTTCTGCCAGCGCTCCCCCGGGATTTGCTTTAACCGGTCAAAGTTTTGATCATAAATTAGCAAAATCTGCCCGCACTCCGGACAGACGTAGGCAAGCTTTTCAATGCCGAATTCCCCCTGACAGCCAAGGCAACGATAAATCAGCCGTCCTTTGTGAGACGGCTGCAGATAAGGGCGGATCTCTTCAGGGAAGTTATCTGGTTTCATGGTGTAATCTTTTGTATCCCGGCCATATAAGGCTGTAATGCTTCAGGTATGATCACGGAGCCATCGGCCTGTTGAAAATTCTCAAGAATGGCGGCAAAGGTTCGTCCCACGGCAAGCCCGGAACCGTTGAGGGTATGAACAAGTGCCGTTCCCTTTTTTCCCTTCGGTTTAAAACGGATATTGGCGCGCCGGGCTTGAAAATCTTCAAAGTTGCTGCAGGATGAAATTTCGCGATAAACTTTCTGGGCCGGCATCCAGACCTCTATGTCATAGGTCTTGGCCGAGGAAAATCCCAGGTCGCCGGTACACAACTCGATCACCCGGTAAGGAAGATCAAGTTTTTTTAAAATGTTTTCAGCATTCTTCAGCAAACTTTCCAGTTCATCGTAGGAAGATTCCGGCCGGCTGAACTTGACCAGTTCTACTTTGTTGAATTGATGTTGACGAATTAACCCGCGAGTGTCTTTGCCGTAGGAGCCGGCCTCCGATCGAAAACAGGGCGTATAAGCCGCATAGCGGATCGGCAGTTGGTCTTCATCCAGGGTTTCGCCCTGGTGAATATTGGTAACCGGAACTTCAGCCGTTGGTATTAAAAAATACTCCCAGTTTGAAATCTTAAAGAGATCTTCTTCGAATTTGGGCAGCTGTCCGGTATGGGTCATGGATTCCCGGTTGACAATAAAAGGCGGCAGTACCTCCAGATAGTCGTGTTCACCGATATGGGTATCGAGCATAAAATTTATCAATGCCCGTTCCATCCGTGCCCCGGCACCAAAATAAAGCGGGAACCGCGCGCCGGTAATCCGGGATGCACGATCCAGATCGAGTATTTTCAGGCGACTGCCAATATCCCAGTGCGGCTGAGGTTCAAATTCAAATTCAGGTACCGTGCCGACTGTTCTGACTTCCGGATTTTGGGTCTCGTCCTTTCCGATAGGAACCGTCGCATGGGGGATGTTCGGCAACCCCAACAGGAAATTATCAATCGTTTCCTGGCTTGCGGACAACTTCCGGTCCAGGTCTTTGATTTTTGATGAAACTGCACGCATTTCAACTACAAATGCCTCGGCATTTTCACCGGCCTTTTTCATTTCAGCAATCCGGTCTGAAACTACATTGCGCTCATGCCGCAGCGATTCTATTACCTGCAAAACGGCTCGCCGTTCATCATCCCATTTTTGGAAGGCATTCAAATCAGCCTGATGTCCGCGTGCTTTCATCGCTGCTTGCACTATCGATAAATTTTGCCTTAAATACTTGATTTCGAGCATAAAATCCCTTATATTATAAGATTTAGAGTGGTTCGGTTCTTAACCTGTTCTAAAATAAGCCGCAATTAGCACGGACGTATCATTTAGTCAAGGGAGACCGCCTATGGAGGAAATTAGTGCCGCGAAAATTGAGATTAGAGCTGATATTTCCAATACAATATCCACGCTTTCCGAAAGCGAAATTCATGAAAAAACCAGCGCTGTCGGGAACAGGCTCTTTGAGTTTGCAAACTTTCTGGAATCAAAAATTGCACTGCTGTACGTCAACGGCAATTTAGAAGTTCAGACGAAGAGCATCATCCAAAAATCTTACAGCTATAACAAAATTGTTGTTTTGCCGGCCTTTGATCCCGAAAGCTTTAAAATGAAACTAATGAAAGTGGATTCTTCTGAACAGGAATTAACCCCCGGCCCGCGAGGAGTTCTCGAACCCGATGCGAGCAAGTGCAAAGTAGTTCCCATGGATCGAATCGACATCGCCATCATACCGGGCTGGGCATTTGACGAAAAAGGCGGGCGAATCGGCTCGGGAACAGGATATTACGACAGGCTGATTCCCAGGCTGGCAATCACTACCCGCAAGGTCGCCCTGACCTTCGAAGAGCAACTCGTTCCCCAGGTACCGATGGAATCCCATGATAAGCATGTGGATATCATCATCACCGACAAACGAATCATCTATAAAATTTAATCGGGTTTCGGGTGTCAGGTGTCAGTACTCAGAACGTCAGACTCTCGTTTCTGACACCTGACACGTGAGACCTTTCAAGGGTTCAATATCTTCCCCAGTTTCTTTAGATTTTCTTCTTCCCCAACTGCAATAACTGTATCGTCTGGCATAAAGGCCGCTTCAAAAGAGGGATTGAACAGCATGGTTCCGTCCGGCTTTTTAATGGCAATGATAATCAGATTAAAATCCTGCCGGATTCCCGAGTCCTTTAAAGGAATATTGGTCAGCCTGGAATTTTCACTGACGGGGATTTCCTCCATCTGTATGTCTTTGCGTGTGTGGGCAAAGGCGAGATCCAGAAAATTTGTCACCGTCGGGCGGATGATCCGATGGGCCATACTGGCCGCTCCCATTTCATAGGGCGATTCTACCGAGTTTGCGCCGGCTGCGTGCAATTTGTTTTTGGCACCTTGCTGACTGGCCCGTGCAATAATATTAAGTTCCGGGGCCAGTTGCCTGGCCGATAGAACCAGAAAAACGTTATCCGTGTCGGTGGCCAACGCAGCGACCAGCCCCCTGGCGCGCTTGATGCCGGCTTTGAGCAGGTTGGCTTCATCCCCAGCATCACCGGACACATATAAAACCCCGTCATCATCCATCGCCGGGACCAGGTCCATATTTTTTTCAATCACCACCAGTTCATACGCTGTTCGCTGTAGATTTCTACAGAGAACCCGTCCGATTCGTCCATAGCCGCAGACAATATAGTGGTTCTTTAACCGATCAATATGTTTA
>Ga0265303_10003298_pt1 | contig 10124 bp, 11 predicted proteins | sample Helome_2_FD_192494 | JGI IMG/M metagenome (GOLD analysis project Ga0265303, IMG submission 192494) | Marine sediment microbial communities from subtidal zone of North Sea - Hel_20160317 (Illumina Assembly) | ecosystem: Environmental > Aquatic > Marine > Subtidal zone > Sediment ... | reverse complement strand
CCGCGCTGCGCTGCTTCTCTGCGATGACCTCGAACCGCTCGTTCAAGACGTGCGGAGCCGAATTGCGCCGGAGCGAGAAGCCGAGGGCGAAACCTTCGATGGTCATCCAACGTACATCGATGCGCTCAAGTTTTGGGCATCACCGCCAGCGATGTTCTTGCGGGAGCACATGGGATTGATTCCTTCCCGCTGACGTCGCTGCTGTCGGATCAGACGCTGTCGCGGGTATGCTGGTCGACCCGGTAAACCAACCAGCCAAAGGCCAGCACGATGACCAGCACCATGGCGAGTCCGGAATAGAACGCGGGGCTTGCGAAGAACGCGATGAGCCCGTAGTCGCGAGTAAATTGGCGGTAGGAACCAACGACGGACAGGCGGCTCCACGCGAGCGGCCATACCGCCAAGGCGATGAAGATCGTGCCGACGGTGATCCGTCGGGCTGCGAGATCGCGCGAAGCTCGCGAGAGAGCCAGTCCGAGCCGAAATCCAAGCGAGGCCGCGCCCAGCAACAACAGTCCCCCTAGCAGGCCCCAGAACCAGGGGGCGCGAGCCGTGTCGACCCAATAGAAAAGAAACCAGTCACCGTGAAATACATAGAAGTAGATCGCGGTTGGCAAAAGGACGAAGGCGACGAAGAGCGCATAGGCGAGGAAGGTCTCCATCCGCCAAACCGGGTCCGAGCTTTGCCTGAGCTCGTCGCGGCCGGCGTGAGCCGAAAGCGCCCCGGTGGCAATGGCGATGAGCAGAAGGAAAAGTAGAGGCAAAGTGATCCCTCCTGAAAGGCTACGTCCCTGGTTCGTGGACGGTCAACCAATCGAGCACCATAGTCGGAGGGTGCGACGGAGCGCTTGGGTCGGTTTGCTTGGATTTGTCGCCGCTTGGGCCGCGGAGGCGCATGCGTCCGCCGACAGCCTGAGCGAGCTGACCGCGCCCTTTTCGACGGCGCTCCTGGACGGTCGCTACCTGGGCGCGCTGGGCTTGGTCTTCCTCGCGGGTCTGGCCACCTCACTGACCCCCTGCGTTTATCCAATGATCGCGATCACGGTCAGCGTGTTCGGCGCAAGGCAGGCAGAAAGCCGCGCCAAGGCAGCGATGCTCTCGAGCGCCTTTGTCCTGGGTATCGCAGCTCTCTTCACTCCGCTCGGGGTCATGTCGGCGCTGACCGGTAGCGCATTCGGAAGTGCCCTTACGAGCCCCTGGGTTCTCGGGGCTCTTTCGACCTTGTTCGCGGTGATGGCGTTCAGCATGTTCGGCTTGTTCGACCTCGCCCTGCCCTCGGCGTTGCAGAACCGGCTCGCACAGGTGGGCGGCTTCGGTGTGCGCGGCGCGTTCGTGCTTGGCTTCGTCAACGGGCTCATCGCCGCTCCTTGCACCGGGCCGGTTCTCGCCGTCCTGCTGACCTGGGTGGCTACGACGGGGAACGTTGCGTTTGGCGCGCTTGCCTTGTTCGTCTACGCGATTGGGATCGGCGTATTGTTCTGGTTCGTCGGGACGTTTGCCATCACGTTGCCGAAGTCGGGGCGCTGGATCGAGTGGACGAAGAGCGCGTTTGGAATTGCGATGCTCGCCCTGGCATTCTACTACCTGCGCGGCATCCTTCCGTACCCGCGTCCGGCGGTGCGCGAAGAGACTTGGCTTGCCGTGGCGCTCGGGCTGCTCGCTGGAGGGGTCATCGTCGGAGCGATTCATCTTTCGTTCAAGAGCAAAGCTTGGGGGGCACGCGTTCGCAAAACGGTCGGGGTAGCCGCCTGCGTGGCGGGCCTTCTTGGCATCGTCGGCTGGGCGGAGGCGTTGCCCCCTGGCGCGCACATTCGTTGGATCGAGAGCTTCGACGCTGGCAAGGCGCAGGCGGTCGCCGAAGCGAGGCCCATGCTCGTCGACTTCGGCGCCGATTGGTGCGGAGCGTGCCAAGAGCTCGAACGGGACGTTCTGAGCGACCCCCGAGTCGTCTTGGAGGCCCAACGATTCGTCACCGTGAGGGTAGACCTGAGCACCGAGCAAGCCACCGACGAGAAATGGGCGCTCCTCAAGGCGTACGAACAGCCCGGGCTGCCGCTCGTCGTCCTTCACCACAGCGATGGCTCGGAGGCTTCGCGCATCACCGGAATGGTGGAGAGCGACGCGTTTCTGAAGCTGATGGACGCCGTTCGCTGACCGGCGCTAGGCCGTGCTAGCCTCCGCGCAGGAGTGATGGGAATGAGGATGAACACCCTTACGAGACGCCAGATTCTTCACCAGGGCGTGCGCTTGGCCGTGATCGGCTCGACGCCGGCCCTGCTCAACGCCTGCACCAAGCCAGAGCTTCATTGCGAAGACGTGAGCGGGCTTCGCGAGGACGACTTGGCGTTGCGAACGCAGCTCGAGTATCGAGATCTCTCTCCGCACGGCGAAAGCAAGAATTGCGAGCGCTGCGCGTTCTACCTGGCAGGCAAGAAGAACGAATGCGGGCGATGCACTCTCGTCAAGGGCCCAATCCACCCCATGGGCTATTGCAGCTCTTGGGCGGCCAAGGGCTGACTCACGGGCGGCATGGCACTGTTCGAAGTACGAGGGTTGCGAAAGGCGTTTGGGCCACAGCGGGTGCTGACTGGGCTCGACATCGACATTTTCGCCGGCGAGGTGATCACGATCATTGGAGAGTCCGGCTCCGGGAAGAGCATTTTGCTCAAAGCCATGATGGGGCTCATCGAAGTCGACGCAGGTAGCATTCGATTCGATGGCGAAGACGTCGCAGGGCAGACCGAGCGACAGTGGACACGGACTCGCCGCCGAATCGGAATGTTGTTCCAAGAATCGGCACTGTTCGACTCCTTCACGGTGTTCGAGAACGTCGCCTACGCCCTGCGCGAGCAAACCACGATGACCGAGGACGAAATCAAAAGCCGAGTGTCCGAAACCCTTGCCTTGGTCGCATTGCCGGGGATCGAGTCGATGGCCCCGTCGGATCTTTCCGGCGGCATGCGAAAGCGCGTTGCGCTCGCGAGAGCGGTGGCGGTTCGTCCGGAGGTCGTGTTCTATGACGAGCCCGCTGAGGGGCTCGATCCGATCAACGTCACGCGTGTGAATCGTTTGCTTCTCGGACTCCAAGAGAGGCTGCACGTGACCTCGGTGGTGGTGACCCACAATCTCAAGGCAGCATTCGCGATTAGCGATCGCCTCGCCCTCATTCATGACGGTGTGGTCGCAGCGACCGGCGCCCCGGAATCGTTTCTAGATTCGGAGGACCCGGTCGTGCGGGAGTTCATCGGCGACCGCATGAGGAAGGTATTGCGTGCAAGTTGAGTTTGTAGGTGCGGTCGGTGGCAACGTCACCGGCTCGAGACATATCGTTCACACCGAGAAGGCCCGCATTTTGCTCGACTGCGGCCTGTTCCAAGGGCGCCGTTCGGAAACCATCGAACGTAACCGGGCGCTGGGCTTCCGCGCGAGAGACATCGACGTGATGGTTCTCTCCCATGCCCACATCGATCACTCGGGCGCCCTGCCACGTCTCTATCGCCAAGGCTTCCGGGGGACGATCTATTGCACCCCCGCGACTCGCGACCTCTGTGCGGCGATGCTGGAAGACTCGGCGGAGATTCAGGCTCAGGACGCGGCCTACATCAACCGAAAAGTCGAAAAGAACGGTGCCGACATGAAACTCGTTGAACCGCTCTACGACCAGAAGGACGTGGTCGGAACGCTCGAGCTCATGGTTGGCGTTCCCTATCATCGACCCCAAGCGATCGCCGAAGGGGTGACGCTCACCTACTACGACGCGGGTCACGTCCTCGGGAGCGCCATGGTCGCGCTCGACGTCGATGTCGTGGGCGAACAGCGGCGTTTGGTATTTTCAGGCGACCTCGGTCGGCATAACATGCCAATCCTTCGCAATCCCGAGGTCCCTCCGAGTGCGTCGTGCTTGATCATGGAAAGCACATACGGCGATCGGAACCACGACCCGATCGAGGAGATGGAGAACGAGCTCCACGAGGTCATTGCTCGCACGATTGGCCGCGGCGGCAAGGTGGTCGTGCCGTCGTTTGCGCTCGAACGCGCCCAAGAGCTGATCTACTCGCTCAAGCAGCTCAAAGACCAGGGGCGGCTCCCCGATGTTCCGGTCTATGTCGATTCGCCCCTGACGGTGAAGCTGACCGACGTCTTTCGAATGCATCCGGAATGCTTCGACACCCGGACGCGCGAACGTCTGCTCAAAGGCGACTCCCCTTTTGACTTCGATGGCCTGCGGTACGTGTCATCCGTGGAAGATTCGAAAGCGATCGACCGAAGCGACCAACCCTGCGTGATCATTTCGGCGAGCGGGATGTGCGAGTTCGGCCGAGTCGTCCATCATTTGGTCGCCACCATCGAGAATCGAAAGAACGCGGTGCTCATCGTCGGCTGGCAGGCGCAGCACACACTCGGACGCCGTCTTGTCGAGCAGCGGACGCGAGTCCGTATTTTTGGCGTCGAGCGAGAACGCCATGCTGAGGTCGTCGTGCTGAACGGCTTCAGTGCACACGCCGGCCAGGACGATCTGGTTGCATACGCCGAAGCGGTTCGCGCGGCGGGCCCGCTTCGGCAAATCGCCCTCGTGCACGGCGAAGACCCGGGGCGCGAGACGCTCAAATCACTCCTCGAAGAGCGCGGCTTTCCGACCGTTCACACGCCGGCCCGCGGCGATCGGATCGACATCTGAAGCCCGGGGGCCTTGACCAGGTACGGGATCTGCGCGCATCCTCGCGCGACCGGAAGACGGAGGAGGAACTATGAGCAAGGGCTTGATTGGATGCGGGGTCATCGTGGTGATCGCACTGATCCTGGTTGCAACTGGGGTCGGGAGCTACAATCGCCTCGTCCAGCTCGAGGAGGGCGTCGACAACGCCTGGAGCCAAGTCGAGAACGTCTATCAAAGACGCGCTGATCTGATTCCAAACTTGGTGGCGACCGTGAAAGGCGCCAAGGAATTCGAGCAAGAGACGCTCACCCAAGTGGTGGAGGCACGCGCCAAAGTCGGACAGGTCAATTTCGAAACGGCGCCCGACGCCGCGCAGCTGGAGCAGTTCGAGGCAGCGCAGTCTCAATTGTCGTCGGCCTTGTCGCGCTTGCTCGTCGTGGTGGAGCGATACCCCGAGCTCAAAGCGACCGAGGCATTCCGTGATCTTCAAGCGCAGCTCGAAGGCACCGAGAACAGAATCAGCGTGGAGCGAAAGCGCTTCAACGATGCGACCCTGGACTACAACAAGACCCGACGGCAGTTCCCTACCATTCTGCTGGCGAACATCATGGGCTTCGGCGACAAACCGTACTTCGAGTCGACGCCGGGGGCAGACGAACCTCCCAAGGTCGAGTTCTAGCCCGCGCCGTGCCACGGCGAATCGACACCTTCTTCTCCAAAGCCGACCGAGAAGCAATCCAGGCTGCGACGACTGCGGCGGAACGGAAGACCGCCGGCGAGCTCGTCGTCTACGTGACCGAGCGCTGCGACCCGCACCCCGAAGTGGCGTGGAAAGGCGCGCTGATCGGCGGCGCACTGGGCGCGCTCTGTGCGAGTGTCACTGTCTGGCGTTTCGGGGGCTGGGGGGCGCCCGACCACTTGTGGATTCTGATTGGATTTCAGCTGGGCTTGGTGGCTGGCTGGGTTGCGAGCCGGTTCGATGGGGTCGCTCGAAGGCTGATCGGGGAAGAGGCTCTCGATAGCCGGGTGGACGGCCGAGCGGCCGAGGCGTTCCTGGACGAACAGGTGTTCGCCACCCGCGAACGTACCGGGGTCCTGATCTTCGTCGCTTTGTTTGAGCATCGAGTCTTGGTGCTCGCCGACGAGGGGATCGACGAGCGCGTTGCCGACGAAGCCTGGGACGAGATTTCGAGCGAGCTGGCCCTCGGGATTCGGCGTGGAAGGCCGGCTGCGGCCTTGATTCACGGGGTGGAGCGCTGCGCGGCCCTCTTGGAAGCCCACGGCGTCCAAGCAGCAGACCAGGAAAACCAACTTTCCGACGAGCCGAGGTTTCGTCATGACTAGAGCGCGACTGGTTCTCGCCATGCCTCTTCTGTGCTTGGTGCCGGTCGTCGCCTTCGCTCTAAGCGTCCCCGAGCTCTCCGGACGCGTCAACGACTACGCGAATTTGGTCGATCCCGGTACGGAGGCCCGTATCGATACGCTGTTGGCGAAGCTCGAACAGGACACGGGCGCGCAGGTCGCCGTGCTCACGATCGAGAGCCTTCAAGGCGAGCAGCTCGAAGACTACAGCCTTCGCGTTGCCGAAGCTTGGAGCCTCGGTCGCGCCGACGAGGACGACGGTGCGCTGCTTCTCATCGCGAAGAACGATCGAAAGATGCGCCTCGAGGTCGGCTACGGCCTCGAGCCTGTCCTGAGTGACGTGTTGTCGCGACGAATCCTAGATCAGGTTTTGAGGCCGAGTTTCCGCGCCGGCGACTTCGATGCCGGGATCGAGCGCGCGGTCGAAGCGATGGACGGCTTGATCCGCGGAACGAGCACCCTCCCTCCGCCGACCGCACGTGACATGCAGGCCGATCTTCCGCCGAAGATTTTCGGCCTCTTCTGGCTCTTGTTCCTGATGCCGTTTGTGTTCGTCGTGGTTGGCACCAATCCGTTCCAGTGGTTTCTGTATCTCTTTCTAATCCCGTTCATCGGCGTGGGCGGCATTGCCACGATCGGCCCTAGCGCCGCGCCCTTTTTCATTCTCGTTTGGCTCGTTTCCGCGCCAATCGTTTGGTCGTTCTTCGGCCGAAAGCGAAAGAAACAAAAACGGGGCCGAGGCCGACGGCACGCAGGCTGGTCGGGTGGATCCTGGTCGTCTGGAGGCGGCGGCTTTTCCGGCGGCGGCGGTGGCTTCTCCGGCGGCGGTGGAAGCTTTGGAGGCGGTGGCTCTTCGAGCAGCTGGTAACCGCTAGGGATCGCTCTCCAAACGCCCGTGCCAGTAGACCCAGTTTGCCCAGGCCTCGGGGATCGAGCTGGCCGGGTCGACGCGAAATGACACCACGGGAAGCCACTTGGGTTTGACCGGAGGACGTCGCAGGCGAAGGCCTGCCTGCCGGGGTGTGCAATTGCCCTTCTTCTCGTTGCAGCCGTAGCAGGCCATCACGATGTTCGCCCAGTTGGTCTTACCGCCCTGGGATTTGGGAACCACGTGGTCGTACGTGAGTCCGCGAAGTCGATGGCGGACGCCGCAGTACTGACATTTGAAGTCATCACGCATCGCGACGTTGATTCGAGAGAACTTGATCGCACGTTTTCGCCCAACGATGGTTCGTAGGAGCCGAACGACGGCTGGCATCTTGATGGTGATGCTGACCGAGCGAATGTCTTCGTCGTATTCTTCGACGACCTCGACTTTGCCGTCGAAAATCATGCAGACAGCGCGTTGCCAGCTGATGATTCGGTGGGGCTGATAGCCCTGATCTAAGACAAGGGTTCGCATTTCTAACGAGGATTCGTATAGCGCGAACGGGCGAAGAAGTTAACCGGATACCGGTTTTCACCTGGTGATGTGCGGCGAATCACATGCTATACGCCGCCACCTAAGTCCTCGTAGCTCAGTAGGATAGAGCAGTGGTTTCCTAAACCGAAGGTCGGAGGTTCGAATCCTCCCGGGGACGCCCCGTAGAACAAATAGGGAGGCTAGCCTCCCTATTTGTCACGGGGCTTGGCCTCAAGGCTGTTGACGCGATCGCTCGACCTGTACTAGTTCTGATCGACTCAGGAGCGGCACCATCACTGGCGAACGACGATATCCGGCACCGGTCATTGCGGTTTCAAAGCCTGATGCAAAGGCGCAAGAGGGGCTCCCCGAACAGCCCAAAGCCAAGCGGCGGAGCAGCCTACCCGACGATCTCCTTTTTCGGAGCGACGAGGAGTCCGCGCGACGCCTGGCGCTCAAGAGCCTGGCGGCAGCGCGTACCGCGGAGCGCCGGTTGGACGATCGCGTCGACCGCGAGGCGCTCCATGATTTCCGGGTCGCCATCCGACGACTGCGGAGCCAGCTCCGCGCGTACCGGCCGCAGCTCGAGACCGCCGTGCGAGCGAAAGACCGGAAACGGCTTCGTGCCATCCAGCGAGCGACGGGCGCGGGCCGCGAAGCCGAAGTAGGGCTCGAATGGCTCGCGAAGCAACACGGCGACCTCGCGCCCGAGCATCTCGCGGGGCTCAACTGGCTTTCCTCCGTCATGCTCGAGCGCCGCAGGAAGTGCGCCGAGTCGCTCGACTCCGAGCTGAGGACGAGCTTCAGGCGAACCGCCGAAAAGCTCGAAGAACGACTCGCTGTCATGCGGAGCGAGCAGAACCTTCTCGCCGAAGAGCCCCTTGTGAGCTTTGGGCGAACCTTGGCAAACCAAGTCGAGGCCCACGCCACCGACCTCTTGGTGAATCTGGGACAGGTTGTGAGCGTCGAGCACACCGAGCGGCTCCACGAAGCCCGCATCGTGGCCAAGCGGCTTCGCTACCTCCTCGAGCCGATTCGAGCCTATGCCGGCGAGGCACAGTTGGTGGTGAAGCGAACCAAAAAGTTACAAGAGCTCCTTGGCGACTTGAATGATGTCCACGTGCTCATGCGAGAGATCGATCGGTCCTTCGAAGGTTCCATGCAGCAGAAGGCCATCCGCTTGCGAGACTGTCTGCGTAGAGCGGACCTCGAACGCGCGCGGCGCGAGGCGTCGGTGAGCGAATGGGCTGGCCTGGTCGAGCTCTATGGTCGCCTCGAACAGGAAAGGCGCGAGCTTCTTGCAACCCTTCGCGACCGCTGGCTTGCGGGTGACCTCGACTCGCTCGTCGCTCGAGCGCGAGATCTCGCCCACGAGCTCCGCGTCGCCAACCGGCCGCACTAGTAATCGAGAATCGTGAGGACCCGGCTCGGGGCTAGCCTTGCGATGCCGTCGAGGTCGACCAAGTTGATGAGGAAGACGAACGCCGCGACGTCGGCCCCGCAGAGTTGGACGAGCTCTTTGGTCGCCAGCGCGGTGCCTCCGGTGGCGATGAGGTCATCGACGACCACGACGCGGTCGCCGCGCGCGAGGGCGTCTTGGTGGATCTCGACGGCATCGCTTCCGTATTCGAGGTCGTACTCCACTCGATAGGTGGCCGCGGGAAGCTTACCGGGCTTTCGGACCGGAACGAAGCCGACTCCCAGCTTGTCCGCCAAAGCTGCACCGAACATGAAGCCACGCGACTCGATGCCCACGACCGCATGAATGGCTTCCCGATCGAGCGGCTCGGCCATGAGCTCTATGCAGACGCGGAAGGCATCGACATCGGCGAGGAGCGGTGTGATGTCCTTGAAAAGGATTCCCTCTTTCGGGAAGTTCGGCACATCTCGGATGCGCGAGCGCAGGAGGCTCACGCGTTGGTCGCTCATCGTTCCTCTTTGGCTCCGGCCACGTAGGCTGCCACGCCGAGGTGGTCCGGCTGTGTCGCCTCGATGCTGAGCGGCGTAACGGAAATGAACCCCTCCTCGAGCGCCTCGGTGTCCGCGCCCTCGACCGGCTCGCTCGTCGCGCCGCCCGGACCGCCAATCCAAAGGTAGTGACGTCCCCGTGGATCGTCACGCACCTCGACGTCGTCGGAGTAGAGCCGAAGCCCTAGACGTGTCGCGCGAACACCCTTGGGAGGCACCGGCGGGAAGTTGATATTTAGAAGAACGGCTTGGCCCTGAGGCGCTGTGGTCTGCAGAAGTTGCCTGCAGAAGCGTTTGGCGTACTGGGCAGCACCTTCCATGTCGGTGGAGGAGTTCGACAGGGCGATGGAACGGACCCCGCGCAGCGCTCCCTCTCGCGCAGCGGCCACCGTGCCGGAGTAGTGGACATCGTTGCCCAGGTTTGGCCCGTGGTTGATCCCGGAGACCACCATGTCCGGCCTTCGTGGCAAGAGGTCTTTCAAAAAGAATGCGACATAGACGCAGTCTGCCGGTGTGCCGTCGACTGCCCAGACGTTTTCCTCGACCTCGTGAAAACGAAGTGGATGGTGGAGCGTGATCGAATGGCTTTTCGCACTCTGCTCGGTTTGTGGCGCCACCGTGTACACATCGGCAAACGTGGCCAAGGCGGTTCGCAGCGCGAGGATACCCGGCGCATCAATCCCATCGTCGTTGGAAACCAAGAGGAGCGGCCGGTCTGACATGCGCTCAACGACC
>Ga0265303_10003297_pt1 | contig 10124 bp, 10 predicted proteins | sample Helome_2_FD_192494 | JGI IMG/M metagenome (GOLD analysis project Ga0265303, IMG submission 192494) | Marine sediment microbial communities from subtidal zone of North Sea - Hel_20160317 (Illumina Assembly) | ecosystem: Environmental > Aquatic > Marine > Subtidal zone > Sediment ... | reverse complement strand
TCATTTCAACCAGAGAGTAACGGTAAAGATGTAGCTACTGGTGCACGCTTGGAATATAATTCCAGAAATTATAATATTTCAGGAAAATTGGTATACGTTGGCGAAGATTTCAGATCAGATTTGGGTTTTGTACGACGCACGGATATTTTAAAAAGTTTTGTACAACTTGAACGCGTATTTTGGCCAAGTAATAGTTTTATTCAAAATCACTCTTTCCAGTTCTTTCCCATTTTTATATGGAGCCCAAGTATGGATTTTAAGAATACAGACTATGAACTCAGAGGTCAGTGGGAAGCAAGGTTTAAAGACCAATCCATGTTTGGTGTGGAATTCTCAAATAAGTATACTTTTTTATTAGATGATTTCGACCCAACGGATACCGATGGTGCGATACCATTACCAGGGAATCAGGGATATTATTACAACAGTGTTAAAGCCCAGTATAATTCGGATCGTAGAAAAATTTTCTCTTTTGGCGTCGAACCAACTATTGGTCGTTTTTATAATGGGAACCGCTTTACTGTTGAAGGCGGAATGACTTTTCGTTTCCAACCCAAAGTTTTTCTTTCCATCTTAATGAGGTATGATAAAATAGAACTGCCGGACCCCTACCCCAGTGCAGACATTTGGTTGATAAGTCCAAAGATTGAAGTTACATTCACCAAATCAATTTTCTGGTCAACTTTAATTCAATATAGCAATCAGAGAGACAATTTTGGTATTAATTCCAGATTACAATGGCGCTTTGCACCACTTTCAGATCTTTTCCTGGTTTATAATGATAATTATTTTGTAGATGGTTTTGCACCAAAGACCAGATCTATTACTCTGAAAATAACATATTGGTTGAATATTTAGGTTCATTTTTATCGTGAGAAGCCCCATCTAATTTCATTATATTTGAAGACTTTTCACAATTAAATAAGCTTCCATGAACCATTTACCAATAACTGAGGACACCGTAATTTTTGGTTTGTTATGTCTCTGTCTTGGATTTGTATTTTACACTTCTTCAATTAAAACCGGATTTTGGAAAAAGTTCTATACAGTTGTGCCAACCCTGTTAATGTGTTACCTCTTACCTGCAATATTGACAAGTGCAGGACTCATCTCTGAAGAAAATTCTAAGCTGTATTATATTGCCAGCAGGTATCTACTACCGGCAGCATTAGTGCTAATGACATTAAGTATAGATCTTAAAGCTATTGTGAACCTTGGTTCCAAAGCACTTATTATGTTCTTAACCGGAACAGCAGGAATTATTGTTGGTGGTCCTATTGCCATCTTAATTGTTTCAAGTTTTTCGCCTGAAACGGTCGGTGGGAATGATTTTGATGCAGTATGGAGAGGTTTAGCTACAATTGCGGGAAGCTGGATTGGGGGCGGGGCAAACCAGGCCGCAATGCTCGAAGTCTTTTCTTATAATCCCAAGAAATTTGGGGACATGGTATTGGTAGATATTGTGGTTGCAAATATTTGGATGGCCATAATTCTTCTTGGTATTGGCAAGTCTGCAAGAATTGATAAGTGGTTAAAATCAGATACTTCTTCTATTGAAACACTTAAAACCAAAGTTTCTGAATATACGGCAAAAATTACCCGGGTAACAACGCTTAATGACTACATAATTATGTTGAGTTTGTCATTTACAGCGGTTGGGATTGCTCATTTTAGTGGCTTCCATTTTTCAGAATTCTTACAGGAAAATTTTGAAGTTATCCGCGATAAACAAAAAGCCCTTTCTTCTTTGGGTTCAGAATTTTTATGGATGGTGGTTTTTGCTACGACCATTGGCATAATCCTTTCCTTCACAAAGGCTAAAAATTACGAAGGTGCGGGAGCAAGTAAAATCGGCGGATTATTTATCTATATCCTTGTAGCCACTATTGGAATGAAAATGGATTTAAGAAGCTTTTTGGACAAACCAGGTTTAATTGCAGTAGGTCTAATCTGGATTTCCATACATGCGGGTTTATTAATTCTTGTGGCTAAAATTATAAGAGCTCCTTACTTTTTCCTGGCTGTTGGAAGTCAGGCAAATGTAGGTGGAGCGGCATCTGCACCTATCGTGGCAGCAGAGTTTCATCCGTCGCTTACTTCTGTAGGTATTCTACTAGCTGTCCTGGGTTATGTGATAGGAACAGCGGGTGCTTATATATGTGCCCTACTTATGGAAATTGCTTCAAAAGTTTAAATTTCCAATAAACTTTAATGATATTTGCGGCAGAATTAAAATAATATGAAGAACGTAATAATTACTATACTAAGCTGTGCCATATTAGCGTCTTGCGGATATAAGGATACGGAAAATACCATGACAGTTACCGGTAAAGTAAAAGGATTAAAAAAAGGCACACTTTATCTTCAACATATATCGGATACTTCCCTTGTTGTAATAGATTCTCTTAAAGTTGAAGGTGATGGAAACTTCCTTTTTAAAACTGAGCTGGAAAGTCCGGAGATTTTTTATTTATACCTCGATAAAAAAGACAATAATGATATAAATGACAGGATTACTTTTTTTGGCGAACCCGGTACAATAACTATTAACACGAATTGGAACACATTTGATACCAAAGCAAAAATTAAAGGTTCTGAAAACCAGAAGAAACTTGAAGAATACAGGAAAGTCATGACCCGTTTTAATACTACAAATCTGGAAATTATCCGGGCAATTTATGACCCTGAGACCCCTAAAGATTCTCTAACTCAGGATTCCATTCAAAAAGCAAGTGACATGAATTTTCGAAGGGGTTACCTCTTTGCTCTAAATTTTGCTCTTAATAACAAAGCATATCATATTGCCCCTTATATAGCCCTAAAAGAAGTGCCGGATGCAAATATTATTTACCTGGATTCTATTAATAATTCATTAAGTCCGGAAGTTGCCAATGGTAAATACGGGAGGGCTCTTCAAGAATATCTTGAAGAGAAAAAAAATTAATAATACAAGAAGTAAAAGAACTAAGGTAATTTATTAAGTTTATCAACTAGCCCTATGGCTTTTTCTTCCAGTTCTTTGCGGACGTTCTTTAGGTGTTGCTTTTTATTGTCTACACTTTTCATATTTACTTTAGAAATTAAATCATCAAAAGTAGCAATCGCACCATCAATAATCTCTGACCCTTCTTTAGAACCTGGTATGTCATTGGAAGCCTCAACAATATAAACTGCTTCAATAATATCTCCTAAAACGTAATTAATGTCTTTTTTTAATTCTCTAATATTTGCCATTACTGAATAATTTTGTGCAAAAATACACTTTTTCAAATAGTAATTTCCAGAAGTTTGGCTCGTTCAGTACTCAAAAGAATACTGCTGGTAATAGCCGGTACTAAAACTGTCTCGCCTTTTTTAATCCAGATTGATCCAAAATCGTTCTTTATCAAAACTTTTCCATCAATACACATGTATATCGTAAAGGAATCCTGATCGGAAACATCGATCTGGATATTTTTATTTAAACTTATAAAGTTGGTTTTAAAATAGGGGCAATTTACCAATGGGTTAGAAACATTTGCTTCTTGCCCATAGCTAACTTTAAAGTCGTCTTGCCTGTCATAATTTATTGCGTCAATCGACAATTCTGTATGTAATTCTCTTAGATTTCCCTGAGCATCTTTTCGATTATAGTCGTACACTCTGTAGGTTTGGTCAGATGTTTGCTGTATTTCTGCTAATAATATTCCTGCGCCTATGGCGTGAATTTTGCCTGCACTTATAAAATAAGTATCACCTTCACTAGCATTTTCATAATTTAATAGGTCTGTTAATGTATCATTCTTCAGACTTTCCACATATGTTTTCTTAGAAATATCTTCTTTAAACCCAATTATCAGCTCAGCATCATCATCGGCATCCATTACATACCACATTTCGGTTTTGCCAAAAGAATTATGACGTTTTCTTGCAAGTTTATCACTAGGATGCAACTGAATGGAAAGATCTTTTTGGGCATCAATGAATTTAATAAGGATTGGAAACTCTTTTCCAAATCGTTCCAGGACACTTTTTCCAAGAATCTCTTCAGGAAATCGATTAATTAAATCCGTAAGGGTAGTTCCTTTAAAAGAGCCATTGGCAACAATCGAAACATCTCCCGCTACTCCAGATAATTCCCAGCTTTCTCCAATTAGATCACTTTCCAATTCTTTACCTAATAATGTACCCAGCTTTATACCTCCCCAAAGACGCTCTTTTAGTATAGGATAAAATTTAAGTGGATATAAATTCATTTCAATTTCAATTTTTTAAGCGCATTTAATGCCTTTTTCATGTGCTTGGAAGCATTAAAACTATTAAATACCATCAATATCACGCCTTCCTTGCTTACCAAATAAGTTTCCCTGCCGGGAAGTAAATTGAACAACTTACTCTCTACTTTAAACAAACGGCGTACTTTCTTATGTTTATCAGCCAAAAGTTTGAATGGTAAGCGATATTTTGATGCAAATTTACGATGTGTACTCTCAGAATCGGAACTGATGCCGACAACCAGTGCTCCAAGTTCGGTAAATTCCTCATAACTATCTCTGAAAGAACATACTTCTAATGTGCAACCAGGAGTATAATCTTTCGGATAAAAGAAAATTACAAAGGGTCTTGTGCCTACTATCTCATTACTGTTGAATAACTTGCCATCCTGATCAGCTAATACAAATTGCGGTATGGGTTGCCCAACTTTCAGGCCCATGATTTATCCATTATAGGTAACAAAATTACGAGGTGTTTCATAAAGAATAACTTCCAGCTCCTTGCCTGCATCTATATGAGGCCGTAATTTATTGTAGATAACAATAACTATATTCTCTGCAGTTGGATTTAATGTTCTAAACTCCGGAACTTCAACATTTAAATTCTTGTGGTCCAGGGCATCTTCTATCTCAGACCTGATCAAATCTTTTAAAATTTTCATATCTATTACAAAACCGGTCTCAGGATCAATATCTCCAGTCACGCTAACTACTAATTCATAGTTATGTCCATGATAATTGGGATTATTACATTTGCCAAAAACTGCATTATTCTTTTTATCATCCCAATCTTGATGGTATAAACGGTGCGCAGCATTGAAATGTGCCTTACGGCTGACTTTTACTTTCATTTTATCTGATGGTTTTGAATAAGATGATCGTAAAACTTTTCAAATATTATTTTGAACCAGACCGTATATGTTTCCGGGTTGTCCGAAATATCCTTTTTAATTTTTGCCGGACTCATCCATTTCCAATTTGCCACTTCGTCCGTATTTATAACTGGTGGGTCTTCATAATATCCAATCATCACGTGGTCAAGTTCATGTTCCGTTAAACCATTGTCAAAAGGTGCTTTATAAATAAACCAGAAAAGTTCCTTTAAATCTGTTTTAAAACCCATTTCTTCCTGTAGTCGCCTTCTACCAGCTTCTAAACTAGTCTCGCCCTGACGTTGATGACTACAACAGGTATTGGTCCACAACAATGGAGAATGATATTTATGTTGCGCCCTTTGCTGTAACATGGTCTCACCATTTTTATTCATAATAAAAACTGAAAAAGCTCTATGCAGTAATGCCTTTTCATGAGCCTCCATTTTAGGCATTAAACCAATCTCTTCATCTAATTGATTTACGAGAACAACATTTTCCTCTTTTTTATTTCCCATCTTGCAAAAGTAGCACCTTTACGCAATATTCCGGGTTAAGAGTATCAAAAAAGTTAATTAAGTATGCGAACTAAATTTGAGAGAATTCTAGAAGAAGCGCGGAGACTTTAAGTTTCCTTTGATTTTAATAAATTCATATCTCAAAATAATTTCGAATGAACCATCATTAAAAACGGCCTGTCCCAATTCGGTAATTTCTCTGTCATACGCTACGCCTATAAAAAATGAAGGCGACAACTGAAATCCCACCAGTGCACTAAACGCAGCATCCCATCTGTATGCGAGTCCCATGATGAGTTTATCATTATACATAAAATTAGCCGATAAATCTACTCCCAAGGGCGCACCCCGCACTGCTTTTAGTAACAATGCAGGTTTAAACTTCCAAAATGCACTCATATCAAGAACATAACCTGTAATGAGATAAAAATTCATTTGTTCCTTAGCTGTTGAGAGCGAGGACTCATCAAAATGAGAAGTTTCCAAAATCCTGGGAACGGATAACCCGGCATAAAATCTATCTGTATGGTAATAGACTCCGCCCCCTACATTTGGAGTAAATCGGTTGGTAATATCCTGCTGTAATGTTGGGTCCGGTCCACCAGGGTTTGTTACATCCTGGTTTAACTCAGAAAACCTGATATCTAACAAGCTTGCACTTGCTTTTAATCCAAAACTTAAACGAGATTCCTTAGCTAGTTGTATTGTGTATGAAAAGTCCAGATCAAAAAAGGTTTCTGAGGTAGGTCCTATTTGGTCGTTTACAACCGATACTCCAAGACCAACGCCTCTATATCCCAATGGTGTATTCATACTGAAAGTTTGTGTTTTTGGCGCACCATCCAAACCAACCCACTGAGACCGATATAATACTGCCAAACTCATATGGCCCCTTGATCCTGCATATGCCGGATTAACGCTAACGGTATTATACATATATTGAGTATACTGAGCATCCTGCTGAGCATAAAGAATTTCCGTAAATAGAACAACCAGAAGAAAAGACAGTGTTGTCAGGCTTTTCTGCAAATAAATTTTAGGTGGCAATTTTAGCATTGGTTTATCTATTTATGTATATGTATCCGGATAGCGATTTCTGCACACCATCTTCATTTTCATAGTCCAGGATGTAGAAATATGTACCTACAGGTAGTTTGTTGTCTACGTCTACAGTTGCTCTACCTTGAGATGTGCCATCAAAGACATTACCCTGGGTGTTATATGCGTTTGTAGTATAAACTTGTACACCCCATCTATTGTAAATGCGAATTGTATTATTTGGGAAATCTTCAAGCCCGCTAATGCTTAAAACATCATGAATACCATCTCCATTGGGGGTTACCACGTTGAAAACCTCAATATCCTCTTCACTGGCATTAGGTTCCAAATAATCTGGTATCCCATCTGCATCTATATCATCATTGGTAAAATCACCGTCTCCATTGGTATCCTCAGAAGCGGTAGCAATAAGATCATCGTCATCATCTGTATCCCTATAATCAGATTCGGAATCACTATCTGTGTTTGGTAACATATCAAAAGGATCATCAATTTCATCGTTTACATCGTCATCAATAGCTGTATAACCTTCATAACCGTCATCAAGGCCATCGTTGTCCTTATCAGATCCTATAAAGATTGCATTTGGAATGCCATTATTATCCATATCATGCCCCTCAATATTATCTGGAACATTGTCATCATCACTATCGGTATCAACATAATCCGGCAGACCATCACCATCAGTATCTACAGGAAGAATTCCTAATCCACCGCCATTCTCATATACATCATCAAGGCCGTTATTATTGGCATCTATCCCACTAGGTGCTGTGTAGTCTGCAGTAGATTGAGCTTCTACATTGTCCGGTATACCATCATCATCACTGTCTATGTCAAGATAATCTGCTATGCCATCACTATCGGTATCTGTTGGATTTGTTGAAGGATCATTATCCCCATCTAAATTCAAATCTTCAAAACTGTCCACTATTCCATCATTGTCTGTATCAAGGTCAACTCCAATTGGGTTTACCAGGATAGTAACTGTAGCAGTACTGCAGTTAGATATATTATCGCACAGTGTATAGGTAAAGGAATCCGTCCCAATATATCCGGGATTTGGCGTATAAGTGATACCATCATCAGAAGGGTCTCCCGGAGTACCATTATTATTGATTACAGCTGTACCGTCAGCCGGACTTGTATTGGTAAGTGTCCCTACGGTAGGAATATCGTTATCATTTGCTAAAATGTCTATATCAACTGCAATATCTTCTATTGTCGCAATAGAATCTGGCAATGCATCTACTATGGGCAAAACATCTACTGTAACTGTTGCTGTACTACAATCTCCCGTGGTATTACAGACGGTATAATCAAATGAATCGGGTCCGTTATAATCCGGATTTGGTGTATATGTAACAATGTCATCTGTTGGGTCATTCGGGGTCCCGTTGTTATTAATGTTAACAGAACCATTTGCAGGATTTGTAGTCGTCAAAGTTCCTATTGTTGGAAGATCGCTGTCATTGGCATAAATTGGGACCATGATAGAAGTATCTTCATCGAGCGTAATAAGATCGTCTACCAAGGTGGCTGCCTGTTGCAGACATACTACTGTGAAACGGGGGAGGTCCATTGAATTACCGGCTTTATTTATTGTGGCTGTATAGCGAACCACCGAAGTTGTTGATGTAACAACCGGCTGTAATTGATTTCCTGCAACGGCCGGGTTCCAGCTTACAGTGGCACTGCCACTGACATTTGCGGTAATGTCCAGAGTAACCTGGTTATCAGGAGCTGTACAATCTGTTAATATGAAATACCCTGTTGCATTTGAACCACACAAAGTACCGTCATAAGTTGCAAAGTAAACCCCTGGAGTACTAGTCTCATAAAAGAAATTTGTACTTAATACTGTAGAAGTATCTGAAGCTTCATACCATCTAAAATTACTTTCGTCACCGCTATTAGGTGCCTGAAGCAAAAACTGTGCATTAACAACATTGGAGCCAAAGATTGTAGCTATGGCTCCTAGTATTAAAAGTTTATTTATGTTGATTAGCTTCAAACCCCTAATTGAATTATTTTTTATAGTATTATTTTACCACAAAGACCACGTTGATCAATGAGTTGTAATCTGCAGGTTGACCTATAATTTCATAGGATAATACCCCACTGGCATTTATTGTCATTGCACCGGGGGTTGTATTAAATACCAATGGATCTGCATAAGTCACATAATAGTATAAATCTGTAGCAACATATGTGGGTACCGCCGTAGGCGCTCCGGTACTTACGGCTGTTGGCGCGGCAAATTGCGCCGTATATTGTGTATACAGGTTTACATTGAAATTTCCATTGGTCGATGCGTCAATTGCAATAGAAGGAGGATAGAATACTCTTGCTGCCTTAGAAGTAATAGGCGCGATAGCCTGAATTACTTCCTCCATATTGGTTTCATTGGTAGGTGAACCCACCCCACCTTCGTTAACATCCAGTGCCGTTCTTAGTAACACCTCGTCATCATATTGATCATCGGAGCTTATTACCCACCCCGAAGTGGTATATCTGTATATAGCTTGATCATCAGTATTGAACAATACAGATCCAATATTTGGGCCGGCAATAGCAGTCATCTCTGCTGTTGTTGCTGTTGGCATTCCCATTACCGAGTTCGCGTCTATTTGAGCTGAGACGGTTACAGTCAGTAATAAAAAGAATACTATATAAAATGTACTTTTCATCGTTTTAATTTTTTTATGTTCTATCAATCTTATTATGGAAGTTTAATAACCGTGTACATGAACTCTAAATCAATATCATCCTTTGAAGTGGTTCCATTGTCACTATCACCAATATTGATCTTAAAGCCGCTTGTTTGCTGATCATAATAGGTTATTCCCGGATCATCATAATTCGCTGATGTATTACCCGGGCAATCTCCATTGCAATCTAATGTTGCCAATTGAATGATATAATTTGCATTAGAAAGCGCCGTGGTAAACGTAATTTGATAATCACCTTCATTAATACGTGAAACTGTTGCCTGATAAATTGATGCAGCCGTTCCGTTGCCATTGACTTTTCCTGCGGAATAGATAACTGGTAGATTAAGGTATGCACCTCCATCAGTGCCAGCGGTAATCTGGTTATCGGCATCTGTACTTATAACATCTGCTGTTTGTGCAGTAGCGGATTCATTGGTATAGGTAATAACACCTGTTGTATTATTTTGTGACAGCGTTGTTACAGTTTCGTTGATTACTACAGGAGTACTGGCCTCATTAGTATACGTTCCAATTGCGTTTCCGGACCCTGCTGTACCTGTCATTGTGGTAATAGTTTCTGTATCAGACAGGGAAGAAAGGTCAACCGTTAAGTCACTACCGTTCTCAATACCTACGGTCAATATGTTGGTCGCCCCGTTCAGCGTTAATACATCTATATTCTGATCATCCGTGCCAAGTGAAGCAAGC
>Ga0265303_10003295_pt1 | contig 10127 bp, 10 predicted proteins | sample Helome_2_FD_192494 | JGI IMG/M metagenome (GOLD analysis project Ga0265303, IMG submission 192494) | Marine sediment microbial communities from subtidal zone of North Sea - Hel_20160317 (Illumina Assembly) | ecosystem: Environmental > Aquatic > Marine > Subtidal zone > Sediment ... | reverse complement strand
ATCGACTTTCGTCAGCAGAACCAAATCCGCTTTCTGAAACATGACCGGGTACTTGAGCGGCTTGTCTTCGCCTTCGGTCACCGAGAGCGTCACCACGTTGGCGGCTTGACCCAGATCGTAGATCGCAGGACACACCAAGTTGCCGACGTTCTCGATGAAAAAGATATCGCGATCGCTCGAGGGGAAGTGATGCAGAGCGTGGTGCACGAGCCGCGCGTCGAGATGGCAGGCGGACCCTGTCGTGATGGTCGACGAAACGATGCCGGCGGCATTGAGGCGGTCCGCGTCGCGTTCGGTTGCCAGGTCGCCGCTGACCGCCCCGAGCTTGAGACGCCCTGCGGCTGCCTTGGACGTCGCCTCCAGCACGGCGGTTTTCCCGGCTCCCGGGGAACCCATCAGGTTGATGGCCAAGACGCCTAAACCCTCGAAATGACTTCGGTTATGACCCGCCTGAGCGTCATTGTCCGAGAGGATTCGCTCCCGCACCTCGATAGGCACGATTTCCGGGTCACCGCATCCGCAGGTTTCACACATCGGGGGCCTCCATTTCAATTCGCTGTAAGATGATCTCGTCGCCCTGCACCATCCGCGCTGGCTTTCCGCAATTGTCGCACCGCAAGATCGCACCAGGTGCAAGGCTTCGGTCGCACGATGGACAGGCCCAAGCCGGAGCGACTGTGTCGATCGCGAGCTCAGCACCCGCACAAATCGTTCGCTCGCGAAAGGTGTCGAACGCGGTCTTCAGTAGATCGACTTCCACGCCGGACAGCTCGCCGATCTGCACGTGCAAGCGATGCACCCGAGAGCCGCCGTGCACGGCAGCTTCCTGCTGCACACGATCGATCAGAGAAGCGACGATGGAGTACTCGTGCACGCGCTACTCGCTTTCAAACTTGGGTGATCGTTTGTCGAAGAAGGCAGCGAGGCCTTCTGCGAAGTTGGGGCCGTCGGCGATCCGCGCGAGCTCGGTGAGCTCGGCGTCGAGGTGAACGTCGAGCCGGTCCATGCCGGCAGCCTGATTGAGGAGGCCTTTGGCCACGCCCAGCGCCGCCGTTGGTGACTCGGCCAGCTGGGCCGCGATCTCCAGCGCTTCTGAATCGAGGGAAGCATTTGGAATTACACGGTTAATGAGGCCCCAGTCGAGCGCCTCCCGAGCGCTCAAACGGGGGTTCAGGAGCACGAGCTCGAGCGCCTTTCGAAGCCCGACCAGGCGAGGCAGGAAGAAGGTCGAGCTCTCCGCGCCGGTGAGCCCCGTCTTGAAATAGGCCCACTCGAACCAGGCGCGCTCCGAGGCGATCACGAGGTCGCAGCTCATGGCGATTCCGAAGCCCCCGGCGGCTGCGGGGCCATCGACGGCGGCGATGAACGGTTTCGGGGCACGCCGTATTTCCGAGATGGTGCTGTGGATGTACTCGAGGATCTGTTTGAAGATTTCCCCGTAGCCTTCGTCTGGCGTCCGGGTCTCCGGCTGCAGGTACCCGAGGTCTTCTCGATCGCCGCCGTCGCGGATGTACTTCAAGTCGGCGCCACTGCAGAACACGCCGCCCTCGCCTCGAATCACTACCGCGCGGACCTCACGATCGCGCGCGAGCTGAAGGCCTGCTCTTCGGAAGTCCTGGGCGGTCTCGACGTCGAGGGAGTTCAAACGCTCGCGGCGCGCAATCGTCAGGATGCCGACCGCTCCTTTTCGCTCCACTCGGATATGCTTCATTTCGCCCATCGCTCAGCAGATCCTCGGGAGGAGCTCACCCTCCGCCTCTGCGAGCAAACGGCTTCCAAAGCCGGTGTCGAGAATCACGAACCCAGGCCGATCGGCCACGCATTCGCCCACAATTGCGGCGTTTCGGCCCAGGGGGTGCGAGCGGACGGCGTCGAGCACCCCTGCTGCGACCTCGGGCCGCAGACCGAAGACGGCCTTTCCTTCATTCGCGGAGACCAGGGGGTCGATTCCGAGCAGCTCGCCCACGGCGCGTACCTCGTCTCGGAGTGGCACGGCGTTCTCGTCCACGATGATTCCGACGCCGCTCTTTTCGGCCATCTCGTGAAGCGCGCTCGAGAGCCCACCGCGTGTGGGATCCTTGAGAGCAACGACGCCCTCCCCGCCGACGTCGAGCCCACGGCGAACCAGCGTGTGGATCGGCGCCACATCAGACTCCAGCGTCGTGTCCAGCGCAAGCTCGTTGCGCGTCGCCATGATCGCGAGACCGTGATCACCCATCGTTCCGGTGACCAGAATCTTGTCACCCGGCCGCAGGCCGCAATCGGAGACGAGGCGCGATGTCAGCGCTACGCCCGTGGTGTTCAGGACCAGGCCATCGAGCTCCCCGTGACCCATCACCTTCGTATCGCCGGTGACGATCGTGGTGCCGGCCTCCTCACAGGTTGCGCGAATCGACGCCCAGATCCGGAGCAGATCTTCTTTCGCGAAGCCGTCTTCGATGATCGCCGCGCAGGTCAATGCCAGAGGCTCGGTCGCCCCCATCATAGCGAGATCATTGACTGTTCCAGAGATCGCCAAGCGTCCGATATCGCCGCCAGGGAATTCGATGGGCTTCACGACGTGCGAATCGGTGGCGATGACGAGGTACTGGTCGCCGATGCGAAGCGCCGCCCCGTCGTCCATGGCGCTGAGACCGATGCCATCTTCGACCTCGCCGAGGCCCTTCGCAAACACCTGCTCGATCAGCGCGCGCATCGCGCCACCGCCCGTTCCGTACTTGAGCGTGATTCGTTCGTCGACGAAGCGGGCGTTGCGCGTCATGCCGCCCCTCGCTTGATCGAACGAAGGTCGGGTCGACCGCCGTACTGATGCCAGATCCTGCAGGTGCCTTCCGCGCTCACCATGCAGGCACCAACCGGCGTGTCGGGCGTGCATTCTTTTCCGAACAGCGGACAGTCGGACGGGGATGCGATCCCTGCCATGATGTCACCGCACTGGCATTTCTGGACCAGCTTGGGAGGCGCGTAACTCCAAAGCGCCGATGCGTCGATGGTGAAGCGCTTCCTTGTGTCGTACTTCGCGAACTCATCGCGCAGGCGAAGGTTTCCGTTCGGGACATGGGCGATGCCCCGCCAGCGGCCTCCGGTCGCTCGGAACACTTGCCACAGGAGTTTCTGCGCTTGAACGTTCCCTTCCCGCGTCACGCAGCGTGGAAAGGCGTTTTCGACGCGGGGCTCGCCGCTGTTGATGACCTCCATGAGCTTCACGAGGCCGGCCAAGACGTCGAGCGGCTCAAAACCTGCGATCACCACCGGCAGGCCGTGCCGCTCGACGAACTTTTCGAACACGGCCGAGCCGGTAATCGTGGCGGCGTGCCCGGCCGCGAGGAAGCCTTCGATTTTGGTCTCCGGCATCTCAGCGACAATTTCCATCACCGGGGGGATGTACTTGTGCGCAGAGAGCACCGAGAAGTTGTCGGGCGGATCGTCGACCAAGACGGCCGCTGTGGCGACAGCCGTCGTCTCGAACCCCGAGGCAAAAAAGACGATCTCTTCGTCGTGCTCCCTCGCGAGCTCGACGGCCTGCGTGACGCTGTACACCACGTCCACGTTCGCGCCCTCGGCTTTCGCGTCCGCGAGCGATTGAGAGGTGCCAGGCACCCTCAGCATGTCACCGTACGACGCGATTCGAACGCCCTGCTTTGCGAGCGCCACCGCTTCGTCCACCTCGGGCACGTCGGTCACACAGACCGGGCAGCCAGGGCCCATAATCACCTGCAAATCCAAGGGAAAAACCGCGCGCAGGCCGAACTTCGCGATCGCCTGCTCATGGCTTCCGCACACGTGCATCACCGAGACCGGCGAATGATCGGCTTGGTGCACCAGGCGATCGAGCGCTTCGCGAAGACCGCGCGCACGCTCCGGGTCGCGAAACTTCAGCTGAGCCAAGGGGTCAGTCCGATTCATGGGACGCCCTCTTCGTCCGATCCGTCGCGTCGGGCGCAGCGGCGATCTCGCCGCGAACATCGGCCGTCATCAAATCCTGTTCGTCGGCCAAGCGAAGAAGCTCGTCGTACAGGGCCAGGGTCTCCGCGGCCTCCTCCGGTGGAATCCGCCGAATCGCAAAGCCGACGTGATTCAGGATGAAGTCGCCGGGATCGACCGGCGCATCGCACACCTCGAGGCGGACTTGCTTCTTCACACCCCAGAAATCGACGGTCGCGATCTCGTTCTCGCGGTCGACTTCCACCACCTTGCCGGGAACACCTAAACACATGGAAAAGCTCCTTGGGGCATCAACCGTTGTCTCCCAGAATGGCATCCGCGATCAAGGCCTGACCGAGGGCGATTCCGCCGTCGCCTGGTGGAACCGCGCTGTGCCGTAACACCTTGTTTTTATTGCCTATTACGCTCTCGATGCCCGCCGCGAGCCAGGCGTTTTGGAAAACACCGCCCGTCAACGCCACCGGCAGGTTGCCGCGGTCTGCCCAAAGCGCCTCCAGCAGCTCTGCCGTCGCCGCGACGAGTGCGTTGTGGAAGCGCGCCGAAACATCCCCTGCCGGCGCTGCGGCCCCGAGCTCGTCGACGGCAGCGCGCACCGCTGGCCGGAGGTCCAGTTCCCAAGGCGTGCGCGTGCGATCGATATCGTAGGGGTACGCGTCCGCGACCGATTCGTTCGCGACCTGGTCCAAGGCAATCGCAACCTGTCCTTCGTAGGTCGACCGCGCTCGTCCGAGTGCCAGCGCGCCGAAGCCGTCGAAGTAACGTCCAACGCCGCGGGCTTGCGGCGAATTGAGCTCACGTTCAATCATCTGCTTCACGAGCTGGAGCGAACTCGAGGGAACATCGCCCAAGAGCGCAATCGAGTCGCTTGGTGGCGCGCCGTCGTAGGCGTCGTGCAAAAGCGCGTAGCCAATTCTCCAAACCTCGCGCATCGCGAGATCACCGCCGGCCAAGCGGATCGGCCGAAACGTCGCCAAGCGCTCGTACCGCTCCGCCGAACAAAGAAGAAACTCTCCGCCCCAGGACGTTCCGTCCTCGCCAAAACCGGTGCCATCGTAGGCAACCCCGAGCACCGGGCCCGTCATTCCATGCTCCGCCATCAGGCTCACGACGTGTGCGTGGTGATGCTGAACGCCGACCAGGGTCACCTCCTTGCGGGAGCTCGCGTACCGCGTCGACCAATATCCAGGGTGCAAATCGTGAGCAACGATCTCTGGACGGACCGAGAGGATCGTTTGCATCCGCTCGATCGCCTCTTCAAAAAAGTCGAGCGTCGCGACGGTTTCGAGGTCCCCAATGTGCGGTCCGAAGTACGCGGTGTCGCCCATCGCAATGCAGAAGGTATTCTTCAAATGCGCACCGCAGGCGAGGACCGGACGCGCAACTGGGCGCGACAAATAGAACGGCCGTGGAACGAAGCCGCGCGACCGGCGCATGATCGTTGGCACCCCGGCGATGACCTGGCTGACGGAGTCGTCGCAGCGCATCGCAACCTCGCGATCGTGGAGTACGATCGCATCCGCGATCCCCTCGAGACGCCGCCGGGCTTCGTCGTTGTCGGAGCAGATCGGCTCGTCGGACACGTTGGCCGAGGTCATCACGACTGGGCGCTGAACCGCCGCAACAAGCAGCTGGTGCAGCGGCGTGTAGGGCAAAAACAGCCCTATGAGCGAGGTATCGGGGCTGACTTCGACAGCAAGACCTGCATCTTGGCGCCGGCGCAAAAGGACCACGGGCCGTTCCGCCGCCGTGAGGAGCATCTCCTCTTCCGAACTGATCTCGGCAAGTGCCCGCGCTGCCGCGAGGCTCTCCACCATGACGGCGAAGGGTTTCTCGTCACGGTGCTTGCGTTCCCGTAGGCGTCGAACCGCAGCTCCGTCCGTTGCGTCGCATGCGAGATGGAAGCCTCCCAAGCCTTTGACCGCAAGCACTCCGCCGCGCGACAAGAGCTCCGTCGCATCTGCAAGTACATCGATCTGGGTCGTGGCTCCGCCATCGAGTCGGTCCAAGCGGAGCGCCGGCCCGCATGCCGGACAGGCATTGGGCTGTGCGTGAAAGCGTCGGTCTTCGACGTCCTCGTACTCCGCCTTGCACGCCTCGCACATGACGAACCCCGACATGGTCGTCGCCGCGCGATCGTAGGGAATGCCGGTAGCGATGGTGAAGCGAGGCCCGCAGGCCGTGCAGTTGGTGAAGGCATATTCGAATCGCCGGTCGTGACGATCGAACAGCTCTTCGATGCAGTCTTCACAGGTCGCGAGGTCGGGCGGGATCGACAGCGCCTTCTGACCGTCGGCATCGCTCGATACGATCACGAAAGCGTCGACGTGTTCGTCCGGAATCGCCGTCTCGCGGAGCTCTGCGATCTCTGCTGCAGGCAAGGTATCTTTCCGTAATTCCTCCACAAATCGGCCCAAAGCGTCGTTGCTTGCGAAGGCTTCAATCGTCACGCCCCGAGAGTCGTTTCGCACTCTGCCAACGACCCCGACGCGACGGGCGAGCCGGCAGACCCAGGGCCTAAAACCAACCCCTTGCACGGTCCCTCGAATCTCGATGCGATGCCCTGCCATCACGGTCCGTCCTCAGCGACGCTGAGAACATAAGCGACGAGGTCCCATTTCTGCCCGTCGCTAAGCGTCGGCCAGGCAGGCATCGAAGTGCCGCGCTGGCCCTCGCTCAGGACTTCAAAGACCGCGATCGCAGTCGTGTTCGATCGCCATTCGCGGCTGCCGAAGTTCACTGGTTTCCCGGACAGAGCGTTGCTTCGAACTCCGCGTCCATCGGCCCGCTGGCCGTGGCACAATGCGCACTTCGCTTCGAACAGGACCCTTCCGCGTGCACGGGCTTCGTCAGACGAAAATTGGGCGAGGGGGACCTCGACTTGGTCGTAGTCGACGGCGGAAGGGTCGACCTTGGCGCTACACCCCAAGAGTGCGAGCGACATGAGCAGTGCTCCCATGGCCTTCATCGCGACTCTCCGTAGATGGGACCGGTGGATACCCGAGTGAGCGGAGCTCTTCGACCACGCGCTCGACGAGCTCCGGAATGCTTGCCTGCACGGCAGGGGTTCGTTCGAGCCCGAGCTCGATCGAGTCCGGAACCACGCCGAGAATCACGACCCGGTCCGGATACCGATCGAGCAGGCTCGCCCCTGCCAAGAGGTCCGCAACCCCGATTTGATGCGGTGAAAGGCGTTCGTAGACCGCAGGAGCCACCTCTTCGCCTTCGATTCGAACCTGCGTTCCGGGCGGCCCGTCGGCCCCGATCGCGTCGACGAGGATCACTTGATCGGCGCTGTCGACTAGAGGCAAGAGCGAGAGACCGAGCGTGCCACCGTCCACGACCATCACACCGTCCGGAAACGCATACTCGCGAATGAGCTTGTGCACGGCGGCAATCCCCGCCCCGTCGTCCGTACAGACGACGTTGCCAAGCCCCAGAACGAGGACCGGCGTGCGGTCAGTCATCCCGTTTGCGCCAACTCTTGGGTAGGAACTTGTACCCGCTGAACAAGGAGTCGATGAGGCCCATCCCTTCGACGCGGGATACGAGCATCGCGCTCCAGATATGGTGCGCCACGAAGCCGAGAAGGAACCACATCGCAATGTGATGGATCCATCGTGCCATCTGCGCACCACCGAAGATCGGAAGCAGGAACTCCCAGAACTCCATATAGCCCGTCGCGCTCACGGAATAGAGGGCGAAGCCGGTCAGGATCAGCGTGAGGTAAAGGGCGAACACCGCCAGGTACGTCATGCCCGCCAATGGGTTGTGACCGACGTTCAGCGGTGGATCTTTGCTGACGAACGAATAGAACTTCAGCATCTTTAGGACGTCGCCGCGTCGCCGCTTGCCCACCGGTACGAATTGATGCCAGCGCGCATAGTACGAGCCCACGAACATCCAAGCGATGCGTGACACCACCGCGAGCGCAAAAATGATCGCCGTGTAGAAGTGCACGACCTTCACCGTTGCCATCACGAAGTGCTCGCCTCCTGGCTGCGCTGGGATCAGATACGGATTGCCGATGTAGATCCCCGTGATCGCGAGGATGAACACCGAGACCATGATCAGCCAATGGCTCGTTCGGACCAGAAGGTCCCAGACGTAGACTCGTTCGATGCCGTGGACATCGTGCCGACGGGGGCTCAGCTGCGGGCGAGCACCTCCCTTGACCGCGGTCGCCGATGGGGGAGGAGTCATCGCACCTTCACGCGAGTGATCTCGCGCCCTCCAGGTTCGACGACGTGCACGCCACAGGCCATGCACGGGTCGAAGGAATGAACCGTCCTCAGGATTTCGATCGGCTGCTCCGGGTCGGCGACCGGGGTCCCGACCAAGGCTGCTTCGTAAGGACCTGGCGCATCGCCAGAATCCCGCGGGCCAGCGTTCCAGGTGCTGGGAACGACGCACTGGTAGCGCTCGATCTTCCCATTTTTGACGTGCACCCAGTGCCCAAGCGACCCGCGCGGCGCTTCATGGAAGCCGGCTCCCATCGAATCAGCAGGCCAGGTCTCCGGCTCCCACTTGCTGTTGTCGTGGATGCGAAGCTCACCCTTGCCCATGTTGGCGGCAAGCTCGTCGACCCAGTCGCCGATCTTGTCGACCAGTATCTGTGTCTCGATGCCACGCGCCGCGACCCGGCCGAGCGTCGAGAACAAGGCCTCGGGCCCGACGCCGAGTGTCTTGAGGACGTGGTTGACCAGGCCTTGGACCTGCTCGTGACCGTGAACGTAGTTGACCAACATGCGCGACAAGGGCCCGACTTCCATCGGCACTCCGTCGTAGCGGGGCGACTTCAGCCAGGAGTACTTCTTCGACGTGTCGAGGCGTTCGAAGGGTGGCTTTGGGCCCGTGTAGTTCGGCTTGGTTTCGCCTTGCGACGGGTGCAGCGCTTGGTCCTCGCCACCCGCGTAGTCGTACCAGGAGTGCGTGATCTGCTCGGTGATCTTGGAAGGATCGAACTCCTCGATTTTCGAGAGGTCGCGCGCCCTGATGATGCCAGGCTTGAAGAAGCGTTCCGGATTCGCTTCGTCGTCGAGCGGATACTCGCCGTACACCATGTAGTTGCCGACGCCCGCGCCGTAGCCGGCCCAGTCTTTGTAGAACGAAGCGACCGCGAGCAGGTCCGGGATGTAGACCTTGCTCACGAACTCCTGCGCGCCCGCAATCAGCTTCTTGAACTCCGCGATCGTGTGGATGTTCAGTGAAGCCTGCTTGTCCGGGTCGACCGGAGTCGCCATGCCGCCAACGAGGAAGCTCTGCAGATGCGGGTTCTTGCCGCCCAAAATGGCGTGCATCTTGATGAACTCACGCTGCCACTCGAGCGCTTCGAGATAGTGTGCGACCGCCATCAGGTTTGCCGCAGGCGGAAGCTTGTACGATGGATGACCCCAGTAGGCGTTGGCAAACGGCCCAAGCTGACCTCGCTCGACCAGCCCCTTCACGCGGTCCTGAATGCCCTTGAAGTACGTTGCGCTCGACTTCCCCCAGTCCGAAATCGACTGGGCAAGCGCCGCGGTCTCCTTTGGATCCGCTTCCAGCGCCGACACGATGTCGACCCAGTCGAGCGCATGTAGATGATAAAAGTGGATCACGTGGTCCTGGATGCACTGGGACGCGATGATCAGGTTTCGGAGGATCCGCGCATTCGGTGGCGGCTTGGCGCCGATCGCGTCCTCTACGGCGCGAATCGAAGCGATCGCGTGCACCGTCGTGCAAACGCCGCAGATGCGCTGAGTGAAGGCCCAGGCGTCACGTGGGTCACGGCCCTGCAAGATGATCTCGATGCCTCGGAACATGGTCGAAGAAGACCAAGCGTCGGAGACTTGGCCGCCTTCGATTTCCGCTTCGATGCGGAGATGCCCCTCGATGCGGGTTACCGGGTCGACAACGATATGAGTCATTCTGCGCCTCCTTCATCGGTCCGCGCGGGCGGGCCTTCGGGTGGGTGATCCGCGCCCGTGCCAACGAGCTTCTTTCCGAGGTGCACCAAGGTGTGCCCCGCAAACGCGGTGGTGACACCGATCGTCGCCCAGAAGCCGATCTTGTCGATGTTCGAGCCTTTGCCGAAGCCGGGGAAGCCGGGAAGGTGCGCGTAGAACGGCGTCATCTTGTCCCAGAAGTCCGGTTCGGCGCAGCCGATGCAACCGTGGCCGCATGCGATCGGCCAGCTCGTGTTGTCG
>Ga0265303_10003294_pt1 | contig 10128 bp, 8 predicted proteins | sample Helome_2_FD_192494 | JGI IMG/M metagenome (GOLD analysis project Ga0265303, IMG submission 192494) | Marine sediment microbial communities from subtidal zone of North Sea - Hel_20160317 (Illumina Assembly) | ecosystem: Environmental > Aquatic > Marine > Subtidal zone > Sediment ... | reverse complement strand
GGTACCGGAGCCAACTTTGCTGTCCACCGAGATCGTGCCATTATGATTGTCGACGATCCCCCATGTTACAGCCAAACCCAGCCCCGTTCCCTTTTGGCCCTTGGTTGTTGAAAACGGCTCGAAAAGCTTTGGCAACTGCTCTTCCGGAATACCGCAGCCATCGTCCGCCACCCTGACTTCGACGTATTCATCATTCCAGGAGGAGTCGACCTGTTCCCAGCGGTGCCATCCGCATCCCTCTTTCAAACAACCCTGAACCAGCCCCTTCAAGGGCACTTCAAAGGCGTAGATCGGGGAACCGCAATCCGGACAGAACTCGCCGTCGGCAATAAGAGAAGCCGAGCAATCCGGGCACATCAGCTCGACTTCCTTATCGAAGTCGGGCATGCCATTGAGCTTGTGCTCGTTTGACCCGTACATCGGGTTGAGATGGATAAGACCCGTCTCCTTCTTCTTTTTGTAACGCATGCTGATCGCAGGTTTTCCATCAATCTGAATTTTCCTGTCGACGAGGTCGTGCCGCTTGCGGCACAGCGCACGTTTGATCTGGAGGGTTCCCGCGGGGCCAAGGCTTATCGCCCTGCTTGTAATATTAATGGTGCCACCATCTTCCCCGATAGCGTCCGAAGCGTTAACCATGAGATTGATAAATACCTGCTGAATCTGGTTGGCGTCTACTGTCACATTGGGAAGCTTGTCATCCAGATCCATGACCAGTTCCACCTGTCCCATCGAGAGCTGGTTCTCGACCACGGTCGCAGCGCGATTGATGATCTCGTTGATATCAGCCTTGCGTTTCTTGGGAACGGTCTGACGGGCAAAATCAAGCAGGCTCTTGACGATCTCACGACAGCGGATGGTTTCGGACACGATGACCTGCAGGTCCTCATGTATCTCAGGCTGTCCCTGTGAACGCTTCAACAGGTAGCTGCTGTTGGTGAGAACGGCCGTCAGCGGATTGTTGATCTCGTGTGCCACTCCGGCGGCCAACCGCCCCATGGAGGCGAGCTTATCCGACTGGAACAGCTGTAATCGAGCATCTGCCAGGTTATCGGTCATACTGTTGAAGGACCTGGCCAGCATCCCCAACTCGTCTTCTCTTTTCACCTCGACTCGGTAACCGAGATTTCCACCGGCTACTTGCCTCGTTGCCTTGAGGAGATCCTGGACTGGACGGTCAATCCACCACCGGACCAGGAAACCGATGATCACACTCAGGATAATGATGGCACTGACGGCAAGGACGATGATTGCTAACTGGCTTCGCCGGATATTCTGGTCAACTTTGTCAAGGGGCATGGTGACATCCAGCACGCCGAGCACGGTCTGCGATTCGGGGTGCATGTGACAGGCTGCTGTCCAGCATGATGGTTCATTGTAAATCGGGTTGATGATACCCAGTTGCCGTGGAGAGTCCGGATCGGTGCGAAAGAATCGCATGTGCTCCTGCTTCTTCAGAAGTTTCACGGGGTTGCCCGTCAAGTGGCAGCGAAAACAGGTTGCTGCTTTTATATCGACCATTTTCCCTCTCTCGGCCGATTCCGACGAATAGATAACCTCTCCCGCCTTATTGAACACGCGGATGCCGTTAATGGTTCCTTGCCTGCCTATGCGGCGGACGTCTTCCTGGATACGATTTCGATCGTTGTGCAGCATGTCGTACCCCATGTCCGCTTTGAGGTGTTCGCTGTACTGCTGCGCAGCACGTTCTACTTCCGTGAGCAGGCTCCTGTTTTCTGATTGGATATTGAAGTAAGCAAAAATGGCGATCACTACAAGGATCGTCAGGGCGACCCCGAACGTCAGCTTCAGGCCTATTTTGCTATTGAGCACAGATCACACCTTATGGCACCTATCGATGCGAGTCTTTGTGTTTTTTCCCCGATGACGAAAGATATCGGATTAAATAAACGAACAGCCCCCAAAAACACAATAAGAGCAGGTACTCCAGACCTTTCGTCTCGAAGATATTCACATAGGTAAATGAATCCATTTCAATTCCTTGTTCTCTCAATCGCTTGTGCACCGGCAATCAGACAGGTGCACAAGCGGGTTAGTGCGAATGCTTCGAGCTTAGCACTGGCATGCGGGTAACAAACCAGCGGAATACCCAAAGTTCAGCAAATACCACCATCAGTGTTACCACGATTTCCTGCCATGATGGATAGTAACGTACATCCGCATACCAGTTAAAAGCGATAACGGAAACATTAAGCCGGTTGAGCACAATGCCAAGCAATGCCATAACCGCTGCAATTTTTATGATATTCAAACTTCTGTGCTTGAAGCCAAAAGCAAACATCAATGCCGGGATCAGTACGAACCCAATCACTTCCAGGAGGTACCAGTAACCCCATCCGTCGTCAATCATTGCCCATTGCTTGTCATGAATGAAAAGCAGTGCTTTGAAAAAATAATAGACAAACATGACAATGGCTGCGCCTTTTGCCAACCCAAAAATCATCTCGTCAAAAGAATGATGGCTTTTTGGTTCGAGGAGTTTTCTAAAAACCTTATGGCTTATGGTTCCTTCGACGATGATCATGGCCAATCCTGCATAAATGCTCGAGACAAAAAACAGGATTGGAATGAACGATGACCACCACAGTGGATGAATTTTGGGTTGGGCCATCAGGAACAACGCCCCGAGGCCTGACTGGTGCAATATCGATAATGTAATCCCCAGGACAACAGTAACCAGGGTCAGGCTCTTGAGGAATTTGCGTGCCTTTTCCAAATGCAGCCATTCTGCAATAACCGGGGAGAATTCGATGAATTCTGCAACCATGTAAAGCAGGAAATGCCAGCAAATCAGAAACAGAACTGAACTGAACCCGAAGGAGTTGCCGATGTAAGGATTCGGGGCGTTCCACGGGCGCCCGAGGTCGATTAGCAGGGCGCCACCATAGAAAGAATAGGCCAGCAAGCCGTTTAAAACAGTGGCACGAACAATGGACTGGTACTTTTCCACTTTCATGACATAGACCACGAAAGTGATGACATAGGCACCACCGGCCAGGGCAACGCCGGTTACGACATCAAACCCCATCCAAAGGCCCCAGGGCATATCATTCGACAGGTTGGTTACCGATCCCAGGCCGTAGATAAAGCGGTAAACCACGATTGCCAAACCGGTCAAAATCACCGGGATCGAGATAATATTGAACGGCGTGAGCCATGGCCCGCGTGGCTTTAACTCCTGGATCAAAAATGGAAAAAACTCACCAAATGTTCTAATTGGAGTGATACTAGTAGTCATCACCTTCCCCTTCATTATCAGGACTAAACTCTCCTTCAATGGCTTCTTTGCTGCTCCCTGCAAGTGCATTGAGTCCTAACAAGAAAGCCGGTACGCCGAAAAGAACCATGGGCACGGCATAGAGGAATTCTTTTGTGAACTCCGGATAGGGGCGTTTACCAAGGTCTGTTCTGAACCCGATTTGTTCAAATGGCACCGCTGATAAATATACATACCCTGTACCACCGACTTCGTGCTCACCGTAGATATGGTGTACGTATTTGTCCGGATGGCTGTAAATACGATGCCTGGCAACCTCAAGATTTTTCAGGCGGGAACCAAACATGAGTGCATCAGTAGGACAGGCTTCAACACAGGCGGGTTTCTGTCCTTCCTCAAGGCGCTCGAAACACATGGTGCATTTCTGCAGTTTCGGATTCCATTCATTGAACTCAAATTTTGGCATCTCGAATGGACAGGAAACCATGCAGAAGCGGCAACCGATACACTTGTTTCCCCTCCAGATGACCGGCCCGCCGTTCATCTGCTTCATCGCCTCCGTGGGGCAGGCGGTTGCACAGGCGGCCTGGTAACAATGCATGCATTGTGTTTTGACAAATACATCACCCTTTTCTGTTTCGTACTTATTGACCACCGTCCATTGCTTGTCACTTGTTTTCCGGCGCTTTTCAAGCGCACCGTCATTGACCACGTCAGGAACAAAGTTATCGTGTACTTCAGAACATGCCACCTCGCATGCCCGGCAGCCTATACAGCGCGTCGTGTCAACCAAAATGCCCACAAACTCCCCCGGATCATGTTGTTTCTGGGCGCGCGCCTTATTACTTGTCAGGGCGGTACCACCGACGACAAGTGATGTTTTTAGAAAACCTCGTCTGTCCATTATGTCTCCTTAACCCTGGTGGGTTCCGTAACCCTTTCAGAGGTTCAGTATTCTCAAATTTACTCTGTTTTTTCTTCCTTCACGTGACAGTCAGGACACCCTCTACTTGCTTTAACACCAGTGCCGGACTCATGGCATGTCCAGCAACTTTTATGGGTGACGACTTTAGAGCTGAGTGTCTCGTCAGTGATATTATTTGGGCTTTCATGATGACATTCGGAACACTTATAGTAAGTTTTATCTGTCCGTTGATTTGGGTCGTGGCACAGCTGGCAATTGATCCAGGAAGATTCCAGGTAGCCTGGATGAGGGGTCTCCAGTTTCATAGCAGAAATCTGGTGGTGGCATTTGACACACTCTAATTCAAGGTCTTCAACATGAAGTTTGTGCGGGAAAAGTACATTGCCTGCTGATAGGTTGAAAGTGATGACATCCGGCATTCCTGGATTGGCCGGCGAAACGGCGGATTGTTCATCTTCCCCTCCAGGAACCGGGTGAGCAATTTCAGCCCAGCGATGTTCGAAATCGAACGGTTTAAAAGTGGGGCTTGTTTCGTTGTGGCAACGGGTGCAGGCCTCAGCAGTCCTTTCCATCACCAGCCCGGCTGCCCTTGCCGCTTCCGGATCCCTCATGATCTTCCCCGGCCTGTAGTCGGAACCGGGTCCGTGACAGGATTCGCAGCCCACACCCTCATTGTCGGCGTATTTCCCCTTCTCACTGACAGGCAGGTCAACGCCCAGGAAAACCCGGGTGGTGTGGCACTTCAAGCATTCTTCTTCCTGTTGCGGGTCGCCGATTCCCCGGTCTGCAGCGATCTTTAAGGATGCTGCGGATGCGAGGGTTTCAAAAGCCCTTGCATGGACCGACCCGGTCCAGATTTTCCACTGGTCACCGGTCTTGGCCTTGTGGCAGGCCTTGCAGTTGGGAGCGCCAGTGATCTCATGGGCGGCGACCGCATCGGGTACCGGTGCCAGCAGGGAAAAAATGAACAGGATCAAACAAGGTGTCGAAACGTGAAATTTATGCATAAACGCCTCACCGGTTTTTCAGTGGTGACAGAACCAGGTATCGCTACGAATAATCAGCTCTGCAGAAACGGTCTTGAAAAACTCATCAGAAGATTTTTATATTCTTCTCTTTTACGCTTCTCACCTTCTTCCGTTGTATTCGATTCGACTTGGGCGGTGTTCTCAATGAATTTGTCCGCAAGCTCCTGATATCTGTTTATTTCCCCTTGATACCAATCGACTGAATCACGCCCGATTTTAAGGTCCGCCAACTCGTTTGCGAGATTTGACGGCTCGATACCACACATCCAGCTCAGCTCAAACGGCTTGATCGACAGCCATTCGGGATGTTCGGCTTGTTCGGAATTAACGGAAACGACCTTTCCACTAACAGGGGAGGGTATTTGCAGGTCGAAATCGCCATATTTAATTGAAAATAGTGGCTTGCCTTTTTCAATGACCTGCTCTGGCTGCGGCAGCTCGACATGATCAATCCTGTCAAAGATCTTCCTTATCAGATCATCCGGCCCGACCCGAACCATACCGTTCAATTCGATCTTCGCCCAGGCATGTTGGGGGGAGATGAAAACCCCTGCCGGCACATTTAACTCGTATTTGGATTTGGATTCATGCGTGCCCGGTTTGATCAAACGGATCTTGTGACGCATTTGTTTTTCAAGATTATCCTGTCGCTTGATCACTGCAGTTTTCAGAAAATCAAGTAGCTCATCTTCGGTGAACGGTTTTTCAACATAGGCCATCGCGCCGAACTTGACGGTTTCCACCGCGGTTTCTATTGATGCATAACCGGTGATGACGATGATGTCGATATCGGGGCGCAGGTGTTTTGCGGCCTTGGTTAACTCGACCCCGTCCATTTCCGGCATTTTCAGGTCGGTGAAGATAAAATCGTAATCGTTCTTGCGAATGAGCCCTAAAGCCTCGGAACCCCTTTCCACCGTATCGATGCTGTAACCTGCCAAAACAAGTATTTTGCGAAAACTGCTCAAGATGATCTCTTCATCATCCACGGCCAGTATCCGGGCTTTGGGATTGTCCAGTTCAATGCGCTTCAGTGAAGGGGCCTCTTCGCTCACATCAAGCTTCAGGCCGACGTCCAGGGCGTGCTCTCTTTCGCTTCTGAGGCGTGTTTCAGTCATCCGTTTCAACAGCATGCGAAGTACGAGATCGACCACGATAAAAGTAACGATTGTGGTAATCACAATTAATGCGACAATCATCTTATTAATCCTCTGAAAGAACGAAAACGGTGTGACCTGCCGTCACTGATCGGCCCAGGGTGTGAAGTTGAGAGTGAGTTGAGGTAGTGGGAAAAATTTACAAGGGGCGTCATTCCGAACCGGCCGGAAACTTTCTGATAATTATCTGCGAGAGGATTCTCTGTAAAGCAAGTAACCCTGCCGCGAAAAGTTGCCAAAACAATCACCTTTCCTATTGCTATTGGGGAACCCGATTTTCCTTAAGCAGTTCTTATTATTTAAATCCAACACTACGCCTCCCAGAGAGGCCTTATGATGATCTGGATCAACAAAAAGGTGGATTTATTTACAACTAATTCAGCGCTCTAAACGTGATTTAAAGCGTGTTTGTTTAACGGCGTTCAACGACCCGAAAACCAAAGGGCAGGATGGCGAGACGGGTCATTTTCAGGTGCTGGGCTGCGAATGGCAGACCGATAATCGTGATGGCGAAAAAAGCCGCCAGGAACAGGTGCATCAGTGCCAGTTCAAGACCCGGCAGAATGATCCATATAACATTCATGATGACGGAAACAGCACCACCTGGTGGCTCTGTTTCGCGAATTTCGTGACCGAAAGGGGCCATACCCAGTACGGATAGCTTGAAGCACTGAATCCCGAAAGGAATACCAATAATGGTGATGCATAACAGGATGCCACCCAGGATATAGGCGAGGGAGATAAGAAATCCGCCTAAGATAAACCAGAGGACATTGAGTAGAAATGACATAAGCGGATTATAGATCAACAACTCTTGGCTGGTGTATTTCTCCCAGCAATACGGGATGATTTGCGCCTGTAATATGCGTGGTGTCCTGGGTATGTCCATTGAGTCTTTCGCGCGCTAACCATGCGAATAACAAGCCCTCAACCCAATCAGGGTCCGCTCCATGTCTGACCGTTGAATCAACCACCACCTCCGGTAATGCCGCCGCTAATCTTTGCATCAGAAAGATATTGTGCGCGCCACCACCGCATACCAGTAGCCGGTCAGGCCGGCTTGAATCAGCGAGGTTGTGGGCAATGCTCTGTGCGCACAGCTCTGCCAAAGTGGTTTGAATATCAATTGCGGTTGGTGGTTCAGGGCCCAGCATTTTGTCCAGCCAGGTCATGCTGAAATACTCCAGGCCGGTGCTTTTGGGCGGTGGCAGCTTGAAGTATGGGTCCGCGAGCATACGGTTCAGTAGTTCGGTATCAACTTCACCTTTTCTGGCCCAGCGGCCACCATCATCGTGGTCTTTTTGCATTTGACGCTTGATCCAGCCATCCATCAGGCAATTACCCGGACCGCAGTCAAAGCCGGTTACATCACCTTTGGCTGGCAGAATGGTCAGGTTGGCAATGCCGCCGAGGTTCACAATTGCGCGATTTTCCATGTCGCTGTGAAACAGCTGCCGGTGTAACAAGGGTGCCAGCGGCGCACCCTGGCCACCTGCCATTACATCAGCGCTGCGAAAATTACTGACCACCGTTGTGCCCGTATTCCTGGCGATTAAATCGCCACGTCCGAGCTGGATGGTCAATGGGTTTTCACCCCGGGGCGCGTGCCAGATATTTTGACCATGTGAACCAATGGCCTTTATGTCGCGCATTTCCAGACCCGCCTCACCCACCAGGTTTTGCGCGACGCGAGCAAAGAAGTAGGCAAGGTTCTCATCCAGCAGGTCTGCCACCTTCTGCGTCGGCGGCGCACCGGTTTCGAGCAGTTGGCCAAGTGTCAGCCTGATCGCGGCCGGGTAGGGCGTACACAGGGTGTGCAATATATCCATTGAGCCATTGCTGAAATTGACCAGCACCGCATCCACGCCGTCACGGCTGGTGCCGGATAACATTCCGATAATGAGCTCGCCGGTCACGGGCTGCTCTCGGTCGTTGCGTACATGGATGCCGATTCAAGCCGGCTCAGTTGCGACAATACCGGCGCAGCCTTTTGCTGGAAATCAAGCAGCTGCACCTTGCCAAGCGGGTCAGCTTTTGGCAATGCGACCGTACGTGGATTGCGATGAACACCGTTTAGTAAAAATTCATAGTGCAGGTGTGGTGCCTGTGCCAAACCCGTGGCGCCAACGTAGCCTATGACCTGACCCTGTTTCACACGCTGGCCTTGTTTTACGGTTCGCTTGGTGAAATGCAGGTACTTCGTGACAATGCTGTTGGCGTGCTGGACAAACACGTGGTGGCCGTTAAATTTACTATATTTCGAGCGAATGACCTTGCCGTCACCTGCGGCATAGACGGGGGTTCCTTTGGGTGCTTTATAATCGATGCCGTTATGGGCTTTGACGCGCTTCAGTATGGGGTGAAAACGCTTCGGGTTGAAACTGGAACTGATGTAGGCAAAGTTCAGTGGTGCACGCAGAAATGCTTTACGCATATTGCGTCCGTCGGGTGCAAAGTACTGGGCCTGCCCGTCAATGTCATAACGCAGGGCCTGGAATTTTTCACCCTGGTTAACAAAGGTCGCACCGATTATTTCGCCATCACGCAGGAAGCTGCCATCCCTGTAAATTTTTTCATAAAGCAGGAAAAAGCGGTCACCCTCGCGGATATCAAGCACAAAATCGATATCCCATCCAAACAGGTTTGCCAGTTTCATCACCATACCGTCGCTCAGACCGGCCAGCTTACCGGCCAGGAAAAGTGAGGATGTGATGGTGCCAGTGGTTTCGGTTATTTTCGTGATCATGTCACGTGCTTCAAAACTGGCCACGGCCTTCCGGGCATCGTGATCGATGATCAGGTAACGATCCTCATCAATGGCATAACGCATGCGTTTGAGCGAGCCATCGTCATGACGCTGAAATTCGAACAGATCACCCGGGCGAATGTTCTTCAGTTGTTTGGTTTCATTGTTAATGGTCATGATCGAGTGCAGGGTGTTTGCACCAAAGCCCTGCTGACGAAAAATGCCATCCAGCGATTGTCCCGAACGTACGGTGAGCGGTTCCCATGTTTCGGCTTCAGGAGGAATGTACGGACTCGCCCCGGTGCCGAAACCCTGGTTTAAATCGCCGGAGAGCGGAACCAATATTTCCTGCCGTTCAGGCAGACTGAGGTTGACAACCTTACTGCTAATGTCGGCATCCTCTCCTCCGCTTTTCAGCCCGCCCAGGGCGAGACCGAAAGCTATGAGTGTCAGTGCAAACAGAAATAGCCTGGTTCGGGTTATCTTTAAATGTAACTGTGGCAATATTCCAGTCAGCACGGAAAGAATTTTCTTATTTTGCATGCTGCATATTGACCATCTTCTGCGTCACGGGTTCAGGCAACGCTAAAGATACCATACAGGACGGGATCCGGAGTGTGAATTTGCCGTTGCATGGTGCATTATGAAGCGTTTGGGGTAGAGGCTGACCCGACAAGGCAATACAATGCCACTTCTTTCTCTCAACGTATGAACACAGGCAGAAAACGGACAGATATATGACGGATGTAAAACAGGCCCTTGAGTTACTCTCGCGGGGTACGGATGAGATCATCAAGGTCGAAGACCTGCAAAAGAAGCTGGAATCGGGGAAGACCCTGCGCATCAAGGTGGGTTTTGATCCAACGGCACCCGATTTACACATTGGTCATACCGTAATTATCAACAAAATGCGCCAGTTTCAGGATTTGGGACACGAGGTCACATTCCTGATTGGAGATTTCACCGGCATGATCGGCGACCCGACGGGAAAAAATGTAACCCGCAAGCCGCTCACAAAAGAAGAAGTCAAAGAA
>Ga0265303_10003293_pt1 | contig 10130 bp, 6 predicted proteins | sample Helome_2_FD_192494 | JGI IMG/M metagenome (GOLD analysis project Ga0265303, IMG submission 192494) | Marine sediment microbial communities from subtidal zone of North Sea - Hel_20160317 (Illumina Assembly) | ecosystem: Environmental > Aquatic > Marine > Subtidal zone > Sediment ... | reverse complement strand
AATGGCAAGGCGTACAACGTATCGACAAAGCGCATCATCGCGGCATCGACCCGACCACCGACGAAGCCGGCAATGGCACCATACGCGACACCGATTACAAGGCTTACAAAGCTCGCGACAATTGCGACCATCAGGGTGACACGAATGCCGAGCATCGTTCGAACAAACAGGTCTCTACCGAGGTCGTCGGTGCCAAACAGGTGTGCACCGACCGTGGTTGGTGGCAACAGAGATCGATCAAAGCTTGTGCTCAGGTAATCGTTCGGGCTGATCCAGGGACCGAAGAGTGCGAATACGGAAATCACCAGCAGGATAACGCCGCTGACGCCGATTGTGCGGTTCCGAAGCAAGTTCATCTATGCCGGACGCGCGGATCGATGGCGCCATACAGCACGTCGACGATCAGGTTGAGAAAGATAATCAGCGTTGCATAGAAAACGACAATGCCAAGCACCAACGTGTAGTCGCGATTAAGTGCACCGCGAACAAAAAACTGCCCCAGTCCGGGTATGCCAAATATTTCCTCAACCACGACGGAACCTGTCAGAATCGCGGCGATCGCCGGCCCCATGTAAGAAAGAACTGGCAGCATCGCGGGCTTGAACGCGTGCAGCCGCACGACGGTCAAAGTACTAAGGCCCTGAGCCCGCGCGGTGCGAATGAAGTCCCGACCCAACACATCGATCATGCTCGCGCGGGTCAGGCGCGCGATATAGGCGATTTGCGGCAACGCCAGCGTTATCACGGGGAGCACCAGTCGCGACGCCCCCGCCGTGCCAGTCCAGCCCGCCGGCAACCATTGCAGCTTGACCGCAAACAACAGCACAAGGACGGGGGCGAACACGAATACCGGTATAGAAATCCCGGTCATCGAGAACGCCATGACCCATCGATCGAGATAGGACCCCTGTTTCAGCGCGGCGAACGTCCCCGCGCCGACACCAACGGTGATGGCCAGGGCCATTGCCAGCGCGCCCAGCCGCATGGACAGTGGAAATGAGGTGCCGATGAGTTCGCTGACCGTGTAGTCGCGATAACGGTAGGACGGTCCGAGGTCACCCCGCACCAGCCCCGACAGATATCGCACAAATTGCTTTGGCAGCGCTTCGTCCAGATGGTAGGCACGTTCGATATTCGCCGCGACATCGGCCGGGAGTGCGCGTTCGTCGTCAAATGGCCCGCCCGGTGCGGCGTGCACCATCAGGAAGGCCAGGGCAATGACCAACAACAATGTCGGTATCGCCCCCAGCACTCGGAGCAACGTGTATCGCAGCAAAGTCGTGTTCCGCTAAACGCGCGGCTAATCAGCCGCGCTGAGACTCAGGTGCTGACTGTAATGATAATCCAGGACATTGTCTCCCCAGCCACGAACTTCCGGGCGCACGAGGTGTTTGCTGACAAAGAAGTACAGCGGGATGACCGGGTGATCCGCCAGCATGACGCGCTCGGCTTCCTCGAGATACAGCTTGCGACGATCGAGGTCGGCCCGCTCGGCCGCGCGCTGCATCAACGACTCGAAATCGTCGTTCGCGTAGCGCGGCATATTGGACGCGCTGCCCGCGCGTAATACGCTCAGAAACGTGTGCGCGTCGTCATAGTCACCGATCCAGCTGGAGCGAAATACCTGTGTCACTTCTGCGTCGCGCATATTCGCGAGCAAGACCTGGAACTCTTCGTTAATCAGTGTTGCTTCGGCACCGAGCACCTCGCTCCACATCGACTGAATAGCGACAGCGATTTTTGTGTGCCTGTCTGATGTGTTGTACCGCAGCTCAAAGCGCAGCGGTTTCTCCTCGCTGTAACCGGCCTCTTTGTATAGCCGGCGCGCAACCTTGTTGCGCTCTTCCTGCGTTAGTGAGGCAAAACTGAAAACCGTTGGCTCGTAGTTGTTGACGCCGGGTGGCACCCAGCTATACGCCGGTACTTCGCCACGACCAACCACTTTCTTCGCCAGCGTGTCGCGATCGATGGCCATGGACAACGCCTGTCGAACCGCCGGATTGTCTTTGAACGGCGGCTTTGTCAGGTTAAACCCGTAGTAGTAAATGCCCAGGTAAGGAGCGATACGCAGTTCACTGCCGAATTGCGCCTCCACCTCGGCGAAATTATCCGGCGGCACAGTGCTCGTAATGTGCAGCTCGCCTGCCCTGTATCGATTGAGTTCCGCGGCGCCCTGCACGACGACATGGTGGTTAACGCCGTCGAGCGCCGTTTTCTCATTGTTCCAGTAGTGTTCGTTTCGTCGCAACGCGATGATGGAGCCCGGCACCCAGGCATCGAGAACGAACGCCCCGTTCGACAACAGGTTTCCGGGGCGGGCAAAACTGTCACCATGCTCCGCGACCGATGCGGGGTGCAAGGGAAACGTGCTCGGGTGCGAAAACAACCTGAGGATATACGGGGTCGCCCGCGCGAGCCGCACGACCAGCGTCAGCTCGTCTTGTGCCTCGACGCCCAATGACTCTGGCGGCTGTTTACCGGACACAATCTCGGGCGCATTGACGACCGCGTCCAACAAGTTTGCATAGAAGGCCGCCGTTTCCGGCGCAACCAACCGGCGCATGCCAAACACAAATTGTGGTGCGGTAACGGGCTCACCGTTCGACCATCGCGCCTCCGGCCGAAGGTGGAAGGTGTAGGTCAGGCCATCATCTGCGGCTTCCCAGCGTTCTGCCGCCGCAGGCACCAACTCCCCGGTCGCCGAATAAGCAACGAGACCCTCGCCAATGTCGCGCAGAACATCGGCCGCCTGTGTGCTACGGGCCTTGTGCTGATCCAGCGATTCCGGGTCCGAGGGAAGACCGCGCTGCAAAACGATACCGGAGTCGGGGGCGTCCCCGGAACAGCTACAGGCCACAACAGCAAACATGACGACGAGCAGCAGGAAGGGCCGGTTTGACTTCATGCGCAGAGAATACCTGATAAGCGGGCTCTTTCGCCGCCGGGCACACATCGATGATACTGTTTCAGTTTGTATTCTGACCATGGAGGAAGCTTCGTGCGGGGGTTCATCGGAGAGCTTCGTCATCGGAATGTGTTGCGAGTTGCCGCCGCCTACCTCGTTATGGGTTGGCTGATCGCTCAGGTCGCTGACCTGGCGGCGGATGCCTTTAACGCGCCAGACTGGCTAATGCAGATGCTGATCGTCGCACTCCTGCGCGGCCTGCCCGTTGCGCTGTTTTTAGCCTGGGCGTTCGAGCTAACTCCCGAGGGGATTTTACGAGCGGACGAAGTACCAGTCAGCGCCCCGAAAGACCCGCGCGCAGGACGCGTCCTGAACGCAATAATCATTGGCACGCTTGCTGTCGCAGTGCTGCTGCTGGCGTGGGACAAGCTGCAGGTACCTGCCGACCCTCGCTCTCCCGCAGCCGCTGACAAATCCATCGCGGTTCTCCCTTTCGACGACTTTAGCCCGGGCGGCGATCAAACCTGGTTTGCCGACGGGCTTACCGAAGAAATACTGAATTCCCTCGCACGCACGACGGACCTTGAGGTTGCATCGCGAACGTCGTCGTTCGCTTTCCGGGACACGGCCGATGACATACCGGCGATCGCCGAATCACTCGGCGTCGCGCATGTACTTGAAGGGTCTGTGCGCCGCGCCGGTGACCGGTTGCGCGTAACTGCGCAGCTTATTCGTGCGGCAGACGACAAGCATCTCTGGTCCGAAAGGTTTGACGGCAACAACAACGACTCGATCACTATCCAGGAGGAAATCGCGTTCGATATAGCCGGCGCATTGCAAACCGCGATGGATCCCGACGAGCTTGAGCGCATGGTCGCCGCAGGGACCCGCTCGGTAGAGGCTTGGGAGGCCTACCTTCGCGCGCTTGCCGTTAACCATGAGATGACCGCTGAAATGGCAGTCGACAAAGTATTCGACGTTATCGCCGCCTTCGAGAAAGCGGTCGCTATTGATCCGAGGTTCGCAGACGCTCAGCTTGAGCTCGCCGCCATGTGGGAAAACCAGCTGAGTCCTACCTCTGTCTATTACGCGGCACCAGGCCTGTCGCGCGAGGAACGACAGAAGCGATATAACGCGGCCATTGACGCCGCCATCCGGCATGCACGATCTGACATTACGCGCGCAGAAGCGCAGATGCGTCGCGCGGCATTCGAGCTGCGTATTACCGATCAAATCGCAATCGCTAAGCGTATGGCCGAGCTCGTTCCCGAACGCCGTCTCGGCTGGGCCTGGCTCAATTATCTATACGCGAGCGTCGGTGACTACGACAAGGCACGGGAAACCGGTTTGAAGACCTGGGCTTACAAGCAGGAAATCGGCACGTCCGACAGTTCGCTGATTCAGACTATGCATCGTGTGAGCATGGACGACGCGCTCGCCATCGTCGAAAAAGCGCTGAAGGTGCCGCATCCGTCCGCAAATGTGCTCTACCAGTCCCATCGCGCACTGCTCGCTGCAGGAGAGGTTGAGCGGGCAGCCGAACTGATCGAGCCCTACACTCTGGAGTCCGGGGATCAGGAGAGCATCCTGACGATGCAGATACGTCAAGCCTGTGCCGAAGGCCGGGTGGCGGACGCCGACGAGATTTTTAAGTCGGTTGATCCTGTGTCGAATACGCGATGGCTGTATTTGAAAACGTTGGGCCTTGACAACGAAGCGCGTGAGCTGCTTCGCCCGCTTGACACGCCCGAGAATCTATTCGAGCTGTCGGGGTACCTATCGTATTTATCGTTCGAGGCGCGCAACTACCCGCTGCTTTGGAAAACGCTAACGTCTCAGGGCATCAACCGGCCGCCAGCCAGGCCAATGGCCTACCGATGCGAGCGCTGACCTGGTTCAGGCGCTTTTCTTGAGCTGCCGCTTCTTCAGGTGGATAAGCAATAACGACACCGCCGACGGCGTCATACCTTCCAGGCGCGAGGCCTGGCCCAGTGTGAGCGGGCGAGCATGATCCAGCTTCTGCCGGGCTTCATTCGACAGACCGTCAACCGCCGCATAATCGATGTCCATTGGCAAGCGCAGCGATTCCTGCTTAGCGTGTTTCGAGATCTCCCGCTCCTGGCGCTCGATGTAACCCGCGTACTTCGCCTGTACTTCCAGCTGCAGCACAATCTGCTCGCGCTGTTCGTCGCTCGAGAGAGCGCTCGCATCGAATTCGCCCACGGCGCTCAGCCCCGCCACCGCCGGGTAATCGAGCTCGGGGCGACGCAATAAATCGGCGGCCGTGCACTCACGCTGCAGGGCCTTGCCGATAATCACCTCATCATTTTCGCTCAAGCTGGCAGGGCGCAGCAGCACACCATTGAGCCGCTGCTGCTCTCTCAGAACCGCCTCTTGCTTGGTCTCGAATATCAACCACCGCTTGTCGTCCACGAGGCCAAGTTCGCGACCAACCGGCGTCAGGCGGAAGTCTGCATTGTCTTCGCGCAGGGTCAGGCGATATTCGGCGCGACTCGTGAACATGCGATACGGCTCGCTCACACCGCGCGTTGTGAGGTCATCGACGAGCACACCTAAATACGCTTCGTGACGCTTCGGAAACCACTCGTCCTGACCCAGGGCTTTTCGCGCTGCATTGACACCCGCAAGCAGGCCCTGTGCGCCCGCCTCTTCGTAACCGGTCGTGCCGTTGATCTGGCCTGCAAAAAACAGGCCGTCGACGTGCCCCGTTTCCAGCGTCGGCTTCAACTCGCGCGGATCAAAGTAATCATACTCGATGGCGTAGCCGGGCTGCGTGATGTGTGCCTTCTCGAAACCGACGATCGAGCGCACGAAGCTGAGTTGTGTTTCGTAGGGCAGGCTGGTTGAAATCCCGTTCGGGTAAACCTCGCTGGTGTGCAGGCCTTCGGGCTCGACAAATATCTGGTGTGAGGGCTTGTCGGCGAAACGCACGACCTTGTCTTCAACCGACGGGCAGTACCGCGGGCCAACGCCGTCGATCATTCCCGAGTACATCGGCGACTCGTCGAGCGCCCCACGAATTATCTCGTGCGTCTCTTCTGTGGTCTTGGTGATGTGGCAGGAAATCTGTCGCGGATGGTCGGCGCGCTTGCCCAGGAACGAAAATACGGGCATCGGGTCATCGCCCGGTTGCTCCGCCATCGCCGTGTAGTTGAGGGTCTTGCCGTCGAGGCGCGGCGGCGTGCCTGTTTTCAGGCGCGCCACTCGGAACGGCATCTCGCGCAATCGCGCTGCCAGCTTGTTCGATGGCGCGTCGCCGACACGACCGCCGGCCTTCTCCGTTCGACCAATCAGCATGCGGCCACCAAGAAATGTACCCACGGTCAACACTATGGTCTTTGCGAAGAACTTCAGATTCTGGCCGGTCACCACCCCGGTGACACGTTGCCCCTCAAAAATGAGGTCATCGACGGACTGTTGAAAGACCGACAGGTTAGGCTGGCTTTCGATAAGGCCGCGAATCGCCCGTCGGTAAAGCTCTCGATCGGCCTGTGCGCGGGTTGCCCTGACCGCCGGCCCCTTGCTGGCATTCAATGTACGAAACTGTATTCCGGCCCGGTCGATGGCCCGTGCCATGGCGCCGCCCAGCGCATCGATCTCCCGGGTCAGGTGCCCTTTGCCAATGCCGCCGATCGCCGGGTTGCAGCTCATCTGACCGAGCGTCGCGATGTTCTGCGTAATCAGCAATGTGCAGGCGCCCGCGCGCGCGGCAGCCAGCGAGGCTTCCGTGCCGGCGTGTCCGCCGCCAATCACAATTACGTCATACCGCTCAGTCATCGTCATCCACTGGTGGTCAAAAAGTGACCACTCCGGGCCGCGCATTTTAGAGCCTGGCACGCGGCGAAGCTATAGAAACTTTACTATTTACAGGCCGTTGTCCAAGATAGCGCGCTGTTAAGCACCCGGGTTACGCAATGGTCCGAAACGCCCTAGTTCTGATGGCTGGCCTCCTGTTTGCGTCCAGCAGCCTCGCGCAATCACTCGAGCTCACTGATTGTCGCATCAGCGCGGGCCCCGGGGCACCAAGCATGAAGGCGCGCTGCGGCAAGCTTATACGCCCACTCGACCCCGCCGGTGCGGTGCCCGGTGAGGTCGAGCTCAAGGTCGCCGTCGTTCCCGCGCTCAACCTGACGCCCGATCCCGATCCCGTGGTGCCGATTGCCGGGGGTCCCGGCCAGGGGGCAATTCAATTCTATACGTCCTACTCGCGCGCGTTCGAAGACGTGCGGCGTAATCGGGACATCCTGCTCGTCGATCAGCGCGGCACCGGCGAGTCGTCTCGTATGGACTGCCCGGTCGATGACGACCTTGTCGAGGGTCAGTACTCCACTGAGCTCACCATCGAATACACCAACGAATGTTTGGAGCAGCTACCTTTTGATCCTCGGTTTTTCACCACCAGCGTCGCGGTAACCGATCTTGAGGCCGTTCGCGCGGCACTCGGTTACCCATCACTTAATCTCTATGGTGTTTCTTACGGGTCTCGCGTTGCGCAACATTTCGCGCGGCGCTATCCGGGTTCAACCCGCACGGTGGTCCTGGATGGTGTCGCGCCGCCGCAGGAATCACTCGGCCCGGAGATTGCGACGGAAAGTCAAAAAGCCGTCAACAATATCCTTGCGCGCTGTGCTGAAGATGCGGCCTGTAGTGAGCGTTTCCCAGGTATTCAGGAGACATTTGCAAAACTCCTTGCCGAACTAAAATCATCACCGATCGTTATCAGAGTTCCTGACCCAAGCACCGGGCGGCCAGAAAGCGTTGCTTTTGGCCAAGGTGAATTTGCAGTGGCCATCCGCCTGCTTGCCTATCACCCCAATTCGATGGCACTGATGCCCTTGCTGATTCACGAAGCGGGCACGGGCAACTACGTGCCACTGGGGTCGCAGTACAAGATGACGATGGTGGCCATGAATGACATGCTTGCGATTGGCATGCACAACGCAGTTCTGTGCACCGAGGACATTCCGTTCCTGGACAAAACATCGATTGATTACGAGGGTATCGAGGCCAGTTACATGGGCCCGTTGCAACTGAACGCGCTCGAAGCCATCTGTTCGGTCTGGCCCGAGGGGCCGATCGACGAGGAGTTCAAGGTGCCGCTCACAACGGACATCCCTGTCCTGTTGTTGTCGGGCGACGCCGACCCGATAACGCCGCCGCGTTACGCGGAGATGGCGGCCGTTGATCTCTCTAATGCGCGCCACCTGGTCGGCCGGCACCAGGGCCATGGCCAGATCGCTGTCGGCTGTACGCGGCGCTTATTCGCTGCGTTCGTCGACGCCGCAGACCCCGCCGGACTGGACGCCGAGTGCCTGGAGCGAAGCTTCGTGATGCCCTTCTTCCTCGATTTTTCGGGTCCGAGCCCATGATCAAGGTTGACGGGGTCTACAAATCCTTCGGCGCGGTCCGCGCCGTGCGTGGCGTCAGTTTCGACGCCCCGGATGGAAAGATAACCGGACTGCTTGGGCCAAATGGCGCCGGCAAGTCAACGACGCTCAGAGTTTTGTATACCGTGTTGAAGCCTGATCAGGGCTCCGCCGTCATCGACGGTATCGACGTGGTTAATGACAGCTTGCGTGCACGGCAACGCATAGGCGCTTTGCCGCACGGGTCCGGCCTCTATCCTCACCTGACCGCGCGCGAAAACGTTGCGTATTTCGCGCGCCTTTGCGGCCTTGAAAAGTCCGAAGTCGATGACCGCGTCGATGAAATCATCAAGCTGCTGGAGATAGCGGATTTTGCCGAGCGCCGCACGAAGGGCTTTTCGCAGGGCCAGCGCACCAAGGTCTCGCTGGCCCGCGCGCTCGTGCACGACCCGCAGAACATCCTGCTTGACGAGCCATCGAACGGCCTCGATGTCATGGCCACGCGATCATTGCGGCACCTGATCCTCAAGCTGAAAGACGCCGGCCGTTGCGTACTCTTCTCGAGCCACGTGATGCAGGAGGTCGCGGCGCTCTGTGACGACATATGCATCATCGCCAAGGGCCAGGTTGCCATCGATGACTCGATTGACGGCATTCGCGAGCGAACCGGTTGTGACGATCTCGAAGACGCCTTTGTCCACGCCATACAACTGGTGGGAGACGAATGATGCGTACTGTACTGACTGTCTTCGCCAAAGAAATCATCGACAACCTGCGGGATCGCCGCACTCTTGCCTCCGCCCTGATCATGGGCCCGATATTCGGGCCGGTCTTGTTCGCTTTTGTGATTAACCTCTCGATCGAGCGCTCGCTCGAAGATGTCGAGCGTACGCTGGAGCTCACGGTGCTCGGTCAGGCGCACGCGCCAAACCTCGTGAGTTACCTCGGGAGTCGCAACATTGATGTTGTGAATGGCCCCTCCGGCCGTGCGGCCGCGATCGAGGCCGTAAAGACCGGCGAACACGACATCGTCCTCATTATTCCGGAAACTTTCGGCGCACAGCTGGCGGAAACCGTACCGGCGAAAGTCGAGCTCGTTTCCGACCAGGCGAACACGGACGCGGACCGGGAGGCCCGGCGCGTGCGAAATGCGCTGTATGCCTACAGCCAGGAGCTTGCGGGCATACGGCTGTCCGCTCGCGGCGTTAACCCGCTGGTACTGCGGCCGCTCAACATCGACGAAGTCGATGTGTCGACCGCCAGCGGTCGATCGGCATTGTTGCTCGGAATGATGAGTTACTTTTTTATATTCGCCACGCTGATGGGCGGCATGTACCTGGCCATCGATGCGACCGCGGGAGAGCGTGAACGTGGCTCTCTGGAACCGCTGTTGTCGCTGCCGGTTACGCGCGATCAGCTGATCCTCGGCAAGATCGGTGCAACCTGCGTTTACATGGCCTTGTCGCTGATTTTGAGCCTGACATCTTTTTACGTGGTCTTGAAATTTTTGCCGCTGCAGCAACTGGGCATGACACCCAACTTTGGTCCGGGCGTCGTGCTCGCCGCCTTCTTGCTGTTCGCGCCATTCATCCTGCTGGGCGCCGCGCTCATGACGCTCGTGGCGTCGTTCACAAAAAGCTACCGGGAAGCGCAAACGTGGCTGAGCGTCGTGCTCATTGCGCCAACCATGCCCATTCTCATCGTCAGCATTCTCACGCTGCGCCCGAAACTGGAGTTCATGTTTGTGCCCAGCCTTAGCCAGCACCTGCTACTGGTCGATATGGTCAAGAATGAGCCGGTTAACAACCTGCACGTCGCGATTTCTGTCCTGAGCACGC
>Ga0265303_10003292_pt1 | contig 10130 bp, 6 predicted proteins | sample Helome_2_FD_192494 | JGI IMG/M metagenome (GOLD analysis project Ga0265303, IMG submission 192494) | Marine sediment microbial communities from subtidal zone of North Sea - Hel_20160317 (Illumina Assembly) | ecosystem: Environmental > Aquatic > Marine > Subtidal zone > Sediment ... | reverse complement strand
GTTGACCAGTTTTTCGGGAGGCAACAGCCGGCAGTCGATCTGGGCCGAGCGACCGCATGGACAATGCGCCGCGATGACGAAACGCTCAGTCGGGAAATCAGCGAGGTAGTTGGGCATGTAGGAGTGATCTTACAGCTACTGGCGCAGCATCCGAGCCACTTCCCATGCAGACTATCGCCAGCGTCGATATGCGGATGCTTCAGGCAACGGAAGTCAGACGCTACACGCCTCGGCCATTTGATCGGGGCGTTTTCATTTGGTGGTGTAACACCCGCGCATGTGGGTCGATAACGTCTTTGTCGAGTGCCCGTGGCGCAGCGTGAAGTATGAGGAGGTCTACATCAAAGCCTACGACAGCATCGGTGCCGCGCGTGAGTCGTTGGGCAGGTATTTCGCCTTCTACAACTCCGAATGGCGGCACCAATCGCTTGACCGACGCACACCGGACAGTGTGTATTACGAATCTGCTGCCAGGCTGGCGGCTTGACCCGGGAAGGCACTTGTCGCGCTGTCCAATTTATGGGGTCCATTTCTCGCTGCCAGAATTAGCAGTTGCGTCACCGTCTTTCATGGGCCACGTTATATGAACATCCCCCATGGGCGAGGCTGTGTGTGAAAAGCAATCTGATTGCTCACCGTGGTGAACCCTTGCATTGGCCAGAGAACTCGCTCTGCGGGTTCCGTGCCGTACTGGAAGCCGGCGCCTGCTATGTCGAGACCGATGTGCAGATCACGGCCGATCGTGTGCCGGTGCTCTGTCATGACAACTCGCTACTGAAGATCACGGGGCATGACCTGCATGTCACTGCGATGACCTTGGTAGACATCCTTGCATTGCCCGCCAGCTACCCAGAACGCTTCGGCGACCGTTTCGCCAGCGAACGGATCACCACCTTAGGCGAGTTTTCCGCACTGCTCACAAAGTGGCGGAATGCGTGCGCCTTCATCGAAATCAAATTTGCCAGCATCCAGGAATTCGGTGTCAGATCTGCTGTCGATCTCATTCTGGAAGCATCCGTCGGAGCCCGCGCGCAGTGTATTCCAATCTCGTTCGACTATCGTGTGCTGGAGTATGTGCGCACGAACACCGGGCTACCGGTCGGCTGGGTATTGCCGGAATGGAACGGCGCAACCCACCGGCTCGCCGACGAACTAGGGCCAGAATACCTATTCGTGAACCGTAGGCGTGTGCCCGGTTCGATCGAATCGCTGTGGTCGGGTCCTTGGCGTTGGGTGGTGTACACGGCGAACCAGACCTTCGATATCAAACGCCTGTTGGAGCGCGGTTTCGATCTGGTAGAGACCGACGATATCAGGCGGGCGATGCGCGAATTGAAGAATCGCCGCCGATTTGAACCTGAATAACTGTTACGGCGAGCTTGATTTGGCATCTATGCTGGGTTAATTCCTTCCTATCTGGCTCCGGCAATCGCCTGGGTTAGGGAACCTCTGATCAATGCATGGACTCGCATCTTGCACTTATAATTTCCAGCTTCTGCGTTGCAAATCTTCGCAATAGCCGGCTATTACATGCAATTTGCGCCTTGAATCTGAAAATTCTCGAGCGCAATCTGCTTCGCCCAGAATTAATCAGAGGTTCCGTAGTCTGCTATGGGCAATATCAGCAACCAGACATTCCCTGCTGAACTGGCTATGGGTGCAACCGCCCAGAAGCCGTCCTCTCAGGCGGTCTACTCGCACCGCCGCGGGAGAAATTATTCAACTGAAACGCCAGCAATCATGCAACCAACAGCATTGGCTGCCGACGCCAACGGACAAGGCAGGGAAGCGGTCGGACCGCGCGTGTCAGTGAGTAGGAAAGTCGCACTGACATGCGCGTTACTCCCTGGGTTGGGAGGCGGGATTCAGATCGACATCGCCTCAACGCATCGAGTTGCCGGCCGGGGGATACTCGAGGAACCTGGGAAGAGGGCCTTTATGCTGCTTATACTCAGGTCGTGGCCAAGCTCCATGTTCTTGTTCGCCGCAAACGAAAGAGTGGCTACCGTACCTGCGCACCGGAGGGGGCCAGCCTTATGCGCGGCGATAACTTTCCTTAGGCTTTCTTAGCCCAGGTAGAATGGGGGCTTCAGGACGACGACCACGAACCTCGACCATCAAATGAGAAAAACGCTATTCCATCTGTTCCTGCTGGTACCGACGCTGGTGCTGCTGCTGGTGGTCGAGGCCGGCTTTCGAATCCAGGCGTACTATGCCGATGCCCGGCTGCAACAGGGCCTGAACGGCGTCGGCAAGCCGGTGACGGGTGAGGAATTCAGCCTGCGCCATATCATCCGCTGGAACGACAATCCTAGAATCATCTACGAGCTCATCCCGGGGCTGACCGGAGAGTTCCGCGGCAACCCGTTGACGATCAACAGTCAGGGTTTCCGGGGCGCGCTGGTGCCGGTCGAGAAGTCGCCGTGCACCTACCGGATCGCAGGAATTGGCGATTCGGTGATGTTCGGCTGGGGCGTGGCGGACTCCGAGTTCTATCTGGCGAGGCTGGGCGAGGTTTTGGCCAATGCAAGACCAGATATCCGGTTCGAGGGGATCAACTCAGCCGTGCCCGGCTACAGCACGGTTTCCGAGGTCGAGACGTTGAAGCGCAAGTTGCTCGTCTATCAACCGGATCTGGTGATCGTGGGCTACGTGGGCAACGATCTGTATCCACCTGGATTCATCCGCAAACGCCGTCCCTACCTGGCCCTGGACTATTCGTTCCTCGCGCGTTTCGTGCGCTACACGATTAAAGGTCTGCACGTCCCTGACAACATGCTGCAACGACCGCCGGATGCGTTTCGCCACGCGAGCTTTCAGGGAGAGGAAGACTTGATTCCCGATGAGTATCAAGAACTGATCGGCATCAACGCATTTCGCGCTGCCGTAGTCGAGCTGCAACAATTAAGCGCAGCGCATGACTTCCGAGTACTTACCTTCGCTTTCTACGGAGTCGATCCAGAGCCGTTGGCAGTGCTCGAGGACCTCGGGGTGGAAACGCTCGACGGTTCCCCGATGGCCAACACCTACCTGAAAGAACACGGGCTGACCGCATACCCCGGCTCCCCCTTGACCGTGAGCCGCAAGGATTCGCATCCATCTGCCGTGCACCACCGGATGATCGCGGAGCTTCTCGCCAAGCGCATCCTGCGCGATGTTGACGAAATATTAGGCTATCCCACACCGGGCGATTGCGACGCCTGCGGCTGCATCGGCGGCACGATCGGACCCGCCAGCTCGAGAAACACCCCGGCCAGTCGATCCAGCAGACCCATGCGCTGATCCACCTCGCGCAGCAGCAGGCCAACGCCATCCGAGGTGATGCGCCCGCCGTCGAAACGCCCCACCACCTCACGGCGCCCCAGGGCGTGAAATTCAAGCTGCGTGGGATTACACTCTGTTGTCCTAGGCCTCTTGCTCCAGTGTTGTGTAAGTGCTTGGTCGCTCTTACGTTATGCACCAGACAGAGGCCTATTTCTATAGGGGCGGTGAGATTTTCGGGCTAGCGTCGCTTCCAGCCACAACCGGACGCTCCCTGCCGGACTGGCTCCGGGCGAAACCAGCTAACAGCGGACGTCAGGATCTCTTACATTGACTTCCACTCGATCTTGAAGCGATTGTCGCGCGCCCAATGGTCTCTTCATCTGGGGATTTCTCCGGGGGGAGCGTTATGATTGCGTACTATGCCGACCCCTGAACTCCTAGAACCGGATAATCCTCGATGTTGGGCCTGAATGGAGGTGCGGAAAATTTGTTCCGCCGTCCGTGGAGGTTCTTCTGGCGCGTAATCAAGGGCTTCAAGCAAAACCAGGGTGTTCTACTGTCCGGAGCGGTGGCCTACTACATGCTGTTGTCCATCGTACCGCTGCTTGCGCTGCTGCTGGTAGGGCTATCCCAGATCTATCCGACGGACGCATTGCTGGAAACACTGAACCGGGAGCTGCGGCTGGTGATCCCGGCGGGCGGCGCGGTGCTGACCGATCATTTTGCGGGCTTTCTGCAGCACAAGCAGCTGGTCAGCTGGGTCGGCATCGGTATCCTGATATTCTTCTCCACCTTGGCGTTCACCGTGCTGGAAAACGCAATGTCGGTGATCTTCCACCACCGGGTAGCTATTCACCGTCGGCATTTCCTGGTGTCGGCGGTGATCCCGTTTCTGTTCATCGTTCTCATTGGTGCCGGCCTGCTGCTGATCACCTTCATCAGCGGTGCTCTCCAGTCCATCGAGGGGACCAGCGTCACCCTGTTCGGCTCTGAATGGAATCTGCAGGGGACGGAAGGCACGGTTCTATACCTGCTTGGCGTAGGCGGACTGGTCCTGCTGCTTACGGCGCTGTACCTCGTCATGCCGGTGGGACGAATTGCCGTGCGGCATGCCTTGATCGGCGGTTTTGTCGCGGCGGTACTTTGGGAGCTCACCCGCCACCTGCTGGTATGGTATTTCAGTACGCTGTCATTGGTGAATGTCGTCTACGGTTCATTGGCGACGGCGGTAATCGTGCTGCTGAGCTTTGAGGCCGCGGCGCTTATTCTGCTGTTCGGCGCGCAGGTGATCGCCGAGTTCGAGCGCCGCGGCCTGGATGCCGTCGATGGAGACGGCAAATTTCACACCTGAGTCTGGCGGCCTTCGTCTTCCTACTCAGGGGTGCTCTCGACCAGGAAGAGAAATTTCCCGGTCGAGCCAATCGACTGTCAGAATTTTCTGCACCTCGGGGCCGGGAATGGGTGCTCCCAGCCATGAACAGACATAAGAAACCCCGCACTTGGCCAGGTCTGTTTGGCTTCTCCGAGAAGAGTCTTACGCCGCTTTGACTTGCTTGCGTCGTTGGTAGCCGAGGCCTAGCAATGCGAGTGTGGCCGGCGCTGGCACGTTTCCGTCCCTATCTCCAAGCTCAAAAGCAATTTCATTCAACGAAACACAGCAAGTTCCGTGATTGCTAGTCACATCCACACGAACGAAAGCGGCTGACGTCGCTGCAAATGAGAAAACCTCGGGCAACGTGGCATCGGGCGTGCCGAGTAATTCCGTCGCGGTAAAACTACCGAGAATAGTGGAAGTTGCAAAAGTGGCTACATCGGACGCAAGCAAAGTGAAGTTTGAACACCTCGACCCGAATTCCCTCTATTCCAAAGTTGCCATCGACTCAATTGATTGGGTCCCTCCTAGATCGAACACGATTGATACGGGAATCGCTACTGATGCGAAGGCGACAAACGTGGTTCGGAAGTTCGCATCAGTCGGATTATTTGTAATGCAAGAGTCAAAGTCCGTAACTCCCGATACATAATTTGCCGAAAGATCATTTTGATTGATCATATTGTTTATGTTGTAGGCCAAATTAAGCAATCCAGTGTTCGATGACAACCCAGCCGCCTGAAGTTTGGCACCAGCAGATGCAGCGGGTATCCAGAGGCTCCCAGCCAAACATACCGAAGCTCCCACCAATTTTGCTAATTGCTTAATCATGCCTCTTACGGTCCTTTATCGTGATTTTTTTGAAGCGCCAGTAGTATTTTCAGAATGTATGCCAATATTTTTTCTTCTTTTTTTCAGAGTATTGACCCTCTACACCACAGGCTTCAGCCACTTCGTTACCTCCATGACTGCTCCGATTGCTTCCGGCTGGAGGAAAATCGCCGGGTGGGATTCGCACCCACTGAGAAACGCCGCCTTCGCACGGCGCACGCCAGAAGCGGGCATTTACAACCAGTGGCGCAAGCCACCGCATTGTCGGTAACTCGGATGTTCGCGCTTCGCTCATCGGTGATCAGCTGAGTCCGCGTTGCAGCCGGTCCCAGCAACGTCAACGTCAACGTCAACGTCAACGTCAACGTCAACCAATCATCCGCGTAATGCTAGGCTTCCCAGATTAAGAAATTAAGCAGCAGGGGCGGATCACCAGCGGATCGATGCACCATTATCGATGCGTTATTCGCGGGTTCGGCTGCACAGGGTCGCGAAATCTGACGCAACAGGATCTTCACCTGAGACACCTTACGCAAAGCGATGAATTCCTCGAAACTGATTGTCGAACGGACCGCACGACCAACGCAGATTCCAATGGGTGTGCGCCACACGATGCGATGCTCCGGCAGCACCATTCAACCGGTCGGCCGGCGTCTGGTTGGCGTCCTCGTCCATCTGATCATGGGCGCCATGCTCGCGTTTGGCCAGTTTGCTCCTGCCGCCGAAACCGAAGTGTGGGTGGCGCCGCGCCCGGCTGGGGTCCAGGCGCAGTTGTCTGCCGCGCTGCAGGCGAGGGGCTCCGATTACCAGGCACGCACCGAACACCGACTCAGTGACGGCACACCGCGGTTCACCAATCGTCTGATCCTGGAAGACTCGCCCTACCTGATCCAGCACGCCCATAACCCGATCGATTGGTACCCTTGGGGTGCGAAGGCTTTCGCCACGGCCGCTGCCGAGGACAGGCCCATCCTTCTCTCCATCGGTTACTCCAGCTGCCATTGGTGCCACGTGATGGAGCGCAAGGTGTTCGAGAATCTGCGGATCGCCGATTTTCTCAACCGCCATTTCATCGCCATCAAGGTCGACAAAGAACGCCGGCCTGATGTCGACGAGACCTATATGCCCGCGGTCCGCCTGATCAAAGGCAGAGTCGGCTGGCCGATGACAGGTTTCCTCACCCCCGATGGTCGCCCCTTCTTCGCGGGCACCTTTTTCTGGCCGAATCGTTTTCTCGATCTGATCCAGCGCCTCGCCTCGCAATGGCAGGACCGGCGGCAAGAGATGCTGGACGAGGCGCAGCGCATCGCGGCGGCACTGTCCGTCGAACGGACCCTTGAGCGGCAATCCGGGGAGATTGGCCCGCAACTTGTCGAAGCGGCGCTCGCTGAGGCGGCCACGGAACACGATCCGATACATGGAGGCTTCGTCGGCCGATTCAAGTTTCCACGCGAGACCCTGCTGTTGCTGCTGCTGGACAGTGCGCAACGTCGAAACGATGAACAACTGATGCAGATGGTCACACATACGCTGGATGCGATGTGGCAAGGCGGCATCCATGATCAAATCGGTGGCGGTTTTCATCGCTATGCCGCAGATGCGGAATGGCGTCTGCCGCATTTCGAGAAGATGCTCTACAATCAGGCTTTGCTCGCGCGAGTCTACCTGCGCGGCTGGCGCCTGACCGGCCGTGCCGCGTACCGACGGGTCGCCGAACAGACCCTCGATTACGTGCTACACGACCTGACCGCGCCGGAGGGTGCCTTCTACACCGCCACTGACGCCGATAGCGGCGGTCGCGAGGGCGCCTTTTACACCTGGACCGTGGCGCAGATCCGTCAGGTACTGCCGGCCGCAGACGCCGCCTTGGCGATCGAGCTGTTCGGCGTCTCCGAGGCTGGTGCGAACGTCCTGCATCTGGCACAACCTCCGGCCCTTGCGTTGGCGGAGATCGCCCACCGCCAGGGCGTATCCCCGGCAGCACTGCAACGCCGGCTCGCGGACATCCGCCAGCTGCTGTACCGTGCGCGCGAGCAGCGCTCACATCCCCAGCGCGACGAAAAGATCCTCACCGGCTGGAACGGACTGATGATCGGCACCCTGGCGTTGGCTGGCGACCTGCTCGGCGAGGCGCGCTTCACCCGGGCGGCGCTGGATGCCGCAAGGTTTCTCTGGGCGCACTGCCGCCGCGAGGACGGCCAGCTGTGGCGCGTCCACTATAGCGGCCGTGCCTCGGTGCGGGGACAGCTCGAAGATTATGCCCTCCTGGCAGAGGGTCTGTTGCGCCTGTACGACACCACGAACGACCGCAACTGGCTGCTACGGGCACAGCAGCTTGCCGATACCCTGCATGAACACTTCCAGGATAAGGCCACCGGCCGGCTTTTCCTCAGCGAGATGGCCCCGCTCAACGCCATGCCCCGCCCGCAGGATACGGTCACCGGCGATATCCGCATGCCCGCCCCCGTCTCGGCCACCCTGCGGGTCTGGCAGATGCTCTCGATTCGTAGCGACCAGTACGACTATGTCGCGCGCGCGCACGAACTGTTTGACGCCTATGCCGCCGACGTTCGCCGCTCGCCGGCAGCCTATGCCCACCTGCTCGCCGCGATCGACGATCTGCAGCACGGCGAACAAAAGGCACTGGGCTATGCCGTCCGCGGCAGTGTGCGCATCACCGCGCGGCAAGAAGCGGATGACCGGGTCGGCGTTTCGCTGTCGATGCTACCGGGCTGGCACGTCAACGCCGATCAGCCGCTGCAGCAGGGACTGATCCCCACGCGACTCGAGTTGACTTCCGAATCCAGCGGGTGGCGTTTGACACAGGTCGATTACCCCGAAGCCGAGGTTCGCCCGCTCGGTTTTCACGCCGAGCCGCTCGCGCTCTACCAGGGCGAGGTCAGGATCGTGGCACACATTCAGCCGACCGACCGGCGGCGCCGTCTTCTGCCACTGTCTCTGCGCCTGCAGGCCTGCAACGACCGTGTCTGCCTGCCGCCGGAGCGCCTCCGGCTGACGGTCCCGATGGTTACGGCAATGATCTCGGAGCCCCCTCGCGGTATCCCGGCTGCTTTGACGGACTGAACCAGTCGCTCGGCCACCGGCAGCAATGCGTCAGTTGCGGACTGCTGCAGCGCACAAACAACGAGGCCGCCTCGAGGGCGGCCAGTTTTGTTCAGCCAAATGGCGCTTTCAGCCGTTAGTTGCCCTTGTCGGTCGCGAAACGACCGGTAGATTCATGTGTAAAGCAGTCTTGCCCTGGAGGCAGGAACTGCGTAGCGAGGACTGAAGAAGTAAGAGCTAGGAGTCTGCGCGGTGGAACTGGTGGTAGCCGAGGGTTTCCCAGTTCGAGCGTGGTCTGGTGGTCGTTCGAGGAGCATAGTGGGGACTACGCGACGAGAACGAGCGCCGGAGCAAGCCGAAATGGGGAAGCCGCAGGTCCGCCACGTTCTGCCGCGCAGACTCCTAGGGGGCGAAGATAAAAACGTCGCACCAAGGAAAGCCTTATCGCGATACGGCAACCGAGGGAATACCGCCGCTATTCATCCAGCAATTTCTGAATCTGTTTTTCAACCTCGGGGTGATCGAATTCCCTGCCACCGATGGCGCGGTAGCGTATGCGACCCTGCTTGTCGACGAGGTACGTGGTCGGCAGCCCGTTCACATGGAACGCTTGTGCCACCTCGCTGCCATGGTCGAAAAGGATAGTAAAGGTGGGATCCACCTCGAGCTGGCCGATGTAAGCGAACACATGATCAGCGTCTTCCATTTGGTTGATCGCTAAGACAGTGAAATCGTCACCATTGTACTTTTGGTAAAGCCTTTCCAAAGACGGCATTTCGCGGCGGCACGGTGGACACCATGTTCCCCAGAAGTTAAGGATGACGACCTTACCGCGATAATCCGAAAAGGTGTGAGCGTCTTCCTCCATGTCTGCCAGGGTGAAGTCGTGCGCGAGTACCGGCTCTTTGAGTGCGCTCAGTCGATGTCCAAGTTTGGGCTCTGCTCCGATACCCATTTGGGCGAAGCTCAGCAATAAGATGACGAGCAGACCGTTGCGTATTGAAGTCACGGGCTTTTCCCTTCGCCTTGAATTTGCAGGGTTGCTGGCGCGCACCGCATGTTTTCGATGGTGGCGGAGTGCACACTACCGTCGAGCGTCCAAGTGTAGGTGAAGCTCAACTCCGAATCAGGGGGTAGTTCCACCGTTGTGAACCCCTGTTGCCAGTCACCAACATCGAAATCGTGGCTGTCGGCCAACATGAGCCAGGAAAATCGGATCCCCGCTTCGCGCCACTCCTCAAGCCACTGAGTCTTGGTTTTCACCGGGTGCTTTTTCCCAGTTCTGTCGGTGTAGTACCAACTCGCTACCCGGTAGCTGAGCGGTTGTTGCGAGGCATTCTTTACGATGCTGCCGAACACGCAGTAGCTCGCGATGCGTTCAATTTCCACCTTAGTGAAATCGTACCGACCAAAAACCGCCCTTACATAATCCGGCAACAACTGTACAAGCTCAACACTTAAACCGTCGCTTTCGGAGCTCCAAATCAACAACCCGCTTTGCTCGTTCTTGCGCACCACAGTTGTTGCAGCATTTGCGGCTACTGAGACCACGCAACATACAAGAAACAACGGGAATGGAAAGATTGGCATCGAGTTTCTC
>Ga0265303_10003291_pt1 | contig 10132 bp, 27 predicted proteins | sample Helome_2_FD_192494 | JGI IMG/M metagenome (GOLD analysis project Ga0265303, IMG submission 192494) | Marine sediment microbial communities from subtidal zone of North Sea - Hel_20160317 (Illumina Assembly) | ecosystem: Environmental > Aquatic > Marine > Subtidal zone > Sediment ... | reverse complement strand
CCTCACCACCTGCCAGACCATCTCCTCCGTCCCCTCCCTCAAGACAACCTGACCATCCCTCATGCCAAGAGACACTGTGCCCCAAACAGAGACCTCCACGCCGTCGATGATCCTCTCGGGAGGGTCCCCTCTCAGATAGAAAAGAATCTCTTCCCTCTCCCCAGAGTGGAGGGCCTCCAACTGATTCCGATCCAACAAACCCTTGAGATCCACGTCCTGATTCATCATGTCACGTCCTACCCAGATTTCTGATGGCCTCCACGATTTCCTCAAGAAGGCAGCCGGCAACGAAGATGGCCATGCCAAGAATCATCGGGCCATCAACCGGATGAGAGGCCCAGCGCTCAGGAGAGGCCACCAGGAGAAGGACAGAGAGGGTACCAAGGAAGAGATAACCAAGGATGTCGAGAATGATCTGACGGTAGGTCATGTGATCTCCAGAACCTCGATCCCTGCCTTCCTCGCCTTCCCGACCATGTCCGCAGTCCCAGTCCCACCAGGGAAGGTGATCACGCTGATCTCCTGAGGCTCGGTCAGCATCCTCCCAGACGGAAACTCAGCCCTCCTCACCCAATCATGCCACACAGACAAATGCACGTGACCCTCACGAGCAAGAATCTCCCACGTCTCCTCAGAGAGACGGGGAGCACGCTTCAGAGGCCGCCACTCGAGAGGATCAGACATCCCACTCATCCCAGCCAGCAGGAGGATTCTTCAGATCATGGTGCGTGGAAGGATGTATGGACATGAAGTAGGTGCCAGCCAACGGATCAGGCAACGCATCCCGCGCCAGGAAAAAGGCGTCCCTGATCTCCGTCACCGTGATCGCCCTCGAGACAGGATCACCCCCAATCCTAACCCCCGCATAACCCCCAAGCTCACCAGCGAAAAAAGACTCCGCCGGCAGGAACGACGTGAGAGCCGTCGTGCCCAGCAACCCCAGAAATGACCTGCGCGAGACGCTCATCCCAATCCATCCCATCAGTGATGAACCATGAGGGTGACATCATTCAGGGCATCTGTCAAGTTGAATAGGTATGGTACATTCTAGCCTGCAAGTGGTGATATCTACTTCAGGTAGGTCTCAGGCCGAGAAATCCGGCACTCGCAACATCCAGTGCAATATATGGTAGAGGGGATGTATATTGTGAGGCGAAAAGAGGGGTGGGATGTTCAATGAGGGGTAAGGGGAGAAGGTGTAGGTGTACGTGCATGTTCTGTAGAAAATTTTGTAGCGTGGGCGGGGATGGGGGTCACACACCCCACCCCGTGGAGCGGTCCAGCGTTTTCTCGATCGTCTCTGAGCCCTGGAAGTGCCCCTTGGGACCCATCTTTCGCCAGACTCAGAGGGACCCTTTTCAGTGAAATCGATTCTATGGTGCCTGGTAGCGTCACTGACGCGAATCAGGGTGTCTCGGGTAGGGTAGGGGCCGAGCATGCCGAGATGCGCGTCTACGGGCCGTCTACGGACACTCGTGCATCCGTGGGCATGGTCCATGCGCTCGACTGGTCACGCTGCAGCTAGCCTGTCCAGGATGCGACACGAGACTGGCCATAATCTCGGGATGCTGCTAAGTGGTTGATATCATTGGGGTTATGACCGCGCTTAATGGGTCATATGGTGAATGTCTGTATGACCGATTGACATTGATCATGGGTGATGTCATGTATCTGTCCAGGTGATCTGCCTCGGGCGAACACGCCACCACCAGCCCCCATCTCGCCCACTATCGCCTTCTATCCCGCCCCTATCCACCTATCGGAGGCCGGCCATGTACGTGATCCAGGGCAACCAGCTCTTCTCCGCTCATCCGCTTGATATCGGGCATCGTCGTGACCTTCGTATCTGGACTACTGACGACTTTGATATCATTGACGGCGTGCTGCGGTATCTGACGGGCGGCGGCGCGAATCAGGATAACGATCTGGCCACTGGCTACCTTGCCAGCCTGAATCTGTAGCCTGACGGCCGCTGAAATCCCTGGCCCTGCGAAGCCTGTCGCGTAGCAGGGCCACCTTGCCACCTTTCCTCTCACACCTGACTCGGAGTCAAGCCCCATGCCTACCCTTCTAGATCCAGCCAAAACCGTCACGCCGCACGGCTATCCTATCATCCATTCCAGGCCTGCAAGCCAAGGCTTGGGCGAAGTCCCCGGCCGAATCATCATCGCCCAAATCCCCGGCCGACCCGAACATCGCGCCTACGTCACATGGTGGCAACGAAACGAAGATGGATCTTGCCACCATGGTCACTACGATATGGACTACGGAGAGGCCCTGAACGACCTTCGCGATCGCCGCTAACCCGCACAACCCTGCCGTTCCTCAAGCCCGCCTCAATGTACCGAGGCGGGCTTTTTCTCGCCCATGTCCTTGGCCACACTGCCAAGGAAATCTGCACTCTCAGTGGTGTCAACTTGAGTGTGGGCAATGGGCTTGTCCCCGCCAGTGTGCTCGACGACCTGCTTGTCAGACCATACCGCAGCACCACGATTCCGAAGCCCGAACGCAATCGTCGTACCATTGCCCTCGCCGGTTTTCGCGTTCCGAATCAGCAATTCCTCCCAGAATTTGGAGCTCTCAGCCTTGCCCCTGTCCACGGCGTCTCGAAAATCTCCATGCTCCCGAGTCCACCTGTAAACCGTCTCGAGACTCACCTTCAATGTCCCCGCAAGCGCCAGGACAGAGTGACCCTGACTCAACGTGTCACGAGCAACCGCGCAGAAATCTGCCCGATATTTTGTCGGCCTCCCACGCTTGCGATATGGACGCCTCTCAGCCATCTTTTCACCTATGATCTGATTTCGCTTGACAGCATGCTCACGGCTCAGGTAGTCAGGTTGTTCCAGACACTTATCGCAGGAGATCACCATGCACAGCACCATCATTCGCAACGGCTTTCGTGGCTGGCCGTCCGTCCGAGCCTATGTCGTCCTGTTCGGCGATCACCAAGCCATAGAGCTTGTCCAGGCTTGGGACGACTCGACGGACTACGCCTCGGACAACCCATACACCCTGCACGCCAGCACGTTCGATGCTCGCAACCTCGGGCGCGGCCAGACCGATCAAGACGCGCTCGACGACTATGCAGCCCTTATGCTCGGCTCCGCGATTTGGGACGCTGATAGGCGCGACATCAAGCCCTTGATCGCAGCAACCTAGCGACTATCACACGGAGAGTGATATGCAAGCCTACTCCGACCCCTCACGCGAAGATGACCCCTACGCGCTGCCCGATATCGAGGTGTTCTACATGGACGTTCGCGACTTTGTCGAAGCTGAGCCCCACTCGTGGGCCGATATGGCCACGCGCGATATCAACGCGAGCCCGTTCAATAACCTGACCGATTGCTCGTCCCTCGAAGGCTGGTATTGGTGGGCATGCTCCCCGGGATGCCTGCCCGATGGCGAGCCCTCCGGCCCCTTCGCGACCGAAGCGGAAGCGCTCGAGGATGCACGCGACGGACTCGACGACTAGATCCGCTCTCTCATAGCGCTGGCAGGTAGCCTGGCGCGAGCCCTGGAGATCACCATGGAAAACCTTGATTGCATGACGCCTGACGAGCTTCGCAATTTCTGGCGTGAGCATAACCAGTGTGGCTGGCAGCGTGCGCGCAAACTGTTCCCCGGGCGACCCGATGGTTACATCGACGTAACTTACAGTCTGGCGTTGTATGCCGAGCAAAAAGCCGAAGCCATGAAGCACCGCGCCAGCGGGAATATCGAGCGTGCGCTCATGCACGAGCGCTCATGCGAGCGGATCTATGCCGAGCTGCCCGAGTTCGCACGCTGGTAGCACGACCCTCGCCGATGCCCGGAGCCGGATTGAGCCGGGCATAGGTGAGAGTCGTAACCCAAGGAATGGAGATCACCATGCAACGCTATGCCGAATATCAGCCTACGACCTTCGACCGCAAGGGGATAGCGCTCCCCGATCAACAGGATTGGCTTGTGCTCCCCGTCATGCAAACTCGTGACTCCGGCCCGCTGGACGAAAGCAACTTCGCCGTCGCGCTCGATAGCGTCGGCGGGGAAGACTCCGACGATGTCGAGGTGCATCGCTTCGGACACTGGGGACCGGGATGGTTCGAAATCATCATCGTGCGCCCCGAGAGTCAGGCTGCCAAGGAAGCAGAGGAAATAGAATCTGCCCTCGCCGACTATCCTATCCTCAGTGAGGACGATCACAGCAGGCGCGAATATGAGCGCGCCGGCGAATACTGGGACCAATGCAGCCTGTCCGACCGGATCGAATGGTGCGCCCGCTTCGACGTATCGATCTTCGCAGCTCGCCGTAACGAGATCCCCGAAGATCCCCGCGGCGAGCTTATCATGCGCCTGGCAGAGTAGCGCGACCTTGACCCTTGCCCGCCTGATACCTTGGGCGGGCTTGGGTGAAGGCCGATAACCCATAACCCATAGGAGTCATGACCATGACCGAAGCGTCAAATCTGGTGATCCAATCGTTCTCTGATAGCCTTGTCGATGCCACGCATCGCGCCGAACGTGCCGAACGCGCCCGCGACGATATGCTGGCAGCGCTGACGCACGCTCTGTCCGCTATCGAGAACGCCGAAATCCCCGATCGCCCCGCAAACGATGAGTTGCGCTCTGCCCTGCCACAAATCCGCGCCGCCATCGCCAAGGCGCGCGGCTCCTGACCACCCTATGGAGAAATGATCATGTATATGGGCCATGACCAGTACGGCAACCACTATGCGATCAAGCGGCATCCGCGCAAAGAACTGTGCGAATACCTCGGGTGCAAGCACGTCGATCGCATGTACGTCGATCGCGGGGACACTGCCTATCACGTAGGCTACGTGATCGCTGGACACTGGATCACAGTCTACGGCCTGGAAGGCATCACCTTCGCCACGCCCCGCGCCTGACTCACACCTATGGCCATATCCCTGCGAAGCTCTCAGGAGCCTAGCAGGGGAGGCCAGTAACCCGGAGGAATGATCTATGACCAAGCTTGTCCGCGAGTTCTCGCCTATCGGCCCGTGCCTGACGCTAGGCCGCTTCGTGAAGCGCACCGAGAAAACAATCTTCTTTCACGAGTGGCTCGGCGGAGAGCGCTACGCCGAGAAGCTAAGCCGGCGGAGCGGATGGAAGGTCGAAGAGAAGAACGGCCGACGCGGCTACATCCACACCGAGCCCTGCTCGTCATGCCGCGATCACACGCACACGCAATATCCTAACGGCTACATGGACTAGCCACACGCAACCCGCAACCTATGGAGTAACGCACCATGAATACTTACGAGCAACGTCAGGAAGCACGCCGCGAGCGCTACCTCGAACGTGCCCAGAAAGCCAGCGAGGAAGCGAACCGGCGCGGCAAGGCCGCTTTCGATAGGCTCCCACCCATGGGCCAGCCTATCCTTGTCGGGCATCACTCTGAGAAGCGTCACCGCCGCGCGCTGGAGAAGAGCGACAACGATATGCGCAAGGCCGCGGAAGCCTCAGACACCGCCGCTCATTACAGGTCGAAGGCCGATGGCGTCGGCAGGGGTGGCATTTCCTCGGACGACCCCGAGGCGCTCGACAAACTCCGCGATGAGCTGGCCAAGAAAGAGACTCTGCAAACCTACATGCGCAACGCCAACAAGGCCGTGCGCGCCGCCTGGAAAAAGGGCGTCCGTCACGACGGCCCGGCCGAGGATATCGCCCTGCTGCGCGGAGCCCTGCTCAAAGCCACGGGCAAAGAGCACAACGAAAGCCACGCTCGCGCCCTGCTGACTCCAGACTTCGCAAACCGCATGGGCTTCGCCGACTACCAGCTGACCAACAACTCCGGCAACATCCGGCGCATCAAGGGACGCATCGCCGACCTGGAGAAGCGCGCGGAAGCTGAGCCCGCCGACGACATCACAGGCGATGGCTGGCGCATCGCCGAGAACGTCGAGGAAAACCGCCTGCAAATCTTCTTCGACGCCATCCCATCGCCCGAGATCCGCGGCAAGCTCAAATCCTCGGGCTTCCGCTGGTCACGGTACAACGGGTGCTGGCAACGGCAGCTGAGCAATGCCGCTCGCTACTGGGCACAGGACGCCGTCAAGCCCGCCTAACCCCCACATCACCCCGCCCCTGTAATCTGGCAGGGGCGGGATAGGAGGATACCATGGGTACCCTGAAACGCACGAAGGACCGCATCCGTAGCGAGTTCAGCCGGCCAAAGCAGCGTGCCGGCGGATGGGTCATCTACCATCAAGGTCGAATGAGTCCCGTCATGGAGAGCAATGACGACGCCTGGACATGGCGAGCAAATCGCATTCAAGCCCTCTGCGATGCGGCCGAAGATTCCGACTTCGAGCAGGAGAAGCAGCGCATGCACAATTGCCGTGGCACATACCCCTACGGCTGACTAGCACCCAAAGCAGCGCGGCAACGAAAAAGGGCGCCACCTCCGGCGCCCTTCCTTCGTCCAGATGATGGCCTGGTCAGGATGTCCGCGCATCCTCCCATGCCGCTTCCTCATCCACGAATGGACCGATCGACTCGCAATCCCCGAGCGAATCAGGGTAAGCAGCGCGCCAGTACCAGCCCGGATATCTGCCGTGCGGCAGCTCGAAAACCTCGATGTCATTCAGCCCCGCCGGCTCCGGCAGATCGGCGAAGAACGGCGACATGTGCTCGGCGAACGTCATGACCAACCGTCCCGCTCGTCGCGGATCAATCGGCCGATCTCCCTGCCGATCATCTGCACGACGTGCTGAATCAGTTTCGCTTCCGTAGTGTCCGTGATCGTGCTCGGATTAAAATTCTCCGCGATCTCCGCGGCACGCGTGTATGCCGTGTGTCGAGCCGAGCGAATCTCACGCTCAACGATCTCATCCATTTCCTCTCTCCTCTCTCTAGGGGTGTGAGAGACAGGAGAGCATAGAAAGGGGTTGACGTCAACTGATATCAGTGGTAGATGTGATGTCTGGAACCGAGAGCCGCTCACGGGCGGCTCGATACCCGAGGGAGATGACGATGACTGAGACCATGTGGAAGAAGGTTGACGAGATCACGCTCATGGCCGTTGTGACGGCCTTGGGCGTGAAGACGGCCCGCGCCATCGAAGGCGCGAATGGTGAGCAGTGGCTCGTCTGGCAGGACAGCGAACCGGTCGCCGTCTCGTGGAGGCGCCCGGCGGCTTGGGGGCACGGCGATAAAGGCATGCACTTTGTCGAGGCGCGCACCCTCGATCTCGCCCGGCAGAGGGCCGGGTTCGCGTTCCGCGACTCATGGTTAAACGCGCGATACAGCGCGGCCCCTGAGAGCCTCACCGGGTTCGAGCCGGAATCCCTGACGGAGGCCACCGAGGCCGCGACCACACAGCGGCACGGACCCAACATGCCCAAGCCGTGGGAGCGCGCAGCTTGAGGAGATTCACGCACCCCGGCGATCCGGCCGGGGCCGAGGAAGACTGACCACCCAGGGCCGAGAGGCCCGTGACAGGAGGAGAGAGCATGAAACCGCTTTACCAATTGCCGAATGGCGCATGGATCGCGCCGGAGCTTATCCAGGGCGTGCAGATGCACGAGATCCGCGGCGTCTGCCACGTGAACGTAGACCTCGGGCCGCGCATGGAGGACCGGCGCCACGTGGCCGAGATGAGCGACCCGATCAAGGCCGCCGAGATGCGAGACGAGATCGCCCGCGTGGCCAATGAGGCGCGGGCTGATGTGCCGGAGCCGGAGCGCGCGTCATGAGCGCGCACACGCCAGGGCCTTGGCGCTCTACCCCGCCCCAGGGCACCGACTACAAGCTTGTCTCGATCTACGGCGGCAAGCACGGCAATAATCTGGTCGCCGAGGGCGTCCTCGAGGAGGATGCACCCATCATCATCGCCTCCCCGCGGCTGGCCGAGGCGCTGCGGGGGCTGCTGGCCGATCCCCTGCTTCAGCCTACCGACGAAGGCCTCTGCATCCTCTGCGATGCGCACAACGGCCAGCACGAGGCGCGTTGCCCCATCGGAGAGGCCCGCGCCGCCCTGCGCGAGGCCGGGATTGAGGAGGAATGAACGATGACTCATGACCCCTACGACCCCAAGATTGCCAAGGGGAGGAGCGTCTCAGAGGGCACGCTCTGCGTGTTCCTCATATGCGTCACCGCCATCATCATGACGGCCATCATCGTGTTCGGAGGGTGACATGACCGAGTGGACAGTACACGCCGACCCCGAGGCCGTGAAGCGGGCCTACGCCTGCTCACGTGGAACCTATCAGGACGCCATCATCCGCGGAGAAGAAAATCTCTCAGGCTCAACGCTGGAGGGCAAGGCCTCAGAGTACAGTGGGCGCTACAAGCGCTCACTCGAGGCCCTGCTGGCCCGCATGACAGCCGCGGGTGTGCCGTGGCATGAGATCAGAGGGAGCCATAATAAGCGCATCCTCGTGATAGGGGAGGCCGCATCATGAGCACACTTCGAGTCATGCGCCACCCCGACAAGGTCGAGATCGTCGCCTTCGATCATACCCCGGGCGATGGAGTGGAAATCTCCATGAGCGCCGATGGGGCTCGCGAGATGGCCCAGAACCTCCTCACCGCAGCAGACGATCTTGACGCACAAAAACCCTTCTCATCATCCGAGACCGAAATCAACACCCAGCTGCTGGAGGCAGGACAGAAGTGCGTCGATGCCCTCGATGGACGTGTGCATTCCTCGCCCGCGCTCGATGCGCTCGAGGACATGAAGTCCGCCCTCCGCAAGGCCGGGCGGCCAGTGAAGGGAGAGAGCGATGGATGACCGAACAGGACGATCCATGACCGCCGCCGAGTGCCGGGAGCACGAGGCCGAGGCCATGGCACACTACCAGGCCGCCCTCAACATGGACGGCAAGGGAATCGTCACCCACGAGGAGCGGAAGGCATACGGCGAGATCGCCCGCAGAGCCCTGACAAGGGCCGCCGAGTGGGACCGCGCCGCCCAACTCGCAGAAGAGATGGAGAACGAGACATGATCCACAGCATCATCCGGCTCCTCGCCCCACGCCATGCCCGGCGTAAGGAGGAGACAGACCGCCACAACCTCGCACACTTCGCCCGAACCGCCGCCAAGATCGCCGAACTCGGAGATCATCCCGATGCCGCGGACGACGCCGCCAGGGCACACGAGATGATGAAGGACATCGGACTCAAAGGCTGCTTCGGAGCCATGTGGAGGGGAGCCCAGGAGGCACGCAAACGCGGTGATGACCCCGAAGCCGCCGCCATGACCGTCGCCCTGCGTATCCACAAGCTCCATAGGTGAGACATGAAAGACCAGGCGAACGTCAGTCTCAGCCTGCCCCTCGACCAGGCCAGAGGTATCTCCAAGATCCTCGAGGCCTGGCTGTCAGGGAACCTGAGAACCCACGTATCCCAGGATGAGGAAGCCGCCGCCAATCGTGGCCACTGGCTCCTGCAATCAGCCATAGAGGCCGTCGAAGCCTCTATGTGGCACGAGAAGGTGAAGTGGGAGAAGGTCGGGGTTCTCTCGGTCGATCCCGTCAAGAAGTGACACACAGGACAGGCACAGGTCAGGTAGACTTGTGCCGGTCCAATACCCTCACCGTGAAGCTGTATTCATCCCCCAACGTGTCATTCGTCGTGATCTGGCACAGTACCGTATAATCGGTCTGGTCCACACCACCACTCAGGAAGATCTTCGCAACCGTGTTGCCAAGCGACTCCCCATCATTCGTCAGTCCCGTGGGGACCGTCCAGGTCACACCCGTCAGATAATCACCCTCATTCAGCCACCGGCTCCAATCAACATCGTAGTCCTTCCGGATCTCCGCACCCGGCTCCTTGATGTAGATCGGGATCTGGAAAGCCATGGTCAGGCCGCCGCCGCCGTGATGGTGGCATTTGCGTTGAGGGTGTACCCGTTGGCAACGGGTTTGTCACCCGTCGTGAAATTGGCGACGTGATAGAGGAGCCCGGCAGAACCAGAGGCCACCGTGCAGATGAACATCCCCGCAATCGTGCCAGTTCCCGTGATCGCGAACACAGACGGAGCGCTCGTGCTGATCTGCTTGGCCGCCGCCGTACCCGTCGTGAGAGCCTGGCGGTTGCCCGTGTAGGTCGAGAACTCGGTCCAGCCGGCATGCGATGCCAACGTGTCACCCGGAGCCGGCGTCATCGGGGAGTTGACCAG
>Ga0265303_10003290_pt1 | contig 10133 bp, 8 predicted proteins | sample Helome_2_FD_192494 | JGI IMG/M metagenome (GOLD analysis project Ga0265303, IMG submission 192494) | Marine sediment microbial communities from subtidal zone of North Sea - Hel_20160317 (Illumina Assembly) | ecosystem: Environmental > Aquatic > Marine > Subtidal zone > Sediment ... | reverse complement strand
AAGAAGTCTTTTTCCAGCGATTAACATAACTGAAATAATTGCTGCCATCTGCAAGAATTTGTTTGGGTTGTAAGTGGGTTATGAGTCGTTCAAGATTTATTTTTGGGGATTGTGTCAGAATTAAATAATCAACATTTTTAGGTTCAAAGTCATAGACACCAGAGCTATCGATTAGCACTACATTTTGATCAGTGAATTTGTAGGAGTTCCTAATGAAATGATAGTTCAATTTTTCGATCTTTTCATGTATTTGAAATGAGGTTGCAAAGTTTTTTGTGGCGCTACTGTCATTTGTAAATACATTGAGTTGGCTGCCTTTTTGATGTGCCAGAATAGAATTCTTGGTTTGGTGTACCAACAATAATTGTTCTTTTTCATAAGTATTTTGTTGGTTGTATAACGACCAGAATTGCAAGGCTATGAAGCAGATTAGAAATGTCAATGTTCTTTTAAAAGTGTTCTTAGTCAATATCCAAATCAATGAAATCAATAAACAATAGGTCAATACTAACTGAACAGAATCAAAAGATATGTTCTTAAATATAAATGCTTCTTGTTGAGCAACCCATTTAATAACTGAATTCATTATGCCAATGATTGAATTATAGAGCGCTATTAGTGAATTTGGTGCAATATTCAATAATACTAATGCGATTACGATAATGCCCAAGCCCAATATCAGCCCTAAAAAGGGAATAATTAGTAGGTTAGAAATAAAGAAGAGCCCAGGAAATTGATGAAAATAATATAAACTTATAGGTAGTACTCCAACCTGCGCTGCAATACTCACTGAAAGTAATTGCCAAACTTTTCGGATCAACCAATTTTTGGGATACCAGAATTTCTGCAAAATAGGGTAGACCCAAACAATGGCAAACACTGCAGCATAACTCATTTGGAACCCTACATTGAACAAAAGCATGGGGTCAAAGACCAAGAGAATAAAGAACATTGATAATGCCAATATATTGAAAGTGTTGCTTGGTCTATTTAAATACATGGCATAGGCTACAAAAGAGAACATGGTTACGGCTCTGACCACAGACGCAGATAATCCGGCCAAAAATGCAAAACCCCAAAGCAGAAGAACTATTACCACAAGTTTAAGGGTTTTGCCCTTGGGTAAAAGTTCCATAGGCCGTAACATAAATTCTAGAAATAACAGAAGAATACCAATATGTAAGCCAGAAACAGCCAATATGTGCACTGCTCCAGCATTTTTGTAATCGGTATAAGTTTCCTCAGAAATAGTATCACGCTGTCCTAAGAATAAGGCTTGGATTATTGCTAATTCTGCATTCCCAAAATTTGCTTGTTCAAGTTTGGTGATGATGTTTTGACGCAAGGTTGCGGCATAACCCTTAATTGTTCTTGAAGAATTTTCAAGAACAATATGGTTATTTGCATTCAATTTTAGTTGATGGTAAATTCCTTGTATTTCCAAATAGTTCTTGTAATTGAATTGATATGGATTCAAAGGTGATTTAATTTCATCCTTGGGAGCAACCACAATAAGTTCATCATCAACCCGTAAATTTTGAAGTGTCGAATCAATAGCTTGATTAAGAATTATTTTTCCTGAAGCTTTATAAGAATTGTATTCCACTACTTCTGCAAAATAACGTTCGGAAAAGGAGTTGGATTTTAAAACTTCAGTGACTTTTAATTTCCAGCTTTCTTGTTGGCTTGGTAAAATATTTGAATAATGGCCATCGGCATTTTTTGGTTGTGCAATGGCAACAATGAGAACACCTAGTAATATAGTTGTGAACGCGGCAATTATCCCAAAAGATAGACCAATGGTTTTTTTCCCCTTAAAAAGGATAAAGCCGAGAAGGGATAGAAAAATTAAGGTAATAAACAAGGAAAACTTTATTCTTATATCAAGAAAAAAACCAATTAAAATACCCAACACCAATAGAAATGTCAGTTTTATTGGTATGAATTTCAGCAAATTCATTTAAAGAATTCTTGTTGCTTTTACAAAAGCATAATTCCAATAACCTTCCCGCAACGATGAAACGATAACCCCTCTTGAAGTTGAGGCATGAATAAACTTGATTTCATCATTTTTGACAGCCACAACCAAACCAACATGGTTTATTTTCTTGCCTTTACGCGTAGTTTTGAAGAACAATAAATCTCCTTTTTCAACCTGATTTACGCGAATGCGTTTACCTTCATTCGCCATTTCAGTGGAAACTCGTGGGATAGCAACATCATTCTTTTTGAAAGAAACATATAGAAGACCTGAACAATCCATTCCTTTTTTTGTAGTGCCGCCGTATTTGTATCGAACACCTGAATAGGTAAGGGCCGTATTAATGATATCATTGGTTTTGGAAGAAGGTGAAACAGATATTGGTACTCCAATGGCTGCACTGTCAACTTCAGTTACACTATTCTCTGAGGAAGCCTCTACTGAAATTTTGCGTTCCTTGCTGTAAGTGGTTTTCTTTTTAACAACACAGCTGCCAAAAAAAAGTAGTAATAATAAAAATGGGAGTATTCTTTTCATCCAAAGAATATTAGTTGTCCTTGGATATCAAAATTAAGCATTTTCTACAATTAGGCCTGCCGCCTTCTCACTTGCACCTTTTCCTCCTAGCTTTTGTTCTAGAAGATAATATGCTTTCAATTGATTATCACGACCTATACCATCAAGTATTTTGGCAAGTTCTTTTCTTAGATTTTTTGTGCTGAGGTCATCTTGAATAAGTTCTTTCACAACCTCCTGATCCATGATTAAATTCACCAATGAAATATACTTTAAGGTTATAATGCGCTTGGCGATTTGATAAGACAACCAATTTGCCTTGTAACAAACAACTTGGGGAACTTTGAATAATGCTGTTTCTAAAGTTGCAGTACCACTGGTTACCAAAGCGGCATGGGATATATTCAGTAAATCATAGGTTTTATTGGCCACAAAACCAACATTGGCATTAACTAAAAATGGAGTGTAAAATTCATCGTTCAAACTCGGAGCCCCACCAATGACAAAATTGTATTCGGGAAAATCATTAGTGATGGAAAGCATTAAAGCAAGCATTTTCTGTACTTCCTGTGTGCGACTTCCAGGCAATAAAGCGATAATTGGTTTGCCGTTATCCAGATTATTCCCCACCCTAAAAGTCTTTTCATCAACCTGATCACGATTTGATATTGCATCAATCAAAGGATGGCCTACAAAATGAACCGGGAAACCATGTTTCTTCCCATAGAATTCTTTTTCAAAAGGAAGTATAACATACATGGCATCTATATCTCTTTTTATCTTGTTGATCCTACTTTCCCGTGAAGCCCAAATTTGTGGTGAAATATAATAGTTGGTCCTATAGTTCTGCTGCTTGGCCCATTTTGCAATCCTCAGATTGAATCCGGAATAATCGATAAAAACGATAACATCTGGATCATATGTGGCAATATCATTTTTGCAGAATTTAATGTTCTTGAAAATAGCACCAAGGTTCATGATGACTTCGATGAAGCCCATAAAGGCCATTTCTTTATAGTGTTTTACTAAAGTACCACCAGCTGCCTGCATTAAATCACCACCCCAACATCTAATCTCAGCATTTGAATCCTTGTTCTTCAAAGCCTTTATTAGATTTGACCCATGCAAATCCCCAGATGCTTCCCCAGCGATGATATAGTATTTCATTTTAGAAAACCTTATAATATAAAATAACCAAGGCCGTAATTATGGTTGCTATTAAAACGCCTTTTGCCCGTTGGTCCCTTCGTAGTTTTAAAAACCCAAAAAAGGCAACTAAATTCAATATCGCACCTAAGGCAAGTAGACTCCCAACATGACCTTGTTGTACAGCAGCTTCGAATGTTTCGACGATTCCAAAATCGGAAAACAATAGAATATATAGCAAGGTTCCAATTGTATTTGCAATAATACCCACAATAAAACCGATGATAAGCTCTTTTTTAGTGTTCATGTAAATTCCAATTATTTATATTTTGTAAGGCATGGTGGGCAGTAAGGTCAAATTGGGTGGGTACTACAGAGACAAAACCATTCGAAAGTGCCCATATATCAGTATCTTCCCCTTTATCCAACAGCTCAAACTCACCAGTTAGCCAATAGTAATCCTTGCCCATAGGATTTGTACGTTTATCAAATTTCTCTTTCCAATTGGCACGCGCCTGTCTACATATTTTTATGCCTTTTGGTAGATTATCCACTATTTTGGGAATGTTGACGTTGAGTACGACGCCTTTCGGCATTACATTTTTTAGAGCTTCCCGAACTATTCTTTTCACTGCGTTGCCAGATGTTTCAAAATCCGCATCCCATGTATAGTCGCAAAGTGAGAAACCAATAGCTGGAATACCTTCAATACCCGCTTCTATTGCAGCACTCATGGTACCAGAGTAAATTACATTTATCGAGGCATTTGATCCATGGTTAATACCGCTGATACAGATATCCGGTCTGCGATCTAACAATTCCTGTAAGGCCAATTTAACACAATCAGCTGGGGTACCACTGCAACTGTATTCAGCAACTGCCCCGTCTTTTGTATCGACATCGATTTTGGAAGAATACAGGGTGCTATCCAACGTAATAGCATGTCCCATCCCTGATTGGGGACTGTCAGGTGCAACTACAATAACATCCCCGATTTCAGCCATAAAACGAATTAATGCCCGTAGTCCTGGAGCGTTAATTCCGTCATCATTTGTTACTAAAATAAGGGGTTTTTGCATTTTGTATACTTTCTTGGGTAAAAATACGTTTAAAAAAAGATATGTTCCCAAAGGGTGTTTAACAAAAATTTAATGCCTTAGGGTGAAGTACTGGCACGGTTTTTTCAGTATATTAGAGAACTAGTTAAGTTCGGGAAACATTATATGGAATCTTACACTTAGCAGAAAGTAAAGGTTATTTATTAATAACAACGGATATTTTATGAGAAGGAATCTAGCCTACGGCCTTATTGCCATGCTTGTTGCAGTAGCTTCATGCAGCTTTACCAATAAATCTTTTGAAAATGATGACAAGGATAAATTGTTGTTGGATTTGATCACCTACGTTCTTGAACGGGGACATTATGAACCAAAGGCTATTAACGATGATTTTTCAGTTAGCGTATTTGAAGATTTTATTGATGTTCTTGATCCTACGAAAAGATATTTTCTGGAAGAGGATATCATGGAATTTGAGAAGTACAAATTTCAAATAGACGATCAAATCAAAAACACTGAAATAGCTTTTTTCAATTTGGTCTATGATAGATTAATGACCAGAATGCAGGATGCTAAAGTTATTTATAAACAAGTTTTGGCTGATCCATTTGATTATGATGTTGAAGAAAATATAAGTATTAGTTATGAGAAGGAACTTTTTGCCGCTTCGAAATCTGATTTAAAGGAAAGATGGAGAAAACAATTGAAGTATGCTACATTGGGCACTTATGATTCCAAATTGTCTCGAGTAAAAAAAGATTTGGAAACTTCTAAAGAGGTCATAAATGACCAGGTGGTGACAACAATTAAAGGTAATCCCGATTTGGCCAACTCATCAGCTAACCAAAAAATATTGACACCCGAAGAAGCTGAAAAAGTGGCAAGGGAATCTACACAAAAGACCTTGGATGAATTTTTTGACTTTGTTGACGACCTAGAACGTAAAGATTGGTTTGTACAGTATATTAATACCATTGTGGGAGAGTTTGACCCCCATACGTTTTACTTTGCTCCAGAGGAAAAGGAGAAGTTTGATACGAGTATGTCCGGTAAATTTGAAGGTATAGGCGCTCGTTTACAAAAGAAGCCTGAAGGGGCAAAGATTGTCGAGATTATTTCTGGTGGTCCGGTATGGAGAGACAAACGATTAGAGGTAGGCGATGAAATAATTAGAGTTGGTCAGAATGGTAAGGACCCTATTGATATAGTCGGTATGCGGTTGGATGACGCCATTAAATTGATCAAAGGCCCAGAAGGTACAGTGGTAGATCTTACTGTGAGAAAGGTAGATGGCGCCATCGATGTTATCTCACTAACAAGGGATGTTGTTGAGTTGGAAGAATCCTATGCGAAATCAGCCAATATTATTAAAGATAACCAGCGATACGGACTTATAAATCTTCCTAAGTTTTATGTGGATTTTAATGATTATTCTGAAAGAAATGCGGCAACTGATGTGGCTAAGGAGGTGGAAAGATTAAAGCAAGAAGGTGCAGAAGGATTAATCCTTGATCTTCGAGATAATGGAGGCGGATCTTTAAAAACTGTAGTTGAAATGGCCGGATTATTTATTAAGGACGGTCCGATAGTTCAAGTACGTTCCAATGGTAAAGGCAAAGATGTCTACGATGACAAGGATGAACGTATTCAATGGGATGGCCCTTTGGTAATTTTGGTGAATGAACTTTCCGCATCAGCTTCTGAAATTTTGGCAGCTGCAATGCAAGATTACAAAAGAGCTATCGTAATAGGTAGCAAACAAACATTTGGTAAAGGTACCGTACAAAATGTGATTCCTTTGGATAATATTGTTCGTAGCAATGAGCATGGTGATTTAGGAGCAATTAAGTTGACTACCCAGAAATTTTACAGAATAAATGGCGGCTCTACCCAGTTAGAGGGAGTTAAAAGTGATGTGGTTGTTCCAGATAAATATAGTTATATAGATTTAGGGGAAAGAGATCAATCTACCCCATTAAAGTGGGATAAGATCACGCCTGCGGAATATGAGTTGTGGGATGGTTATATAGATTATGAACAAACCATTGCAAATAGTACTAGAAGAATGAATGCAAATCCTCAAATTAAATTAATTGAGGAACACGCCAAATGGATTAAATCTGAACAGGATGAAAACTTGATTTCCTTGAATTATGATATTTATAAGGGAGAAGAGAAGAAAGACAAGGCCAGGTCAGATTATTTTAAATCGCTTTCAGAATATGATTCCAAGTTAACCTTTGAGTCATTGAAATATGAACAAGAATTATTTACAAAAGATTCTATTTTAAGGGAAAAAAGAGACCGCTGGCATAAAGACCTCGCAAAGGATGTTTATGTTGAAGAGGCAGTGAATGTATTACAAGACCTTAAAATCAATAACATCAAACATGTTAAATTAGCTAGTGTAAAAGGCTAATTTTCAATATAACAAACTTGATTACAAAAAACCCGACATAATTGTCGGGTTTTTTGTTTAACGCTTTTGTAGACGACAATATATATGCTTTTTAAGTAATACGTATATAGAATCAAATCGTCAAAAACGTTGTCTAATCGAATAAAAAAAAGCCCCGCATGCAATGAGGGGCTTTTGATATTCATATTTTGAGATATGTAAATATTCTTGATCTAGCTTATTTTCTTTGTAAACACGGCTTCCATTTCCTCCAGTGTTTTGCCTTTGGTTTCAGGGATATATTTCCAAACAAACCAGATGATAATCACGATAAATCCTGAAAACAGAAAATAGGGCAGGGCGTTGTTCCATGTTCCACCATCCATGATCAACCTGTTGGCATCACTCTCAACTACTATAGGGAAACTCTGTGATACAAAATAATTGGCCAACCATTGAGCTGCTACTGCTACCGCCATGGCCGCACTTCTAATCTTATTGGGAAAAATCTCAGATAACAATACCCATACAATCGGCCCCATTGACATAGCGAATGCACCAATAAAAATCAGAACACCGATTAAACTCATTATACCTTCAAAAGTGGAAATTGTTGGTAAACCAGCTGAATTTATCTGGGAATAATCACTGAAATACAAGGTGAAGCCCATTATTAAAAAACCGACCAACATTCCTACACCACCAATGATCAACAAAGGTTTTCTGCCTAATTTATCAACAGTGAACATTGCAATGAAAGTAAATACCAAGTTGACTGTGGCCAATAATATTTGCTGTAAAAGGACATCATCTTGTCCAAATCCAAGGGCTTGTTCAAAAATATCGGCACCATAATATAGTACGGCATTGATACCTGTAAACTGTTGTAGCACCGATAACACTGTGCCTATAATTACAATGGGTAACATGGTCTTGCTAAATATGGAGGCCTTTACCGCAGTGCTTTCAGCTTTGATCGAGTCCCTGATTTCCTCGATTTCCTTGCTGGCTATTTCTTCGCCATGTATTCTGGTCAAAATGTTTTCAGCTTCTTCTTCTTTCCCTTTGATCATCAACCAACGTGGACTTTTAGGAACAAAAAATAATAGAATCAGAAACAAACCGGCAGGTACCATTTCTGACCAAAACATGTTGCGCCATCCAAAAGCGATATTTTCACTTTCGCTTAGTTTGGCCCCAATAAAATAGGTGACCAAGAAAACGATAAAAAATCCTATTACAACCGCTAATTGGTAGAAGGTGACCAAGACGCCCCTATTCTTAGCTGGGGCAATTTCAGCTATATACATTGGTGCATTCATTGAGGCCATACCTATGGCAATACCACCAATAAGTCTGAAGATGACCAACAAGGTGGTCGACTCCGGTAGCATACTCGGTAAACCAGACCCCCAAGCAGAGATCATAAAAAGTACCGCCGCTATGATCAGCGAGTTTTTTCTACCAATGGACTTACTGATTATACCCGCAGAAGCTGCGCCTACTAAGGCCCCTAAAAGGGCACTACTAACAATAAAACCTTTTAGCGCTCCAGTTAATTCAAAATATTTTGAAAAATAAAACTGGGTTCCATTAATGACCCCAGTATCGTAACCAAACAATAACCCACCTAGGGTAATGACAATGGTTATAAAATAAATATTGATTTTTGTAGTCGACATTTTACCCATGGTTGCTTTGGTTTAAGATTATTTAGTTTGAACTCTTTACGGTTGTGTTTTGATTAAGCATAAAGTTTGTGATTTAAGGCATTGAACACTAATTAAAAGTATTAAACTATATGCAATAACCTTAAATGTTACTTTCTTTGATTATTTCCAATGAATTGTAATTATATATCAGAAAAAATAACAAACGAGCCAAATATACTTTTTTGTTCTGGAATTGACCCTCTTGATTCTTTTAAATATTCAGCTTTTTCATATTGACTTGATTGGAAAATAACTTCAATAGAATTCTTAATTTAGGGTCAATGTGATTTTTACAAAAAGGTTTCTCTGGATTATTATAATAATAGTTGGCAAACTGTGCTTCAGAAGGCTTAAATTCATGAAATGATAATATCGCCGTAATCAGATTACTATCAAACTCTTTTTGTATTGACTGTAGTATCTGTTTAACTTCATTAGATTGCACTTCTGAAAATACATAAATAGCGGAACGATATTTGAAGCGCATCTGATGATTGACAGCGCTCTTGTGAGTTCTTAAATGAATTTCAACCAATATTCTTAGTGAAATTATATCTGGGTTATAATGAACAATGACTGCTTCTGAGAAGGTGCTATTTTCCCCAGTTGATGCAATAAAACCTTGGTCTACTTTGTATACACCATTCAAAGATTGGAATACAGCTTCGGTGCACCAATGGCAACCACCTCCAAATCCGATTTTATACATCACTTTACCTAATTGCAATTAAAGAAAAATTCAATAAAAAGTCAATCACTTTCTCGGAAGGCATTTCACAGGGCTTTAAACTTTCCGAAGTTCTTGTAATATAGTAGTTCAAACTAATGAAATCGTTGCCACCCAATTCTTCGGCAAAGACTTTTATACTTTTTCCGCTGTTGAAATCGGATCTACTTACACCAAATTTCTTTTGCCGATAAAGTACTGTTGAATAGCCTTGAGGGATTAATTGTATGTATTTCAGCAACCTCATTATGAACTACATGAGAGCATGGAACAACCCACTTTGTGTCTTGCCCAGTCAGGACGTTTGGCAAACCATTTTTCATTTTCGGGTTGTTCATCATACGGCTTTTTAAGCATCTTGAACAATTCATCAATCAAATTATAAGACCCTTTATCAGCATCATCTATAGCTAATTGTGCCATAAAATTTCTTAGGACATATTTAGGATTCACCTGGTTCATTTTTTCTTTTCTTTCGGTTTCTAACAATGATTCTTGATGTAATCTGGCATTATACCGCTCAAACCATTCATCCCATTTACTTTTCACGGCATCAGTAATTTCAGATTGTGTGTAAAACGCATCGGCGACAATT
>Ga0265303_10003288_pt1 | contig 10135 bp, 7 predicted proteins | sample Helome_2_FD_192494 | JGI IMG/M metagenome (GOLD analysis project Ga0265303, IMG submission 192494) | Marine sediment microbial communities from subtidal zone of North Sea - Hel_20160317 (Illumina Assembly) | ecosystem: Environmental > Aquatic > Marine > Subtidal zone > Sediment ... | reverse complement strand
GATGTTCAGCGATTTCGCTTTGATCGGTCTTATTCCCCGCTTCAAGTTGATACACCTGCGCGGTACCGGTTTTGCCACCGGTGCGGAAATGAGCATCTACAGCAACACCTCTTGCGGTGCCACGTGAGCCGTTAACCACAAGATCCATACCTTCCAGAATGGTCTGCCAGCCCTGCGGGTCGCGCACCGGTATCTGCAATTCGACCGGGGCGCTGACGCGCATTGCCTTTGCCAATCCTGCGGGCTTGGCTGCATACAGAAGCCTCGGCGCGTAACGCGTGCCACCATTGACCAGGGCTGAAACCGCATTGGCCAGTTGCAGCGGTGTAACCACGTTGAAGCCCTGGCCTATACCCGCAATGACCGTTTCTCCCGGATACCAGGGCTCCTCACGCGTCGCTCGTTTCCATTGACGCGACGGTAACAGGCCCTTGCCTTCACCCGGAACATCAATACCCGTTACCGATCCAAAACCAAATTGTGCGAGGTAGTCATGCATCCGGTCGATACCCATGTCCATGGCCAACTGGTAAAAATAGGTATTCACCGACTGTTCCAGGGCCGAACGCATATCCACCCAGCCATGCCCCATATCCTTCCAGTCCCGGTAGGGACGATCGTAGCCCTGAATATAGAACTTACCATTTGAAAACACCCGGGTCTCAGGTGTAACCAGGCCCAGTTCAAGACCGGCGAGACCGACGAAGGGTTTTAACGTAGACCCCGGCTCATACCCGCCATTGAGCGCACGGTTGAACAGCGGCCGTCCGGGTGTATTCAGAATTTCATTGTAGGCTTTTTGGCTAATGCCATTTACGAACAGATTCGGGTCGTAGGCTGGTTTGCTGACCAGGGCGATAACGCTGCCATCAACGGGATCTATGGCTACAACTGAACCCGGGCGGTCGCCGAGGGCATCCCAGGCTGTCTGCTGTACAGCGACATCAATGGACAGAACAAGATCTGTCCCGGGTGTCGCATCCTTGCGTTCCAAAACTTTGAGTACCCGGCCACGGACGTTGGTTTCGACGCGTTCATAACCGCTGACACCATGCAATTCCTTTTCCCAGGACTTCTCTATACCAATTTTGCCGATGGTACGTGTGCCACGGTAATTGCCCTCATCCACACTGCCAATGTCATCTTTGTCCAGACGACCGGTATAGCCCAGAACGTGTGTTAATAGTTCACCATAGGGATAGTGCCTGGATAAATAGGGGACCACGTCAACACCCTGAAACCGGTGCCGGTTGACCGCGAAGCGTGCCACTTCGTGTTCGCTCAGGTTGAATTTCAACGGAACGCTATCGAACAGCCGGTAATTTAGACGTGATTTATGAAAGGCCTTCCGGTCCTCTTCATTCAAATCGACCAGCGTGGTCAATTCGTCAAGTAGCGTTTCAAGTCCCGACAATTTTCCATATACCATTTCCGGCACAATTTCCAGCCGGTAAGCCGGTCTGTTTTCAGCGATTACCCTGCCCCGCCGGTCATAAATAACGCCCCGGTTAGGCACGAGGGGACGGACAGCTACACGGTTGTTTTCCGAGCGGGTGGCGAAACTGTCAAATGCAAAAATCTGCAGCCAGACATAACGCCCAAGCAGGGCCAGGATACACAGGACAATACAAACAAACCCCACCCATGCCCTGTGTATGAACAGTCTTCGCTCATCCCGTTCATCCTTGATTGTATGATGACCTTTATAACCAATCACGTCTTGTGCTGACGTGACGTGGCACGTATCCGGTCAAGTAAAAGAAACAGCCAGGGCCATAAAGCCATACCTATCAGGGGTGCCAACCAGTACTTCCAGGTCGGTAACGGCTCACCCAGCAGCGCGGTTATCCAGATCAGGATAATCCGGTCATTAACCAGCAAACCGAACACACTCAATGCCTGCTGCCAGGGTGGAAAAAACCGCAATCGTGACCGGAAGTGCTGCACCAGGAAAACCATGATCACGAGGCTCAGCGCGTGCAGACCCATCAGGCTGCCGCTGAGGATATCCAGAACAAGTCCAACCAGGAAGGCCAGACCCAGGCTGATGATGTCCTGGGTCTCAAGTGACCAGTAAATTACCACCAACGCCACCAGGTAAGGCTTGAACGGCAACAATACCCCGGGCAGCGGTATCAGCGAAAACAGTACGGCGGCCAGGATTGTCAGAAATATCAGGCGATAGCTTTCGCGGCGGGCTCTCATGGTTGTTCAGCCGGCACTGGTTCAACTGCTTTCTGCGAATCAATGAGCAATACCTCCCGCCCCCGGTCAAGCGCAGCAAATGGCCGCATATAAACCGTGGCGAAGGTCCCGCCGCCATCACGCTCCACGCGCTCAACCTCACCCACCGGAAAGCCGGGAGGAAAACGATCACCGAGGCCGGATGTGACGATCAGGTCACCGGGGCTGACATCCGCCTGCAATGGCACATTGGGCATCAACAAATATCTTGTTTCACCACTTCCAAATGCTACGGTACGCAATCCGGTCCTGTTGATCTGTACCGGCAAGGCGTGGTCCGGGTCTGAAATCAGCCGCACGGTTGAAAAGTGCATGTGCACATCTTCAACCTGACCGACGATACCCAGGCCGTCAATGACCGCCTGACCGATGACCACATCATGCTTATCACCCCGGTTAATCCAGATCTTGTGAGAGAACGGATCTAGATCCACCCTTTGCATTTCCGCGAATTGGAAAAGGTATGCCCTGCCACGGGTTGCCCCGAGCAAATCTCTTAATCTCTGATTTTCCTGCCGAAGGGCCGCCTGGGTTTGCACTGAACCGGAAACCTTCAACAATTGCTGTAAAAGCTGTTGGTTCTCAGCGATAAGGTCATTGCGATCACGGGTTCGCAATTCAGCCGACTGCAATGCCCTGGCAGGCCATCCGGCAACGTGAAAAACAGGCTCAAATGCGAGTTCCATCACGCTGCGAATACGGGGTACATAGTGTCCAAGCTGGTCCATGAACATCAACACGATGGACAGCAGGATATATATCATCAAACGTGCAGTGCGTGAGCCTTCCTCGCCGAACCAGCGACCTGAACCTGATGATTCTGAATGTGCCAAGCTCTTATCGTATACCCGGATAGTCGGGTGCGGACACCTGACACGGTATGTCCTTTAAGTGCTGGTGAAATGCCGGGTATGATCGTCGGAGCGATAAAATAGCAACAGGCTCCTAATTCGTGGTGAAAAAATCACCGTGATTTTCATCCATCAGTTCCAATGCCCGGCCGCCACCGCGCGCCACGCAGGTCAATGGATCATCCGCCACGAATACAGGCAGACCGGTTTCTTCAGAGATCATGCGATCCAGACCTTTTAGCAATGCTCCACCACCGGTCAGCACGATACCTGTCTCCACCACGTCTGCGCACAACTCGGGCGGTGTTTGTTCAAGTGCTGACTTGACGGCTTCAAGGATAGTAGCCAGGCTTTCGGTCAACGCCTCCAGCACTTCGTTGCTGTTGATGGTAATCCGCCGGGGAACACCCTCGGCAAGGTTGCGGCCAGATACTGATAACTCCTCAGCATCTTCGTCCGGCCACGCGCGTCCGATTTCAATCTTGATCTGCTCCGCCGTTGTCTCACCAATCAGCGTGCCGTAATTTCGACGTACATAATTGACAATAGCCTCGTCAAACTTATCACCGCCAACACGTACCGAGTTTGAATAGACCAGGCCATTGAGAGATATGACCGCCACTTCAGACGTACCACCGCCAACATCCAGTACCATCGCACCACGCGCCTCATGTACCGGAATACCGGCTCCGATTGCTGCCGCCATCGGTTCTTCGACGAGGAACACCTCACGTGCACCGGCGCCTTCGGCCGATTCTTTAATGGCCTTGCGCTCCACCTGGGTTGAACTGCAAGGCACACAGACCAGCACACGCGGACTCGGGCGAAGAAACCGTGATTCGTGAACTTTCTTGATGAAATGCTGAAGCATCGCTTCGGTCATGTTGAAATCGGCGATTACGCCATCTTTCAGCGGCCTGACGGTGCGGATATTTCCAGGTGTGCGACCCAGCATGCGTTTGGCCTCACTGCCAACGGCCGCCACTGATTGCGGTCCGCCCGGGCCACGATCCATGCGCAAAGCCACAACCGAGGGCTCGTTGAGAACAATACCCTTCCCACGCACATACACCAGTGTATTTGCCGTACCCAAATCAATAGATAAGTCATTTGAAAAAAGACCACGAAGACTCTTGAAAACCATGTTGTTATTTTCCGGGAAAGAATATCTTATTAAGGCTCGCTAATGTATCAGCCAGCCCGCTTTTCAGCAAGCAGTGTGACTCTGAACCTTCACGTGTTAATCCAGTTTTAATAAACTTTCGGTAGAGACAGCAAAATCCGTTAAAATGTCGTCTTCACTTAAATCGAGTTTTTAAAAAGGTATGGATCAAGATATGGCGGCATTAATTTGTGGTTCACTGGCTTATGACACCATCATGGTTTTCCCTGAACGCTTCAAGGACCATATACTTCCAGACAAGGTACACATGCTTAACGTATCTTTTCTGGTTCCTGAAATGCGCCGCCAGTTCGGTGGTGTCGCCGGTAACATTTCCTATAACCTGAAGTTACTGGGCGGCGACCCATACCCGATGGCCACAGTCGGTGACGATTTTGGCCCCTACCAGAGACGCCTTGAATCACTGGGCATCTCAACCCGTTACATCCGTCATCTTGAGGGAGAGTTCACACCCCAGGCTTTCATAACCACTGATTTTGATGACAACCAAATCACTGCATTTCACCCCGGTGCCATGATGGAAAGCCAGCTAAACAAGGTAGAAGGTGCAGATGGTATCAAGCTGGGAATCGTTGCCCCCGATGGCCGTGAGGCGATGTTGCAGCACAGCCGGGATTTTGAACGGCTCGGTATTCCACATATTTTTGATCCGGGCCAGGCCATGACGCTGTTTGATGGTGACGATCTGAAAACCTTTATCAGCCAGGCCAACTGGCTGGTAGCCAACGATTATGAATTCCAGCTGATCCGGGAGCGCACCGGCTTGGGCAAGAAACAGGTTGCGGAACAACTCGAGGCATTGATCATCACCCGTGGCGGCGAAGGCTCAACATTGATTACCGGGGATGGCGAGACACACATCGAAATGGTGAATGCAAGGGCCATTATGGATCCCACGGGTTGTGGCGATGCCTATCGTGCCGGCATGATTTACGGTCTGCTAAACGATCTGGACCTGGTAACCGCATGCCGGATCGGCTCGGTCATGGGCGCTTTGAAAGTTGCCGTGCAGGGACCACAAAACCATGAGCCAACACTGGATGAGATTGTTGATACCTTTCAAAACGCATTCGGATACTCGTTTATCAGTTAAATTCGATAAAACTTAACCCTGATCGGGGGTTTACGGTTGACAATCATGTCACGTAAATGGAAAATTGCCGCCCCCGACCGCAATGGTCCGGGTGGTTTTAAAAAAACAGAAAACGGTGATGTAGCTCAGCTGGTTAGAGCGCGGCATTCATAATGCTGAGGTCGGTGGTTCAAGTCCACCCATCACCACCATATTTTCAATCATCTAAAAACATACCAAAGCAATACCCCCCTGGGTTTCAATTTTTTTGTGGTTGCCCGAATAAGCCTCCAAACGTCTATGAAGATCTAACCCGCCTGACAAACCAGGCGGCAAACAGCATAAAGGCCGCAAAGCTGATGATATTGGCAAGCCAGTCCGGGCCCATCCAGCCGAGACCGATTCCTGCTGGCCGGGCACCCTGGAAAAAGGCCACACCGGCAATGGCGACACCGAGTAATCCTTCGCCGCCCACAAAACCTGAGCCCAGCAAAACACCTGTGTCCCGCCTGGCGGCGGCCTGCTGCTCATCCTTTGACTTGCGCTCCAGCCACAGTTTCAACATACCACCGAGGAAAATAGGGGTCATGGTTGATACCGGCAGGTAGACCCCCACGGCAAACGGCAGTGAAGGTATTTTCAGCAGCTCCGCAATAATGGCAATGGCCACACCAATACCGACCAGGGTCCATGGCAGGTTCTGATCCAGCACACCATCGATCACGAGTTTCATTAGAGTCGCTTGTGGCGCCGGTAATTCTGCACTGCCAAAACCAAACGTTTCAGCCAGTAGCAGAACGGATAAACAGACAAAGGTTGCTGATGTCAGTACACCAATCAATTCGCCGATTTGCTGGTAGCGCGGTGTGGCACCCAGCAGGAAACCTGTTTTCAGATCCTGCGATGTGTCTCCGGCAATGCTGGCGGCAATGGCGACCACGCAACCAACCGTCAGGGCGGCGGCTTTGCCATTTATGTCGGTCCAGCCCATCACCAGGAATACACCAGCCGTGCCCAGCAGGGCGGCGATGGTCATGCCACTGGTCGGGTTACTGGTTACACCCACCAATCCGACAATGCGGGAAGCCACCGTGACAAAAAAGAAAGCGAAGACAACCACGCAAACGGCGGCAACCAGCCTTTCGATGTTATCACCCAGGGCCGCGAACGGTATCGGTGAGAAGGTCAGAAACAGGCCTACAATCAAAATACCGATACCGACGGCTTTCAGGGGTAAATCTCTACTGGTACGTGGTGCGGTAGGTTCTGAATGTGCTGGCTTTTTAACCTGCGCGGTTTGATCAACCACGGTGTCAACTTCAGAATCAACCCGGCCCTTTAATTCATGTGCACCAATCCTGAAGGATTCAATCATCACGGGAAGGCTTCGGATCAGCGTAATAATACCGGCTGCTGCCACTGCGCCCGCACCGATATAACGCACATAGCGCGTCCAGATTTGAGAGGCGCTCATTTCATTGATCGTCAGAACCATTTCCGGGTAGAGCGGTGGTTGCCCATCACCCCAATAGGCGATTGCAGGGATGATCAGCAGGGAGGACAACAATCCGCCACCAACCATCACCGTTGCAATTCTCGGGCCCAGGATGTAACCCACACCAAAAAGTGCCGGTGACAAATCCATGCCCAGTTCGCCTTTTCTCAGGAACGGGACATTGAAATGGGCACTGGAGGCCAGCACCGATGCCCAACCGGTCAACATCTTGTAAAACGCCCCGGCGCCGAGACCGATAAACACGTTACGCGCGTTTCCTCCGCCAGCCTCATTGGCCACCAGTACATGTGCACATGCGGTGCCTTCAGGATAAGGCAGGTTACCGTGCTCACGCTGGATCAGGTAGCGTCTCAACGGAATCATGAATAACACACCCAGCAAACCACCGGCCATTGCCAGCGAGGTCATTTGTAATATTGAAGGGCTTAGACCCCACAGGAACAGCGCCGGTAGTGTAAATATCACCCCGGATGCGACCGAGCTTGATGATGACCCCACCGTCTGAGCGATATTGGCCTCGAGAATATTGGCCGACCCACCCAGTGAACGTAATGCCCCAAAGGCGGCCACCGTCATAACGGCGACCGGAATCGATGTGCTGATCGTCAGTCCGGCACGTAAACCCAGGTAGGCGTTTGCGGCACCAAACAACACACCAAACAGCACACCAAAAAACAGGGCCTTGATGGTGAATTCATCGGGTGTGTCCGTTGCCGGTACATACGGCAAATAGACTTCACCCTCCTTCAGTGGACGATGCGCATTTTCTGGAAGACGCTTGATGGCATCGTTGTTGTTTGGCTCGATATTGTCCATGTCGTCACCGGGTATGCATTAGAAATAGCGATCAAGAATACCTAATGATAGACAGAATTTCCCATTAAGATGCTCTTTCACCTTTTTTTTCCTGGAGGTTCAGGGCTGCAATGCGGTTGGTTAACGACTCCAGGTCCGATCGCCCATCGCGGTTGGTTTGCACTGCAACGGTAATACCGGTCTTTTCGTAAAACGTGACATTGGTGCGGTACCCAGGCCAAAGACCACTGTGGCCAAAAGTCTTGTCCTTGTCGTCCACCACCCATATAGCCGGGTGTAATGTTCGCCAGAATTGATTTATCGGCGGGGGCCTGCCGGGGTTCTTTAATTCAGAATATGACCTGAAACAGGGACTTCCAGCGTACCGACTGTGTCATCGTTGGTCTTGATGTTAACCATGCCCTCGATTTTTCCCGGCACGACTTTTTCAGGTATCAGGGTTAGTGTCAGCTGGTAACGATCACCAGCCGGGCCACGTTCACTCTCGAGCTTGAGGAAATCCAGGTTTACGGAGGCTTCGATCTCAAAATCGGTGGTGTCGGGGCGGTACACCATCAGGGTCTGAGAGAGTCTTAGTACAGCATCGGTGTCGGTCGCCACCTTTGATGGAAGACTTCCCAACTCAACGGTTTCCGGGAATGTGTAAACAGCTTCCCGGATGATGGTATTGGCTTGAACCCGCAATGGCTTTTTCATAGGTGGGTCTGACAGAAGAACTATTTTATCCTTCTTCTGGCCGGGTTTTGCGGTGCCGTCGAGGATCAGGCTTAAACGATAATGCTGGCCTGGTTCAATGGTGTCCAATTGTGTGGAATAGCGCTCACTGTCTGACTGTACACCAGTCAGCACCAAGGGCTGATCGCGATGATTGATGATTTCAATCGAGGCCGTTTGTTGCTTGCCGAAGTGGGTCGCCACGAAAAACGCCGCATACGGCCTAAATTCAATTGGCGGAATGATAAAACCTTCAATCTCAAACATGATGGGAGGGTGCTTCCCGTCCTTGAAATTAATGCGGACCAGACCCTCGTATGCCCCCGTTCGCCGCTCCTCACCCAGGACCAGTTTGAAGCTTCCATCTGCGCCGGGCAGGATGAGGTAGGTGATATCCTGCGCAGTGAGGGGCGGTGTTAACTGGATATTCTCAACCACGAGGGGTTCATTGCCCAGGTTAGAGAAAGCAATGACTTGTTCGACTGACTCACCCGGCATGACACGCCCGAAAGATAACCTGGTTTCAGCCCTGTCATCGGTGGGCTGGCACAGTGCGGCATTGACCCAAATCATTGAGACAAACAAAGCTGCCAATCCAGGTAAATACTTTGAGCGGATAGCGATCATTTGATTCATCAAAGCATCCAGTTTTTTCAATTGCAAATAGAAAATCGGCCACCGTAGCGATGGCCGATTTCCTTTTAATCACTGAATATTACTATTCTGTGCAATTGTAATCGTAGTCTTCTTCATTGAGGAAGGTAGCCTCGTCATAGAACCTGAGCTGTGCAAGCCGCAGGCCATGGTTGTCATAGTCCCACAGGTACCCGTAGGCGTCATCTCCAAACAATGGTGTGCGATCAAGGTCACCATCATCATCAATATCGTAGACCACCGTCAACAGTTCCTTACTGACGTTGGAAAAGCTTGATTTACCTTTGCCCCTGCTCAAAGTGACTGACTCGCTGGAGCACAATTCTTCTCCAGCCTCGTCAACCAGGCAAGTAGTCATGAAGGCGCCGCCGCCGGGGCCACCAAGCGCACGAACAAATACGCTGTAATCCGACCATCCATCACAATCGGCGTCAGCTGCTGGTAATTGGAACTTGGCTCCGTCAGAGTCGGTGCCGTTGGCATCAAGCACTTCGAAGTCACCTTCACTAAGTAATATTTTGGTCTTACCCCAAAGTTTTACAAAGATACGATGACCCCTGTTGCCATTCATGTTGGCTGTTTTGTCTTTGTCAACACCGATAAGGTTCAGATTATAATGAGCGCCCGAAGGAGCGCCATTGCCGGCGAGAGCCGCCACGCTGAATAGTGCTGTGGTTAAAGTGATTAAAGTTAAACTAAATATACGTTTCATTATTTATGCTCCGATATCAAGTGACGTCCTCGAGAACAGGGGCATGCGCCAGAGCGTGAAACTTTCCGTTTTAGAAGTGAACTACTTCCCGTAGAAATGAGCCCCCATCCGTGCGGGACAGAAAAATTAGCACAAATATTCGAAAGGCGAATATTTGACTAATTACCACCAGAGTATAGGAAAGCAGTCATACAAATGTCTAATAAGGCATATTAAATATATCATTAACGCAATCTAAACATGTTGACTGGAAACAAGCGGACAATTGTGCCTGAGCAGTGTGAAATAACGGCCCGGTATCACTCTGGACTTTCACTGGATAAAGCGTATACTCATCAATGCGTTACAGAAGTCTGTCCCATCGCCAGATTAT
>Ga0265303_10003286_pt1 | contig 10137 bp, 7 predicted proteins | sample Helome_2_FD_192494 | JGI IMG/M metagenome (GOLD analysis project Ga0265303, IMG submission 192494) | Marine sediment microbial communities from subtidal zone of North Sea - Hel_20160317 (Illumina Assembly) | ecosystem: Environmental > Aquatic > Marine > Subtidal zone > Sediment ... | reverse complement strand
TGCAAAAGGTGATTTCCTGGTGGGTTCAAGAGATCTTTGCCTGGGTGAAATTGAAGGTTGCAAGTTTTACATGGCAGAAGATCAATACGAGTACTACAAAAACTCACATATCGTGGTCGATGTCACCCAGGGCAGGGGTTCGAGTTTTTCGCTGGAGATACCTCTTGGTCTGAGGTTCATGGCTATTTCACGAATTTTTACTGATGATGAATTGGCCGATGTCCGGCCGGTAGAGGTTTAGGAGATTTATGTATTCAGCTTCCTGTCATTGTGGCGCCATCAGTTTAAAGGTGGATGAAAAGCCGGAAGCACTCATAGAGTGCACCTGTTCAATTTGTCACCGCCTGGGCGCGCAATGGGCTCATTACACACGTAAGCAAGTGCGGATGACTGGCTTCACTGCCGCGGGAACGGCTTATCTTTGGGGCGATAAATGCATTGAGTTTTACCACTGCGATACCTGTGGCTGCATGACTCACTATGAAAGCATCGAAAAGAATGAAGATAGTCGGATTGCGATAAACACGCGGATGATGCAACGAAAAGATACCGCCGGTATTCCCATCAGGGTTTTTGATGGCGCAGACACATGGAAATTTCTGGATGAATAGAGCCATGAAAAAATTAGGGAATGGGCTTCACCCGCACAACTCATATAAACTGCTGGTGAAGCCCGGCCCCCCAAAGCACAATGACTAATCGACTTTTGAAACCTGTGTGCTGGCTGCCTTGTCGTCCAGGGGTTTGTTGGTCAGTCTGATGACTTTGCCCCTGCTGTTTACGACGCAGTCCATTCTAGATACCAGTTCGCTGCTTTGAGGGTCCCTCGCATACAGGCTAAAAACCTCACGCGATTGCAGTTTTCTATCAAAACCCTCATTGGCCGCATCCATCTTATAATTAACGGGCGTGCCGTTGCTTATGGAAAGTTCGTTGACCAGTGCATCAGCACAGGCTTGCAGACCGACCTGGCCTGTGGTTGCGTGTGTCTGAAAAGGAACCAGTGACATTACCAAGGCACATTTAGCTAAATACTTGTTCTTACTGTTCATGATTAATCTCCTCCATTGATTGTGTTCTTGAACGTGGTAAGGAGCTTATCGGCAGGCCGTTTTACTGACAAACGGGATTAAATCGCCTATACGACAATTATTTTCACTCGTCGCTCTGAAACTCCCTGATGATCCATTCGATGAGATTTACGATATCGGGACGTTCGGTTTCTTCCGGTCGGTGAGCCAGGTAGAAATGTTCATCCGTCACCCACTCTGTTTCAAACGCCCGTTGAAGGGCGCCTGATTGAAACCAGTTTTTGCTCAAAGGCCAGGAGACGATGGCGAACCCCAGGCCTTGGGCCGCGGCCTGTACAACGGTCGACATTGAATCAAAACGAAGCACCTTGCCAGCGGTCGGCGCTTCTATTTCAAGGGCTTTGGCCCAGTTACTCCAGGCATGGGGACGATTCTCATGCACGATGAGTGTCTGGCCGTTAAGGCTCTTGAAAGAAGAGTTATCAAAACCCTTCACCAGGGAAGGCGCGCCGGCGACCACCAGGCGCCGGGCAAATAATGGATAGGTGACCAGTTCCGGCCAGTCACCGGAGCCCAGCAGTATCGATAAATCGGTTTCGGCCGAATGCTCTTTCACCAGGCTGTGTTGGGTGCTTACGCGTATATCGGTATCCGGCATGATGGCCTGGAAATCATGTAGCTTTGGCAGAAGAATTTCGTTCGCAAAAAATGGCGGTACACAAAGACGGATCATCCCCCTTCCGTATTGTGCCCATAATTGGTGCGTTTCCATTTCCAAACGGGCAAACATGCCATCAAGGAAATCAAAATACTTCTTGCCGGGTTCAGTGAACTCAAGGGCACGTGTCTTACGCACAAAAAGGTCCAGGTCCAGGAACTCTTCCAGACTTTTAACCTGGTGACTTATAGCGGAGGCGGTTAAACACAGCTCTTCGGCGGCCAGCTTAAAACTCAGGTGACGGCCAGCAATCTGGAACGCCCGCAATGACCTGAGTGAGGGCATTCTTCTCTTTGTATTCATGGGTATCGCAATCTATCTGTTGAACAAGTGGGTTCAATGCAATAAGCACGCCAACAGATAACTGGCTGCGATCAGGTTCGAGGTGCTGCTAAACCTTAGTAAACCACCGTTTGAATGGCCCGTGCCGGGATGGTCCATTCCGCCTCCCGGTCTGCAACGTAAAAATTGAAATCAACTGGTTTATCGGTTTTATTCAGAATGACGGTAGCAAAAGAGCCATCAGGGTTAACAAATGAGGCCGCCAGCAAAAAGCTCTGACTTACCGTTGTGCTGATCCGTTTTGCACCGGGCTTTATGTATTTTGAGAAGTGACCCAGGTAATAATACGTCGGCGTATAGATAAGCTCACCCGTGGTGGTATCCGCATGGATGGGCGCGAAACAGAAATTACCCACGTGATTGGGCCCTCCGTTTTCATCCAGTAAAATATTCCAGTCCGTCCAGCCAACAACACCCATGTTGAAGTCATTGATCATATCGTTCGCGTAACGCTCGGCATTTGGCCAGTACTGATACCGCCCGGCATCGAATGACTCGATGGTGCCTTCGGTGAATAAAATGGGCTTGTCGGGATAGGATTCGTAAACATTTTGCAGGTTGACATGTTTCGCATCGCTGCCTGTCCAAACCTCGTACCAGTGATAACCGATACCCCAGGCGTATTTGGATGCTTGCGGGTCACCAAAGATGGTATTGGCCCTGTTACCAATCAGGTCGCGGTTGTGATCCCAGACGATAATTTTCTTGTCGCTGAGGCCCTCTTTTTCCATGGTCGGGCCAAGATAAAACTTCAGGAAATCGCGCTCCTCTTCAGCGCTGTAAATCGATGACTCCCAGCGCTGTGTGGCCATCGGCTCATTTTGAATGGTAATACCCCAAATCGGGATACCTTCTTTCTCATAGGCTTTGATAAATTTTGTGTAATAGTTGGCCCAGGGCTGGTAATACGCCGGCAGTAACTTGCCGCCTTGCAGCATGTTGTTCGTGTCTTTCATAAACGCCGGCGGACTCCAGGGGCTGGCGTACATCAGTAACTCTCCACCGGCCGCCTCTATGGCGCGCTTAATCAGCGGAATGCGAAACTGCCTGTCGTGCTCAATGGAGAACGTGCTCAGTGCGGCATCACCCTCTTCGATATAGGTATAACTTCCGCTGCCAAAATCGGCGCTATGTATGGTTGTGCGTGCCAGTGAATAATCGAGACCATCAACGTCATAATAGGCCTTTAGAAACTCGTCCTGCACATCGGGTGATAATTTTGCAAATACCTCGGAACTGGCATCGGTAATCGCACCGCCAAAACCGAGCATGGTCTGGAAATGGATCTTTGGGTTAACAAAAATGGAAATTTCATTTTCCGTGGGCTGAGTACCTTTCTTAAAACCTTGCTCACTGCCTGGCGCAAGCCGAAAATCTGTGTCCTTGGCGGTGGTGAATATCTTTGCGGTCACCGGAGTGGCCTGTTCTGCAGCTTCTGCGGATTCTTGAAAGCCTGTAAACATGCATAAAAAGTACAGTGTAAATACCAGAGGTCTTAATATTCTCATTACTTTGTCACCTGAAAAAATAAAATGCGCTGTGCTAATGTCTTAATTTGCTTACGGGTAGGTCGACGATCACTTTTCTGACGCGATTTTCACGTCTGAACAGCGACTGACTCCAGGCCGTGCCCAACTGGTTTCCCGGAATCAGCTCCGGGGTTTCCCGCTCAGCATGTACTTGTATGCTGCTGTCCTCCGCCAGCCGGTAAATAACCGGTACACCACACAGGGTGAACGCCATTGAACCGGCTTCCAGGTCTTCGGTCTGCAATTCGCCGCCCACGGAAAAGTGCCAGCTACGTGGTTCCGATATGAATTCATCCTGCTTTAGTGAAACCGGTAAAAAAGAAATCTCGCCCTTGTCGACAATGACACCCAGTTCTTTAAAACGTGAAATCACATCTTCTTTGACCTGCCCGGTCATACCCGGTTGCTGAACACCGGAGAAGCCGGTGGTGTGGGAGTATGGGTCAACAGGAAAAGCACCGTACAGGGCAGGGGACTTGTGCAGACCCAGACCTTCCTTGATTTCGTCAAAGTGCTCCAATAAAGGCGTAAGGAGTTCCTGCGTAACACCATTTTCACTGGCTGAATGAATGATTTCAGCGGTTGCGAGCAGTAGTTTCGATACCATGTGCCAGTAGATGCAGCCAAGGCCCTCATACTTGTACATGGCACCGGAGCGGCCGGTGAACTGACGGTGATCGAAAACGAATTCGTAAATGCCACACAAGGCATTCTTGTCTTCAGCGCTGATATCTGTCTCATGATCGAGGGCAGTTCGCAGTTCGTTTTCATTTCTGAATATGCCATTGAAGTGAACCCTGGCGTTGATATCCTTCTCAACAAAAGTTCTTCGACCTGATGCCAGTTCATTCTGAATCCAGCGGCTGTTTTGAACCAAAGATGGGTCAATAACGTTCTTTTCCCGAAAAAGCGGCAGGTTTCTATCTGGATAAAGCACGTAGCTTTTTTGGTCCTGCCGGTACATTTTGCTAGATCTTAAGGCGCTTAGTAAGTTCAGGCTTTGTCTTTCATCGAGATAACCTGAGCTCAGAACGGCAACCTGGCCCTCCAGCATCTCGTACAGCTTATGCACATCATAACCGTCACCATCGAATTGAATCAGGTTATAGGAGTGGTAAAGACCATCGTCCCTCTGACTCTGGGCAATACTATGGTCCAGATGGGTATTAACCAGGTTTATAAAAGCTAATAGTGCTTTCTTATTCACGACGGATTTTTGGCCTGAGAACCCGGTATAGACACTTTCACGATAGTCTTCAGCGGGCGGACCCAGTTCATCCATGAATGACTTCCGGTCTTGCTTGCTGATGGCGGTTTCATGCATGAAGGTGAATTTTCTGAATACTTTCTCGATGGCCACAAATAACGACAGCGCCTCGATTGAGACCGAATAGTGTTCCGACGAATCGTTTTTCAGCAAAACCGAGAGCGATACCAGGAATCGACGCAGGTAACACAGGGTGACCATGGATAAACCATGACCCACGAGTGCGTTATTGGCATCGTTCCACTCGGGTCGCCGGGTGTTCATCCAGATACCACCGCCGGGGACAAAGTTGCCAAGTTTCGTTAATGCAGTTACCAACAATTTCTCAAGAAGATTGGCCCGGCAGATCGAACCATCCGACAGTGTAAGCAACTTGCCATCGCTGCCGGTTTGCGCGCATCGACCGGCAATAAGTTCAGCCTTTGTATCGTCATAGATAACACTGTTATCCGGATCACTCAGAAGCGACTGGTAACCTTTAATCCGGTACGGTACATCGGCGTAAACAAAAATCTCCCGGCCCAGGAACTCTGCGATTTTCCCGGGGTGATAGCGGTCTGAAAACTCGATCAGCTTAAGCAGGTAGTTGATCTGGTGATCTCCCCAATAGCCGATATTCGACCAGGGGTCATCTGGATGCAACTCCTCCCATTCAAAGCCATCTTTTGTAATTCGGTACGGGTTATAGCCATCGGCAGTAGAGGCGTTCACAAACTTGCTGATGAAGCTCTCTGCAAACTCCGGGTAGGAAGCAGCCAGGGCTTCCCAGTTCTGGAAAATATCACGCCAGTTACCCTGAAAATGAAGCTTGTCGGAACCATCTGAGTTCCTGATATCGATGGAAAATTCATTCCAGGGCCGGCTTGGATCGCCATGGCGGCGACTGAACGTCAGTGGCAGGTACTCAAGAACAAGACGTTGCATATCAACGTCTCCGCTTTTTTCAGCAATGGCCAGCATCGATTCCAGGGTTTGGGTTATACCCTGCGAATCGAGTGTGTCCTTAACTTTTTTCTTCAGTGGCCTGTTCCAAACACCGACAAAATGAAGAAAATCGCTTAGCGGAAAGGTGTACTCATCGTAAAACGTACCACCACGCATGATGTTAAAAAGTGTATTGGAAAAATGCCGGCCGGTGGTCAGCAGATCAGATGAGCATTGGCAGCCATCAGCACTGCCTACCAGTTGTAGCAATCGCGTTGACCCCGCTTCAATCTCCTGTTCGATTATGCGTTGTGAAACGCCATCATCGATGGAGCCCAGTAGCGCTGCAATGTCTGAAGGTCCCTGGTCGACGTCGGCCACAATGCTCCAACCGGTCTGCTGATGGGGTGTCACCACAAAACTGGACTGCACAAAAAAAGCACCGCGTTTACCTTTTTTGATGGTTTCACTGGTCAGTGTCGAACCGGCGCAAAAGCTTTCTACCTGGTCTTCGGATATCAGCAATTTTGGGTTTTCCAGTCCGGTACTCCAGGCCACCGTGGCCTTTAAAGCTTCACTGGGCTCAGCCTGATCAGTAAGAATTGAGCTCATCGTGTATAAGGCTGCGGTCTCCTCAAGGATTGCTTCCGCCTGTTTGTAGGCATCCACGAGCGTGCTCAGTTCGGTTTGTAGACGGCGGGTTACGCCAAAGGGAAGCAGGTTTCGCAGACCATCGAGTACCGTGACCTCGACGTCAGTACTGCCTGTATTTCGTATGTTCGAATGTTTTACGAAGCCAAACCGGTCGCTGGTTGACCAGGAATATGAAAAGACCAGGCCGAAATCGTGATTGATTTCTTCAAAGACCAGCTTGTTTCCGATCTGATTCTTATAAAGATTCCGTTCGATTTGATAGACATTGACCTCCTGGCAGAAAGGTTTCCAGAGGTAGGTTCTGTCGTTCCTTTTGATCAGAAAAATTGTCAGCGGACCCGTAGTTGTGTGCGCATCGTGAATCTTGTCGTCGGTATAGTAGGGGAAAAGTGAGCTCTCCGGATTTCCCCGTCCGCAGCTTAGCCCACCTGTGCTTGATACGAACAACCAGTGGTCGAAACCACTGACGATGGACATGAAAAAATCCGGCATCGTGTGATAGTTCGAGATCTTGTAGAAGACTTCCCCGTCGCGAACAACAAGCTCACCGTCTCCACCCTCAGTAGCTTGTCTGACCGGTGAATTGCCCCAATAAATATCAGTCATTTTTTACTCCACAAGGAACGGGATATTGGCATGCCCGGCGTTCCCCTGGCCGTCACGGATATAAACAAACAGACGGTAAGCACCGGTTTCTCCGGGTGCTTTGATGACAACCCGGTCGGTATCGGAATGATCCATTAATCCGGTCAATGCCTTGGGTACCTCCTCGCGGTCACCACCTTCCTGTGTGGCTTTGCTTTCGTGCAGTATTTCCCAGTGATATTGCAGTTCGTCGCCATCAGGATCCTGGGCCTTCACCCTCGCGTTATAAGTTCCATTGGCATCCAGCCTGATATTTTTTGTCGATGTTTTTGAATCGAGTTTCATGGACTTGATCTGCGGTGAGCGGTTATCGGGCCAGCTGCCATTCCACAGGTAGTGCATGACATCAATGGCTTCTGTTTCTGATCCATCCGGCAGAAACATGCCATACCAGGTGGGTGTGCGTTCCTGCTTTTGACCCCACAGGAATACATATGAACCAATGACCTGATCGGGATTCGAGGCGATGGCTATCTTGTAGCTCTTCATGTAATTCGCGGCTTTTTCACTGCTATTTTGCTCAATGGGTGCACCCCAGGCTGTTTTGCCAACCTCCCAGTGTCCGATCGAACCCCATTCCGTAACGAAGAGGGGTCCCTTGTATCCTGTCTCCCTGATGGCACGTGGCAGGCTGACGATACCGCCATACATCTGGGTGCTGACAAAATCCAGATCCGGTGCCCGTGTTTCGATCAGTTTAGACAGTTGCCGATTGAAGCCCGCCAATGCGGTGGTGGTCGGGTGATTTGGGTCTACTTCATGAATCATCTTGGATATGTCGTTGATCGCATCAAAGACTTTCGGATTCTTGAAAGACAGGTTTACTTCGTTACCTATAATCCAGGCGAGAAGGGCCGGATGATCTTTGTACTTTATGACCTCGTTACGCGCAAACTCCAGTTGCGCGGCCACGGCTTCTTCGTCCTCATAATCGAAACCGAGCCGTTCACGGCCGATCTCGATACACATGGCTACCGTGACGCCATGTTTTGCCGCATTATCGAGCACTTCAAGAGCGGTGATATTGGGGTTTTCCGTGCTCCAGGTTCTTATTGAGTTCCCGCCATGCGAGGCAAGCACGCCGATGTCACCGATCTCGAGACCGGCGCCATGGATAACATAAGGCTCACCACCTCGTAATAACTGGAAGCGCCCATCTTCCTGAATAATCTTTACCGGTATTGCATCGGCTTGGCTACTGATACCAAACGACAGACCAAGCAGCAGGCTGAGGGTTATGACCGTCGTTTTCAGATATTGCTTATGTGAATACTTCATTTGCTAAAACCACATCATTTGTTGGTTACCAGTTCTGCCTGGAGTTGCTCCAGGCTCCTGCCTTTTGTTTCCGGCAGGACCCGCATCACGAAGATCAATCCGACGATGGCGAAGGAACCATAAACCAGGAATGTCGTTGCGGGTCCAAAGTTCTCGAGCTCCCATGGAAACACCAGTTGCACGATAAAACTAACACTGGAGTTGATCAATCCGCAGAATGAGATGGCGATACCCCTGAGCCGGTTGGGGAATAACTCGGAAAACAATACCCACATCACCGGTCCGAGTGAGATTCCGAAACCGGCCACAAAACTGAGAATACCGATCAGCACCATGGTGGCGTTCATGTCGATCAACTCGCCACCAGGCCCGTAAGTTGCCGAAGAAAAGCTATACGCGAGCAGCAACATGCTACTGGCGATGATGACCAGGCCGGTTATCAACAGCGGTCGTCTGCCCAGCTTGTCGATCAGTGCAATGGCCACCACGGTGGCGACCAGGTTTACGATGCCGACCAGCACCGCCTGCATAAACGCGGCATCCTTTCCGATACCGGATTGCTCAAAAATCATCGGCGCATAAAAGAACACGGAATTGATACCGGTGATCTGCTGCAAAATCGCTATGACGATGCCGATGGTCAGTACCAGGCGCATGGCGGGTAAAAACAGGTCCTTGACCGAACCCTTTTCAAGGTGGGCTTCATCATCCAGGGATTTCTGCACGGCACCAAGGTCTTCCTCGGCCTGTGACTTTCCACTCACACGCGTCAAAATCTGCAAGGCCTCCTCGGCCTTTCCTCGCATAACCAGCCAACGCGGGCTTTCCGGTACGAGGAACAGGGCAAAGAAATAGACGATGGCGGGTATGGCCTCGACACCCAGCATCCAGCGCCAGGTCCAATCCCCCATTCGCAGCGATTGCGCCCAGGCGAGGTCAGACTGACCCAGGCTCAGGATCAGGAAGTTGCTGAAATATGCAACCGATATACCGATAACGATATTCAACTGGTTGAATGAAACCATCCGTCCACGTATGTCAGCAGGAGCAATTTCCGCGATATACATCGGCGCAATTATCAGCGCCGCACCGACGCCGAAACCACCCAGCATACGGGCAATAACAAGCGTCAGGTAGTCAGGTGCGATGGCTGAGGCGATCGCGGAAAGGGTAAACAGTACAGCCGCTACCTTCAACACCGGTCTGCGGCCAAAGCGGTCACTGATAGGGCCGGCAGTCATCATGGCAAGCGTCGAGGTCAGCGTGAGTGAAGCAACCGCCCAACCGACCTGTATCTTGGTCAGCTCGAATTCCGGACCGATGAACCCGACAACCCCTGAAATAACAGAGGCATCAAAGCCCATCAGAAATCCGCCGAGAGCGACGATAAGTGCCACCCGGATTATATAGCGTGTATTAGGCGTCATAGTCTTTACCTGCTAATTACTGATTCCCGCAATACCAGGTGTGGTTTGAAGATGTTTTTAATCTCAAGGTCGGTTTGCTCATAGGTGTTTTTAAGAACACAACGTGCGGCCATCTGCCCCATTTCACTGGTATGGACACCAATTGACGAGAGTTTTGGATTGAGATAACGGGTGAAATAGACATCATCGTATCCGATGATAGAAACATCATCCGGGATGGTCAGTCCGTGTTCACGTGCTACATCCATGGCGCCGGCAGCCATTTCATCATTGGCACAAACGACCCCGGTAAATGCGACGCCCCGGGTTAATAGGTGGGTCA
>Ga0265303_10003285_pt1 | contig 10137 bp, 9 predicted proteins | sample Helome_2_FD_192494 | JGI IMG/M metagenome (GOLD analysis project Ga0265303, IMG submission 192494) | Marine sediment microbial communities from subtidal zone of North Sea - Hel_20160317 (Illumina Assembly) | ecosystem: Environmental > Aquatic > Marine > Subtidal zone > Sediment ... | reverse complement strand
TAACGTTTTCATATTGCTTCCAGACACCGCACGCAACGGGAAGCACGCGCGGGCCGATGACTTTTCAGTCATCAGCCCGGGCTTGTTAAGTACGGGCAAACCTCGCCTGCAAAGCTTGACGCATATAATGTGCGCACGTCAAAGCGTCCACATCGCGACAAAGTTTCGCCGACCACAAATCGGAGGGCGGCGAGAAATGCAGGCGAGTGCCCAACAACCGCGAACTACTTGAGCTCTACAGTTGCGCCAGCTTCTTCAAGCTGCTTTTTCAACTCCTCGGATTCATCCTTCGAGGCACCTTCCTTAACGGTGGTCGGTGCACCTTCAACCATGTCCTTGGCTTCTTTCAATCCGAGGCCGGTAATCGCGCGAACCGCCTTGATGACGCCAACTTTCTTGTCACCGAAACCGGTCAGCACCACGTCGAACTCGTCCTTTTCCGCAGCCGCTTCCGCGCCTGCATCACCACCCGCGGCGGCAGCCGGTGCCGCAGCAACGGCGGCGGCGGCAGAGACACCGAACTTTTCTTCCATCGCGGCGATTAAATCGACGACTTCCATGACCGTCATGTTAGATAAAGTTTCCAGAATATCTTCTTTTGAAACTGCCATTGATTTTCTCCTGATACAGAATTTTAAATAGTGTTACTTCTGGTCGCGTATGGCGGCAACGGTTCGGGTCAACTTGCCGGGCACCGCGTTCATGGTGCGGGCCAGTTTCTCGACCGGTGCTTTCATTACGGCCATCAGCATGCTGATAGCTTGATCGTAGGTTGGCATCGAAGCCAGGCGCTTTATTTCCGAAGGATCGAGCAGCTCACCACCCAGGGCGATCAGCTTGACAACCAGTTTCTCGTTGTCTTTCGAGTAATCTCGCAAAACCCTGGCGGCACCGCCGGGTTCTTCCATCGAAAATGCATAGACCATCTGGCCCTGCAAGGCTGCATTCATGCAGCCGTAGTCGGTACCTTCAAAAGCGCGCTTGGCCAGGCTATTCTTGACCACCCGCATTTGAACATTCGACTCACGAGCCTTGACACGCAACGCGGTCATCTCGCCAACAGTCAAGCCCTGGTACTCGGCGGCAATGACAGAGTGCGCCTGTGCAGCAACTTCGGCTACTTCACTGACAACATTCTGCTTTTGCTGGAGAGTTAAAGGCATATGACTTCTCCTGATTAAGTTAAATTACCGGGCTCGCGCCCGGACCTCTGTCCCTGTTCGGTATCACTACCGTGTTCCTTACGACTTCTTAACCAGGAAACCCTGTCTCAGAAGATCGTCTACGCAGGAAATTAAGGTTGTTAAACCACCCACGGTCTTTGACGAGTAGCTTGTCAACGACAAGCTGCCTCAAAGATCACTACTATCCGTCATTTCCGCAACAGCGAAAATGACTCCTCAAAACGTCATCCCCCCGCAAGCGGGGATCTCCCAATTCTTGCAAGATGCCGGCTCGGGGACCGGCATGACGGTTATCCTTCCGTCACCCCCGCGTAATCGGGGATCCCACAGTCCTTGCGAGGTCCCGGATCGTCGCTGCGCGACGTCCGGGATGACGTCGGCTTAGGCCGACGTCACTTAAGCGTCAGCGACGCCTGGTCAACGGCAAATCCCGCCCCCATCGTGGTCGAGATTGAAATTTTCTGCAGATAAACACCCTTCGCCGAACTCGGCTTGGCCTTCGTAAGGTCAGCCAGTAAAAATTCGAGATTTTCACGCAATTGCGCAACTTCGAAACTCGCCTTGCCGATGGTGCAGTGAACAATACCGCCCTTGTCGGTGCGGTAACGTACCTGTCCGGCCTTGGCGTTCTGTACGGCAGTGGCGACATCGGGTGAAACCGTGCCTACCTTGGGATTCGGCATCAAGCCACGTGGACCCAGCAACTGCCCCAGTTGGCCGACGACGCCCATCGCATCCGGGCTTGCGATAACCACGTCGTAGTTAAGATCGCCACCCTTCATCGCGTCTGACAATTCCTGCATACCGACGATGTCGGCACCGGCTGCTTTGGCCTTGTCTGCATTTTCACCCTGGGTAAAAACGGCGACGCGAACCTGTTTCCCGGTACCGTTTGGCAATACGCTGGAACCCCGTACGTTTTGATCCGATTTACGCGGATCAACGCCCAGGTTGATCGCGGCATCCACCGTCTCGTCAAATTTGGCGGTACTGCATTGTTTCAGCAGGGTTAATCCATCATCGATCGGATACTGCTGCGTACGATCGAACTTGCTGCGAATTTCCGCCATGCGCTTCGACATTTTAGCCATGCTAAACGCCCTCCACGTCGAGACCCATACTACGGGCGCTGCCCGCGATAATGCGGACTGCCGCATCCATATCGTTGGCATTTAAATCTTTCATCTTGGTGGTTGCAATCTCTTCGAGCTGCGCCCGGGTAACCTTGCCCACCTTTTCACTGTTTGGAACTCCGCTGCCCTTGGCAACACCCGCCGCTTTTTTCAGCAACACCGCTGCCGGTGGTGTCTTAATTTCGAAAGTGAAGCTCTTGTCCGTATAAACTGCGATGATTACCGGCAACGGCATACCGTTTTCGACATCCTGGGTCTGCGCGTTGAATGCTTTACAGAATTCCATGATATTGAGGCCATGCTGGCCAAGCGCTGGTCCGACAGGCGGACTCGGATTTGCGGCACCCGCAGGCACCTGCAACTTGATGTAGTTCTCTATCTTCTTAGCCAAAATACTATCTCCCGGGTGCCAGCGGATGGATCGAGTCCACCCTCCCCGTCGTGAGGTTTAAAGCTGCTGCGTTCGCGTCGCTTTAAAATTACCTCTGTTAATAAAACAATCCGATTACTCGGAATTCTTTACTAGCCTTTCTCGACCTGGCCGAAAGCTAATTCGACCGGTGTAGAACGACCAAATATCTGTACCGAAACGAGCATTTTGCTCTTTTCATAGTTCACTTCTTCAACCACACCGTTGAAGTCGTTAAATGGGCCATCGTTGACTCGTACCACTTCGCCCACTTCAAACAATACCTTCGGACGTGGCTTGTCAACTCCTTCCTCAACCCGGTTCAGGATCGCATCCGCTTCGGCTTCGCTGATCGGCGCGGGTTTGTCGCTGGTGCCACCAATAAATCCGAGAACCTTGGGTACCTGCTTGACCAAGTGCCAGGTATCGTTGTCCATCTCCATTTGTACCAGCACGTAACCCGGGAAGAACTTGCGCTCACTCTTGCGTCGGCTGCCTTCGCGCATCTCGACCACTTCCTCGGTCGGCACCATGATTTCGCCGAACTTCTTCTTGTGTTCGGACGTGGCGATTCGACTTTCCAGTACCTTTTTTACATAGGACTCAAATCCCGAGTAAGCATGTACCACGTACCAACGTCGATTCGAAGCGGGTTCTTTCTTGGCCACAGGCGCCGCAACTACCTGGTCTTCGGCAGCCTCGGCCACTGCCGATTCTGCTGGCTCGATTGGTGTAACCTCGGGCTCGATTACCGCATCCGATGCGAGCGCCGCGATTTCTGCTACCGGCTCTTCAACTGTCTCCGGCTCGGCTACCTCGATTACGGGTACTTCTGCTTCGACCACTGTGTCAGTTTGCACTTCAGCGGTTTCGGCCACGGATTCTTCGGCGGTCTCCGACTCGGCGGCCTCGGGAGCGGGCGCTTCCGCAGTTTCAATCACAGAATCTTCAGCGGCCTCCGATTCGGCGGTCTCGACCACGACTGCTTGCGCCATCTCGTCTTCGATAGCCGGCTTTTTCACGGGCTCGTCATCTGAGTCCTCGATCACGGCTGCTTCGAGCTTGTCTTCTTCGTCAACCATCGCTATTAAACCAGTAATTTACTCACGCTCCATCCGAGGAACATATCGAATAACCACAACATGATTGCAACCAGGATAACCATAAACAAAACCGCTATCGTGGTTTGCAGCGTTTCCTGGCGTGTCGGCCAGACGACTTTACGCACTTCAACGCGGGCGTCTTTGACAAAACCGAGGCCTCGTCGCCCGACGTCACTCGTTGCCGCGATCAAAAACGCGACCACGGCGACCGCCAGCATGCCCAGCACGCGCAGTAACTGCGACTCTTCTTCAAAGTAATAAAAACCAACCACGCCGGCAATAAGTACCAGCACGGCCGTCATTAATTTGAATGTATCGATCGCCGATGTTGACTGTTCGGTCTTGCTGACCACTAAATACCTCGAATATCTACAATAATGGCAGGACAGGAGGGAATCGAACCCCCAACCTGCGGTTTTGGAGACCGCTGCTCTGCCAATTGAGCTACTGTCCTAATCTGGTGACAGGACACCGCTCCTGCCAACGAGCAAAGGGCGGGGATGGTAGCCCATCTCCCGCCCTGATGCAATGCTAAAGTAAAGCTTACTCGATAATCTTGGATACGACGCCGGCACCCACGGTACGACCGCCTTCACGGATCGCAAATCGTAGACCATCTTCCATCGCAATCGGCGCGATCAGCTGCACTTCCATCTTCACGTTGTCGCCCGGCATCACCATCTCAACTCCAGACGGCAACTCGCAGGCACCCGTCACATCCGTGGTGCGAAAGTAAAACTGTGGACGATAGCCCTTGAAGAACGGCGTATGACGCCCGCCCTCTTCCTTCGACAGGATATAGACCTCGCACTCGAACTTGGTGTGCGGCGTAATCGAGCCCGGCTTCGCCAGTACCTGACCACGCTCCACTTCTTCACGCTTGGTACCGCGCAACAGCACCCCGACGTTGTCGCCCGCTTCACCCTGGTCCAGCAGCTTGCGGAACATCTCAACACCGGTACAAACTGTCTTCTCGGTCGGCTTGATGCCGACAATCTCGATTTCCTCGCCAACCTTGATCACGCCACGCTCGATACGACCGGTTACCACCGTGCCACGACCCGAGATCGAGAATACGTCTTCCACCGGCATCAGGTAATCACCGTCCGTCGCACGCTCGGGTTCCGGTACATAGCTGTCCAGTGCTTCCACCAGCTTGATAATCGACGGCACGCCAATATCGCTGTCATCACCTTCCAGCGCCTTCAGCGCCGAACCGATAATGATCGGGGTATCATCACCCGGAAAATCATAGGCATCCAGCAACTCACGGATCTCCATCTCCACCAGCTCCAGCAGTTCCTCGTCATCCACCATGTCGGCCTTATTCATGTAAACCACGATATAAGGCACGCCAACCTGGCGCGACAGCAGGATATGCTCGCGGGTTTGCGGCATCGGGCCATCCGCCGCCGATACCACCAGGATCGCGCCGTCCATCTGCGCCGCTCCCGTGATCATGTTCTTCACATAATCCGCGTGTCCCGGGCAGTCAACGTGCGCATAGTGGCGATTGGTCGACTCGTATTCCACGTGCGAGGTCGCAATCGTGATACCACGCGCCTTTTCTTCCGGGGCGTTATCGATCTCGTCGAATGCCTTGACCTCTCCACCCTGCTGCTCTGCCATGACCTTCGTCAGGGCCGCCGTCAAGGTCGTCTTACCGTGATCAACGTGACCGATAGTGCCCACGTTAACGTGGGGTTTGGTTCTTTCAAATTTTGCTTTTGACATCAGTTTTCTCTCAAATATTTGGGCTGATCACAGCCTTTCAAAACAATACCAGCTTCTCCCTTCCCCAATACCCGGGATCCCAGAACTGGGATTTGGCACAGGGATGTGCCAACGTGATCAGGGCAGGAGGCCCTGTATCACGCATCAACTATGGTGCTCATAACTGGAATCGAACCAGTGACCTCTTCCTTACCAAGGAAGTGCTCTACCGCCTGAGCTATATGAGCTTAAACCCTACAACTCTCAATCAAGTCTGGAGCGGGTGGCGGGAATCGAACCCGCGTCATCAGCTTGGAAGGCTGAGGTAATAGCCACTATACGACACCCGCGAAAAACGCACATTCTACTCCCAATGAAGACGCCTTTATATAATAAGGTGTCCTAAGGGGGTGGATTGCGAAATACGTCCCTGTATTTCGCCCCTGCGGCCGGCCTATGGCCGTCCTACGGGGCCGCGCTGCGCGCGTCCAAAATCGCTCCCGGCGATTTTGTCGAACCGGCGCGTTGCGCCTGGATCTTATCCGGTCCCACCCGACCACCATATTTGCTGTACGGGCTAACGAACGCACAGCAAATATGGTGGAGGGGGGTGGATTCGAACCACCGAAGGCAGTGCCAACAGATTTACAGTCTGTCCCCTTTGGCCACTCGGGAACCCCTCCAGCAAGGTGCGTATTCTCTACACGCCCCCCGGGCATGTCAATAGCGATGAATCTTAATTCACCGTGTTAATCAATAGCTTAGTTACTTCGCTGCACGTCGTTCATTAACTTCCTTGATAACTTCCTCGGCCACATTCTTCGGGCACGGCATATAGTGTTCAAATTCCATCGAAAACTGCCCGCGACCCGAGGTCATGGTGCGCAAATCACCGATATAGCCAAACATATCCGATAACGGCACATTCGCCTTGACGCGCACCCCCGTCGAGGTCGGTTCCTGCGACTTGATCATCCCGCGACGACGATTCAGGTCACCGATAACGTCACCGACATGATCTTCAGGCACAAATACGTCAACCTTCATGATCGGCTCCATCAACTGTGGCGATGCTTTCGGAATCGTCTGGCGATAGGCGCTCCGTGCTGCTATTTCAAACGCAACCGCCGACGAATCGACCGCGTGGAAGGCTCCATCGAACAGCGTTACCTTGACATCGAGCAGCGGAAAGCCGGCGAGTACGCCCTCTTGCATACAGCCGGCGAAGCCTTTCTCGATCGCCGGCCAGAATTCACGCGGCACGTTACCGCCGGTTACCGTCGATTCAAACTGGTATCCGCTGCCGGTTTCGCCCGGTTCGACGATGTAATCGATCTTGCCAAATTGTCCAGATCCGCCGGTTTGCTTCTTGTGGGTATAGCTGTCTTCGACACGCTGCGTAATGGTCTCACGGTAGGCGACCTGGGGCTTACCGACCTCGACGTCAACCATGTGAGTGCGGCGCAGAATATCGACCTTGATGTCGAGATGCAGCTCACCCATGCCCTTGATGATGGTTTCACCACTCTCTTCGTCGGTTTCGACATAAAAGGACGGGTCTTCCTTCACCATTTTGCCGATCGCGATGCTCATTTTCTCGGAAGCAGCCTTATCCTTGGGCTTCACCGCTATTGAAATAACAGGGTCCGGGAACACCATTGGTTCCAGCGTGGCCGGATTTTTGACATCCGCGAGCGTGTGCCCGGTCTGCACGTTTTTCAAACCCACCAGCGCGACGATATCACCGGCTTCCGCTGAATCGAGTTCGATGCGATCATCGGCATGCATTTCGACGATCCGGCCGATACGCTCGGTTTTGCCGGTAAAGGTATTTAACACGTTATCGCCCTTGGCAAGCTTGCCCGAGTAGATCCGGGTAAAGGTGAGCGCGCCGAAACGGTCATCCATAATCTTGAACGCCAGGGCCCGCAGCGATTTGCCTGGATCTACCGTCGCAACCTCACCGGTCTCGTTACCCTCGAGGTCGATTTCCGGCTGCGGCTTGACTTCGGTCGGATTCGGCAGGTAATCAACGACCGCGTTCAACACCAGCTGGATTCCCTTATTTTTGAATGCCGATCCACAGTAAGTCGGGAAAAAATCAAGCGCGATGGTGCCCTTGCGGATACATCCCTTGATCGCATCAAGCTCGGGCTCCTCGCCTTCGAGGTACATTTCCAGCAGATCGTCGTCCTGCTCAAGTGCAAGCTCGATCAGTTTTTCGCGGTATTCCTCGATCTGATCTGCCATTTCGGCGGGTGGTTCCTCGATCTCGTAGTTGGTGGGATCACCGGAATCATCCCAGACCCAGGCTTTGCGCGTCAGCAAATCGACCACGCCGGTGAAATTTTCTTCGACACCGATCGGCAGGGTCATTACCAGGGGGTTTGCGCCAAGCACATCCTTGATCTGCTTAACGACGCGGTAGAAGTCCGCGCCCAGCCGATCCAGCTTGTTGACGAAAATGATGCGCGCAACCTCAGAATCATTGGCGTAGCGCCAGTTGGTTTCCGATTGCGGTTCTACCCCGCCCGAACCGCAGAAGACGCCGACACCGCCATCGAGTACCTTGAGTGAGCGATAGACCTCGATCGTAAAATCGACGTGTCCCGGGGTATCAATGATGTTAAGACGATGGTCGTTCCATTCACAGCTGGTTGCCGCGGACTGAATGGTGATACCACGCTCCTGCTCCTGATCCATGAAGTCTGTCGTGGCAGCGCCATCGTGAACCTCTCCGATTTTGTGAATCTTTCCGGTCAGTTTCAAAATGCGCTCGGTGGTCGTGGTTTTACCGGCGTCGACATGCGCAAAAATGCCGATGTTCCGATAACTATTCAGGTCTGCCATGATGGTATCCAGTTAAAAAAATAAAAAATCGTCCAGTCCGGGCTTTCTAGCCGGTAATTCCAACAAAAAAACACCTCGCCCTTATTCCATCTAAAGGCGCTAAATCAACTATAAACTATTGATTTAAAAAGAAAAAATTTGATGTCCGAAATCTGACGGCGCATATTCTAACATACTGTCACGAAACTGATAGTGCTGGAGCGAATTTATAGTCGATAAATACCAAATAGTTCGGATTTAGCCGAGATTATCGATGCTTGAAATCCGGGCTGCGTTTTTCCACGAAAGCGGTCATACCCTCTTTCTGGTCATCCAGCGCGAAAGTCGACTTGAACATTCCCCGTTCGTTTTTTATACCCTGCGACAGCGTGGTTTCGTGTGCCATGTCGACCGCTACCCTGGCCATAGATACCACCGGTCGGGAATAACTTGCGATCGTCGCCGCTGCCTGCATCGCCACGTCGAGATAAGCGTCGAGCGCCTCGACCCTGGCAACAAGACCGCTGCGTTCGGCTTCGGCAGCATCCATCATGCGCCCCGTCAGGCACATATCCATGGCCTTGGATTTGCCAACCAGGTGCGTCAATCGCTGCGAACCGCCGAATCCGGGGATGGTACCGATGGTGATTTCGGGTTGGCCGAACTTCGCATTGTCGGCGGCGATGATAAAGTCGCACATCATTGCCAGCTCGCAGCCGCCACCCAGTGCATAACCCGCTACCGCGGCAATAATGGGCTTGGCGCAACTGGCGATACTATCGCAGTGACGGGTGAGTCCACCGTGATCGAGCATGTACTGGTAGGTCGCGTCTTTCATTTCGGTGATATCGGCGCCCGCCGCAAACGCCTTGTCGTTGCCTGTGAGCACTATCACGGCCACCGAATCGTCTGCATCGAGCGCTCCCAGGGTTTGCGCCAGCTCCTCCATCAATCCCATGCACAGGGCGTTCAAAACTTCGGGTCGATTCAGCCTGACCAGGGTCACGGCAGCGTGAGTTTCGACTTCCAGGTACTGTAATTTGCTCATGACTCAATCCCCTCGAACTAATGGATAATCTACCGCTCGGTTGGCATCGATTTAAAAGATCGAAATCTGTTGCGCGCATATTCCCACGGCAGGATATGACTAGATGCCAGCATCGTAATTCACGAAATCCCTGGAACAGGGCCGGACTAAAAATTATCCGCCGTTATCGCCATGACGCTGCCGGAACCTGCCTTGACCATTACCGCCTGGGCCTCGGCGCGCGGCAGGATATGTTCGGCGAAAAATTGCGCCGTCTTGATCTTGTGGCTGTAGAAATCATCGCTACTGCCGGCATCGATATGCCCTTGCGCCGCAATTGCGGCGCGACCCATCAGCCAGGCGCAAACGACGTTACCGGCCAGCATCATGTAATCCACTCCGACTGCGCTACCCAGTTCCGGGTCGTCGGCCGCGTTTTGAAGGTAGAAGCCGGTTGCATCTTCAAGCGCAACAAGCGCCGCTGAAAAGCGCGCGGCAAGCGCGCCGATATCCCCGTCCGCAGCGTGCAGCTGTTGACCGAAACCTTTTAATTCCTCGATCAACCCGGTCATCGCCTGGCCCTTGTCCCGAAGCAGTTTGCGACCCATCAGGTCGAGCGCCTGAATTCCGGTCGTGCCCTCGTAAATGCTCAGAATCCTGGCGTCACGCATGTACTGGGCCGCTCCGGTTTCCTCGACGAATCCCATGCCGCCGTGCACCTGCACGCCCAGGTAGGTTG
>Ga0265303_10003281_pt1 | contig 10145 bp, 10 predicted proteins | sample Helome_2_FD_192494 | JGI IMG/M metagenome (GOLD analysis project Ga0265303, IMG submission 192494) | Marine sediment microbial communities from subtidal zone of North Sea - Hel_20160317 (Illumina Assembly) | ecosystem: Environmental > Aquatic > Marine > Subtidal zone > Sediment ... | reverse complement strand
TCTTCGGGGAGAGCCGGTTTTGGATTTGCATCATGATCGCGGGCAGCAGAACCACCGTGACGACGCTCGAGACGGCCATGATGGCGGCCATCAAGAAACCCACGGTGTTGTAGGGAACGAGCGGCGCTCCCAGCAGTGGGAGGAAACCGATGGCGATGACGATCGCGTTGCGAGTGATCGCCCTCCCCGGCTCTTGGAACATGAGCGACATCGTCTCCCTCCAGTCACCGGTCTCCCGTTGGATGGCCCGAGCACGCTCGAGGAAATGAATCGCGAAGTCGACCGAGAGACCCAGCGTCAGCGAGGACAAGACGGCGACGGGCATGTCGTAGTCCTTGCCGACCAGACCGATCAGCCCGTACGTGAACACGATCGTGATCGTGAGCGGGATCATCGCCAGCGCGCCGTAAACCGGCGAGCGGAACAGGATCATCATCATCAGAAACACGATGACAAAGGCGCCCATCAGGCTTTCGAGCATCCCGCCCACTATTTCGTCCTGCCAAACGGTATTGAGAAACGTCAGACCCGCCCACTGCGCGCGAAGACCTTCGGGGGGCGGATTCTGAGCCAAGAATGCATCGAGGTCGTTCTTCACCGACACCATGTCCTGGTTGTCCCCGCTCTTGAGCTGCACCCAGATCGCACCTTCGCGATAGTCCGGGCTCACCAAGTGCCAAAGGTCGTTCGGTCTATGAGATGACTGAAACTGGAGAAGCGTCTGCGCGACCCCCTCGGTCGAGCTGGGGATGCGGTAGTCTTTCTCTTCACCGCTGATGAGCTCGCGGTAAACCGTCTTCACGACATCGGCGATGGAGCTCGTCTTGCCTACGAGCGGCAGCGCCTCGGCTTCTGTCTGGAGCCGTTCGATATACGCCAGGTGCTCTGGGTTCTGAAAGGTCTTGCTTGCGGTCTGTGCCTCTTCAAGCGCCGTCTGCACCAGCTGCCACTGCTCCGACTCCTCGCCAGCCGTGTCGAACACCAGGTCCGAGGTCGCCTCGATCAAGTCGTCCGGGACATTTGTCGCCTCTTCCTTGCTCGCGGTCTCAGCGCCGGCTTTGAGCTCGTCCCAGCGACTGCGCATCGCGTCGCTCGCGCCTTGCAGGGCTGCATCGCCGGCTGCGACGATCTCGGTGTTGGCATCCGTGTCCTGCTTCATGATGAGGAAGGTCGTGTACGTGCCGGCAAGCTCCCGGTTGAGCACCGAGTCGGCCACGCGGATCTTGTGAGAAGGTTTGAACCAGCGAACCGGGTTGTCGTTGATGTTGATCTGCGTGATGCCGTATCCGCTGATCGCGATCGCGGCGACAGTGACCACGAGGATGGGCTTGGCGAAGCGAAGGCTTCTGGCGCCCACCGCTTCCACCGCTCGACCCAGGAGCCCACCTTCATTCGCGGCTCGCTTGCTCGAGAGAAGCGCCGTCAGACGCTTCTCGGGAAGCGCCGCAATGTATGCCGGGACGAAGAGGATCGTGAGGACGAAGGCAATGCCGATGCCCAGCGCGACGAATACGCCGAAAACTCGAACCGGGGGAATCGGCGTGAGCGTGAGAGAGAGGAAACCCGCCGCCGAGGTGAGAGAGGTGTACAGCATCGGCGCAAACAGGTGCCCGACGACCTCTTTGATGGCGACCTTCCGATCACCGCTCTTTGGATAGATATCGACGAACTCCGATAAGAGGTGAACCGAATCCACGACCGCTATCGGCATCAAGAAGATTGGAATCATCGAGCTCATGATGTGGACGGTGAACCCGCTCGCGATGAGCGCCCCCATCGTGATGGTTACGGTGGACATGGCGACGATCATCGGCGACAAGACCAAGGAGAACGAACGGAAGAACCACCACATCAGAAGGAGGATCACCAGAGCAGCAAGCGGGGCGGAAACCGCCATCTGCTTGAACATCTCGACTCCGAAGGTGTCCTCGGCGACCGGAAGGCCAGTGATGTAGAACTCGTCCGTGTTGTCGCCGAAGCCCGCGATGATCGCTTCGATTTCTTCGGAGATTCGGTGGCTCTGGTCCTTGCTCTCGATCGGAACGTACAGCGCAACGCTGTCACCATCTTCGGAGACGATCGTGCCGCGTAGCATCGGAAGCCGGAGCGCGGCCTCCTTGATCGCCAAGGCCTCCTCGGGAGTCTTGGGCGCTTCCTCCATCAACCATTCGAAGCGAATCGTCCCGGGGCCCGCCTGCTCGATGTTGTCCATGGTCGAGGGTCCGAGAACGTCTCGCGCGATGACGCCGTCGATCGACTTGAGCTGCTCGTTGAGCTCGTGAATGCGGCCGAGCGACTCGGGGTTGAAGACACCTTCCGGCTCGGCATCGTTCACGACGCCCACGACGATCAGGTCGTGGAGGGCGAACTCCTCCTTGGTCTCATTGTGAAAGACGCGGGCGGGGTCGTCGGCCGACAGCATCGTCTCAGGGTCGGTATCGATCTTGATCGAAGGAATCGCTGAACCGAAACCGATCGTGAGGACGGCCAGCCCGACGAAGACCAGGCGCGCGTGTTGAATCGGGAAATCGAGAATCTTTCGCTTCATGGACATCGGCTCCGTTTGAACTGGGACTAAACTCGAACCCATCTATATGACCACATAATCATATAGTCAAGTAGTGATTTTTTCCAGAAACGGAGCTATAGATGGAAGGCGATGGCCAAAACCGCCCTGAACCCGCAGAACCTGGACTCGGTCGCCACCCGGTTCCGCATCCTGGGAGTCCCGCTGCGGCTGCAGATTCTGAACGAGTTGGCCAGCGGAGAGCGCACGGTGACGGCCCTGGTAGACGCGACCGGCAGCACCCAGCCCAACGTCTCCAAGCACCTGAGCACCCTGCTCGCGCACCGCCTGGTCAAACGCGAGAAGCGCGGGAATTCGGCCTACTACTCGGTGTCTGATCCAGCGGTCTTCAAGCTCTGCGAAATCGTCTGCGGCAACATCGAGCGCGCGCTCGAAGAGGAACGCGCGGCGTTCAGCGGCAGTTAAAAAGGAAGCGCCCCGGCGACTGCCGAGGCGCTTGCGACTTCATCGATTCGACTGCTCAGCGGCGGGCAAACGAAAGCCGACGCGGGTTGCGAAGGTTCGCTGCGGCGCGCTGCACCTGTTGTTCGGACAGCCTGACCAGCTCGTCGAGAATCACGGCCATCTTCGCCAGATAGCCACCTTGGTTGTACCCGCGGTAACGGTGCTTGCGATTGCCGTGCCCACGGTAATTGTGCCCACGATAGCGACTCCGTTCCAGCCTTGCGAGCTCGTCACGGAGCGAACGAATCCGTTGCTGGTAGCGCTGGGCACGTGGATCTCGCGCGGATTCACGAATCTCGCGCTCGAGCCAGGCGTCGAGCCGACGGTTGACCTTCCATTGTGCGTCCGGATTTCGCTCGGCGGTCACACGCTCCCAACGTTCGCTGATCCGTACGATCTGCTCCAGGTCGTCGCGCTGATCGAAGTAGTCCTGGCGTGCGACGTGCATCGAATTGCGTGGGTTGTAAAACGTCCTTCGCTGGTCGTAGACCACTCGCGACGGATCGAAGCTCGCGCGAACTGGCCGAACCTGGCGCGGGCCGTCGTCATACGTGACGATGACTCTCTTCCCGCGCCGGGAGTCGCTGTCGTCATCTGCCTTGGCCTGGGTCACGGCTGTGAGCGCGAGGGCGAACAGCCCAAAGTGAAGTAGATTTCGCATGATGATTCCTCGTCTTTTCGTGATTGGTTCGCGGGGTTCTCCCCACGGTTCACCCACTCGGACGAAGGCAGATCTTACGAAGCTCTTAAGGGGGCGAAGAAAACCGAAGGACCCGAATTCATCTCGTTAATTCAGTCGCTTAGCAGGGCGAGGGGCTTGTTCGCATGCGCCAGGACCGCGACCACGCGGGGGTCGTGTTCGAGCGCATCCCAAAGCGCCTTGGCCCGCTCGCGGTAGTCCGCCAGACTCAGGCGGCCTCGCAAGAGCTCGGAGCGGAGGAACACGAAGGTCGTTTGAACGACGTCGTGCAGACAATAGTCTCGGATCTCCGCGTAGCGGCCGTGCTCGAACATGCTCTGAACCTTCGAGCCATCGACTTCCATTTTGCCCGGCATGCCAACGAGTTGGGCGAGTGCACCTAGGCTCGGCATGCGGCTGGCGCCGTAGTCGGTGAGCACGTCGGCCAAGTCCATGTGACCTTCATCGCTATAACGATAGCGATAGTCGGCGCCGCCGCTGCGCCCCGCATAGTAAGCAGGGAATGGCACGCCGTGCTTCAGCATGCGATTGGCCAGAACGGGCAGATCAAAGCGTCGTCCGTTGAAGCTCACCATGGTCGGGTGTCGCTGCCCGATGAAGTCGGCGAACTCCTGCAGAACCTTCGACTCGTCGGGCGGCGCGTCTTCTTCGCCACCAAAGGCCCCGAGCTTTTGGAGCTCGTAGTTCCCGTCGAGCCACAGGACCCCGAGCGCGACCACTTGATGGAAGGGCGCAGGAGGAAAGCCGCCGACCGCTGCATCCCAGACCAGGTCAGGATCGGGAACCGTTTCGATGTCGAGGACGAGAAAAGAGCGAGCCACCTGCCAAAACTAGCTGAAAACGAGAGAATCCGCCCCCGTTAAGAATCGCTTAAGGTTCGAGTCCTTTACTTGATGAGGAGGCCGAACCTCCGAGAAAGGAAAACTCATGAAGTTCATCAACAAAGCAACCATCCTCGCCGCCCTGCTCGGGGGCGTCACGGCAATCGCGCTGACGGTCGGAGGCGTTGCGTTGGCGCACGGGGGTCCTCATGGAGGACCTCACGGCGAACGCGGTCCCTGGTCAGCTGAAAAGATGGAGGAGCATCTGGCCGAGATGACCCAACGTCTGGACCTGAACGACGCGCAGGAAGCGAGTATTCGCGCAATCATGGAGCGGGCCCAGGCGCAGCGTCAGGAGGTCCGGGACATGCCGCGCGGCAAAGAGAAGTTCACGGCAATGAAAGAGCTTCGTTTTGCGACCGAGGACCAAATCTATGCGAACCTCAGCTGTGAGCAGCGCGAGGATCTTCGATTGCTGAAGCGAGAGCACAAGGTCGAACGAATGGAACAGCGCTTCGAGCGCCATCATTCTCAAGACGGGAACTAACTGGAGAACCCGGTGTCCAATCGAATCCTGCTCGTGGAAGACGACGTCGCCCTTGGCCAACAAGTGGTGGAGACTCTTTCGCAAGCAGGGTTCGAACCGCACTGGGTCCAGGACGGCGACGCGGCGCGTGACCTCGACCCCGACGACTACCGCGTCATCGTCCTGGACCTGATGTTGCCCGGCACCTACGGGATGGACTTGCTCAAGCGCTACCGCCTGAAGTCCGAAGTGCCGGTCCTGATCCTGAGCGCCCGAGACGATACGGCCGACAAGATTCGCGGGCTCAAGCTCGGCGCCGACGACTACGTGACCAAGCCGTTCTTTCCCGAAGAGCTCGTCGCGCGCATCCAAGCCTGTCTGCGCCGCCCGAATCTCGTAGGAACCGAACGCCTCGTCGTTGGCGCCATTCAGGTCGATCTGGAGCGCCGGGAAGTCAGCAACGCGGCGGGCGCCCTTTCACTGACTCCCGTCGAGTTCGAAATCCTGGCCCTCCTCGCGCGAAGGAAAGGTTCGGCGGTTACCCGAGAAGCCTTGGTCGACGCCGCGCTCGACCCGGCGCAAGACGGCAGCCGAAGGACACTCGACGTTCACATCTCTCGGCTCCGCAGCAAGCTCGGCAACGATGCGATTCAGCTCGAAACGGTTTGGGGCATCGGTTACCGCCTCTCGGGGAACGCATGAAGCTTCGGGCGCGATTGGCCGTGACCCTCGGCTTGGCGGCGATTTCCCTGCTGGTGCTCCTCGGCTGGGCGCAGTCGCGTTGGCAGTCGAAGATGCGGGTGGATGCGCTAGCCGAAGCCGCCGTGCATCGAATGGAATCTGGGGGCCGAGAGCGATGCGAAGCCAGCCCGGAACGTTGGCCGGGGGACAGAGGCGCGCGGCGGCTTCGACGGCCGCCTGGGCCCCCGCGCCAGAGAGTTCCACGGCATCGGGTCTTCGCCTACGACGCGAATTTCGTGAGCGCCAACTCCGATAGTCCCGCGTTCCCGTCGGAGCTCGCAAAACAGTTGAACGCTGGGAGCGAGGTTGCGACCGACCGCTCTCCCGATCAGCGCCGTACGGAAGTCGCCGTTCGAATGCCCTGGACCGAAGGCCCGTGCTCGGTCTTGCTCATGCGCTCGAAAGGCCCACCTCCTTGGTTCTCCGGCGCAGTGCTGATGCCCGCGTTTTTGGTCGCACTCGTCGTGATCCTGGTTGCGCTCTTTGCTGCAGGTCCGATCGTGCGCCGTGTACGTCAGCTGACCGATTCGGTCCGCAGGCTCGGAAGTGACTCCGAAGAGCCCATTCAAGTCGAGGGCAACGACGAAATTTCCGAGCTCGGCGCGGCATTCGAACAAAGTCGCCAGACGATCCACGCGCAGCTTGCTTCATTGCGTGAGCGCGAAGCGGCGCTCCGCAATTACATCGCGAACACGACCCACGATGTGATGCTTCCCCTCAGCGTTCTGCAGGGCCATCTCGTGTCCCTCCAGCAGAGGATCGAAGCCGGCGATGCGCTCGATGCGGAGGCGATCGTGCCGAGCCTCGAAGAGTCGCAGTACCTCGGGTCGCTTCTCCACAACCTCAACGCCGCCGCGCGCCTCGAGGCGAACGATGGGCTGAACCATCGAGACCCGATCGACTTGAACCGTCTCGTGGAGCGTGTGGTCGACAGACACCAACCCATCGCGAAGCGCAAGCAGATCGGCCTGGAGCTCGCGGTGCCCGAGACCCCAATCGACTTTCCCGGCGATCTCACCCTGCTCGAGCAGGCGCTGGGCAACATCGTTCAGAACGCGATTCGCTACAACCAAGCCGATGGTCACGTGGCGGTCATCCTCGAAGGGTCCGCGGCGAGATGGACGCTGCGCGTAGTCGACGACGGCCCAGGCATTTCGCACGCCGATCGCGAGCGGGTCGTCGAACCCTCCTTTCGCGGGAGTGAAGCACGAACCCGACACCCGCACGGGATGGGGCTTGGGCTTCATATCGCCAGCGATGTCGCCAACCGCCATGGCCTTCGCCTCGAGCTAAGCGATACCGACGGCGGCGGCCTCACCGTCGAGCTGATCCACGCCGGCTAGCGCACCGCTGAGCGCTCGACGCGATACTTGACCGGAAGCGCGGTCCGTGCGGAAATTGCACAGCGGAGGGCCGATGTTCAAAGAGATACTGCAAGACCTCGTCGATCGAACCGATGGCGGAGTGGCCGGGCTGCTGATGGCGTCGGACGGGATCGCGATCGACCAATATTCGAACGGTGACGGCCCGTTCGACATCGAGGCCGTAGGCATGGAATACAGCGTCGTCCTCAAAGGCGTTCAGCGCGCAGGCGAGATGCTCGACACCGGTAGTACAAACGAGGTCTCGGTGCAGACCGAGCGGCTCACGACCGTCGTTCGAATGCTCACCGACGAGTATTTCGTTGCACTTGCCGTTGCCCCAGGCGGAAACGTCGGCAAGGCGCGCTTCCTGCTTCGCACGAGCGCACCCAAGTTGCTCGAAAACCTCTGACGCCATGACGGCCTCGGTCAAACGCGTCTTGGTCCTCAACGGGCCCAACCTGAACCTGCTGGGGACCCGCGAGCCCGACGTGTATGGCGCCACGACGCTGGACGACATCGACAAGGCGCTCAAAAAGCTCGGCCAGTCCCTCGGCGCCACGATCGAATGCCGTCAGTCGAATCAAGAGGGCCAGCTGATCGATTGGCTGCACGATGCACGCGATTCCTTCGATGGCGTTGTGATCAACCCGGGGGGCCTCACACACACTTCCGTCTCCTTGCGTGACGGAATCTCGGCAACTGGCCTGCCGGTGGTCGAAGTGCACATTTCAAACACCGCAGCGCGCGAATCGTTTCGTCACCAGTCAGTCACCGCCGCGGTGTGTATTGGTTCTGTGATTGGCTTTGGAAAGAACAGCTACGCGCTTGGACTCCGCGCTCTAATCGACTATCTGAACGCTGCCGGCTGATCGAATCGCCGCCGGGGAACACCATGAAGCTGGACCTGGAACAACTGCGTGAGCTCATTCGGCTCCTGGACGAAGCAAATCTCACCGAGATCGAAGTCGAGCATGACGACGACCGCATTCGAGTGCGCCGCGATCCCGCGCCTGTGCTTGGCGCTCCAGCAGCTGAATCGGTGGCGCCTCTCACAGCGCCCGGCCCAGAGCCAACCAAGGCTGCGTCGGCTCCGGACGATGACGAGGGCGCCTATGTCACCTCGCCCTTCGTGGGCACGTTCTATCGCTCGCCCTCGCCCGATGGAGACCCGTTCGTCGACGTCGGTGATTCAGTCGTGCCGGGGCAGGTGCTTTGCATCGTCGAAGCCATGAAGCTCATGAACGAAATCGAGGCCGAGGCTGCGGGCACCATCGTCGAAGTCCTCGTCGAGAGCGGAAAGCCAGTCGAATACGGTGACCGGCTCTTTCGCATCGAAGCGGGCTGAGTGGTGTTTGAAAAAGTCCTCATCGCAAATCGAGGAGAGATCGCGCTTCGCGTGATCCGTACCTGTCGCGAGCTCGGTCTGCGGACCGTGGCCGTGCACAGCGAAGTCGACGCGGAGGCATTGCACACTCGCCTGGCGGACGAAGCGATCTGCATCGGTCCGGCCGACCCTGGCCGAAGCTACCTGCACATCCCTGCGATCATTGCAGCGGCTGAAATCACGGGCGCCGATGCTGTTCATCCGGGCTACGGGTTCCTGTCGGAGAACCCCGAATTCGCCGAAACCTGCGCACAGTGCGGCCTGGAGTTCATCGGGCCGCTTCCCGAGCAGATTCGTCTTTGGGGCGATAAAGTCAGCGCTCGCGCACTGGCGAAGTCGCTCGGCCTCCCAACGATCGATGGGACCGAGCTGATCGAAGACATCGAAGATGCGGTTCGAAAGGCCGAGGGCCTAGGCTTCCCTGTCCTCTTGAAAGCCTCAGGTGGTGGTGGTGGCCGCGGAATGCACGTGGTGCAGTCGAAAGAAGGGCTACGCGCGGTGTTCGAAACGGCACGTGCCGAATCGAGGGCCGCGTTTGGAAACGACGCACTGTACTTCGAGAAGTTCCTGGAGCGACCGAGACACATCGAGTTTCAAATCCTCGGGGACAAACAAGGAAACATCCATGTCTTGGGCGAGCGCGAGTGCTCGATCCAACGGCGCCATCAGAAGATTCTAGAAGAGGCTCCGAGCGTCGCGCTGACCGAGGAGATGCGGAAGGACATGTCGGCCACGGTCCGCCGCGCGATGAGTGAGGTCGGCTACTTGTCGGCCGGGACGCTCGAGTTCCTGCTGGACGAGCGCGGCGAGCTAACGTTCCTCGAAATGAATCCGCGCATCCAGGTCGAGCATCCAGTAACCGAGCTAGTGATGGGCATCGACTTGATCAACGAACAGATTCGAATCGCCGACGGTCAGCCTTTGGAGCTCCCAGCGCAGCCGCTCACTCCCCGCGGCCATGCGATCGAATGCCGAATCAACGCCGAAGATCCAAACACCTTCGCACCTTCGCCGGGCGTCATCACCGAGCTTCACATGGCCGGCGGGACCGGCGTGCGCGTCGATAGCGGCATCTATGGAGGCGGGCGCGTACCGCCGCACTATGACCCTTTGGTCGCGAAGCTCATCGTACATGCACCGACACGTGTGCAGGCAATCGCCAAGATGCGGCGAGCGCTGAGCGAGACGATCATCGGAGGCATTCGGACCAACATTCCACTTCATCAGAGGATTCTCGAGCACCCCGCCTTCGAGGAAGGCCGGATCTCCACGAAATTCCTGGATGAGCTCGATTGGTAGCGCATGTTGACCGCCCCCGTGCGGCATTAGTAGACTTGTGTGGGCGTACTGAACGCACGGGGGCTTAGCAGGGGCTTTGGCTATCAACAGGAATAAGGTCTTGGACGCGGCGCGGAAGTACCAGTCGCGCGGCCAATACGACAAGGCGATCGCGCAGTACCAGAAGCTGGTGGTGGCGGACAAGCGCGACGTTCGTTCCCTGCTGAAGATTGGCGACCTGCACGTGCGTGCGGGAAACCGCGGTACGGCGATCGAGACGTACAAGACCGTCGCCACCCA
>Ga0265303_10003280_pt1 | contig 10146 bp, 6 predicted proteins | sample Helome_2_FD_192494 | JGI IMG/M metagenome (GOLD analysis project Ga0265303, IMG submission 192494) | Marine sediment microbial communities from subtidal zone of North Sea - Hel_20160317 (Illumina Assembly) | ecosystem: Environmental > Aquatic > Marine > Subtidal zone > Sediment ... | reverse complement strand
TGGATATGAGTGACCCTCTGGACTGGATTCACGTTAATTTCCCGGAAGACGCCGGCCGGAAGTGGATCAATGACGAAAGCGGTATCGACCCGATCATCGCTTCGGCCCTGCTGGACGAAGAGAGCCGCCCTCGAATTTTGTCCACCGAAGATGGTGTCCTCCTTATTCTGCGAGGCGTGAACCTGAACCCGGGATCCGAGGTGGAGGACATGGTCTCTGTGCGGCTCTGGCTGGAAAGAAACCGCGTGGTGACATCCAGCCGGCGACCATTGAAGTCACTTGAAGCCATCAAAAAGGCCGTTGACATGGGAAAGGGCCCCGGCACACCGGCCGGCTTTGCCCTTGAGCTGATCGACAGGCTCTCGGAGTATGTCAGCGAAATCATTGAAGACATTGAAAACCATCTCCTGGCGGCAGAAGAAGAGGTCAATGACGTCGGGGCAATCCTGAAAAACAGCCCGTTCAGCCAGGTACGCCGCAAGACAGCCCGAATCCGGCGTTACCTGGCTCCCCAGCGTGATGCACTGGAGCGGCTTTCGCGGCAACCTGAGCCGGTGTTCGATGCACCAGACGTCGCCCAGCTGAGAGAGCAAATCAACCACCTCACCCTGGTTCTTGAAGACCTGGAATTGGTACGCGAGAGAGCGCTGGTTGCACAGGAAGAATATCTGGGCATCCTCGCCCATGAACAAAACAACCGCATGCTGCTGCTATCCATAATCGCAGCCATTTTTCTGCCTCTATCCTTCCTCACCGGCTTGATGGGAATGAACGTGGCAGGTTTGCCGGGAACCGAGGACTCACTGGCTTTCGGTATTATTGTCGCACTGATGGTGCTGACCGCAGTAGTGATTCTCGGACTTTTCAGACTGAAGAAATGGTTGTGACGACTGGATCGGAACACAGCCGGTTACTGGCAGTCATGCTAGACTCGGCAAAAACATAAGGACAATAAAAGTGGCGAAAAAAACCGGAATGGCTCTTCACTGGAAAATCCTGATCGCCCTGGTTCTGGGCGTGGTTGCCGGTTATTTCAGTGGCGGTGTCAGTATCGGCAACATGCCACTCGTCAGCGTATATGATTTCGGCGGTCAGCTTTTCCTCAATGCGCTGAAAATGCTGATTGTGCCCCTGATTGCATCATCGATAGCCATCGGTGTAGCCGGTCTTGGGAATACCGATTCGCTGGGCAGCATGGGCTTCAAAACCACGCTGTTTTACGTTCTCACGACCACCACTGCCATCATTACCGGGCTGATTATCGTCAACCTGGTGCAGCCCGGCATCGCCGATGGCCAGCCGGTCGGTGAGCTGCTTGCCCTGACAGGCAACGCGGATGAGATCCAGACCAAGCTGGCCGGACGGGGGTTAGGTGAATTACCGCAGATCGCCCTGCGGGCCGTTCCACCCAATATTCTGGCTGCCGCAGCCGGCAACGAGATGCTGGCGATCATTTTCTTCAGCGCACTGTTCGGTTTCTTCATGTCGCAGATCGACCATTCACTGGCCGAGACGCTGTATAAATTTACCGACGGCGTGTTCCAGACCATGTTACTGATCACCCATTGGGTCATGGGTTTTGCACCCTACGGTGTGTTTGCACTGGTGGCCGCGGTGGTCGCCAAAACCGGCTTCGACGCCGCCGGGCCCCTGATCACTTTCAGCCTGGTGGTGCTGGCTGCGCTGATGATCCATGTTTTCCTCAGCCTGCCGTTGTTTGTACGCGTGTTTGCCAAAAGCAGCCCGATCAAGTTAATCAAGGCCGTGGCGCCCGCCATGCTGACCGCCTTTTCGACCTCGTCTTCCTCGGCGACCCTGCCGGTTACGATGGATAACCTGGAATCACGCGGTGGCGTGCCAAATAAGTACACCGCCTTCGTGCTACCCCTGGGTGCGACGGTCAACATGAACGGTACTGCCCTGTACGAATGCATGGCCGCAATTTTTATTGCCCAAGCTTATGGTATTGAACTGAGCTTTACCACGCAGTTCCTGGTAGTTGCCATTGCGTTGGTCACGTCGATTGGCGTGGCCGGTGTGCCTTCGGCTTCACTGGTCGCCATCGCCATCATCCTCACCGCAATAGGCCTTCCAGTTGAAGCCATCGGCGTACTACTGGTGTTCGACCGGGTGCTGGATATGTCCCGCACAGCGACCAACGTATTCGGCGACGCCTGCTGCGCCGTCATCGTATCCAGACTTCAGGGTGAAGAGCTGCCCGCGCTGAAACTCGACAGTGGCGGCGACTGAGCTGCCCCCTGCACCGAGTTTCTGGCTCGATAGCACTCCCGGCGCACTACAACCCCGGGCGGCGCTGACAACCGGGATTGAAGCCGACGTGGCCATCGTCGGAGCAGGCTACACCGGGTTGTGGACGGCCTACTACCTGAAGAAATCCAACCCTTCACTGAACATCGTCATGCTGGAAAGCCAGTTTGCCGGATTTGGCGCTTCCGGGCGCAACGGCGGCTGGTGTTCGGCATACCTGTCCGGCATTGAACACTGGCTGGACGACCCCGGCCAGCGTGAAGGCGGGATCCTGCTGCAGAAGCAGATGTTCGACACCGTCGCGGAAATCGGCCGGGTCGCCAGTCAGGAATCCATTGACTGCCATTTCGACCAATCGGGAGCGCTGGAAATCGCGGTAATCCCAGCCCAGATGGTGCGCCTGGAGCAGGAACTGGAACATATGCGGGCGCTGGGTTTTGGTGAATCTGACTACCAGGGCATTGGCCCGAAGGGGCTACAGAACATGCTGGATGTGGAAGGCGCACTCGGGGCCATTCACATGAAACACTGCGCAGCCATTCAACCCGCACGGCTGGCCCGCGGGCTAACGGATGTGGTCGAAGGACTGGGCGTTTCTTTATACGAACAAAGCCCAGTGCTGCAGATTAATGACAAGACGCTGGTGACCTCCGGTGGCACCATCAAGGCGGGCACCGTCGTTGTGGCCACAGAGGGCTACAGCGGCACAGTCACTGGCCGTCAAAGGCGGCTGGTGCCCGTTCATTCAATGATGGTGGTTACCGAGCCATTGAGCGAGGGCCAGATAAATACCATGGGGTTTGACCATCGATATTGTTTCGGCAACCTGGACTGGCTGGTGACTTATGGACAGCTAACGGCGGACCGGCGCATCGCCTTCGGTTGCCGGGGAACCTACCATTATGGCTCCCGCATCCGGACCTTCGATCCGAAGGACCCGGAATTCCAACTGGTCAGGCAAACCCTGCTTCGTTTTTTTCCGTCGCTGGAAGGTGTTTCCTTCACCCATGCCTGGGGTGGATGCATGGGGGTATCCCGCTCACTCCGGCCATCGGTCAACTTTGACCGGGAACAGCGTATAGGCTGGGCGGGCGGCTACTTTGGCAACGGGGTCGGCGCCAGCCACCTGGCCGGGCGCACAATGGCCGACCTGGTCAACGGAGAAAATACAGAACGTACTGAAACACCCTGGGTCAATCCGGCTGATGCCCAGCGCCGTTGGGAGCCGGAGCCCTTGCGCTGGCTTGGGGTCAAGTCGCGGGCCCGGTTAATGTACTGGGCAGACCGCGCCGAGTACTCCCGTAGCCCGGCCGCATCGCTGATCACCAGGGCGCTTGATACACTATTTCCTTAACTTATCCAGGAACTGGAAATGAAAGCCATCTATCAAAAACAAGAGCACACCAATTCCTATTACGCCGCCACCGTTAACGAGGTGACTGACTACCCTGAACTGGAAGGCGACATTTCTGTCGATGTCTGCGTGGTCGGCGCCGGCTTCACTGGCGTTGCCACGGCCCTGACGCTGGCCGAGCGGGGTCATTCGGTAGCCCTGGTCGAGGCCAACCGGGTTGGTTGGGGTGCTTCCGGGCGCAATGGTGGACAGTTGATCAATGGCATCAGCGGGCTTTCCAGGATCGGCAAAAAGTACGGCGCGGGTGTCACCGACATGCTTTGGGACTTGCGTTGGCGCGGAAACGACATCATCCACGAGCGGGTGGAAAAGTACGGTATCCAGTGCGACCTGAAAAAAGGATTCGTCGAAACGGCGCTGAAACCCCGGCAGATGAAAGATCTGGAAGAGTATGCGGCAGAGATGGAGCGGCATAACCACCCTTATCCGTACGAACTGTGGGACCGTGAAAAGACCCGCGATATGCTGGGTACAGATGCCTACATAGGCGGCTTCGTCAGCTACCGCGACGGCCACCTGCACCCGTTGAACCTGTGTATCGGAGAAGCTCGCGCGGCACATGGCCTCGGTGTTCAGATTTTCGAACAATCGCCCGTAACCGGGATTGAGCACGGACCCAGGCCGGTCGTCGTGACAGACAAAGGCCGGGTCGAAGCCGGCAACGTGGTGCTGGCTGGTAATGCCTATCACCTTTTAGAATCGCGCCGCCTGGCCAACCTGACATTTCCCGCGGGCAGCTATATTATCGGCACCGAGCCGCTTTCCGACGAGATCGTTACGGAAATCAACCCGCTGGACCTGGCCGTCTGCGACCTGAACGAAGTAGTGGACTATTATCGCCTGTCCGCCGACAAGCGACTTCTGTACGGCGGCCGCTGCAATTACTCCGGGCGCGAACCCGCCAGCATCAAGAAGGCCATCCTGCCGCGCATGCTCGCGATCTACCCGCAACTCAAGGATGTCCGAATCGACTACGAGTGGGGCGGCATGATCGGTATCGTGCTTAACCGTATTCCCGCTTTAGGACGCATCAACGACAACGTCTACTACTGCCAGGGATATTCCGGACATGGCGTTAACGCTACCCACATCATGGCTGAACTGACGGCGGATGCCATCCGCAACACGCCGGAAAAATTTAACCTGTTTGCCAACATGAAGCACTTCAGAATTCCGGGCTCGCAGTGGGTGGGCAACCAGATCATCGCACTGGGCATGCTCTATTTCCGCCTCAAGGACAGGCTTTAAACACATAAAAAAGGGCGGGATGCCGAAGCACCCCGCCCTCTCTGTGCTGATGGTTTAATCAGCCTTTTATATCACCCCTAACGGGCATGTACCGCGTCAACGGAGTAGGTCTTGCCAACACCATGGCAAGCTGAGCAGGCTTCGCCCAGATCCGTCGAGTTGGAATCTGCATGGACTGCCGCCGCATCGCTGTCATGGCATGACAGGCAGGAAGCGGTTTCAGGCAGCATCGGGCTCCACAGAGCTTGTGGCGTCACGACTGATTCCAGGCCGGTGGGCAGCGGAAGCTGGTAAGTGCCGTCATCATGGCAGCCTTCGCAGTTACGCAGGTCGCCAACGTACTCTACATGGCTGAAGTCATGCAGGCTGCTGCGATAACCGTAAACCACGTAGCCATTTTCCAGCTCCTGACCACGGTGGATCTTGTGGATCATGTAGCGGAAATCGATCGACTGCGGCTCGCCCGTACCAGCAGGCCGTACAGCTGCATCCGTTGCTGAAGGCATATGGCAGGTCTGGCAATAGCCGCCGGCGTCGTGCCGGTTACTGCCATGCAGGCTCAGGTTGGAATGGCAGCTTTCGCACTTGGCATCGTCAACCACCATGCGCCTGGAGACCGGAGCGGTATCCGTTACGGCGAAGGGCTCGATGAAGTTCTGCATCTGGTCATTAAAGCCAAACTCATCGGGCTCACCTTCATTGATGACTGCACTCAAACGGCCTTCTACACCGATTGTGAATGAACCCACCGAATCGACAGGCAGCCGGGAATCAAAGTTGAATATCCAGTTGCCTCCGCTGGGTATCAACTTGCCCATTGCATCGTCCTGGGCATAGAACGCGAAGTCGGTGTTCGGGCCGGAAAGTGAGAACCTCAATCGGTTCATGTCAGAAGGATGCAGCGGACCATCCTTCGTGCTCAGGGAGAAGGTTACTCTCGGACGGTCACCCGGATCCGTATTCTGGACGTCGGTGATTTGCACCAGGACTCCAGCCAACTGGTTGGATTTGTAAGCCACAGTGTGTGCGCCAGCGACGGAAATGTCATATTCATTACCGCTGTCCGGTCTATGGCAATTGGCGCACATACTGTCGTCAGTCTGTACAGGGTGAGATTCGCCAGACTCGAAATCGAGTGCATCATGGCATGAACCACAGACCCACCGCGACGGTTCGGTCATCCAGACTGTGTGATCAACAGCAGCCGTTCCCTGGTAAGCACCTGGAGGATTGTTGGCGCATCCGAAAACCGTGTTATCGACTGCCAATTCCTGCAGCACGTTTCCGGTTCCGCCTTCAACCAGGAAGAATTTCTGTCCATCGTTAACCCACTTGCCCGTTGCCTGGGAACCTGCGGCTCCGGCGCTGGCAAACAAGGGACCGTCTGCTGCATCAACCCGAACATCGATACTACCTTCATCGCCCCAGGTCAACCCGGTCATGCTCAGGCCAGAGGCATCACAGACCGGTGCAGTAGCGGGATTGGCAACCATCGGAAAATCTTCAGTGGGCGTTCCGCCAGTATGGCAAATCTGACAATCATTGATGTCTGCAGGGAACACAACTTCTGAGTAATCATGTACGGACTGTCTATAACCGATGATGGTATATCCGTTTTCAAGCAGCACACCTGCGTGGATCTTGTGAACCATGTAGGGCATATCAACGGAGTCGCCGGTATCCGGGTCGGTACTTTGAGTCGGGTTGTGGCAAAGAACACAAAGGCCTACTTCCTGTCTTGCACCACCATGTATCGCCAGGGGGTCGTGACAGGTATTGCAGGTAGCAGTTGTTACGATATCCCGGGGAACCGGTGTGCCGACTCCTGAAGGGATAAAGTTATCGAGTTCATTTGACACATAGCGATCCAGGCCGAATTCCCTCAAATCACGACGCGCATAAATGCCCGTGGTGTGCGTAGCACCCGTATCAAAGTCGGCGGGCAGCACGGTGGCAAATTTATACATATAAGTGCCATCACCCATGTCTGTATAGGTTCCACCAGAGTCGGTGGACGCCTGCACGGCAGAATCCCCATTGTCCGGACTGGTCGCGACACGCGTGGTATATGCTACGTAAGCTTCCTCACCCGCAGGGATGAAAGAAAGAATAAAAGAAGTACTGACAGGACCTGGCGTAAAGATGCCTTCACGATCCAGCGGCAGACCTGCAGGATCAGAAATGCTGAATGTCACTTCCGGCATCAGGTCAGCAGGAATCACCGTGTCGATGATTTCCAGTTCCAGGCCAGGCCGGACGAAAAGTATTTCCGCTTCGGTCAGGTAGAACTCCTTGTTGACTTCTGTATAGCCCGCGTCAACGGGTCCTTCACTCTTCGCTGAAACCGCGGAACTGTTGCCCATCATAAGCACGGCAGCGACGATCAAGCCCCAAAAGAGTTTGCTTTTCATTATAGATCTCCTCGTTGGTATTTCCTGCTGGCCGGCAAAAAACACACCGGTCTTCTCCACTGCATAAAAGACCATTTACGGGGAATCAATTCCATGATGTAAATCAGTAAAAGATCTTAATTTTCAGACTAATTTTTGTGCTGCCAGGAAGGCGTTCATATGAAAGCGGGCATGAGGCGGCTCATATTGATACGAAACCTCGACAGGGCAAGCTTTACGGGCGGAACAACCCTGTTCTCTGCAGGCCGATACCGCATCGCCGGACAAGTAATCAACGCAGTCTCCGACCCGGTAATAATCACCGGTAAATGCATCCACCGGGCACGCTGACAGGCAGGGCTGGGTTATGCACGACAGGCAGGGCGACACGCCCGGCCCGGCCTCTATTGCACCGGTCAGAGGCTCCTTTAACAGCAGAGCGAACCGGTAGGCGTGCCAAAGGCCATATTTCCCGTGAATAAACATCGATATCGGTGATGGAAATGCCTGCCCGGCCTGCTCTGTCCAATTGAGCACCGGGGGATAGGGCGGGCCTTCGAATGGAAAAATCACATCTGCTTCCAGTTCAGACGCAATGTCTGTTCCGATCCGCTTGCTCCAGCGATCCATCGGATGCGGCAGCCCATCCTGATTTTCCGGTGATCCGGCGAACGCCTGCCAAATCGAAGAGCCGGCATTTCCGATCAGTACAATCTGCTTTTCGGGTGACTCTTGCAGTAGACCCAGGACAACCAGTCCGTGAACCTGCAGTGAATATTCCAGTTGGGACAGTTCAGCCATGATTATCAATTCCAGGCATTCCTACAGCACGTCGTTGCCGATCACGATATGAGCTTTTCCATCGTCTCTACCCGCCAACGCTCGGTCCGTTCCACGTTATTGAAGCTGAACAGGTGAAAACCGGGGATATCCAGCAGCGGATCACCCAGGTGGGGAAGCAACCCGGCTACCAGTTCGTCCGGCTGATACGGTTTGGCGCTGATCATTTTTCGTATCAGGCCTTTTTGCTGTTTCAAGACCCGTACCGACTGCCCCACACCGATCTTCAGTGATAATGCGATCAGTTTTGGAATTTCAACCACACCCGGCAGGCCCAGCCAGGCCGGCAGGGACACGCCGGCGCGGCGAATGCCCAGCAGCCACTTGGTCAACACATCAGGGTCAAAACACATTTGTGTTACCAGGTAATTTGCATGCTGTTGCTTTTCTCTCAACAGCTGCAAAGATTCAGCATCGTCAACCATCGGGTGACCTTCCGGATGTGCAGCGACCCCGACGTCGTCAAAAACATGCCCAATGTCTGCAATATCTCTCAGCAAATCCAGCGAACAGTCGTAGTCTCCTGCAGGCTGCGCTGCATCGCCGCCAGGAACAAAGACACTTTCCACCCCGGCGCCATCCAGGCGCTTGAGAATCTCCCGCAAGTGGGGCTTGTCCCGCACCACGCGTGCGGCAATATGGGGCACCAGCTTCAACTGGCGCTCCTCAGGTAGTGCACGCAGCTCGTCCACCATATCAAGCGTCGGGCCGACGCCATGTGCCGAAGAACAGGTGATGGACAGGTAAGAATGCCTGGGCAAGTGCGCAAGGCGATCCACAATAGTTTCAGTTGGAATTACTTCCAGGTAGGCCTGATCCATCATGCCGGCCAATATTGTGTCGTTCTGTTTCACTCAAACCGCGGCCCTGAGCGTCTGCATGTACCAGGAAAGAAATTTCCAGGTGTAGTCTTCCATCTTGGACAGCGGCCCGGGAACGTAGTATCGGGAGTTCACGCCCTTTTGATTGCGCTCGATGATGGTTTTGTCTGCGTGGGTCGTAACATCCCACAGCCAGATCAGTTTCTCCTTGTCGTAGTCCACCCCTTCCTGCGCGTCATCACGGACCAGCCAGGTGATGTCACAGTCAGCGGTATCCAGCGACAATGGCGTGAAACGGTAGATCAAGACGTGGTCGCAATATATCAAGGCAAAGGTAACCGGCCCGACCTGGAGGTCGGTTGCGCCACCATCAAATTCCTTGATGTCGCCGAGCAAAGGAGCCAGCGGCTTGCCGTCTTCACTGCCGGTCAGGTGTTTCCTGATCAGAGCGTAACGCTCGAAGGCAAAATCAGCCCCAAAAGCCGGGGCCTGCAGGAATATCTCGTTGACCTCATGATCACTGAGTCCGCAGACCCCTGCCCGCGCCATAACAGCCGCCGTCAGTTTCTCACTACGCTCATCCGGATACGCCAGGCTATGCCCGCGTGAGTATTCCGGGTGCGCAGGAGCGCAGTGATAACACTCGGTATAGTTTTCCAATGCCAGTTTCCAATTCGAAGCAATCGGGTAACTCTGCCGGTGTGCGACCTTGGCGTTTTCAAGCCCATAGGGCTCCAGACAGCCGGCCAGGCCTTCCTGGATCAATGAGAAAGGGGCCGGGTCCTCGGCAAAGTTCACATAGATCATGCCTGCGAGCATGCCGACGTGGATTTTCTGCAGACCCAGACCTGACTTGTCGAAACCATCGCCCATATGCGCTGCTGCTTTGAGCTTACCTTCCAGATCGTAAGTCCAGCCGTGATAGCGGCAGGTTAGCCGTTTTGAGCATCCGCTGTTTTCAACGCAGACCCGCGAACCACGATGCCTGCAGACGTTGAGCAGGGCATTAATCTCATTTTCTGAACTACGAACAATGATCACCGATTCCTCGGCAAACTCGAACAGGAACCAGTCACCTACGTTCAGGATTTCACTCTGATGCCCCGCGTACAGCCAGCTTTTCAGGAAAATCTGATCAATATCATGACGATAGATGTCCGGATCA
>Ga0265303_10003279_pt1 | contig 10146 bp, 11 predicted proteins | sample Helome_2_FD_192494 | JGI IMG/M metagenome (GOLD analysis project Ga0265303, IMG submission 192494) | Marine sediment microbial communities from subtidal zone of North Sea - Hel_20160317 (Illumina Assembly) | ecosystem: Environmental > Aquatic > Marine > Subtidal zone > Sediment ... | reverse complement strand
CGCGACAACCTCGACCTTGCACCTAACGCATACCGCATTTCGCTCGCAGGCGTAGCAATTGGGGAAAGCGAAATTCAAATCGACAAGGATCTTGCGATCAATCCGGGCCAGGTATTCGGAAAAATCAATGGAATTTCGACCGAGGACCCGGCATTCGGGCTGGAAGCGTACTGGATAGACGCGTCGCAACGTGAAGAAGCCCAGATGCTCGGTTACACGGTAGTAGATCCGGCAACGGTTGTGGCAACCCACCTGAGTCAGCTGTTATCGAGCAATGCGCACGAACTTCTGGGTCACGAAGAATGCCAGCAGCTCATGGATCGTCTGGCATCGGCTTCACCAAAACTGGTCGAAGAGCTGACGCCAAAATTGCTGCCCATGAGCGCGATCACACGCGTGCTTCAAAACCTGCTTGAAGAAAACATCCCGCTACGCAACATCCGCAAAATCGCCGAGACATTGGCGGAACACGGTGCTCGTAGTCAGGATCCCGACGTTTTGTCGGCCGCTGTGCGCGTCGCGTTGGGACGTTCGATCGTCCACAACGTAGCAGGGGCGCGGTCCGAGCTCCCTGTATTGACCCTGGAGCCAGAGTTGGAACGAATCTTGAATGAGTCAGCACAGGAAAGCGGAAATGTAGGCCTGGAGCCGGCAATGGTTGAACGACTGCATCAGACACTGACAGACAAGGCGCAGAGCCAGGAAATAGCCGGTGAACCGGCCGTGCTGCTCGTCGCACCACAAGTACGGCCATGGATGTCGCGCATGATGCGCAACATTCGCAACCTGCACGTGCTTGCTTACAACGAGGTACCGGACGACAAGCGAATACAGATGATTTCCGCCGTGAGTTGATCACAGCAAATGAATATCAGGAATAGCAAGAGTTGGACGAACAAGGATACGAGCGAGTAAACCAATGAGGAATAACTGTGAAGATCAAACGATATTTGGATAAGGATATGCGACACGTCTTGCGCCGCGTACGCGAGGACCAGGGTCCCGATGCGGTGATCCTGTCGAATCGACGTGTTGACGATGGTATCGAGGTAATTGCGGCTATTGATTACGACGAGGCCCTGGTCCGTCACGCGATGGGCGTTGCTTTGGATACCGACGCTGATATCGACAGCGAAGTGCTGGCAAAAATTGCCGAGGATGATGTTGCATCGCCGGCGGACAGAGCAATGGAGGTTGTTTCCGCCGATCTGACACAAAACCCGGTCGAAGAGCAGTCGCTCAAAGCGATGCAAAACGAGTTGTCATCAATGCGCGGGCTGCTTGAGACGCAATTGTCTGGATTGGTGTGGAAGGATGCCTCACTTCGCTTCCCGCTACGCGCTCAGGTGCTTCGCAATCTCACGCGCCTCGGCCTGGCGCCGGATACGGCGAGTCTCATCGTCGATCAACTGGAACCGACGGACGACATCAAGAGCCTCTGGAGTGCGCCGCTGACGGCGCTGGCTCAGACTCTGCCCGTCGTCGATGACGACTTGCTCGAAAAAGGCGGCACGATCGCCCTGATAGGCCCGACCGGCGTCGGCAAGACCACGACAATCGCGAAAATTGCTGCGCGCTTCGCGATGGAAAACTGGTCGGACGATATCGCCCTGATTAGTGCTGACTCCTATCGCATCGGCGCCAAAGAGCACTTAAATGCATTCGCAAACATTATCGGTGCAAAGGTGTATTCGGCGAGCAATTTTGACGAGCTCTCAGAGACGCTGGCGCGGCTGCAAGACAAAAAACTCGTTCTTATTGACACAGAAGGGCGCAGTCAGCGCGATCGCGATCTGTCCAGTCAGCTCGCGGCTTACGGTCGCAATGCGGACAGGGTTCGGTTCTATCTGACGCTGTCGGCAGCGACACAGGAAGCGGCTCTCGACGAAACGGTGCGTGAGTTCAACAAGGTTCCACTCGAAGGTTGCATCGTGACGAAAATCGACGAGGCAGCGCAGCTTGGCTGCGTAATGAGCGCGCTGATTCGCCACGATCTTCCAGCTGCCTGGTTTTCCGACGGCCAGCGCATTCCTGACGATCTTCACTCCGCCTCCCGAAAAAAACTCTGGCTTGTGAATCAGGCGGTCGAGTGCATGGAAGCCAGTCATCCTCGAGTCACTGAACAAATCATGGCTGAACAACACTCAACACAGGGTTTTGCCAATGCCCAATAACACACAAACAAGAAATTTAAGGCGATTCATGCAGCGAAAACCCGTAAAGGTGCTCGCGGTATGCAGCGGCAAGGGTGGCGTCGGCAAGACCAATGTCGCGTCAAATGTCGCTATCGCGCTTGGCGGTCGTGGACGCAATACCTGCCTATTAGATGCTGACCTGAGCCTGGCCAACGTAGACGTTTTGCTGGGACTGCAACCGCGTTTCAATTTATCGCACGTGGTGGAAGGCACAGCCGATTTGAAAAGCACCGTTCTTAGCGGTCCGAAGAATATACGAATCGTGCCGGCTTCATCGGGCAGCTTCTGCATGACGGACCTGCCGGCGGCCGCACAGGTCGGCATCATTCAAGCATTCAGTGAACTGGCTAATCAGCCCGAAGTAATGGTCGTTGATACGGCCGCAGGCATTGCGCCCCAGGTCGCTCGTTTTGCGCAGGCGGCACAACACCCGATTGTCGTTGTCTGTGACGAACCTGCGTCGCTGACAGATGCCTACGCGTTGATAAAAGTCTTTAGCCAAAACTATGGCATCTCCCGATTTCACGTGGTCACAAACCAGAGTCGTCGCCCTCGCGACGGGCGCGCGCTTTACGGCAAGTTGGCGCGCGTGACCGGGACGTATCTCGATGTCGTGTTGCGACATCTTGGCGATGTTCCACGCGACGACTACCTGGTGAAGGCCGTGCAGGAACAACGTGCGGTTGTTGACGCATATCCAAACAGCGATGCCGGCCAAGCGTTTCAGGAAATCGCGGCCAAAATCGATGCTTTGCCCGCTGCGAGGGAAGCCAGCGGTGGTATCGAGTTCTTCCTTGAACGTTTGCTGATGGCCAATCCGGCTTCAAGGGGGAAAGTCGCATGAACACTTACAGCAACGTCGCGACACGTAACCAATACTCCGACGGCGACCTTGTCACGCAGCATGTCGATCTGGTGAAACGCATTGCGCACCATCTCGCCGCACGTCTGCCGGCCACCGTCGACGTCAACGATCTCATGCAGTCTGGCATGGTTGGTTTGCTGGAAGCCGCGGGCAACTTCGACGCCTCGCGCGGCGCGAGTTTCGAAACTTATGCGGGTATCCGCATCCGTGGTGCCATGCTCGATGACATTCGCAAACATGACTGGACGCCACGTTCGGTTCACCACAAGTACCGACAAGTAACCGATGCAATTAATGCGATCGAAGGTGAAACGGGGCGCGCGGCCAGCGCGGAGGAAATTGCTGATCGAATGGGTGTCTCTATTGACGAGTACCACAAGATCCTGGCCGACAGTGCCTGCAGTCGTTTGTTCAGTTTCGAGGAGACCCTGGAAGAGCCGACGTTGCAGCGGAAACCACCGTCGTCGGATGCACCAATGCCGGACCAGGAGTTGTATCAGTCGCAGTTTCGCCAGCAGTTGGCGGAGTCTATCGATCAGCTGCCGGAACGCGAGCGACTCGTACTGTCTCTTTACTATGAGCAGGAGCTCAATCTCAAAGAGATTGGTGTCGTGTTGGACGTCTCCGAGTCGCGAGTCTGTCAGATCCATGGCCAAGCGGTTATGCGTTTGCGCGCGGCCGCGAAACGCTGGAGCTAGAGGAATCCCGCGATGGCCGACTACATCTCAGGCATCAAACACATAACGCCAGCGTATCCCGTGAAGCCAGTGCAACCGACGCAGAAGGACCGCGAAACCGATCGCCGCGACAAGCCGAAATACAAGGCGCCTGAGAACAAGGACCGTGATGAGGATGACGGAGACCATAAACCCACAATAGACGAGCACGTATAACGATGATCATAGAAACCTTTTACATATACTTGCTGTTGGCATCCAATGTCGTTGTTTTGTTGATCGCATTTGCTGCAGTGACTCGCTTTGAGCGCCGCTGGGAACGCATCGAAAACTTCTGGGACAGTCCGACGGGCGCGGCACTCGATGAACTTGCGGATGTGGAGCAGCACGAGCAGATGCAAGCGACTCAAAGGCTAGAGCAACAGCTCGGCGAATTACAGAGTGCGGTCAAAGTCATTGACTTGAGAGCGCCAACGCAGCAACCGCCAGTCGAGAGAAAAGTTCCGATCGACAATGCCGTTCGAATGGCAAGGCTGGGTGCGAGCGTCGAAGATATAACGCGCAATTGCGGACTGAACATCGGCGAAGCGCGCCTCATGCAAAAACTACATGAAAAGGCCGCATCGGCGGTCATCGGAAGTTGAGACTTTGGAGAACAATGATCAATTCAGATTCGTAAGCCTGCTCGCGCTGGAACTCGAGAACGGCGACATTTCCTTGCCTTCGCTACCGGATGTTGTTCTGAAAATCCGAAAAATGCTCGAACGCGATAACTGCGACTTCGACCGTGTGAGCCAGGCTGTTAGCGTTGACCCCGTGCTTGTCTCGCGGCTGTTCGTATTTGCGAACTCGGCGTTCTACAACCGCGCCAATGTGACAATAGACACGCTGGACGGAGCGATCGGTCGACTTGGCTTTGAGGTTGTGCGCAACACGGCTATGTCGCTAGCAATGAGGCAACTTTATGATTCGGACAAGCATGATCAGTCCGCTCGCCATTTGCGTGCGGTCTGGGCAAAAGGCATGAAATTGTCATGCATGGCCCATGCGATCGCAGAAAAGCGAACCGAACTGAATCCCGAGACGGCCTATCTGTGCGGATTGATGCACGAAGTGGGCAAGCTCTACATATTGACAAAGGCCGGGGATTTCCCGGAGTTTCTGGGCGACCCAAAGTCCCTGGAACGTGTTATGGAGGAGTGGAACCCGCAGATTTCGAAGAGCATTATCGAATCGTGGGGGTTTTCGGATGAAGTCGCCGAATCGTCGGATCCGTCCACCTATGTGGATCAGAACGCCGAAGCCGCTCCGAATCTCGTCGATGTGATGTCCGTCGCGAAGCTGTTGATCGATGGCAATGACGAAAAGCTGACGACTTTGTTTGAGGAAGACGCATCCTGTGCGAAGCTCGGTTTCAACGAGGATGTTTCGGCGGACGTGATGTTGGCTTACCGAAACAAGCTGAACTCAATGCAGCAGTCTTTGGCCTGAAGTTTTTGCGTCGCGTCCTTAGCCTTTGACGGCGTCTATTTCAAGGCGACGCATGCGCAGTGTTTCTGACTCGCGGCTAAACATATGCTGTATCAGTATTTCGCGCTGCGCCGGCGGCATATTCAGGAACTCTACTGCGATTCCGTACGGCAGGTCCTGCCGGCTCGAATCAGGGGGGTCGTCGAGCCGCACCACATGACAAAATGTCTCGACATAGCGATTGTCGGTTGATAACAGGAACTGAACATACAGTTTGTCGCCGATCTTCAGGGCGGCCTTGCTTGAAAATATCATGCCGTCGGCGCCGACGTCGCAGGTTTGTGGCGCCGATTTTACGAGTGACTGCTTTTTTTCTCGCAGAGACGGAAGCTGATCAATGGCGACATTGAGCTTGTCGTTGAGTAGCGTCATACATCGACCGAGTTTACCGTGCTCGGCGTTCAGCAAGTACATCGCTTCGCTGAGGCGAGCTTCAATGTCGACCAGCTTCGCCTGGGCGCCATCGTTGATTCCAAGTTTCAATTTGCGGTGCTCCAGCCCTTCCTGAAATTCCTTTTCGCTCAGAATTTCATACTTAATGTAGACGGATTCGCTGACCCGAAACGAACGCCTGTTTTCCTGTCCGCCCGTCATTGATCTATCTCCTCAGTGATTTCGGCATTTTTGGAGGCCGCCGTGATGCTCATCGTGCGGTACTCATCTATTTCCTTGCCGCGTACGATAGCTATGTCAACACGGCGATTCTTTGCCCGGTTTTCAACACTGTCGTTGGCCGCGCGCGGACGTGTATCGGCGTGGCCTGTGACGATGATGTTTTCGGGTTCGAGTTTTGAGACCTGCAATAGTTCGTGTGCGACCGATACGGCACGCGATGTTGACAAGTCCCAGTTGGAGCGGAAACGGTCGTTGGCGATGGGCACGTTGTCGGTATGGCCCGATATGGTCACTTCGCCGCTGTTGTTGTCGATAAGGCCGCCGATCTTCCGCAGCGCTGGCATGAAGCCTTGGCGCAAGTCTGCCATGCCGGAGTCGAATGATGCGTTTTCCAGGATATGGACGATGACCTTCATTCCTTCAGTCTGAATCGACACGCTGCCTTTCTCGATTTCTTCCTTGAGCGCCATGCGCAGGCGACGTGCATGGTCCTGGGTTTCCTTTATTTCCTTAAGTTCGCGATCAAGTGCGTCGAGAGTATTGCGGTTTGAATCGATCGTAAACTGGCGTACCTGGTTGAGGGCGCTGGGATCGGGACGGCCGGGACTGAATTCCTGCGCGACGACGCTGGTTCCTTTGGGAATGGTCCTTACTTCGATCTCCGATTGGACGCCAAATGCATCTTTCATAGAACCAGACAGCTGCTTGAACTTGGCGGCGTCCATTTCGGAAAACGCCAGCAACAGCACGAAGAAGCACATCAGCAAGGTCATTAGGTCGGCGAACGTCATTACCCACGCAGGAACGCCGGCGCTTTCTGCTTTTTGTGGTGCGCCATCAGACATTACATTTCAAGGCAAAGCCGCTCAGGCCTCGCCTTCCTCCTCGGCGCGTTTGGAACGTGGCAGGTAGGCTTCCAGCATGGCGGCGATAATGCGCGGATTCTGGCCACCTTGAATGCTTAACAACGCGTCAATGATTAGAGTTTTGCTGGTATTTTCTTCACGACTTCGCACAGAAAGCTTGTCAGCGATAGGCAGCGCGAACATGTTTGCGAGAATGGCACCGTACAAGGTTGTCAGGAGCGCGACTGCCATCGCAGGGCCGATCTGCTTGGGGTCGTCCATGTTCGACAGCATTTGCACGAGACCGATCAGGGTTCCGATCATTCCCATCGCGGGACCGACGTCGCCGATTGCCTTGAAGATGTCCTGGCCGTCGCTGTGACGTTTCAGAGTCTCGTTGAGGTCTTTTTGCAACATGGTACGCACGGTGTCGGCCGGGTGACCGTCGATCAGCAGGCCGAGCCCGGTCTTCATGAAATCATCGCTGATCTCGCGATCTTCGAGTGCCAGCAAACCGCCTTGCCGAGCGGCTTTCGCCAGCTCCACTGATTCCTCGATGAGATCCTCAGGATTGGATGGCTTGTACAGGAAGGCCTTCACAGCGATAGAGGCGGCGCCGGCGAATTTGCCGAGGCTGAACTTCATCATCGTGACAAGCACGGTTCCGCCGAGCACTACGAGGAGTGACGGCGTATTTACGAAGGTGCCAGCGGAGCCACCCAGCATGATCGACGTCAGGACAATGCCAAATGCGCCGATCAGGCCGATTAATGTCGCCAAATCCAAAGTGTGTCCCTCCGTGCCTTGGGATCAGACGGAAATCGTCTCTTATATATTTATCGGCAGACATCCCCGTCGCTTTAGGAGGATTGACGGCCTAAATCGGCTAGGAATCGCCATCCTCGGCGGCTACGAAAACCGCCCGATCGCGACCTTCGGCTTTCGCCTGGTACAAGGCCTTGTCGGCGCGTTTCACCAGCTGTTCTACGGTATCGTCGTCCGCGATTTCGGTGTATCCCGCGGAACAGGCGACCAGCGTTTCGCCAGGCGCAGAGGGGACGCTGATTTCGCGTACATGCTCGAGGAATCGTTGCATCAACTTGCCGCAAAATTTGGCCGGGGTATCAGTCAGAATGACCGCAAATTCGTCGCCACCGTAACGTGCTACAAAGTCGCTCTTGCGAATGAACGAACGAGCGAGACAATCGCTGACCGCTCGAAGTACTTCATCGCCTGCAGTGTGTCCGAAAGTGTCGTTGACGTACTTGAAATTATCAATGTCGACCATTAACAGCGTAACCGGTTGCTGGAGTATGAAATGCACGTTCAGGCTCTGCACGATTGCTGCATCGAATGCGCCGCGATTGAACGCGTCGGTTAACGCATCGCGCTTCATTTCCTCCCGAGCGGCCACCAGATCCTGGCGCAGGCTCGACATCCTCTCGTTCAGCTCGTGTAATTGAGTCTCGTACTCTTTCTTTTGTTCGGCGAAGGTCTCATTGATTTGCGACACCGTCTGGGTCAGCGCTGACTTGATACGCGGCAACATGCCTGATGCCACGGCTTCTTCGATACTGCCGAGACTCGCAAGCACACTGGACTCCGTTGTCTGATCGCGATGACCAATGTCCCTGAGTCCCGTGACCAGGTCGTCGACAACGCCTCGATAGTCTTGCAGTCGTTCGGTGACGAACGACTTTTCGGCGTGACGGCGATCGGCGAAAAAACGGCGTACACGCCCCCACTCACGCGATCCGTCTGCGGATTGCGGTATATCGAACGACGGTACCGGCGCGCCGTTCTCAACGTGGCGCGCAAATTCGCTGCACATCGCCGGAAAAACGGCTGGATCGATATCCTTGTCGAGCGCGAACGACTCATCGCCCATTACGCGAATGACGCTGCCGAGCGTGTCGAGCGCGCCGTCGGCGATGGACTCCACTGAGACCGTTGCTCGCTGTTCCGGGCCGCTCGCGTTTCTGCCGAAGATCTTCGAGACGAGGTCCATACGGTACTTAATCGGCCTCGTTCAGGCGTTCTTTAACGGTCCCGGCCGTCTCCTGGCCGGCCGGCGAGCCGAACGAGCGACCCAGCAAGCAGTTGCCGCTATATAAGATCATAACAGACCATATAAAGTAAACTTAGCCACAAGAGCCACATAATATGGGTGATATAGACTATAATATTCACCTAATGTGCTTTCTAGGCCATATTTGGTCGGCAATATTACAAATTCGGCACGACACACAAAAGGGCTAATAAAAACAAAAGCTAAGGATTACGGACGCAGGAGCACAGGCGGTGAACAGCACGGAGAGCATGATAATGGTGATCAATCGCTCCGGCACGGCGGCGAACAACCTGAAAGAGCTTATCGAGTTCATGGACGCGCCCGATGTGCGAACCGCAACGCCTGCGAAGTGGCGACAGGAAATCGGCGACAGCCGCCTTGAAGCTGTATTCGTCGGGCCTGACCTCAGCGACAAAGACATTCGTAGTCTCGTCGACGACATCGGGAAACTCGATCCCAACATCCCTATCGTGATGATCTCCGAGGATCAGGACGCATGACGCCTGGCGAGTTGCACAACGAATATCCCTGGGCGCGGTTTCATTCCCTTGGCTACCCGGTAAGACTCGATGCGTTGGGCGAAGTGCTCGCAGATATTCGGGCATCTGACAGCCAGGCCGATCATGTGGATTCGGCGCCGGAGGTCGCAGGCGGCCTGATCGGCAACAGTGCAGACACCGATTTGGTGCGCCGCATGATCGAGCAGGTTGCACCGTCGTTGGCGACGGTATTGATAACGGGCGAATCGGGCACGGGCAAAGAGGTCGTCGCTCGCCAGATCCATGAAAAATCCGGGCGCAAGGGCCCGTTCGTCGCTGTCAATTGCGGTGCGATCCCGGATAGTTTGTTAGAGAGCGAATTGTTTGGCCATGAACGCGGCGCTTTCACGGGTGCCGTTAGTGCTCGCGCCGGCCGTTTCGAGCAAGCAAAAGGCGGTACGTTTTTTCTCGATGAAATCGGTGATATGCCGACCGTTATGCAGGTCAAATTACTGCGCGTGCTTGAAGAACGAGTCATTGAGCGTGTCGGTAGCGCGGACAGTATTCCCGTCGATGTCCGGCTGATTGCGGCGACCCACCGTGACCTACCGAGACACATTGCGGCCGGACAGTTTCGTGAAGACCTTTATTACCGTCTCAGCGTGTTTCCAGTCGAGATTACGCCACTGCGTGATCGGCGGGAGGACATTGTGCCGCTAATCGACGAATTCGTGCATCGTTTGTGTTCGGCGCAATCGGTGTCGCTGCAGATTTCTACTGGCGCGATACAAGTACTGAAGGAGTACGAGTGGCCTGGCAATGTCCGGGAGTTGGCCAATCTGGTGGAGCGCCTGGTTGTGATAAAGCCA
>Ga0265303_10003278_pt1 | contig 10146 bp, 10 predicted proteins | sample Helome_2_FD_192494 | JGI IMG/M metagenome (GOLD analysis project Ga0265303, IMG submission 192494) | Marine sediment microbial communities from subtidal zone of North Sea - Hel_20160317 (Illumina Assembly) | ecosystem: Environmental > Aquatic > Marine > Subtidal zone > Sediment ... | reverse complement strand
CCTTCGACGTCGATACGTTCATCAGGAGACCGCTGTTCGTTACGGTCAACGGTTACGGGTACTGCCGCTACGATCCACGCATCTCCTGGTCACTGGTCGGGCTGCTGCCGAAGATTCTCTTCTGGTATGTCCGATATCTCCCGCGGCTCCTCAAAGACCTGGTCAGGCTCTGGGAAGAGACCGGGCTGCCGGACTATCTCGCGGTCATCGACAGCTATCGCTCAGTTGATGAACAGGCCTGTTCCAGAGAAGAGCTTCTGACAGGCATCCGCACGCTGGCTTTTGCCGATGCGCGCTACTGGTTTTTCATCACGATGATGGTGGGCGCCGCCAAGATCAGTGAAGGCATGCTCGACTGGTTTCTCGGCTCCCGGCGCATCAGAGGCGACCTGACCAGTGGCATGTTTCTCGGCGGCTATCCGTCGAAAACTCTGGAAGCCCAGAACGATCTGGCAGCGATTGCTGACACTATTTTGCGGTCGCCGGAGCTGAAAGAGCGGATGGTGTCCTGCCGTCCCGAAGTCATCGTGGACGAGCTGCGCGTCGCTGTCGAAGGCGGTTCAGTCGAGGCGGCGCTGCAGGCGCATCTGCTCGCGTACGGTCATCAGGTGTACAACCTGGATTTCGCTGAGCCAACTCAGTCGGAACAACCTCTGCCGGTGCTGTTGAGCCTGCAGGCGATGGTGCGCCAGGGTGCGCGGCCCGAACAGCGGCATCCTGACCAGCAGGCACGGGCGCGAGAGCAACTGGCGGAGACGACGACACAATCGCTCGGTGTGGCGCGACGCTGGCTTTTTCGGCGCCTGCTCAGCTGGGCTCAGCGTTTCGGACCCTATCGTGAACAGGCGCTCTTCTATATGGGGGCCGGGTGGCCGGCTCTGCGGCGGCTGGCGCTGGCATTCGGCGCGCGAGCGGTGGCAGCGGGTGTATTCGTCGAGCCGGACGATGTCTTCTTTCTCACCTATGACGAACTTTCAGCCATCAGCTTTGCGCAATCCGAACAGGCGCAGCCCGACTACGGTGCGCTCGTTGACGAGCGCCGGCAGCTCCGGGAATCCCGGAAGCGACTGCATCCGCCGGCGCGGGTTCCAGAAGATCTGCGCTTCAAATTCGGCTGGTTCGATCTGACGCGTTTCTTTGAGGTCTGGGAGACACAGAAGCGTAATTCGGATGAGGCGACCGTTCTGGATGGATTCGCGGTGAGCCCGGGTGTGGTTACCGGTCGTGCAGTGGTGATCCATTCGCCCGATGATTTCGTCGACATGCAACCGGGCACTATCCTGGTCTGTCCGACCACGACGCCCGCCTGGACGCCGCTGTTTTCGCAGGCCATTGGCCTGGTGACCGATATCGGCGGCATTCTCGCTCATGGCTCGATAGTCGCTCGAGAGTATGGAATTCCTGCCGTCCTGGGCACTGGTAATGCAACCCAGCGGATTCTTGCCGGTCAGACCATTACGGTTGATGGCTCGGCTGGAACGGTCAGACTCGTTCAGTGATTCCGTATACTGAGTTTCGAGTGAATCGACCTGGAGCAAACTCATGACCCCTGACGCAATCCTCGCGCGAAAGCCGCTGGCGTTGACGCAGCCGCAGCGCCAGAAGTACTTCCTGGATGGCTATGTCGGCGTTGAGTCGCTGGTCTCCAACAGCTGGCTCGAGAAGCTGAATTCGGTAACGGAAGAATTCGTCGAGCTGTCCCGCACGCTGAGGATTGACGACGAAGGCAAGCAGGACCGGCGCTTTGATCTGGAGCCCGGTCACACCCCCGAAGCGCCGCGTATCCGGCGCTTGAATTCTCCGGTCGAAGCTCACGAAACCTACTGGGAATTTGCCAGCACTGGTCCGTTTGCGGATATTGCCGAAGACCTGCTTGGCCCTGACGTGAAGTTCCATCACTCCAAGCTAAATTTTAAATGGAGCGGCGGTGGCGAAGAGGTGAAATGGCATCAGGACATTCAGTTCTGGCCGCATACCAACTACGACGTGCTGACGATCGGCGTCTATCTCGACGACGTCGCAGACGATATGGCGCCGATGGGCGTTCTGCCGGGCGCGCACGAAGTACCGCTCTACGATCTCTACGACGAGCAGGGTCGCTGGACGGGTAACCTGCGGGATGAAGATGTGGCGACGCTCGAACTCGAGCAGGCTGAGTATCTGGCCGGTCCTGCTGGGTCGATCACGGTGCACAACTGCCGGGCCATTCATGGCTCGCCGCCGAATCAGAGTCAGCGGCCGCGGCCTCTGCTGCTGTGTGCCTATTCGGCGGCGGATGCGATTCCGATCACCAGCCTGAATCGCGGTGCGAGCCACAGCGAAGCGATCGTGCGCGGCAAGCCGGCGCGCTGGGCGCGTTTTGATCCGCGGCCCTGCCTGCTGCCGCCGGACTGGTCGGGCGGCTACAAATCGATTTTCGCCTATCAGCAGGGTGATGGTTGAGAGCCGGCGCGCTATGACGCCGATTCAGTGGTCTGGACAATCACCGTGTTCGACCTGAATGGTCGAGTGGGTGATACCGAATTCACTGCTGAGGACTGATTTCATCTGCACAACCACCTGCTCGAGATCGACCTGCTGATCGGCGCGGGCGTGCAGCGTGACCAGCGGTTTTTCCGCCGTCAGCGCCCAGGCATGCAGATGATGCACGTCCTCCACGCCTGGCACCTGCTGCGCCAGCCTGGCGGCGATCACCTCGAGGTCGACACCGTCGGGCACGCCCTCCAGCAGGATGTGCGCAGACTGGCTGAGGACCCGCCAGGCGCCACGGCCGAGGATGGCGGCAATGACCAGAGCCAGCAGCGGATCCGCGTACGGCCAGCTCGTCAGCCAGACGGTGAGGGCGGCGATGATCGCCGATGCGGAACCGAGAATATCGCCGAGCACATGCAGGGCCGCGCTCTGGACGTTGGCGTTGTCTTCAGCGTGATGCAGCCAGCGGTAGGCGATGAGATTGACGATCAGGCCGATGGTGGCGACGGTGAGCGCGGGCAGAGGCAGCATCAGCTGTGGATTCATCAGTCGATCGTAGGCTTCGAACAGTACCCAGCCGACCAGTCCCATCAGCGTCAGGCCGTTCACGAATGCCGCCAGCACCTGCCAGCGATGGTAGCCGTAGGTCAGCCGCTGATCTTCGTCGCGATGCGACAGCCGCAGCGCATACCAGGAGAATCCAAGCGCGCTGGCGTCGAGGAACATGTGCCCGGCGTCAGCCAGCAGGGTGAGGGAATTGGCGAGCAGACCGCCGGCGACCTCGACCAGCATGAAACCGGCGATCAGCAGAAAGGCTCTGCCGAGCAGCGATTCGCTGTTCGGGTGATCGTGCTGGTGTGCGTGGGCCAACTTGTTGAGCTTCCTGGTGGTGTGGGTGATCAGCTACCGAGCCGATCCCGGATAGCGGCGACCGCATCGATGCCCGCTTCTTCACTCTCTGCGATCGGCATGATGTTGAAAAAACGGCAGCCTTTCTCAGCGTAACCGGCGAGAAACTCAGCTACCTCGGCGGCATCGCCGAAGGGTGCATACTTCTCGAAACGCTCGTAAGGCATTCGGTAGAAGTTCTCCATGCCTTTGGCCAGTCGCGCCCGGGCGTGAGCGCGATTGTCGTCCACCCCCACCCAGACCTGAATGCCGTGGTGCGTGGGCTTCGGACGGCCGAGCGCGTGCGCTCTGGTGTCAATGCCGTCAACGACCGTGCCGTATCGCTCCGGCGAGGTCCACACGCCGAGCCAGCCGTCACCAAACCGCGCCGCCCGCTCGAGGGCGGCATCAGCGCGGCCGCCGATCAGGATCGGGATGGGCTGATCCGGGGCGGGTTTGATCCAGCCCTGGTGAAACTCGAAAAACTCGCCGTCGTGATCCATCGGTTTGCCGCTGAGCAACCCGTGGATGACCTCGAGGCATTCGTCGGTGCGACGGCCGCGGGTTTTTGGATCGACACCACACATGGCGATTTCGTTGCGATCTTCCCCGCCGACGCCAACACCCAGCAGCAGCTGGCCGGGGGCGGATTCGGCGATGGTAGCGAGTTGTCGGGCGACCGGTACCGGATGCCGCAGCGCCAGCAGATAGACTCCGACACAGACCTTGAGCCGGGCGTCGATCGCGGTCAGCGTGGCGGCGTTGATCAGCCCGTCCATACCAGCGCCGACGTGGAAGCTGACGTGGTCGGCGACGAAGACATGATCGATACCGCGGTCGAGAACCCGGGCGATCAGATCACGACGCCTCTGGTGCGGCGATTGCAGCAGGGCGGGTGATGCCAGCGTGCCGATCTGCATGATTCTAAAGTGGACTTCTGGCCGGCAGGCCAAGCTTCACCCGGCCGATGACCTCATATGTCGGCTGCGCCACCATGATGTGCTGAGTGGCCACGTGGACATCGCGGAAACAACGCTGCAGGGGACTGGATTCGTAGACGGCGCTGCCGCCGGCCGCGTGATAAACCAGATCGACCGCTTCTGCCGCTGACCAGGCGTTGTTGCTGGCCGCCAGTCGCAGGCTGGCTTTGTCTTCTGTGCTCAATCTGCCGCCTGATCTGGCGGTTTCCCATGCGCCGGCAATGGCGTCACCCGTAAGCGCAACGGCCGACCGGACCAGCGCTTCCGCCCGCGCCAGATCTTTCTGGGCGGCGGCGCGTTCGGCCAGCGTGCGACCTGATCCGGTTGGAACCTTGTCCGTGGCGAGTTCGACGAATGACGCTATGGCATGGCGGGCGATGCCGATGGCCACCGCAGAGACCCCGAGAGCGAGCAGACCCAGCGTCGGAAACCGATAAAGCGTTGTATCGACACGCGGCCGGCCGCCGAGTTCCACCCATCGGCCTTCCGGTACCAGCAGATTCTCCACCTCGATGTCGTTGCTGCCGGTGCCGCGCAAGCCAGAGGTCTGCCAGCTGTCTGCGTGAATCTTCACGTCGGCTGCCGGAAAGAAAACCAGTAGCGCGCGCGGTGCGCCAGAGGCGTTGAGTTCGGGGCCGTCTTCGCCATGAATCAGGCAGCCTCCGCAAATCCAGTCGGACACCTGACAACCGCTGCCGAACGACCAGCGGCCGGTGACCTTGAGCCCGCCGTCCACGCGTTCCGCCCGGCCCGACGGTGCGGTCACGCCGGTGGTGATGCTGTTGGGATTGCTGCCGTAGATGGCCTCAGACCATTGCTCCGGCAATGACGCTGACATCATGCCCGTGGTGGCGCCGATCATCTGACACCAGCCCACCGCACCGTCAGCCTCGCCGGAAGTGGCAATGGCATCGAAAAACTCCTGGGGGTGCGCTTCGAGGCCCTGGTAGCAACGAGGCACCAGCAGTCGGAACATCCCGGCCTCGGCCATTTCGCGGGCCAGCGTATCGGGCAACCGGCGAGCAGATTCCATCGTGTCCGAATGGGCGCGGAAGGTGTCGTGAAAACGGCGAGCGGTCGCGACAGCGTCAGTCATGCAGCAGTCGCAGCTTCATCTGATAGGCCGCCAGCTTCCCATCATAGTAGTCGGGCAGCAGGGTCTCTTCCTGATAGCCGAGTTGCTGGTAGAAGCGTCTGGCGTCGAGATTGTCCGCCCGCACCTGCAGTTCGATATGTTCGACGCCGGCGACCCGCGCGCTTTTGTGCAGCCAGCGCATCAGCTTGTTGCCGATACCGTGTCGTCGCAGGTTGGGGTGCACGGCCAGCAGACTGAGATGGGCTTTGTCCTCTGGAAAATCCATCACCGCGAAGCCGCCGGTAAAGCGCATGCTGGCAAGCTCGAGATCGGCGACCAGCACAACGGTTTCCGGCGCGGCGATCTTGCTGATCAGGGCGCTGGCACGCCAGCGCCAGGGCAGTCCGTGTTCGATGTAGTCACGGGACATCTTTGCCAGCAGCGTGGCATCAGCCTGCCGCGCGAGCCTGAGTTCGCATGTGCCTATCTCTGCCATGGACCGATTATCACTGATGGCAGTCCGGGAGAAAACCGGGACAGAGACTTGTATTTACATAATTTCCGAGTTCGCCCTGGAGAAACAGGCTGCCGTTATCGTCTGAGAAAAAGACCACGGTGACCACCGGATCATCGGGGCGACGAAACTGACCCGGACCCATCGGCAGTAGCTTAGTGCGCCGGTTACCACGAATGAACTCCAGACCGTCTTCGATCCTGCGCACCCTGGCGGTAGTGGCTGCTCCGGCCAGCCATCCGGTGACATCGAAACGGGCGGCTGAAGGGTAGTAGGTTCCGGTCAGGCGGCTGAGACCGGTGTCCCCGGTGATTGCTGGCTGACGCACGCTCGGAGCTGGTAGGTCCTGGCTCAGCGCGTGCTCCAGCCGGCGGACGATTTTCCGGAGCAGCGCCGGGCGGTCGGTGTTGATCGCGATCAGATAGCCGCGCCCGCTGTCCGGCAGCAGTCCGTAGCGGGAACGGTAGCCGTCAGCATCGCCGCCGTGGCCCCAGAACTGATGGCCGTTTCTGATCCAGCTGTACATCCCGGCGCCGTAACCCACCTCGAGACCGGCTCGAGCGCCGAGACTGCTGCCGGGGGCAAACAGGCTGCGGATGCTGGCATCGCTGAAAAGCTGTTTGCCATCATGCCAACCCGCCTGGAGCAGCATCGTCAGCAGCCGGGCCATATCCGTCACGGAAGCGTTCAGCGCGCCAAACGCCGGAAAGGTCATGTGCCAGTACGGCAGCGGTGTCGTGCCGTCCGCCTTGAAGCCGCCGGGCAGCCCGGCGACCGGACCGAGACCCGCGGTCTTCATGCCCAGCGGCTCGAGCACCCGCGCGCGCATGGCCTGTTCGAAGGAATTTCCGGTGCTGGATTCGATCACCGCGGCAGTGAGCCCTGGCGGCGTATTGGAGTAGCTGTGCTGCAGGCCGGGTGGCCACAGCAGTGGTCTGGTGCGGCTTTTCAGCGCCACGCCGAGAGGTCTGGGAATGTTGTTGCCCCACTCTTCACGGCTCAGGTCCGGCAGCCCGGCGGTGAGTTCCAGCAGCTGGCGGATCGTCAGAGGGTGACCGTCCGCCCAGCGGTTGCTGAAAACACCTTCGGGGATGAATTCCCGTACCGGAGTGTTCAGCTTCAGCGCGCCGGCGTCCGCGAGACCGAGCGCCGTGAGAGCGGTTGCCGTCTTGGTGATGGATCCCCAGCGAAAAGGGGCGTCGGCTGGCCAGCTGGTATCGATGAGCACGGGCCGACCGTCGGCAAAAAGCGCCAGGCCATATCCGGGGAGACGCTCGCTTTCGGCCAGCGCGGCAACCTCTGCCGACAGCGCAGGCCAATCCGGTTCTGCCTCAGGCTTGTCCGGCCTGACTGTCGCCGACGCCGTCGCGGCAACACACAGCAGGCTCAGAGCACTGCAGAATGCTCGAGCGCGGCGCGTAAGGCGGTTGCGTCTTTGAAGGTGTGAGTGGCCATGCCCAGCGATTCTGCCGTGCTGGTGTTGCTGAGCGCATCGTCTATCAGCAGCGCCTCGTCTGCTCTCACGCCGAGCAGCTCCAGCATCGCCGCAAACGTTCTGGGATCGGGTTTCATGAAGCCCAGGTCCGAAGAAAACAGCCGCGGGCGGAACAACTCCATCACGTGAGGATAGGCGGACTCCAGTCCGGAGCGGACCAGATCTGAGTTGTTTGTCAGCAGCGCCACGGCACATCGGTTCTTGAGTTCTCCCACCAGCTCTATGACAGCCTCGTTGGGTCTGAATACGCTGACCCATATCTGGATGAATCGTTCCCTCGACAACCGCTTGCCGAGCAGCCGCGTGCCTTCATGGAAGGCTTTGTTGCCTTTCAGGCGACCCAGATCACAGGCCTGGCTGTAGCCTGAGTCAGAAAGCCGCTTGCGGACCGAGTCCGGTGTCTCACCTGTCTCCCTGGCAAACGTCTGCCAGCGCAGGTCGGGACGATAGTCGAAGACGACTCCGCCGAGATCGAATATGACCGCCCGCACGCGGTCAGAGTTTTTCGGCGCGGCGGAAGCTCAGCTGCAGCCGACGGCGCTTGAAGCGGAATCCTTCCGGGGTGCGGACAAACTGGTCTTCGTAGTGACCGACGGCTGCGGGTCCCTGAAACTCAATGGGTTCACCCGACAGGCTCTCCGGGCCGACGTGCCGGTACAGGGTCAGATAGGAAATACCCCTGGCGTTATCGGCGTCCTGGACGTCGATAAAAATGTTCGTCAGGACATGTCGTGACTTCAGCTCGTCGGGTCGTCGGCCGATGGCCTTGCGGATGCTCTCTCGACCGATCAGCGGCGCCCCGGTATCCAGCTCCCCGTCTTCGGCGAACAATGCAACAAAGGATTCGTAGTCGCGGAAGTCAACGGCCCGGGCGTAAGCGATCGACAGCGCCTCGCACTCATCGCGAATGTCCCGGGCGTGTGTCGGGTCCAGTGTCTGTGCCGGTTCCGGCTGTTGATCTGTCATGGGATGGTCTGGTTCGATCCGGCAGTAAAGAATATCCGAACGCTGGCGTGGACGCACAGGAATTGGTTATCGTCACCGGCTTCGAGAAATTTAGGGAAGGTTAGCGATGGCTCAGCAGAAGCTTGAACGCATGTCATTGGACATAGACGACGGCGTGGCGGTATTGAAATTCAATCATCCTGAAGTGATGAATGCGGTTGGCGCGCAGATGCTCAGAGACTTCAGCGCTGCGCTCGGCGAGATCAACGACCCCCGGAATGGCGCCCGCTGTCTGTTGCTCACCGGCGAAGGCCGCGGCTTCTGTGCCGGTGCGAATCTGCAGGATGAGGAGCGTGGTGAACGCGCGGGCGGCGCCGGCGACGGGCTGCGCACCAGCTATCACCCGATCCTGATGACCCTGCGGGATCTGGAAATGCCCATTGTTACCGCGGTAAACGGCGCGGCGGCCGGTGTCGGCATGAGTTTCGCCATCATGGGCGATCTGGTGTGCGCATCGAAAAACGCCTTCTTTCTGCAGGCTTTTGCCCGCATTGGCCTGATACCCGATGGCGGCTCAACGTTCATGCTGCCGCGACTGATCGGCTGGGGTCGGGCGATGGAACTGTCGATGCTCGCCGAGCGTCTGCCGGCAGAGAAAGCGGAAGCCTGGGGACTGGTGAACCGGCTCTTCGATGACAATGACGCGCTGCACGCAGGCTCAATGCAGCTGGCGCGACAGCTGGCCAATGGCCCCAGATCGCTCACGCTGATCCGCAGGGCCTACTGGCAGACCTGGCACAATGCGTTTGAGCAACAGCTTGATCTGGAAGCGCAGCTGCAGAATCAGGCGGGTCGGAGCAACGATTTCAAAGAAGGCGTCAGTGCGTTTCTCGAAAAGCGCGACGCAAGATTCACAGGTGAGTAGCGCCGCAGGGCGCTGCGAGGGAGGGGCAGAATGACGGATCTGACTGGCAGAGTGGCGCTCGTCACAGGCGGCAGTCGTGGCGTCGGGCGGGCGATAGCACTGGGTCTGGCGGCGGATGGCGCCGACGTCGCGGTCAACTACCGTCGTGACGAGGCTGCCGCCCAGGAGGTGGTGAGCGAAATAGAGGCGCTGGGGCGGAAAGCGTTTGCCTACGGTGCATCGGTTGACGACTACGACCAGAATGCGGAGATGGTGGCTCAGATCCAGGCCGATCTGGGCGACGTTGGTATCCTTGTCAACAATGCGGGGATCGCCAGTCGCGGACAGAGCGTAGTGGACACTGAACCTGCCGAGCTTCAGCGGGTCCTGGGCGTACACGCTCTCGGCCCGCACTATCTCGCGAGGTTGATTCTGCCGGGAATGCGCAAGCAGACACGCGGTGACATCATCATGATTTCCAGCGCCGCCACCCGGAGTCTCGGGGCCAACGGCGCGCCTTACAACATGGGCAAGACGGCGATGGAAGCGCTGGCGTTCACGCTGGCAAAAGAAGAGCGGCAGTTCGACATTCGCGTCAACATCGTTGCACCCGGGCTGGTGGAAACCGAAATGGGTCGCCGGCTCATGAAAGCCACTGCCGGGGTCGACGATCTGCGGCAGCTGGATGCCGCGATGCCGTTCGGACGAGTCTGTCAGCCGGACGACGTGGCAAACGTGGTGCGGTTTCTGGTGTCGCCGGCCAATTCGTATCTCACGGGTGAACGCGTCTATTGCGACGGCGGTGGCCGCGTCGGCTGATCGGCAACTCCTTTGGGCTGATGCGTCAGTCCTTGAGGTTTTCCACGTGGACGT
>Ga0265303_10003277_pt1 | contig 10147 bp, 6 predicted proteins | sample Helome_2_FD_192494 | JGI IMG/M metagenome (GOLD analysis project Ga0265303, IMG submission 192494) | Marine sediment microbial communities from subtidal zone of North Sea - Hel_20160317 (Illumina Assembly) | ecosystem: Environmental > Aquatic > Marine > Subtidal zone > Sediment ... | reverse complement strand
CACCGAGATAGCGACGTGCAGCATGTTAACCGGCTCGTTCTTGATCATGTCGACCAGCAGCAGATGCTGACTCAGGCTGGGGACGAACATGAACTCGAGCTGCGGCCGTAAGGTCAGAATGCTGACAATCAATATGGGCAGCGTCGGTGCTATCAGCACGACGCTGAGCCACGTTTGTGCCTCCTTGTAGCTCTTCGTGAAAGACGCGACGAGAGTCATGAGCGATGCACCGAGCAGAATAAAGGGCGAGAGCACCAAAAAAGCAGCGACGAGGACACCGGGACCGAAGTTTGGCGTCATGCCGAGCTGCTGCAGCGGCATGAACTTGAGTGCGATGAAAAAGGAACAAAGACTCAGCAATAGCGATACAGCCATGAACATACACGTCGCGGCTATCTTGCCGAGCATCAGTTGATCGCGGGTGACGGGCAGCGAGAGGATTGGCTCCAGCGAGCCGCGCTCCCGTTCGCCGGCGGTCGTGTCGATAGCCAGATACATGCCGCCCATCAGCAGCGCGAAGATGAAAAAATAACTCATCATGCCGAGCAGGATTGCTGAGCGACCGCTCGGAGTGGATACATCCACCTCGTCGACGTTCAGTGGCCGCAAGGCCAGCGGGCTGACACCTCGAGCGACGAGGCGCATGGTCGCGAGTTCCTGGTTATAGGAGTACAGCGCTGTCCGCACGCGTCTCGCGTCGCGTTCGGCCTGTGTATTGGCCTGGTCGGAGATCAGCTCGATCTTCGCCGGTATTGTCTCGGCCAGTTGATCTCCGAAGCCTTCGGGAACAATAACGATAACGTCGCGCTCGCCCGTGGTTACCGCGTCAATTGCCGCATCGCGGCCCTCGGGGCCATCGATCACGTCGATGTTGTGGCTGTTGAGGTAACGCATGAGGTTCGGCGCATGCTGCTGGCCGATGACCGGCAGTTCCAGCGAACGTTCGGCGTCATCGAGTGACCGCTCGATAGAGAGATTGATGACGAACGCGAACAGAATCGGCCCGAACAGCGGACCCATGATGAGCGCGGAGGCAAGGGTGCGCCGATCGCGAAAGTTGTCGACGACCTCCTTGATGAAAACCGTAATCAGCGTGCGCATTATTCCGGCCCGACCATTTCGATCGCGCGGACAAACGCATCTTCAAGGTCATCGCAACCCGTGCGCCGCCGAATGCCATCAGCCGAATCGTCGATCGCGACCGTACCGTTCGCGATAATAACGATGTCGTCGCAGAGCGCCGCAACCTCCTGCATGACGTGACTCGAAAACAAGATACAGCGGCCCGCATCTTTGAGCTTTAATATCAGGTCGCGCAGGGACCGCGTCGCCATGACGTCGAGGCCGTTGCTCGGCTCGTCGAGGATGACATTTTGCGGGTTGTGCACGAGTGCGCGGGCGAGCGCCACCTTCGTACGTTGCCCCTGCGAGAAACCCTTCGTGCGGCGGTCAGCGAAATCCCTGATTTCAAGGAGCTCGACGATACCGTCGACGCGCTCGTCGATCGCATCTTTTTCGAGTCCGCAGAGCTTCGCATAATAGGAAATATTCTCGCGTGCGGTGAGGTGCGGATACAGGCCGGCGCCGTGCGGGAGCGCGCCGATGCGCTGCCGGACCTGAAGGCTTTGTGTAACGACATCCGCGCCGTCGATGGACGCGCGGCCGCTGTCAGGCGTGAGCACAGTGTAGAGCACACGCAGCGTCGTAGACTTGCCCGCGCCATTCGGCCCGAGTAAGCCTGTGACCTTGCCGTCAGGCGCATCGAAGCTGACGCCGCGCACGGCGTGTACCGCGCCGAAAGATTTATGAATGTTGTCGACGACGATCATGGCGCCGGCCCGGAGAAGTCGAGAAAGAACGGCATCACGAACGTGTTGTCCATACAGGCTGTGTCGAGATCGCTCGCATCGGCCACCGCAACGAAATCGGCAACGATGTTGGGCATACAGCCTGCGGCGATCTGGCCGTGTCCTTGCTGCTCGCCGATCAGATGACGCGCGTTCATGAGTTCGACCGCAGCCAGGTCCGCGTAGCGAGGGGGTGTGATCGGGTCGGCGTCGCCGGAAAGCAGCAACACCGGAATATCGGTAGCAAGCGGCGTGGCGAGGTCCGCGTCGACCGGCCCCTGCGGCCAGACCGAGCAAATCGTCTCGAGCGCCTCGAGCTGCATGGCGCCGATATAGGTCGCATCGAGCGCGGCGAAGTCTATCGTGCTTTTGTCAATGAACGGCAAGTCTTCACTACAGACGACGGTGTTGTGCATGCCGAGCGCGAGCGCGTCGGCAAGACTGCTGACGGTCAGCTGAAACTGTGCGGCGAGCGGTACGAAGTTGCCGCCGGCAGCTTCGTGAATCAAAAGCGGCATGATCGCGACAGACCGGGGCTGGTAAGCAAGCAGGCGGATAGCGGCAGCGAGTTCGGCCGATCCGAACGCGAAGGCCTGGCTATTGCCGGTCAGTGGGTCCGGAATCTCCACCTGCACCGGGGCATCTTCAAGCTGCGTGCGGATGGACGTGAAGTCGAGGTCGATCTCGGGGAAGCGTTCTCCACAGGACGGGTCGTCGAGGCAGCGGTGCAGAATATCGTCGATTGCGCGCTGTGCTTCGGTCGCGATCTCGGGTCCGAGCGGCACCTGTGGCGGCACGACGCCGTCGAGAACGAGCGTGCGGGTGGCGTCCGGATAGCGGCGAGCGAAGTGTTGCGCCACGCGCGTACCGTATGACGTGCCGAGCAGGTTCAATGACGGATAGCCGAGCGCAAGCCGCAGCGCCTCGAGGTCGGCAACCGCGATGCTCGTCGTGAAGAAACGCGCATCGTGCGGCAGCTGCTCGAGACACGCTGCCGTGAATTCGCGCGTTTGTTCGTCGTCGTACTGTCCCTCGACGATGTCGTCGTCGAACGGACAGTCCATGCGCTCGGAGCCGCCGGTTCCGCGCTGGTCGAGAAGCAAGATGTCCCTGTCACGGCGCAGCGGCTCGAACGCGGCGGCATAGGCCGCGTAGAACTGGATAGCGCCGCCGCCGGGCCCACCGGCGAGCGGCACGACGGGGTCCGGCTCCGGCTCGAGGTTGAGCGCTGGCACGACGGCGACGGCCAGCTCGAGCTGACCCGACTCGGGATCGGCCGGATTCAGGGGCCGCAGCAGCGTGCCGCAACGCGCTTTGATACCCGGATAACCGGGCCCGGCGCTGATGCGGCAATCCTCCAGTTCGAGCGCCGGCTGAGAGGGAGAGCTGGCCGCGGCGAGTATCAGCAGCGGCAGAAGGACCGTGAATCGGAGCATAGAAAATTCGCAGTATCGTCGGGCGCTGCAATCTTGGCGAGTTGCATGACACAAGTAAAGCCGGCCCAAATGGCCCCGAAGACCATATACAGCCGTGATCTATGGCGAGAATCGAAGGCAATGACTAGAATGCGCGGCCCGAATTGCTCGATAATCGTCCCATGTCCGAAAATCACGATGTCATCGTTATAGGCGGCGGTCACGCCGGCACGGAAGCCGCCCTGGCTGCCGCGCGGGCCGGCGCGCGCACGCTGCTCGTGACACACAGCGTTGCGACGCTGGGGCAGATGAGCTGCAACCCGGCGATCGGCGGCATCGGCAAGGGCCACCTGACGCGGGAGATCGATGCCCTGGGTGGCGCGATGGCATCGGCCATCGACCGCGCCGGCATCCAGTTTCGGACGCTGAATGCGAGCAAGGGGCCGGCTGTCAGAGCGACGCGGGCCCAGGCTGATCGCGAGCTTTACAGGCGTGAGATCCGACGGATCCTCGAGGGCCAGGCCGGGCTCTCGATCGCTGAGCACGCGGTCGATGATTTGCTCGTTACGCGGGACCGGGTTGCCGGCGTCGTCACGGCCGGGGGTGTCGAGTATCGAGCGCCAGCCGTTGTGCTGACTGTCGGGACCTTTCTTGGCGGGCGCATACTGATAGGCGACACGGAAGAAGCCGGCGGCAGGGTCGGTGATGCGCCTTCTAACCGCCTGGCCGCGCGCCTGCGTGAGATGCCGTTCCGTGTTGCGCGGCTGAAAACGGGCACGCCGCCGAGGCTCGACGGCAAGACCCTCGACTACTCCGCGATGGCGGAACAGCCGGGTGACGACCCGACGCCGGTGTTCTCTTTCATCGGGCGCCGCAGCGACCATCCGCGGCAGATTTCGTGTCACATCACCAAGACGACGGCAGCGACTCACGACATCATCCGCGCCTCGCTCGATCGGTCACCGATGTACACCGGGGCGATCGAGGGCGTCGGGCCGCGCTACTGCCCGTCGGTCGAAGACAAGGTCGTGCGCTTCGCCGACAAGGCGTCACACCAGATTTTTGTAGAGCCGGAGGGGCTGACGACCGACGTCGTCTACCCGAACGGCATTTCCACGAGCCTGCCGGCCGATGTGCAGGAGCGCTTCGTGCGCTCGATTCCCGGGTTCGGGAACGCGCGCATCACGCAGCCGGGCTACGCGATAGAGTATGATTACTTCGATCCGCGTGACTTGCGGCCGACGCTGGAGACAAAGGCCCTGGGCGGCCTTTACTTTGCCGGCCAGATCAACGGCACAACAGGGTACGAGGAGGCCGGCGCGCAGGGCCTGCTCGCCGGCATCAACGCGGCGCGGCAGGTGCAGGAAAAGGAGTCATGGTTTCCGCGGCGCGACGAAGCGTACCTTGGCGTGCTTGTCGATGACCTTATTACACGTGGCGTGAGCGAGCCGTATCGAATGTTTACGAGCCGGGCGGAATATCGGCTCACGTTACGAGAGGACAACGCCGATCAGCGACTGACACCGATTGGCCGAGAACTCGGCCTGATTGGCGATATGCGCTGGTCGGCGTTCAATACCAAGCAGCGGCTCGTCGCCGCAGAGCAGCAACGCCTGAGCAAAATCATGTTGCGTCCCGCGACGCTGACTGAAAATGACGAGGTCCTGATCGGCACGTCGCTGCAGCGCGAATGCACGGCGGCAGAGCTGTTACGGCGACCGGAGCTCGATTACGCGACCGTGTCCGGCTTGTCGATGGTGGGTGCTCTGGACGCAAGCGCGCTCGATAGCGATGAGCAGCGTGAGCAGGTGGAGTTGCAAGTCGAGGTTCAGGGGAAGTACGCGGGCTATATCGACAGGCAGGAGCGCGAAATCGCGAAGCATGCGAGGCAGGAGTCGCTACGCTTACCGGCAGATATTGATTATGGATCCGTCGACGGGCTTTCCAACGAAGCGCGGCAGCGGCTCGAGGCGGCGCGGCCGCTTACGCTCGGTCAGGCGTCACGGCTCGAAGGCATGACCCCGTCCGCCGTCTCGTTGTTGCTCATCCATTTGAAGAAACGACAGCTCAGGAAGTCGGCCTGATGAAAGCATCCCGTTTTGCTATACCTCTGATTCTTGTCATCTTGCTGGCAACATTGCTGACGGCATGTGGCGGGCCTGCAGGCGACGGAGCCGCCGAGCCTGTTCTGCATCGCGGCCTGACATCGGACCCGGAGTCTCTCGATCCGCACAAGGCCCGCAGCGTGCAGGCGGGCGACGTCTTGCGAGACATTGGCGAAGGCCTGCTTACCTACTCGGCCGACAGTGAGCTCGTCGCGGGCACAGCCGAAAGCTGGGTCGTTTCCGAGGATCGCCTGACTTACACGTTCACTTTGCGCGAGGACGCGCGCTGGTCAAACGGCGAGCTCGTAACTGCCGAACACTTCGTATTTGCCCTGCGCCGGCTCGTCGATCCGGACACGGCGGCGTTTTATGCGCAAATGCTCGACGCTATCGTCAATGCCACGGATGTCATCGCCGGCGAGAAGGCACTCGAAGAACTCGGCGTTATGGCCACAGACGAACGCACGCTTGTCATCACTCTTGAGCGACCGACACCGTATTTGCTGAGCCTGCTGACGTCGCCGAGTACGTTTCCGCTGCATCCGGACTCGATCGCCGAGCACGGTGAGTCGTTCGCGCGGGCGGGCACGTTGCTGTCGAACGGCGCCTACAAGCTCGACGTGTGGGAGCCAGCCTCGGTCATCGAGCTCAGTCGCAATGAGTATTACTGGAACAACGCCGGTACGGCTATCGACTTCGTGCGACACCACGTGGTGACGCAGGAGGTAACGGAGTTCAACCGCTACCGCGCCGGCGAGCTGCAGATCACAGGCAGTGTGCCACCGGATAACTTCGCGCAGCTGCGCGAAGATTATCGGGACGTGCTGCATGTCGCGCCCTATCTCGGCATCTACTTTTACGGATTCAACCTGACGAAGCCGCCGTTCAAGGACAACCCGAAACTGCGGGAAGCGTTGTCGATGGCGATCGACCGCGAGGTCCTCGTCACCAGCGTCACGGGGCGCGGCGAGGAGCCGGCGTACAGCTGGGTGCCACCCGGGGTCGACAACTACGAACCGCGGCGATTCATTTATGCGGATCAAAGCCAGGACGAGCGCAACACGCATGCGCGACTGTTGCTTCGTGAGGCTGGTTACGGTCCCGACAATCCGCTGCAGATAGAGGTGCGCTACAACACTTCCGACACGCACCGAAAAATTGCGCTTGCCGTGCAGGCTATGTGGCGCGATGTGCTCGGTGTCGAGACGAAGCTGGTGAATGAAGAGTTCCAGGTGCTGCTGTCCAACATACTCGCGCGGGAAGTGACGCAGGTGTTTCGCTCGAGCTGGATTGGCGATTACAACGATGCGCATACGTTCCTGAGCGTCATGGAAAGTGGCAACTCGTCGAACATGCCGGGTTATTCGAGCGAAAAGTACGACGACCTGATGCAACAGGCCGCCGGGCAAAGCGACCCGCAGAGTCGGCGGCTGTACCTGGAGGAGGCGGAACGAGTGCTGCTCGCCGACCATCCGGTCATCCCGCTCTACTTCTACGTCAGCAAACATCTGGTGAGCCCGAGCGTCGTGGGCTGGAAAGACAGCGTGCTTGATTATCATTACAGTCAGCATCTGAGCCTGGCGCCGACCGCCGAGGCGCCGTGACCGGAACACGGCCTTGCTGAAATACACTCTGTTGCGACTGCTGGGTGCGATCCCGACGTTGCTGCTCGTCACAGCACTCGCTTTTCTGATGGTGCACGCGGCGCCGGGCGGCCCGTTTGACGACGAACGCGTGTTGCCGCCCGAGACGGCCAGTAACCTCGCAGCCGCCTATCACCTCGATGAATCGCTGCCGCAACAGTTTGCGCGCTACCTGGGAGGTCTGTTGCAGGGCGACCTCGGGCCCTCGTACCACTATCGCGATCACACGGTCAGCGAACTCATCGGCGGGGCATTCCCGGTGTCCCTGAGGCTTGGTGCGTTGGCGATGCTGCTGGCCGTGATCGTGGGCGTTGCGGCGGGATCGTTTGCCGCTTTGCGACGCAACACGCTGCTCGACCGCGTCGTGATGACGCTCGCGATGACCGGAATATCGATACCCGTATTCGTCATAGCCCCCGTGCTCGTGTTGCTGCTGGCCGTGCAGCTTCAATGGCTGCCGGCAGGGTGGAGCGGCAACGAGGGCGCGGCAAGACTCGTGCTGCCGGTTATTGCGCTCGCGCTGCCGCAGGTCGCCTATATTGCGCGCCTGACACGGGCGAGCATGATCGACGTTCTCGCAAGCGATTTCGTTCGTACGGCACGGGCGCAAGGTTTAGGCATGATGGCCGTCGTCCGCTATCACGCACTCAAGCCGGCCATGCTTCCGGTGCTGTCGTACATGGGCCCGGCGATAGCCGCGATACTGACGGGGTCGGTGGTCGTCGAGGAGATCTTCGGCATTCCCGGGCTCGGGCAGCTTTTCGTCCGCAGCGCGCTGAATCGCGACTATACACTCGTGCTCGGAGTCGTTATTTTCTATGCGGCGCTTGTCGTGCTGCTGAACCTCGTCGTGGATATTCTCTACGGCGCAATCGACCCGCGGATTCGGCAACGATGAAAGCGTTGGCCGACATCTGGCGTCGCATCCGGCAGAGCCGCGCCGTCATGGCCATTGGCGGTGCACTCGTCGTAATCGTCCTTGCGGCTCTGATCGGTCCGCTCATCAGCCCGCACGACTATCTGCAGACCGACTTCGACAATCTCCTGCAAACGCCGACGACACTCGACTGGCGCTTCTTCGGCACAGACGACCTAGGCCGCGACCTGTTCGTCAGGTCGATGCTCGGCGTGCAGGTCACGATCCTCGTCGCGGTGGTGGCGAGCATCGTCAGTCTCGTTATCGGTGTCGCATACGGCGCGATCGCGGGCTACGTCGGCGGGCGTGTCGATGCGGTGATGATGCGATTCGTCGATACTCTCTATGCGCTGCCTTTCATCTTTTTCGTGATACTGCTGATGGTGGCCTTCGAGCAAAACTTCCTGCTGATATTCGTCGCCATCGGCGCGATTAACTGGCTCGACATGGCGCGAATCGTTCGAGGTCAGACGCTGTCACTGCGCGAGCGTGAATTCGTCGACGCGGCACGGCTCACCGGCGTTTCAACGGCAGGCATAATCCGACGGCACATCGCACCCAATCTTATCGGCGTGGTCATCGTCTATGTCACGCTGACTATTCCTCAGGCAATTCTTGTCGAGTCGTTCCTGAGTTTTCTGGGCCTCGGAATTCAGGAACCACAAACGTCGCTCGGCGCACTCGTGGATGCCGGCGTCAATCAAATGGAAGGCGCGCCCTGGACGTTGCTGATACCGGCAGCGCTGCTCGCGACCATTCTTTTGTGTTTCAATTTTCTCGGTGACGCATTGCGTGACGTCTTCGATTCGAGGTCTTCGCGATGAGCCTGCTGCAGGTCGAAAACCTGACCATACGTTACGACGAAGTCGTCGCCGTTCGGGACCTCAGTTTCGTCGTCGAAAAAGGTGAGTCGGTGGGCCTGGTCGGCGAGTCCGGCAGCGGGAAGTCACAAACGGCGCTCGCGATTCTGGGCCTGCTGCCTGCGGACGCGGCCGTGAACGGCAGCATCAAGCTCGAAGGAGGCGAACTGCTGGGTGTGAGCGAGCACCTGCTGAATGCTGTGCGGGCGCAACGCGTTGCAATGGTGTTTCAGGACCCGATGCAGGCGCTGAATCCGTTTGTCCGAATCGGCCGGCAGCTGCAGCGGATTCTGTTGCAGCACAGGCTGGGCGATACCGAAGAGACCGAGGCGCGCGTACTCGATATGCTGCAACGGGTCGGCCTCCCGGATCCAGGGCGGCAGTATCGCGCCTATCCGCACCAGTTGTCGGGCGGCATGCGTCAGCGTGTGATGATTGCGTCGGCACTGATTGCAGAACCGGCGCTACTGATCGCGGACGAGCCGACGACGGCGCTCGACGTAACGGTTCAGGCGCAGATCCTGGAGCTGCTCGAGGCGGTGCGCGAAGACACGGCGCTGTTGTTGATCACGCACGACCTTGGTGTCGTAGCCGGTCACTGCGAACGCATGCTCGTGCTGGAGCAGGGTGAGCTTGTCGAGCAAGGCACGACGCGAAGTGTATTCTCGCAGCCCCAGCACGCCCATACTGCGCGGCTGCTCGAGGCGGCGCCCCGCCCGGACAAGGGCTCGGGGCCCATCGCAGAGCCGGGCGACGAGCTGCTGAAGATCGACGCCGCATCAGTGCACTTTCGCGAAGCGGGGCGCCGCACGCTGCAGGCGGTGCGGGATGTAAATCTGAGCATACGGGCCGGCGAGACGGTCGCCGTGGTCGGTGAATCGGGGTCGGGCAAGTCCAGCCTGGTGCGTGCCGCTCTCGGTCTCATACCGCTCAAATCAGGGCGTGTCGCTTATTGCGGGGCGCCGGTCGAAGGGCCGGTGCAGCACCGGACAACAGAGGTGCGGCGCGGCATGCAGCTCGTGTTTCAGGACCCGGTCGGATCACTGAACCCGCAAATGCAGGTAGCGCAAATCGTGGCCGAGCCGCTGCGGGTCCACGAGCCCGACATGCCGGCGGCGACGCGGCGAGAAAAAGTGGCGGCCATTCTCGAGAGAACGGGCCTGGGTGAAAAGTATCTGCAGCGCTACCCGCACGAGCTGTCCGGCGGGCAGGCACAGCGTGTCGCTATTGCGCGCGCACTCATACTGCAACCGCAGGTACTCGTATGCGATGAGGCCGTTGCGGCGCTCGATGGCACCGTCCGCGAACAAATACTGGCGCTGCTGCGCGAGGTGCAGCTCGAAAGCGGGCTCGCATTGGTC
>Ga0265303_10003276_pt1 | contig 10149 bp, 10 predicted proteins | sample Helome_2_FD_192494 | JGI IMG/M metagenome (GOLD analysis project Ga0265303, IMG submission 192494) | Marine sediment microbial communities from subtidal zone of North Sea - Hel_20160317 (Illumina Assembly) | ecosystem: Environmental > Aquatic > Marine > Subtidal zone > Sediment ... | reverse complement strand
TTGTTGGTCGCGAAACCAAGTACAAGAGCAAGAATTTCATCGATACCGTGGTATATCGTGGCAGTGATGTCACCGCCAGCTGGATATTCAAGGGTTTGATGACGGCCGGTCTTTCAATCAGCCAGATCGCATGGATATATATTCCTCTTATGGCCGTCTGGGGAGCAGGTGCATGGCACCTTGGTAAGGCTTATACAAAGCTGAAGAGCCAGATAGATTCATGAGGCAGTTGGGGTCAACCGCGGGGCAGAAAGCGTTTGCCGGTTGAGGTCTGCACAGATTCTACCGGGCATTGATACAGTCTTTCGAGGTTTTTCTGGTGTAATAGCTCATCCTTGGGACCTGCCTGCCAATCGCCATCTCCAAACAACATGAGAATATGGCTGCAATAACGTGCGGCCAGGTTGACGTCATGCAAGGCGATCATTGCGCAATGCTGCTGCCTGGCGACCTGTGTTTCGACAAGATTCATGATTCGTATCTGGTGCTTCATATCAAGGTGATTGGTAGGCTCATCCAGCAACAGAATGGTGGGTTCCTGCACAATCAATGAAGCAAATGCCAGGCGACGCGCCTCACCTCCGGATAATCCGGTAACACTGCGGGATTCAAATCCCGTCAGGTCGACGCTCCGGATTGCATCCCGTGCTTTTTGTTTATCCTCGGGACCTTCACGTTCCCAGTAAGACAGGTGGGGATGTCGACCGGTCATTGCCGTTTCGAGCACACTGGCATCAAAAACATAAACCGTGTGCTGTTGCAGCATACCCAATAGGCGGGCAATGGTGCGACGCGGAAGGTTGTCTATGGCCTGATTTTCGAGCAATACGTTTCCGCTATCAGCGGCGAACAGCCCGGCCATACATTTGAGTAGCGTGGTTTTCCCAATACCGTTGGGTCCCATTAGACCCCAGAGTTGTCCGGGTTCGAGCTCCAGATTCAATTTGCTGCAGATGCTTTTGCCCGCAATGCGGACATCAAGGGATTGGCACGTGAGTGAGGTCATACGCCCTTAAGCCTTGCGCGGTTTAATAACAACAGGAACAACGGCACGCCAAGTAGTGCCGTGATCACGCCTACCGGCAATTGTTGCGGGCTCAATATGGTACGTGCAAGCGTATCCGAGACCACCAGGAAAAACCCGCCGAAAAGTGTTGCTGCCGGAATCAGGATGCGATGATCGGAACCAACCAGCAAGCGCATCAAATGCGGAACTATGAGCCCCACAAACCCTATACTGCCAGCAATGGAGACCGCCGTGGCAGTTAGTATTGAGGCAAGCAGATACACCAGCCAAAGCATGTGACGGGTCGGTTCACCTAGCAATCTGGCCGTGGTTTCACCCATTGCCAGCACATTCAGGCTACGGGCAAGGCCAAGTGTCAGAATGAAACTTCCTGCAAGTACTGCCAACGACCATAAAGGCAGTGTGGCATAGCTCAGGTCACCCATAAGCCAGAACAACATTCCGCGCAGACTGTTATCCGGACTCAGCGAAAGAATAAGACTGATCAAAGCGGCCCAACCGGATGCTGTGACCACACCCGTCAACAACAGACGTGTACCGCTCCAGGGGCCTGTACCACGGGCTAGGCCGAACACGAGTAATATTGAAATCAGTGCGCCCAGTATTGCCAACCATGGCAGAAATGTAACTGCGATACCAAATACCATGCCCAAAAGAGTAGCAAAAGCAGCCCCGCCCGATACCCCAAGGACATAAGGGTCGGCCAATGGGTTGCGCAACAGGACCTGCATCAGGCAGCCGGAAATAGCCAGCATCGAACCGACTACCCAGGCGGCCAATGCTCGAGGCAACCTCAATCGCCAGATCAACTCACCATGCTGACTGCTGGAGTCCTGAATGGCGGTCAACCATTCAGACCAACCCAAAGAGACCGAACCGCTTGCACTTGCAAAAAATATGCTGCCTACTGACATAAACATCAATATGAAGAGCAAAGTTCGGCGTAATGTAGTTGGAATCATTTTGAAGGATTGATTAACATGCTTTGGTTGATTAAGATTTAAAATTATCGCACGTATTAAGCAAGCTCATAACGTTGGCCATGAAAAGGTTCAAAATAAAAATACAGACATGATCGATCCGGACGGATTCAGACCCAATGTAGCCATGGTTATCATGAATAATGATGGCCGTGTATTTTGGGCGCAACGTTCAAACAACGATGGCTGGCAATTCCCCCAGGGTGGAATGAACACTGACGAAACTCCCGTTGAAGCAATGTATCGTGAATTGCATGAAGAAACCGGTCTTCGTGAAGAACATGTTCAATTACTGGGCGCTACCCCCGGATGGCTACGCTATCAATTGCCCCGGCGTTTCCAAAGATCCCAAAGCAAACCTTTGTGCATTGGTCAGAAGCAGGTATGGTTTTTATTGAAACTGCGTGATGACGATGTGCAATTCAATTTCAAAACCACCCCTGAACCTGAGTTCCAGGATTTTCGCTGGGTAGATTTTTGGTATCCTGCGGATAATGTTATCAGGTTCAAACGCCGCGTTTACAGGCAAGCATTGACTTTGCTTGAACCAATGATGGTCACTGATTAAAACCAACATCCCGCCAAGCCTAAATTTAGGAACTAATGGTCGATCTAAATGGTGCATAAGGCATGTCGCGCCCAACTCTGGAATAATTAATGAGACAGTCTTTGAATCGTATTTTCGTCATTTTGGCCCTTGTATTGGCTGGTTTTCAGGCAAGTGCTCAATCGCTTTTGGGCCGGTGGAGCCATCCGAATAATTTTTTGAAAGTACTAATGTCGCTCTTTAATCTAATTGACAATCATTCTCATTTGCATTTAGAATGATTTTAGTAAGAAAGGGAACGCCAAATGTACGTATGCATCTGTAACGCAGTAACCGACTCTGATATTCGCAAGGCGGTCGACAGCGGTGTACATAATCTGGGTCAGCTGAGGCAAGCGACCGGTTGCGGTACTACCTGCGGTTGTTGTAAAGATATGACAGTTAAAGTTCTGTACCAGGCCCTGACGGAAAAACGGGAAAAACAACTGATGCCTCTCGGCTTGCAACTGGCCTGAACTCAATATACCTAAGCAAGATGCGGGTTAGCTCAACACCTGCTAAAATCAATCAACTTTTAACGCATGATTCGATTGTCAAATTGGTAAGAGCCAATTTGCGTGGAATGATGTCCCTGTCTACAAAGAATCAGAGTTTCTGAAGGAGTCTCGCACAATGAAAGGCGACGTTAAGGTTATTGGGTTTCTCAATGCCGTGTTACGCAATGAGCTGGTGGCAATAAACCAGTATTTCCTGCACTCACGTATGTACAAAGATATGGGCTTGATGGAATTGGCCGATCACGAACATGGTGAGTCCCTGGACGAAATGAAACACGCTGATCAATTGATCGAGCGGATTTTATTTTTGGAAGGACTGCCCAACATGCAGGATATTGGCAAGTTGAGAATCGGGGAAGCCACACGTGAGATGATTGAATGTGACTTGGCACTGGAAATGGATGCCTTGCCAGAGTTAAAGGATGCCATCGCGTGGTGTGAAGAGTGTCGGGATTTCGTCAGTCGTGATTTGTTTGATTCCATTCTGGCATCCGAAGAAGAGCATGTTGATTGGCTGGAAACGCAATTAGCGCTGATCGACAAGATGGGTATCGAAAATTACCTGCAAGCCAAGATGGGTTAATCACACGAATCATGTTTAGCCATACCAGCCAACCCTGCCAGTTCGCACGGGACTGCGCCGTTGTTATGATACCCTCCGGTGATGAATTAACCATGCCGGCCGGCACCGTGGGTTACATTACCCAGTCCCTTGGTGGTAGTTTTACTGTATTTATTGATGGCAACCTGTTTCGTGTGGCGGGTATTGATGCGGATGCGATCGGTAAAGAACGTGTTATGCCGCCAGCCCTGCCGGATGATGCCAGTGATGATGACGTGGAAAAGCTGGTCTGGTCCCAGATGAAGACCTGTTATGACCCGGAAATTCCTGTCAATATCGTGGATCTTGGTCTGGTGTATTCATGTGAGTTGAAAAAGAACGATGAGGGGGAAAGAGTGGTTGCAGTTACAATGACATTAACTGCGCCGGGCTGTGGAATGGGTGACATCATTGTTGAAGACGTTCGCAGTAAAATCCAGATCATACCAACGATAAGCAGCGTTGATGTCCAATTGACCTTTGAACCCGTTTGGAATCACCAGATGATGACCGAAGCCGCCAGGCTCGAAACCGGGATGCTTTAATCACATTCAAAATGCAACTGCAAATAACAGTAAATCATCCCCGTGGAAACGGGGATGACTTACTTTCAGAAAACTTCTAGCTAAGCCGCCTGCTCCGTTAGAGGTTCGGTCTGACCCGTGGACCCCATTCTCAGGTAACTGCTTTCAAACTCATCGACTTTGATGATTTCAGTGACCATTGCCCTCACGGCCTCCAGTTCCTTAGCCTCTTCAGCGGTGATGATGGATTTTTCAACGGCGGTCTGTAGTTGAGCCTGACTGTCACCGGCATCAAGTTCACCCGCGACTTCAGCCTTATGCAGTCGACGTTCGAGTGGTTCGGTAGCGATTACCCGCGGTAAGGCCAACTCCAAAAGACCGACAGGGTTACTGGCTTTATCAGAAACAAATATTCCGTCGGTCAAACGTTTGCGTGTTTCTGAAGGGGACATCAGCAATTGAGACACCTTGTGACCAAGACGGTCGCCAGGTTGGCGTTCGTGACGGCCCAACGGGAAGATAACTGCTTTTAGCAAAATACGCACGGCGCGGCTGGGGAAATTATCTACGACCAGGCCCAAAGCAATTTGTATTTTGTGAATGGCATCGTGGAAAGCCCAGGCCAGTATGGGTTGATCAGCTGCGGGTCGATCCTGAATCTCGAATCGTTTCAGCATCGCAGAGCAGATGTATAACTGACTCAGCACATCGCCGAGACGGCCTGAAATACGCTCTTTGTGTTTTAGCTTGCCGCCCAGCGTGAGCATTGCAATATCTGATGCAAATGCCAGTGAGGCGGAATAACGTGTGAGCTTGCGATAATAACGCGCAGTTTTCCGGTCGGTAGGTACGGCAGCAAACCGGGCAAAACTCAAACCCAATAGCAGGCTGCGAACTGCATTTCCAATACTGTAACCAATGTGCCCGAACAGTTGACGGTCAAACTCCGCAAGACCCTGTTCCCGGTTTTCCATCCTGGCAGCCTGCATTTCCTTCAGCACATAGGGGTGGCAGCGGATTGCACCCTGACCGAAGATCATCATGCTGCGGGTCAGGATATTGGCACCCTCAACGGTAATCCAGATTGGGGAGCCCTGCCAGCCTCTTCCGAGGTAGTTACGCGGACCCATAATAATACCTTTGCCGCCGTGAACGTCCATGGCGTCGGTGATAACCTGGCGACCCATTTCAGTGGCATGGTACTTGGCAATAGCGGACGGTACGGAGGGCTTTTGACCCAGGTCGACAACCGTCGCAGTCATGCGCGACAAGGCAGAGATTGAGTAGGTGTACGCAGCTATGCGGCACATCGCAGCCTCAACACCTTCAAACCGGCCTATTGGCAAATTGAATTGTTTGCGTATACGTGAATATGCACCGGTTGTTAATGAACACAACTTAACACCACCGGTTGAAGATGACGGTAGCGTTATGGCCCGGCCTACGGCCAATAATTCTATCAGCATACGCCAGCCATTACCGGCCATGTCAACACCGCCCACAAGAGTATCTAGCGGCACAAATACATCTTTGCCACGCACCGGACCATTGTGGAATGGTACATTCAAGGGCATATGTCGCGCGCCGATTTCCAGTCCCGGAGTGTCGCTGGGTACCAAAGCGACGCTAATGCCGATATCTTTTTTATCACCGACCAGACCATCAGGGTCATACAATCTGAATGCCAGGCCAACGATTGTTGCGACCGGTGCGAGGGTGATATAGCGCTTATCGAAGTTGAGGCGCATACCCAGAACCTGCTTGCCTTTGTATTTACCTTTACAAATGATGCCGGTATCCGGAATGGAGGTCGCATCTGAGCCTGCGGTAGGGCCGGTTAAACCAAAACAGGGTATTTCCTCACCCTTGGCAAGACGTGGCAAGTAGTAGTTCTTTTGCTCGTCTGTGCCGTAGTGGACCAACAGTTCTGCGGGACCCAGCGAGTTGGGGACAGCCACGGTGCTGCCAGCAACCGAACAAACCGAACCAATTTTCTGTAGTACGGCGCGGTGTGCCAGGGCAGAGAAACCCAGTCCACCATATTCTTTTGGGATGATCATGCCGAAAAACCGGTTTTCTTTCAGAAAACTCCAGACTTCCGGTGGCAAATCAGCAAGTTCATGTGAATTTTCCCAGGGATTGAGCATGTTGCACAATTCTTCTACCGGTCCATCAACAAAAGCCTGTTCTTCCTTGCTTAGTTCGGGCCAGAATTGTTGCAGTAAGGAATCCCAGTCCGGGTTGCCGGCGAAAAGCTCACCTTCCCAGCCGACTGTACCTGCTTCCAATGCCACCTTTTCTGTATCGGAAAGTGTCGGTAACATCTTTCGATAAACGGCGAGAAATGGAGCGCTGAGCCACTGGCGCCTTAAAGATTTGAAGTTTAAAGGAACCGCTATGGCTGCAAACAACACTGATAAAACAACAATAGCCAGCATTGAAACGCTTGTGAAAATGGCAAATCCAGCCAGAATCAAAGCCATACCGATCGTCCAGTTCAACAGTTTGATACCGTGATAGGCGGCGGTAAGTGAAAATCCAAGTAAGCCTAAAATCAAAATCCAGAACATGGCTAAAACCCTCCAAGCATACAAATAATAGTTTCCAGATGCGGTTTTTGTCGAAAACCAACCGCATCAGTTTGGACTGTATCGTTACAAATACGTTTCCATACTGCAGAGTATGGTAAATGCTTTGCCCTGAGTCAACCGGTATCTAAGGAACCTCTGATTTATTCTGGACGAAGTTGATTGAAATAATATTTGTTCAGATCCACCATGATCGGGCACTTGAAGCGCTAATAAACCTGGCATTTGGAGCACCAAAAGTAGGCGCCTTCAGGCGGGATGCGTGTTCATTATTAGATCTGATGCTCCCTTAGCTATATTGAAACACCATTGTCGGTTATGCTTTACATGACAACTATAGTGGTAAACGTTTGTGACTCAACCAGTAGCGAAAAAAAGAGAACGATCGACACTCAGTGCAGGCGACTGGGAGCAACAGGCGCTTGTGCTGATAGCTGAAAAGGGTATCCGTGCAGTCGCTGTTGAGTCGCTCGCGGCCCGCATGGGCGTTACCAAGGGCAGTTTTTACTGGCACTTTCAAAATCGTGAATCCCTGCTGGAGCAATCCTTGATTCGCTGGGAGAAGCACGACGCGGCCAATTTGCATACTTCACTGAGTGCCATTGACGATCCGCGGGAACGATTGAGATCGTTTTTCAGACGGACCGGTCGCGAGAAACTGACCCACAATGTTTATAGCTCATTGTGCATGGCTTCGGATCATCCGCAGGTAGAGCCTTTATTGGAAAGAGTGGCAGAACGGCGTATGAAGCATATTGAAAAGGCGTATGAGGAGATCGGTTTTGATTCGCGAGCTGCTTCACATCGTGCGCGATTGACGTATTCAGCGTACCTGGGTTTCCTGCAGTTGCAGAAGCAGCACCAGACACCCAGCCTGAGTTCGGAGGAGTTTGAAGCCTATATGACCCATGTTATTGCGACGCTAATTCCTGAAAAGTAATCTTGATCTCCATGGGGTTTCACGTGTTGAACCTAGTGAAACCAGATGGTTTTTTAATTCAAGCAAAAAAAGGGCCGGTTACATCTTTTCAAAAAAGTATCCGGCCCCTTTAATTCTAATTTAATAACGAAAAGCCTGTTAGCCCATGAAAATACTCTTTATCCATCATGCCTTTCCTGGCCAATTTCGTCACATTGCCCCTAAACTCGCAGCACTAGGGCACGAAGTGAAAGCTCTGACCGAAGATAATCCGCGTTTTCCAACCGCTAATGTTGATATTATTCGGTATCATACAGAGCACAAGGGAACCAAAGGTATACACCAATGGTTAAGTGGCACAGAAGAAAAATATATCCGTGCAGAAGTTGTCTTAAACGAATGCCAAAGACTCTCTCAACACGATTTTTTTCCTGATGTGGTTTACGTGCATCCAGATTGGGGAGAGGCTTTATTTATTCGAGATATATTTCCACACACAAAAATCATCATATTTGCAGAGCACTATTATAAAAAAGAAAATACTGATGCCATTTTTGATCCCGAATTTGCCAATATCACTTTATTTAGTCACTGTGGCGCCAAAATGAATAATGCCATTAGATTGTTGAGTCTGGAGGATTGTGATGCCGCCATTTGCCCAACAGAGTTTCAGAAAAATAATCACCCCAGTGCTTACCACAGTAAAATGAATATTATCCATGATGGCATACCCACGCATATACTGGTTAAAAACCCTGACATAAAGATCAAATTTAGGGGGGAGTTAACCTTAACAAAACAAAATGATGTTATCACTTTTGCCAATAGAGGCTTAGAGCCAAGGCGAGGTTTCCATCAATTTATGCGTTGCATCCCGCTATTGCAACAACAAAACCCACAAGCCCATATTATTATTGTGGGGAAAGATGTGACCGTTTATGGTAACTATAAAAAATTATCTGCAGGTAGTTTTAAACAACACATGGTACAAGAACTAGGCGATAGTATCGATTACAACAAAGTACATTTTGTAGACTGGTTAGATTACGCTTCCTTTAAATCAGTAATAGAGCTTTCAACCGTCCATGTCTATTTAACCGCGCCCTTTATATTGTCTTGGTCTATGTTAGAAGTCATGAGTTTAGAAGGCTGTATCGTCGGCTCCAATACCCCTCCAGTAACCGAGGTGATAGAGGATGGCTACAATGGCGTTTTAGTCGACTTCTTCTCACCTGAAGCGATCGCAAGCAAAGTAACTGAGTTACTTAATGATAAAAACAAGCGGCAAATCATAGGAAAAAATGCTCGTCAAACCGTGATAGAAAATTATGACTTAAACACCGTTTGCTTGCCCCGGCAGGTTGAAATTATTCAAAATATTAAGGCCGACTGATCTTTTAAGAAAAGAGCCTAAACTATAAATAACAATTGATAAGGAGTATAAGACGAATAAAAGGTATTTTCCCAGAAACCAAGGGTTATGAAGTCACAAGCAAAAAATGGGCCGGATACATCTTTTCAAAAAAGTATCCGGCCCCTTTGATTATTCTAATTCCGATTATTTGATTCCGTCTAGTTGTGGACCTGAAGTGACCAGTGAGCGGCCCTCTTCGTTATCGGTAAACCCTGCAAAGTTATCAATAAACAGCTTGGCCAGCTTCTCTGCCTTGGCCTGCCACTCTGATACATCCGCATAGGTATCGCGCGGGTCGAGAATGCTGCTATCGACGCCTGGCAACGCCAGTGGAACCTCCAGGTTGAAAATCGGCAACATCCTGGTTTCTGCTTTGTCGATTGAGCCATCAAGAATGTTGTCGATAATACCACGTGTATCCTGAATCGAGATGCGCCTGCCGGTACCGTTCCAGCCGGTATTGACCAGATAGGCATCAGCACCGCATGCTTCCATCCGTTTCACCAGCTGCTCACCGTACATGGTCGGATGCACGCTTAGGAACGCCTTGCCAAAACAGGCTGAGAAAGCGGGTGTCGGTTCGGTGATGCCGCGTTCTGTCCCGGCCAGTTTTGCGGTAAAACCGGAGAGGAAGTGATACTTTGTCTGGCCGGGTGTTAGTTTGGATACCGGAGGCAATACACCGTATGCGTCCGCCGTCAAAAAGATGACCTTATTTGCGTGACCACCCTTGGATACCGGTTTGACGATATTGTCGATGTGGTAGATCGGGTAGGAGACACGGGTGTTTTCAGTCAATGAGTTGTCATCATAGTCGACAGTTCCGTCATCTGCTACCGTGACATTTTCCAGCAAAGCATCACGTCTGACGGCATGGAATATATCCGGTTCGGCCTCTTCGCTCAAATGGATGGTCTTGGCGTAGCAACCGCCTTCAAAGTTGAACACGCCATTGTCGTCCCAGCCGTGTTCGTCGTCGCCAATCAGTGCGC
>Ga0265303_10003274_pt1 | contig 10152 bp, 10 predicted proteins | sample Helome_2_FD_192494 | JGI IMG/M metagenome (GOLD analysis project Ga0265303, IMG submission 192494) | Marine sediment microbial communities from subtidal zone of North Sea - Hel_20160317 (Illumina Assembly) | ecosystem: Environmental > Aquatic > Marine > Subtidal zone > Sediment ... | reverse complement strand
CACAGAGTCGCCGTCACAGATGCCAAAGAAGACGATTGAAATATGCGATTCGTTATCACTGTATCCTGAATCGCAAAGCGCTGAACGCGAAGATTTGAATACCGATCCCGCGATCGCGCTATTCAAGAATGTCTTGAATATTGTCGATTGCGCGTACTTGATTTTCCTGTCGCGCCCGCACCTAAAACGTGCCGATGTGATCGACCCCGATAGCCAGGGGGAGGGAATGATTTCGGACGTGCGGACAAGTATGCACACGTACCTGCCGTTTGACCTGGTTGACATCATCGGTCGATACATCGAACTGAAAATTATTGGTGAAACTGGTGAGAATCTTGAGTCATCCGAGCCGATGTCGATTCTGCGCTACGCGCCGGGCCAGTATTATCGACCGCACGTCGACTTCTTCAACCCGAAGCTCGACGTTTCCAAAAAATTGCTTCTAGACGGCGGGCAGAGACGGTCATCGGCTGTAACTTACCTGGCCGCGCCGTCTGCGGGAGGTGGTACCAGTTTTCCGAGGCTGAGGCTGGCCGTTCCAGCGGTGGCCGGTAGCACGCTCTGGTTCAGGAATTGTTTTGACGATGGTGAGGTCGACGATCGCAGCCTGCACGCCGGTGAAACGGTCGAACGGGGCGAAAAGTGGGTTGTCACCAAGTGGTTTCGAGAACGGCCCACGCAATATCTCGAATTCTAGTTTGACGTGTTATTGAATGGGCTGTCGGTTGGTCGCCAGCTGCATAGCCAAACAACTCGAAATCGCAACCAGAAACGGTGCTGTGGCAAGGCCCGGGAAATAGCCGCCCGAGCTAAGGCCGAACCACAGATGGCCAGACCCGTTTAAGAACTCCAGGCCGGCCCAAAACCACATCAGCGGGACTGCGTAAGTCTTCGCCTGTCTGACGGGAACAACGTAAGTCCATAGGGCGAACGCGACGATGCTTGTGTTGATTATCGCAAAGCCGAACGACAGGTTGTCACTGATCAGGCCGCTCAGGAATCGCGCCGGAGCAAGGTATTTCCATAATTCGAAAAAAAACTCTTCCAGAGAGTGCAACGTCTGAAAGATAACGATGATCAGAAAAGAGGCGCTAAGTGCCTTGTACGGCTCGCTATTGGACAAGTCTGATCTCGAAAACCCACTGCGCCGCTTGAGCGACGATAGGAGTTGCGAATGGGGATCTGCGCGTCATGAAATACGCCTGACTCCAACAGGCTAACTACTAGAATAACTACGCCCTCAACAAAGGCAGGATACCATGCACCTTAGCGACGACAAGGCTGTTAACCTACGGCCATGCCGATGCACATATATTTCGATCTTGACGGAACGCTAACCGATCCCTTCGAGGGCATTACTAAATCCATCCTGTATGCGCTCGAGCGCCTCGATGCAGCGCCGCCGAACGAGGAGAAATTGCGAGACTTCATTGGTCCACCGTTACAGGTGACGTTTGCCGAGTTGCTTGGTGCAGACCAGGCCGGACGAGCATTAGCGTTGTATCGTGAACGATTCGCCGATGTCGGCTGGCGGGAAAACGTTCCTTATGAAGGTATTCACGAAGCGCTCGAAATTCTTCAATCGGCAGGCAATACGTTGTTCGTTGCAACGACGAAACCCTGGATATTTGCCGAAAAAATCGTAGATCATTTCGCCATGGGAAACTATTTTACAGCCGTGTTTGGATCCGAGCTCGACGGCACACGGGTGGATAAGTCGGAATTGTTGCGGTGGGCATTGCCGCAAAACCCGACAGGCAGGAGCGCTACTATGGTAGGTGATCGAAGACATGACATCATTGGCGCGCTTGATAATGGCATGGATGCACTCGGGGTCAGCTACGGTTACGGATCGGTCGAGGAGCTAACGTCATCCGGCGCGGGCCAAATCGTGCATACGCCGTCGGATTTACCCACGGTGCTGACTTGAAGGTCATTTGCCGCATTGTCGGGTTGCTCGCGCTTTTCGGTAGCGCAATCGCGTCCGCCGATGACGACACCTACATATACGTGCTCGGCATTGCTCAGGATGCCGGCTATCCACAGGCAGGCTGCTACCAGCCGCACTGCTTGCTAGCCTGGAAAGACAAAGAATTGCGGCAGACAGCGAGTTCCATCGCGGCTGTCGATGAAGCCTCGCGCAGCAAATTTCTGTTCGATGCGACGCCGGATATGCGCGAGCAGCTGTTTCGATTGCATCAGGTCGCACCCGATAGCCACTACGCGCTCAATGCTGTGTTCCTGACGCACGCACATATCGGCCATTACACAGGTCTAATGCATTTCGGCCATGAGGCCATGGGCACAAAAGGCGTTCCTGTGTATGCGATGCCGCGTATGCACGAATTTCTCGCGCAAAACGGGCCATGGGATCAGCTCGTTCGCTATGAAAATATTCGCTTGACCCCACTGCACGATGGTGTAGCAGTGCGCGCGTCCAAGCAACTCCGCGTTACGCCATTTCTTGTACCGCATCGAGATGAGTATTCGGAAACGGTTGGCTATCGAATCGACGGGCCCAATAAGTCGGCCGTATTCATTCCAGACATTGATAAATGGGAACGTTGGAACACCGATATACGAGATGTGATTCGCACTGTGGATTACGCACTAATCGATGCGACTTTTTTTGCCGATGGTGAATTGCCGGGTCGAGATATGAGCAGCGTTCTGCATCCCTTCGTCTCCGAGAGCATGGCATTATTCGACAGCATGAACGATGCCGAGAAAGAACGCGTAATTTTTATACACTTGAATCACACTAACCCGCTGCTGCAAAAAAACAGCAAAGCAGAGCGCGTGGTTCGGAAAAACGGATTCCGCATCGCCTACGAGGGAATGCGACTGGAGCTATAGAGGCAAGTAGGAATGGAAAACCCAACAAAAACAAGAACACTGATTAATAGAATTTCGAGCGGCAGCCTGGTGTTGCAAATCGTCGTCGGTATTGTGGCTGGCGTTGCACTGTCGCAAATATCGCCGGGCGCGGCGAAAAATTCGATGTTGCTGGGCAATCTGTTTGTGCAGGCATTGAAAGCGGTTGCGCCGGTGCTGGTGTTGGTGCTCGTTGCCTCGGCGCTGGCAAATCGAAAAGCAAGTCACACAGCACAGATGCGGCCGATAATCACGATGTACCTGATCGGCACCATCGCGGCGGCGTTGCTGGCGGTTACGATGAGTACGCTGTTCCCGACAACGCTCGCGTTGACGCTCCCTGAAGTTTCAGCAAGCGCGCCACAGGGTATCGCCGAGGTACTGGGGGGCTTGCTGGGGAAGCTCGTCGACAATCCAGTGAATGCGATCTTGACCGGCAACTTTATTGGCATCCTCGTCTGGGGTGTTTTGCTGGGAATATTTCTACATTATGCGGCGGAAGGCACCCGGCAAATGCTTCAGGATATAGCCGACGCCGTCACGCACATCGTGCGCATCGTGATCCGTCTCGCACCGATCGGCATTTTCGGGCTGGTCGCCGGCAATCTCGCCGAATCCGGATTGTCGGCGCTGGGCGGATACGCGCGATTGTTAAGCGTGTTGCTTGGTTCAATGCTAATCATGGCGCTGCTGATTAATCCATTGATTGTTTTCGTCAAGACCCGGCGTAATCCGTACCCAATCGTTCTGACAGCGCTGCGCGAAAGCGGCGTAACGGCGTTTTTCACGCGAAGTTCGGCGGCAAACATTCCGGTAAACCTGGCGTTATGCGAACGCCTGAACCTCGAAAAAGACACCTACGCCGTTTCGATTCCGCTCGGTGCCACCATTAACATGGGCGGTGCGGCAATCACGATTACCGTGCTGACGCTGGCGGCCACTCACACGCTCGGCGTCGATGTCGACATGGCAACAGCACTATTGCTGAGCGTTGTCGCCGCGTTATCGGCTTGCGGTGCGTCGGGTGTTGCAGGCGGCTCGTTGTTGTTGATTCCACTAAGTTGCGCGTTGTTTGGCATATCCAACGACGTCGCGATGCAAGTGGTTGCCGTCGGCTTTGTCATAAGTGTTTTGCAGGATTCGGCTGAAACGGCGCTCAATAGCTCGACGGACGTCGTATTCACAGCCGCCGTAGCCACGAAAAACGGCTGACATATGTTCTGTCGATATCGCCGTGGTGCGCCGATCTAGGTACACTGGTTCGCAGGCGGGTAATGAAGTCGAGAGGGCCGGAACATGGTCAAAATCATTGCCGCAGTACTTGGTGGGCTGTTAGTCGGATTAGCCATTAGCTATGTCGCGTTTGTTGCGGGGCCCAAGAGCCCCGCGGAAAACGTCGTGCGCGATATTGTCGATGTGCCAAAAATGTCCGAGACGGTTGCTGAGCAGCACCGCGAAAAACGATACGCGGACCTGACAACGATCGAAGAAATTTATGCACTACCGACGGACTTTTCGCGCTCGGAGGCCTTGCATGCACTCGCCGGTCGCTCGAATGCGGCGCAGGTGCAAAATCTAATCTTCGAGGCTAACCGTATCGCTGATGAAGTCGGTCGTAACGGCGCGCTAGTCGTGTTGTTCTTCCGCCTGGCGGAAGAGGATCCGCAGTCTGCGCTGGCGATGGCGCGGACGGAATACTTCAAGGGACTCCGGGCGGCCGAATTTACGGTTTGGCGCTCATGGGGCCGCAAGAACCTGGACGACGCACTTTTTGCTGCCAAGACGCAGACGTCACGCGCGAATAAGAACACGGCCGCTCAGAGCCTCTATGCGGCGTTTGGTTTCATGGGCAATGAAACAACCGATCGAATTGAGGCTGAACTGGGTATTGGGCCCGATCGTGCGACGCGCAGCCGGTTTCTCTATCAGATGGCCGATCGCTCACCTGCGGAGGCGATCGCGTATATCAACGACATGCAAGCAGGGCCGAAGCAACAGGAATTCGTGAATTGGCTTGCTTACTATCTGTCGTTACGCGATGCGACAGACGCGCTGCGCCACGCGGACTTATTCGATAAAACAGACTTTCGGCAACGTTACCGCAGAACGGTGGCGAGCTACGCGGCGCGCGAAAACCCGAAGGCCACCATCGAGAGAATCCTCGCCTCGGGTGATTATCGTAACGACAGAGGTGAGTTTCATAGTGCAATGAGAGCGCTCGTCAGTGAGGATCTGGATGCGGCGATGCAGTATTTTGCGCAGGCGCGAAACACGCAAGAAAAGCAGAGCATTGGCTCCGTCGTTGCGGAAGAGCTCGCACGCAGAAATCCGGCTGAAGCAGTGCAATGGGCAAGGGCAAATCGCAGCGGCGACCATAACATTCTCGAAATGACCGTTTTGGCCGAAATTGCGAAAACGGATCCGCAGTACGCGATTGCGGAGGCGCAACTAACAAAAGACCATAACACTCGCCAACAGCTCGTATCGAATATCGTGGCGCATCTCGCACAGGAGAATCCTCTGGAGGCTACCGGTTTTCTTGATCTCATCGACAATCGTCAACTGCGTATTCAGGCGGCAGCTCAACTCGCCTCAAACTGGATGCGGACGGATTCGAATGCGGCAATCGAATGGATTCTGAGCAACGATGAGCAGACGGCCGCCAGACTGCTCAATGATTCGTCTTGGGCATTGCTGCGCACGGACGTGGATGCTGCGATTCGTGTGCTGCCGCGGCTCAACAAGCCACAGCAGATGAACTGGCGGATGCAGATTGCCGAACGATTGGCAACGTCGCGAACGCCGGCTGATGCGCAAAACTTTATCCGGCAATTCGAGGGCGAAGAGGGTTTCGATCAGTTGCAATCGACGGTGATATCGGCGATCGCTCAGACCGACACGATACGCGCGCGGCAAATGGCCGACCAGTTGACTGATCGCACGGCGCGCGACTCGGCGTACGCGGCGATTATCAGCCAAAATGCGCAATCGGATCCACGCGCGGCAGCGGCAATGCTGTCTTCGATTTCGGATAGCCACTACCGAGGTGCCGCAACGGGACAGGTAGCCTCACAGTGGTATAACGTCGATCCGTCGGCCGCAACCCGTTGGGTCGCGAATTTACCTGCAGGATCAGCGCGCGACGATGCGATCATGCACCTGTCGCCAAATTGGGGGTATCCCGATCGCGAGCAGCAAGCGTTGATCAATAGTATTCAGGATGACGATAAGCGCGGCCAGGCCAAACTTCGACAGATCTACAATCTGATGCAAACGGATCCAGCGCAGGTCAGAGAGTTACTAAAAGATCCGGACATCCCGAGTTACCAGCGGCAACAGGTTGAGATGATGCTGAGAAACCACGGCGTCCGGCATTAAGTAGCGCATCCGAGTATTCGATACCAGGAATGGCGGACACTACGACGATTCGTTTTGCGCTTGACGCCGATTTGCCAAAGCTCGTGCAAATCTACAATCACTTCGTGGAACACACGGCCGTCACGTTCGACACGCAAGCGTTCGAAGTCGAGCAAAGGCGCGGCTGGTTTGACAGGTTTTCGTCGGACGCAACTCATCGGCTACTCGTCGCCGATCAGGGTGGCCAGGCCGTGGGTTATGCGTCGAGTACCAGTTTGATTCCCAGAGCGGCCTACGATACCTCGGTGCAAACCACGGTCTATCTACAGCCGACATTGACGGGCAATGGCATTGGAACACGCCTGTATTCAGAGCTGATGACACAGTTGGTCAGTGACCCGAGACTGCACCGGGCCTACGGCGGCATTGCGCTACCGAACGAGGCATCGATCGCTCTGCACAAACGGCTTGGATTCGAGCACATCGGTACATACCGGGAGGTGGGTTACAAGTTCGGCAAATTCTGGGATGTCGCCTGGTATGAAAAGGACCTTTCGAGCTAATCGTCGCGCTCTGATAAGGTTGCCAGGTCGTGACGATAGACCCGAATAATCAGGTATTACGCCTGAGAAAAAAGCACGCGCCTGGCGGCCATTCGCAGCCAGATGCGGCCGATGGCGCACGTCTCATCCACGCGCAATCGATACGACACGCAGTCGTCGCCGCACTCATCGTGATTATCTTGTTCGCCTCGATATGGGCGATGCTGTCGGTCGCGCTCGGTCGCGTATATCCGTGGCTGGCACTGTTGCTCGGATTTCTGGTTGGTTATGCAGTTCAGCGTGGCGGCCAGGGCGTCGATTGGCGGTTCCCGGTGCTTGCAGCGTCGTTTGCGTTCATTGGCGCAATTTTCGGCAATATCGTCGTGGCGGCGGCATATACCGCCGGGGAATTTGAGACCGGAACGTTCACCATATTGCGCAATGTGACGACCTATACCTGGCCGGTGTTTTTCGACGAAGTTATGACAGCAGCCGATTTCGTATTCGCATTGTTCAGTGCCGGTATTGCTGCGTACTTCGCCAATCGCCGGTTGACGCGGCGCGAGTTTCAGGCGGTGCGAATCTGGCAGGAACGGCGAAAGGATAGCTAAGATGAAGATCTATGGTGACTCGATATCGGGTAATTGCTACAAAATAAAACTCGCAGCAGCACAACTCGATGTTGAGCATGAATGGCATGAAATGGACATCATGGCCGGCACGACGCATACGCCGGAGTTTCTTGCGATGAATGCGAACGGCAAGGTGCCGTTGCTTGTTCTCGATGACGGCCGCTGTTTGCCCGAATCAAACGCAATACTGTGGTACCTGGCCGAAGGGTCGTCACTGATCGGCGCCGATCGTTTCGAGCGTGCCACGGTGCTTGCGTGGATGTGTTTCGAACAATACAACCACGAACCCTACATCGCGACTTCACGATTCATTATCAAGTATCTGCGGAGCCCGCCAGAACGCCAGGCGGAACTCGACGCCAAAAAGACTGGCGGTTACAGGGCGCTCAATATCATGGAAGAGCACCTGTCGAAACATGAGTTCTTTGCCAACGACGACTACAGCATTGCCGACATTGCGCTATTTGCCTATACGCAGGTCGCACATGAGGGCGGATTTGACCTGTCTGAATATCCGGATATCAACAAATGGCTGGATCGGGTGCGCAAAACGGATGGTTTTGTCGCGATGACGGACTAAACGGGCATTAACAGGCCATTCGTGGCGTCGACGGCGCGGCCGGTGAATGACGCAAGATGCTCGGAGACCAGCGCCTCCATATCCCTCGCGGCGCTGCCGATGCCGAGAAAGTACGGCGGCTGACGCCGCAGCTGCGACCAGTTTCCGGTCGAAATAATCTTGACGAGATGCGTGATGTTATTCGTAATCGCTTCGATGTACGGGTTGTGGCCGTCGTACAGCACTTCGACGTATCGGTACACGCGATTGAATTTTTTATTCAGGCGATCGCGCGTTACTTCCTGGTAAAAATTCGGCGTCTTTTGCAGCAGGTCCTGACCGGAGCTGTAACGCACCATGTACTCACCGGGTTTGGCATTTTCTACGGCAATACCGCCAACGACAAACTCCTTGTATAGGCGGTCCCGGCACTTTTCGAGATAGCAGCGATCCGCCATTTGCGCGATCAGATCGGCCGTGCCGATCAAATGGCCGCAGATGATGTCGCGTGGATCGTCCAGTTCGATATTGTCGAGATCGAGTTCGTATCCGGTGAAATGCACGATCATGCTGGCAACGCCAACGTCTTTCGCCATGCCCAGGTCCGGCAGGTAGCGGCGCAGAAAATCGGCACTGCGAGACACGTGATATAGCGTGAACTCGGCGCCGTTCTGGAAATCCTGGTCGCGCTCCTCGTGGCGAATATAGCCGGAATCATGAAACAAGGACGTGATGACGGCCATCAACGCGCGTTGTGGGCCAAGTCGATCGGCCTGCTCGGCGCTGCGTTCGTAGCCAGCGACCAGGCGCGCCAGTGCAAGCGTCATGTCCAGCGTGTGCTGCATGTCATGGTAGGTTGTGTCGCAGCCGAGATAACCGGGAAAGCGGCCGGTAAACAGCCGTTCGAAGTCGTAAAACGCTAGCCAGAGTTTGTCGAAAGACGTGCCTGGAAAGGTTTCGGTAAAAAGCTCGTGAACTGCGTTGCGCACCGCCGCGGGGCTTGAGACCTGGACTGTGTTCGTGACGTCAAAATCGTTACGGCGGTCCTGGGAAATTTGATTTGCATGCGAAGGCATGGAGACCAATCATACCGGTTGAACAACAAAAGTGGGCTGGCTTTTTCGGCGTTTATGTTTAGTGTCGAAAAACTTGTCAAACGTCGAAATCGGCAATCACCGGTGCGTGATCCGACGGTCGCTCCCAGGAGCGCGGCTCCTTGTCGACATAGCTCGCTTTGCACGCATTGGTCATCGTGCTGCTGGTCAGGATCAGGTCGATCCTGAGGCCGGCGTTTCGTTGGAAGCCTGCCCTGCGATAGTCCCACCAGCTGTACGTTTTTTCGGGCTGATCGAAATGCCGGAACACATCGCTTAGGCCAAGAGTAAGCAGCTTTGCCAGCGCCGCCCGCTCGTCGGGGCTGCAAAGAATCGCGTCACCCCATTTCTCCGGGTCATAAACGTCGTCATCCGCCGGCGCGATATTGAAATCGCCAAGCACGACGAGCTTGTCGTGGTTCGCCATTTCGGTCCCAAGGAAGTTGTGCAGTGCGCCAAGCCAGGACAGTTTGTACGCGTATTTCTCCGAGCCCACTTCAGAGCCGTTCGGAACATAAAGGTTGATGACCCGTACGTCGTCGATGGTTGTCGCAAGAATACGCCGTTGCGGATCGTCGAATCCCGGAAAATCGGTGACCGGGTCTTTGGGTGCTTGTTTGGCAATGACCGCAACGCCGTTATAGGTCTTCTGCCCACTGGCGACGGACTGGTAGCCAGCCTCTGCCAATTCGTCGGTAGGAAACACCTCCGTGAGCTGCTTGATCTCCTGCAGCACCAGGACGTCGGGGTCATGCGCGGCCAGCCACTCCAGCACATGCGGCAGACGAACCTTTAGCGAGTTGACGTTCCAGGTGGCAACCTTCATCAGGTGGCGATGCCATTGTGTCTCAACAATGCATCGATTTCGGGCTTGCGGCCGCGGAATGCGACGTACGCCTCCATGAAATCCCGGCTGCCGCCGATTTCCAGTATTTCCTGCCGAAAGCGCCGAGCTGTATCGGAATCGAGAATACCGGCCTCTTCGAACGCGCTGAAGGCATCCGCCGCGAGCACCTCGGCCCATTTATAACTGTAGTAGCCGGCGGCATAGCCGCCGGCGAAGACGTGAGAAAAACCATGTGGCAAGCGGTTGT
>Ga0265303_10003273_pt1 | contig 10154 bp, 7 predicted proteins | sample Helome_2_FD_192494 | JGI IMG/M metagenome (GOLD analysis project Ga0265303, IMG submission 192494) | Marine sediment microbial communities from subtidal zone of North Sea - Hel_20160317 (Illumina Assembly) | ecosystem: Environmental > Aquatic > Marine > Subtidal zone > Sediment ... | reverse complement strand
AAACCCCTGATCTCAATGCGTTCACCATTGGATAAGGCACTACTCATCATTTCGATCAGACTTTTTACCGCCAACTCCACGTCTTTGTAGGCGAGGTGTCCCTGATTTTTCGATAAGTTATCGATCAGATCCGATTTCGTCATCGAGGGTACAAATTCTGCGTCTTTCATCACATGGTCCGATAATCTAGTTGGGTGGCAGGATTATGCCTGCCACCCGATTGTGCATCAGGAATCCATTTTTTCCTTGAGCAGGTCACCAAAACTGGTGGTCGTGCCCTTGGCATCGCTGCTCGCGGCATAATCCTTCAATGCTTCTTGCTCTTCATCCGTATCCTTTGCCTTGATCGAGAGGTAGATGCTGCGCCCCTTGCGATCCATGCCGGTAATCTTGGCTTCGATTTGATCACCTTCGTTCATAAATGAACGCGCGTCTTCAACACGATCCTTGGCCATTTCAGAGGCTCTTAGCAGACCCTCGATTCCATCCCCAAGATCGACCACCGCGGCTTTGGCATCTACCGATATTACGGTACCGGATACTATACTACCTTTCGGTCTATCGGCGATAAAGCTCGCAAAGGGATCTTTCTCAATCTGCTTGATTCCCAACGAGATTCTTTCGCGTTCAGGATCAATCGACAATACCATGGCTTCGACTTCCTGTCCTTTCTGATATTCGCGTACCGCTTCTTCGCCAGGTTTGTTCCAGGACAAATCGGTTAAATGGATCAAGCCATCAATATTGCCCTCAAGCCCGATAAAAATTCCGAAGTCGGTGATCGACTTAATCTTTCCGGAGATAATATCACCCTTGTTACAGGTTGTGCCAAATTCCTCCCAGGGATTGGGCTTGCACTGTTTCATACCAAGTGATATGCGGCGACGCTCTTCGTCAATTTCAAGAATCACGACTTCCACTTCATCGCCCAGGTTAACAACCTTGTTGGGATTAACGTTCTTGTTCGTCCAGTCCATTTCCGAAACGTGTACGAGACCCTCTACACCATCTTCGATTTCAACAAAACAGCCATAGTCAGTGATATTACTGACATGCCCGAACAGGCGTTGACCTTCCGGGTAGCGGCGCATGAGGTTTTCCCAGGGATCATCACCCATTTGCTTCAGACCAAGTGAAACCCGGTTTTTATCGCGGTCGAACTTGAGTACGACCACGTCGATTTCCTGTCCGATTTCCACGACTTCGGACGGGTGTTTAACACGTTTCCAGGCCATATCGGTAATGTGTAGCAATCCGTCGATACCGCCGAGATCGAGAAAAGCACCGTAATCGGTAAGATTCTTGACAATACCGCGTACGCGCTCGCCTTCCTTTAGCGTACTCAGCAGTTTTTCGCGTTCTTCGCTGAATTCCTTCTCCACCACCGCACGTCGGGATACCACCACGTTGTTACGTTTTTGATCGAGCTTGATGATCTTGAATTCGAGTTCCTTTTCTTCGAGGTAAGCGGTATCGCGAACCGGGCGCACATCGACCAGTGAGCCTGGCAGAAACGCACGGATTTCTCCGATATCGACGGTGAAACCGCCTTTAACCTTGCCGGTGAATCGACCGGTAACAATTTCGTCGTTTTGCTGGGCCTGCTCAAGTCGAGTCCAGGCACGAGCACGTTTGGCTTTTTCACGCGACAGTCGCGATTCACCGTAACCATCTTCGAATGAATCCAGCGCAACCTCGACGATATCGCCAATCTTGACGTCAAGTTCACCGCTTTCGTCGTAAAATTGTTCGACCGGAATAACGCCTTCAGACTTGAGGCCTGCGTTGACAACGACAACATCGCGGTTGATATCGACGACTTCGCCGGTAATAATTTCACCCACACGCATATTCATTTGGGTGATGCTTTGCTCAAACATTTCTGCAAAGTTTTCAGACATGGAAGAATCCTAAAAAGAGTTGTTCGACAGCTAACCTGGATACAATCAGCCGTCTCGTTTAGTTAAAAAAACCCTGCAGACAGTGCGTCTGCAGGGGCCTGTTCTATTTGCTTAGACGTTTTCCCTAATGTGGCTCAGTACAAGTTCTGTAACTTGTGCGAGGTCGAGTAAACTCGAATCCACGATCAAAGCATCTTCGGCGGGCCTTAGCGGTGAGGTGCTGCGACTCTGGTCGCGTTCGTCACGTTCGGCTATGTCCGCTTGAAGCTGCGGGATATTAGCCGATAAACCCATATTTATCAACTGCTTATATCGTCTGCGTGCACGAATTTCGATACTTGCGCCTAAAAAGAACTTAAATCGGGCATCCGGGAACACCACCGTGCCCATGTCGCGCCCGTCTGCGACCAGTCCCGGAGGTTTTAAAAATGAACGTTGCAGCTCCAGTAAGCGCTCGCGGACACCCAGGTGGCGGGCCACCTTGGAGGCCGCGTCACCCATCGTTTCCTGGCGCAGTTCAGCCGAAACGTCCTGGCCATCCAGGAACGGAATGGGCAGTTCATCACCCGGTTCGAAGTGTATTTTGAAATCCTCCAGTACCGTGATTACCTCGTTTTCCTGATCCAGGTCCACACCCTGCTGCATCGACTTCAAGGCCAGCAAACGATATATTGCGCCACTGTCGAGCAAATTAAAATTCAGTTCATGCGCCACCCGCAGGGCAAGTGATCCTTTTCCTGAGCCACTGGGTCCATCTATTGTTATCACAAAAACGTCGTCATCACTCATTAGTCACTGACTCCAATCCCTGCTTCTCGAGCTAATTTAACAAATCCAGGAAACGAGGTGTTTACATTGGCACAATCGTGGATCCAGATATCATCCCTGGCTCGCAAGGAAGCGACGCTAAACGCCATTGCGATGCGATGATCTCCATGGGAGTCAACCTCGCCACCCGCAATTTCGCCACCGTTAATAATGATGCCATCAGGTTGCGCCCGGGCATCGACGCCCAGCGCGACAAGGCCATCGGCCATTACCTGGATGCGGTCACTTTCCTTGACGCGTAATTCTTCGGCCCCGCTTAAGCGAGTCGTACCTTTAGCACATGCGGCGGCTATAAACAGTACCGGAAACTCGTCGATTGCCAACGGCACCAGGTGAAATGGTATTTCGATACCGTGCAGCTCGGCATAACAGACCCTGATATCGGCAACCGGCTCGCCGCTGATCTCGCGTGGATTCATGAGTTCGATATCAGCACCCATCAACTTGAGAATTTCGATTACCCCGGTACGGGTCGGATTGATGCCGACATGTTGAAGTGTGATGTCGCTATCGCGGGCGATTGAGGCGGCGACCATGAAAAATGCCGCTGACGAAATGTCTGCAGGAATCTCAAGATTGCAGGCCGTTAACGATTGCTGACCCCGAATGCTGATCCCTGATTCATGGCTGTGCACATCGGCTCCGAAACCCCGCAACATTCTTTCACTGTGGTCCCTTGTCGGCGCGGTTTCACGCACAACAGTCGTGCCATCCGCGTAGAGACCGGCGAGCAGGAGGCATGACTTGAGCTGCGCCGAGGCTACCGGCATATCGTACTCAATTGCTTTCAAGTCGGTCGTCCCTATGATCTGCAACGGCGCACGACCGCCAGGCTCGCTTTCAATAATAGCGCCCATTTGCCGCAGCGGTTCGATGACCCGACCCATCGGTCGCGAGGAAAGTGACCTGTCACCAATCAGGCGCGAATCGAAAGCTTGCCCGCTAAGTAGACCCAACAGCAGCCGCATCGCGGTCCCGGAATTACCCATGTCGAGATCGGTTTCAGGTTTTTTGAGGCCGTGCAGGCCCACACCGGTGACTTTAACCCGGTCTTCCTCGCGTTGAATCGTAACGCCCATTTGCGCAAACGCTCTGACGGTATTAAGGCTATCCTCGCCCTGTAAAAATCCCGTCACATGGCTGTCGCCCTCGGCGATGGAGGACAGAATAATCGATCGATGGGATATCGACTTATCACCGGGTACGCGGATATTCCCGCCGACCCTGCCCCCGGGGCTGCAAACGAATCGGGTCATTAACAGTTCCCGATCAATGAATCGCGTTCGGACTTGGCTCTACTGAACAACTTCAGTAATTCATCGGCATCCCCGGCGCTAATCGCCGTCGCTACCCGGTCCAGTTCCTGTTGGTATTGTTCGATAAGGCTGACTAGCGCATCGCCGTTTGCGATACAGACATCACGCCACATCACCGGATCGCTGGAGGCAATACGCGTGAAATCCCGAAATCCTCCGGCTGCGAATCGAAAAATCTCGTCATGGTCATTTAAATTGGACAGGTAATGCACGAGGGCATAGGCCAGCATATGTGGTAAATGCGAAGTTGCTGCAAGTACCTTGTCGTGATGTTCGACGCTCAGGTATTCGGTAATTGCGCCGCATGCACGCCACATTGCCTCGATTACGGCGGTTGCATCCTGGTCCGTCTGTTCTAGCGGTGTCAGAATAACGCGGCGATCCTGGTACAGGCTGGCAAAACCCGCCTCGATACCGCTTTTCTCGGTACCCGCGATTGGATGGCCGGGCACAAAGCGGGGAAATAGTTCACCTAACTCGGTGCCGGCCACAGCTACTACCGAGCCCTTGGCACTACCGACATCGGTAATGACTGCAGTACTTTTGAGCGCAGGTTTAAGCTCGGCAAATACCTGTTGCATCGCACCTAGCGGCACCGCGACGACGATTACGTCGGCATCGCGCACGCTGGCCGCAATCGAGTCGTGGTGGCGATCGATAACGCCGAGCTCGAGGCCTTTTTCCAGGTTTTCGCGGTTGCGGCCGTATCCGATTACCTGCCCGACGGCACTCGCCTGCTTTAAAGCTAGCGACAGCGAACTGCCGATGAGTCCGACCCCGATGATGGCGAGGTTATCGATCACAGGATATCGTCCAGCGCAGTAAACAGCCGCTCAAGCTGGGATTTGGTGCCAACACTGATTCGCAGGAAATCCGGCAGTTGATAGTTTGCGATCGGCCTGACGATAACACCGCGCTGCAGTAATGCCTGGTAGACCTCGGCACTGTTCTCGCCAAAGCGCACGCTTAAGAAATTACCCGCGGAGGGAATGTAATCGATTCCCCGGTTTTCAAACCAATCCTGCATCAGCTTTAAACCCTGCACATTGGCCCGCCGACTTTCATCGACAAAGGAGTCATCATCAAGTGCAGCATGGGCGGCGGCTAATGCCAGCGTGTTGCCGTTGAAAGGTTGCCGGACGCGGTTGAACAAATCACAGAGTTCGGGGCTCGATACCGAGTAACCGATTCGCAAACCAGCGATTCCGTATATCTTGGAAAAGGTGCGGGTGACCACCAGGTTCGGATACCGATCCAGCCACTGCATCGAATCCGGATACGCTGCCTGTTCAACATACTCGAAATATGCCTCGTCGACGACGATAGCAATATGATCGGGAACCTGTTCAATAAAAACCTCAAGCTCACCACTGTCTAACCAGGTGCCGGTCGGGTTATTTGGGTTTGCGATAAAGATAAGCCTCGTATCATCCCCGATCAGAGCCAACATCGCGTTGAGATCATGCCCATAAGGCTGTTTCGCATCGGCGGTAAAAGCCTCGGCCACTCGTGCGCGGGCCCCACAGGCCTGGGTGACCATCGCATAAACCATGAATGCATACTGCGAATAAACGGCCTCCGCGTTGCTATCAAGAAAGCTGCGCGCGACCAGGTCCAGGGCATCATTGGAACCGTTTCCGATGGTGATCTGGTTCTCTGCGACCCCCAGTTTTTGCGCGAGTCTCTGCTTCAGGTAAAAAGCGTTTGCATCCGGATAGAGCTCCAGGTGTTCACTCGCCCGCGCCAATACTTCCCGCACGCGAGGAGAACATCCCAGTGGATTTTCATTCGAAGCAAGCTTGATCGCGCTGCTGATACCGAGCTCACGCTCCAGCTCTTCGACTGGCTTGCCGGGAGAATAAGGGTGCAATCGCTTGATTTGCACCAGCGCAGAGTCAATAACAGACATCAGAGAGAAGCTTTTGGATACGAGCCCAATATTTTAAACAACGCGGCCTGCTGTTGCAGCTCATTTAATGCTTCGGACACGTTTTTATCTTGCTGATGCCCGTCGATGTCTATGAAGAAGACGTAGGCCCACTTGTGCCCCTGCGCCGGGCGAGACTCAATCTTGTTCATGCTGATACCGTGGTTGGCGAGCGGCTGCAACAATCCCAGCAGGGCCCCGGGGACATTCTTGGTTGAGATTAAAAGCGAGGTTTTGTCGTTACCGCTGGGTCCGACTTCCTGCCCACCGATTATCACGAACCGCGTGGTATTGTCCGACAGGTCTTCAATGTTTTCGAAACAAATCTTCAAAGCGAAGATCTCGACGGCCGGCAGACCGCAGATAGCCGCCGCATTATTTTCGATACTGGCCAGTCGCGCTGCCTCTGCGTTACTGCTGACCGGGAATCGTTCGATTCCGGGGAGGTTCTGATCAAGCCAGCGGCGACACTGTGCGAAAGACTGCTGATGGGAGTAAATCCGCTTAATCTCCGATATATTCTGCGATTGGGAAGCCAGGTGATGATGGACCCGGATCTCGACCTCACCACAAATCTTGAGCTTCGAATCCATGAACATATCCAGCGTGTGGCTGATTACACCCTCGGTCGAATTTTCCACGGGCACGAGGCCATAGTTGGCGTGACCGGACTCAATCGAATTAAACACGTCGGGAATGCTGCTCATTGGCACCGTCGAAACCGAGTGCCCGAAGTGTTTGAGTGCCGCGCTCTGGGTAAAAGTGCCCTCGGGTCCCAGGTAGGCGATTTTCAGCGGTTGCTCCAATGCAAGGCAGGCTGACATTACCTCGCGTATCAGGCGACCGACCTCGTCATCGCTGAGTGGTCCCTGATTTAAAGACCTGAGTCGATTAATGACCTGGGCTTCGCGATCGGGCCGGAAAAAATCAACGCCCTCGTCGACCGCTGCGCTCAGCTCGCGTTTAACGGCGGCAACATCCACCGCACAACCAGCTCGTTCATTGAACAGTTCAAGCAACTGCTCATCGATCCTGTCAATACGCTTGCGTAACTCTTCGAGTGCGACATCATTCATGAATGTGCCTAGTCTTCAGTGTCCTGACTGTCATCAACACTGGCCGCAACCGGTTCTATCTGTACCAGTTGCTCGTCATCACCCAGCCTGATTAAGGTGACGCCCTGCGTGTTTCGACCCATGACGGAAATGTCGTCTGTTGGCGTGCGCACCAGGGTTCCACTATTGCTGATTAGCATGACTTCCTCGTCCCCGGTGGTTTTTATGGCACCGACCACGCGTCCATTGCGCGGTGTTGTCTGGATTGATATCACTCCTTGTCCGCCCCTGCCCTGTACCGAAAAGTCTTCAACCCTGGTGCGTTTGCCATAGCCGTTCTCGGTTGCAAACAGGATTTGCCCGCTGTCGCTATCGACCGAGATCAGGGAAATGACCTCGTCCCCGGGTTTAATTTTAATACCCCTGACCCCGGCCGCAGTCCTGCCCATGGCCCGGACATCGGTTTCGTCAATACGAATGCCCTTTCCGGCACTGGTGAATAACATCATGTCAGACTTGCCGCCGGTTAGCTGAACCCCAATCAGGCTGTCCTCATCGCGCAAATCAAGGGCAATAATTCCGTTCGCCCGCGGGCGTGAAAAATTAGACAAGGAGGTTCGCTTGACTTTACCGCTGGCGGTGGCGAAGAAAATGAACTGGTCGTCGGGGTATTCCCTTACCGGCAGGATTGCAGTGATGCGTTCATTCTCTTCAAGCGGCAACAGATTCACCATGGGTCGACCGCGCGCCGTGCGGCTCCCAATCGGCAGTTGGTAAACTTTTTGCCAATAGACCTTGCCGCGCGTCGAAAAACACAACAGCGTATCGTGAGTGGAGGCCGAGAACATCTGTTCGACAAAATCCTCGTCCTTGACCCGGGTAGCGGCTTTGCCTCTACCTCCACGACGCTGTGCCGAATAAGATTCCAACGGTTGCGCCTTGGCGTAACCAAGGTGCGAAATCGTTACTACCACATCTTCCTCGCTGATCAAGTCCTCAACCGTCAGGTCGGAATGGTCGATAATAATTTCGGTACGTCTGGGATCGGCAAACTCGTCCTTGATTTCTTCAAGTTCGCGCCTGATTTCCTGCTTGAGTCGGTCATCCCGATTAATAATATCCAGTAAATCCTCAATTTTTTCGAGAATTTCCCGGTACTCGCTAATAATCTTGTCCTGTTCCAGGCCGGTTAACTTGTGCAGGCGCAAGTCCAGAATTGCCTGTGCCTGCTTCTCGGTAAGCCGGTAGTTTTCATCCACCAGCCCGTAGTCATCGCCAACGCCTTCAGGCTTCGATGATTGGGCGCCGGCACGCTGCAGCATTTCCATGACCACGCCAGGTGCCCAGGATTTATCGAGCAGTCCGGCCTTGGCAACCGCTGGACTCGACGAGCGTTTGATCATCTCGATAATTTCATCGATATTGGACAGCGCGACCGCAAGGCCTTCGAGAATATGCGCGCGATCACGAGCTTTCCCCAGGTCATACACCGTGCGCCGGGTAACAACCTCGCGACGATGCACCAGGAAGGCTTGCAGAATCTGTTTGAGATCAAGCAGCCGTGGCTGCCCGTTAACCAGTGCAACCATGTTGATGCCGAAAACATTTTGCATCTGGGTTTGCTTGTACAGGTTATTCAGTACCACGTCGACAAGCTCGCCGCGACGTAATTCGATGACCATGCGCATGCCGTCCTTATCGGATTCGTCGCGCAGACCGGTAATACCCTCGAGCCTTTTTTCCTTGACCAGTTCGGCAATTTTTTCGAGCAGGCGGGCCTTGTTAACCTGGTAGGGCAATTCGGTAACGATAATACTTTGCCGTCCCGACTTGTCTTCCTCGTAATGGGTTTTGGCACGCAGGTAAATCTTGCCTTTGCCGCTGCGGTAAGCTTCTCGAATTCCCCTGGCGCCGTTGATGTAGCCAGCGGTTGGGAAATCAGGCCCCGGTATAAACTCCATTAAACGCTCGACATCGGCATCCGGCTCATCGATCAGCAGGATACAGGCGTCAACGATCTCTGCGAGATTGTGCGGTGGAATGTTAGTTGCCATGCCGACGGCAATACCCGAAGATCCATTGATCAGCAGGTTCGGAACGCGGGTCGGCAACACCACGGGTTCGTGTTCCGATTCGTCGTAGTTGGGCAGGTAGTCGACCGTTTCCTTGTCGAGATCGGCCAATAGCTGGTGTGCGATCTTCGACATGCGCACCTCGGTATAGCGCATCGCTGCCGGTGAATCGCCATCGACCGAGCCGAAATTACCCTGACCGTCAACCAGCATGTGGCGCATGGCAAAGGGTTGCGCCATCCTGACAATGGTGTCGTAAACAGCGGTATCGCCATGCGGGTGATATTTACCAATAACATCACCAACCACCCTGGCTGATTTCTTGTATGGCTTGTTATAATCGTTGCCGAGCACGCTCATCGCGTATAGCACGCGCCGATGAACCGGCTTGAGGCCATCGCGCACGTCCGGCAGGGCACGCCCGACGATAACGCTCATCGCATATTCGAGATACGATTGACGCATCTCGTCTTCCAGATTGACAGGAAAAATTTCCTTGGCAATATCAGCCATAAAAATAGTTACTCAGCACTTAGAAATGTCGTAGGAATGATTTATTTAGAATCTGCGCGATTTTATCACAAACCCAAGGGTCAACACTATCGATAAGATCGCGTCGTCAGCGTTGAAATAAGCGGATTTGAGCGTTTTTGACATCCGCGGAGCTGAAACCCCGATCAGGGGTGCCCGGATTAGCAATATTCGTTTTCAGTCGTTGTTAAATCTTGTAAGGTTCGCGTATGCAACATCACTATCAAATCCTCCAGCCTGACTGGATTGTCACGGTAAATGCGGGCTTCGAGGTACTGCAGGATTACGCCGTTGTCATTGAAGACAATCGGATCCAGGGACTGACCAGCACCGATGAAATAACAGACCTTCCCTGTTATCCGCAGGCCGAACTCATCCCTTTACCCGATTGTGCCCTGCTGCCCGGTCTGGTAAACAGCCATACCCATGCTTCGATGAGCCTGTTTCGCGGAATCGCCGATGATTTGCCACTAATGGAATGGTTGAACGAGCATATCTGGCCGGCCGAGGCACGCTGGGTAACC
>Ga0265303_10003271_pt1 | contig 10156 bp, 9 predicted proteins | sample Helome_2_FD_192494 | JGI IMG/M metagenome (GOLD analysis project Ga0265303, IMG submission 192494) | Marine sediment microbial communities from subtidal zone of North Sea - Hel_20160317 (Illumina Assembly) | ecosystem: Environmental > Aquatic > Marine > Subtidal zone > Sediment ... | reverse complement strand
GAAGTCAGGGCCGATCGAAGATCGGCTTGCATCAGGCTGAGGGCTCCTGACCTGGTGCTTCACCCTCGGCCTGCGCAATGGGCTCTGGCGTCGGGCTCGGTTCGACCGTCCCAATCCCAAGCTCCATCTTCAGCTCCTCGAGCTTCGCATCGGCCTGCGCAACGTTGATGGCAGAGCGCAGCTCTGCCTCAGCGCCTTCGGGCGTCGCCTCATGGAGCTCGGCGTTCGCCATGGCTACGGCCTTGCGACGCTCAATCTTGTCCTGCACCTGGTCGAGTGACGGGCCGGGATCTGACATCGATGAGCTCATTGTTTGAACAGCGTCGTTGACAGCTTCCTGCATCTTCGCCTGCTCGAGTTGACCGAGAAGCTCCATGCGTTTCGCCGAAAGCTCCTGGAGCTTCATGGAGTTCTGCTGAACCGCTACCTTCGCGTCCTCGGCCTGGCCCTGGGCAACGGCGTACTGCTCGGTGAGCGATACGAGGTTGTTCTCCGCAGCTTGCATCTTCATTGCGATCGACTGTGCGGCTCGGGTCCACTTCTCGACACCAGCTGTGTCGCCCGCGGCTTGGGCTGCCTCGGCCTTGAGGAGGGCCTGCTTGGCCATCTCCCTCGCCTCTCCTGCATCATCAGCCGCACGTTCGAGCTGGCTTTCGAGCTGGGTGCGATGAGCAACAACCTTGGCGGCCTGATTCCGCAGGTCCTGGTCCTGCTTCTTGGCCGTGTTGATCGCTGCTTCGATCTCGATCTTTGGGTCCATTGCGTTCTCGGCGGTTGTCGAGAACAGAGCCTTGAGGTAGGCCCACATGCGAGCGAACATGAATCCCCCGGGGTGATTGCGATTTCGGGTCGGATCCGATACTAGGCCGTCACGGTGCACCGTTTTCGGGACTCACCCCCGGCGGCGTCCGCCACCCCTGGACCGCCCGGATGACCGAGATCTCCCAGATGAACTGCTCCTGGAGCTCCTCGATGAACCGGATCGCCGCGACGACGACCGCCCTCTCGTCATGGATCGAGCAGCCTGGCCGGCCAGGATCGCCGTGAGTATGTCATTCGCGCCGAAGCTGGACCGTCGGGTTGTCCTGCGCTGGTACTGCGGGAGCGACGGAGAGCTACCCCCGCCGGATCGAGACGCACCTTGGGGTGGCTTGGGAGCTGGTTCCGGCTGCGGGGGCTTCGGAGGCTCAGGTCTGGGCGGCAAAGGAGTTCCATCGAGGATCGCCTCGGCACAATCGAGATGCCAGATACCGGTGTCGACATCAATGGACACCGCCAACACTTCCCGCTCGGTGGTGGCTGCGGCAAGCCGGTCGAAAGCATCTGAGTAGATGTTTGCTGCTGCCTCGAAGTGTTCCGATGCCCCTGGATTGTCGGAACCTTCGATTTCGTCCTCGTCATCGAGGATGTCGTTGGCGAGGGCACCAATGCGCACCTGTACCTGGTCCTTGACGTTGCGAAGCGCGTCAGCCTTGCGCTGCTTGGAGGCCTTGTTCGACCTCCACACGAAGAATGCAATGGCGGCACCGATCAGGACAACGATTGCCAGGAAGATCAGAAGGCCCGAACCGCCGCCCGAAGACGGATTCACGAGGTCATCGACGAAGATCACCACAACGTCCTCTGACGTACTCCCATCGAGCGAGGTATCGAGCGCATCGTTGAGCTGATCCGTCGTCCATATGTCGCTATTCGACGCCCAACCAACGGTCTCTGGCGCCACGACGAGCACCGTCCCCTCGGTCCTGGGCAGCCGATCGAGGACACCATCGGCATAGGTCGTGGCACCAGAGGCCGGTTCGTCCACGAGCACCACTGCGTAGAAAAGGCTGCCAGCCGACCGGGCGTCGGACACCGCACGTCCCACCACCTGTGGCGTTGCATCCGCGCCGGGGTCGATGTAGAAGCCCTGGTCCTCAACGATCGGCGCAACCTCACCAGGCGTCGCGGCTACGGCGAACACAACAGCGATGGCGGCGACGAGGTACTTCACGGTGGTCAGGCTACGCCCATGGAGAGCTCAACGGCCGAGCAATGCACGTGCAAAGAAGGTGAGGTTCGCCGGCCGCTCGGCAAGACGCCGCGAGAAATACGGGTACCAGGCAGAGCCATACGGTACGTAGACCCTGACGTCGCGGCCGGCCTCGACGAGTTCGCGCTGGCGATCCCTTCGGACGCCGTAGAGCATTTGGAATTCCCACGGCTCGGACCGACGGTCGGCAAGGTCGAGCACCGGACGAATCCTGGCATCGTCGTGACTGGCGATCGCCGGCTGCACACCTTCGGAATGCATCAGCAAGGCAGCGAGCCGGTCGAAGGACTCATCGACCTCACGCCCTGATTGAAACGCGATCTCCGATGGCTCCGCGTAGGCACCTTTGCACAGCCTGACATGACCATGGAGCGGAATGATTCGGTCGAGGTCCTGTGCCGTGCGGTGAAGGTACGACTGGACCGCGATCCCCAGGTTGCCGTGCGCCTTCTGAACCTGTTCGTAGATGTCGATCGTCGTTGCCGTGTATTGCGACTCCTCCATGTCAACGGTGACCGAGGTACCGACCCGAGCAGCGGCCGCGCCAAGCTCATCCAGGTTTGCGGCCGCAATGTCGTCGTCGAGGCCCATGCCGAGCTGGGTGAGCTTCACCGAGATGTTGGCATCCAGACCCGCCACGTGGATTGCCTCCAGGCATTCCAGATACGACTGGGTCGCCCGAGCCGCCTCGTCAATGGCCGACACGTGCTCGCCGAGGTGGTCAAGGGACACGGCCATCCCTTGCTCATTGAGAGCCTTGGCGACATCGATTGCAGCCTCGAGATCATCGCCAGCAATGAACCGTTGGGCCACAGCCCTGCCGGCGGAGGTCTGCGTGATCAATCCGCGGGTAACGCCTCGGTCGGCCACTGCCAACACCGCCGACCGCATCATGACTCGGTCGCCTTCTCCCCGAGATCGCGGGAGCGCTGTGCTGCAGCCTGGACCGCGTCCTCAATCAACGCGCGGAAGCCGCCTTCTTCGAGGACGTGCATCGCAGCTGCGGTAGTTCCGCCTGGAGAGGTGACCTCTCCCCTCAATCTGAAGGCCGACTTGTCTGAGGTGGATAGAAGCTCGCCTGAACCTCTCAGCGTCTGATGGACGAGCTTCTCCGCGGCATGGTGCGGCAGGCCTTCCCTGATCGCAGCTTCGATCAGCGATTCGGCGAGGAGGAACACGTACGCCGGACCGGTTCCTGACACGGCGGTGACGGCATCGAGGAGATCTTCGCTCAACTCGATGGTGGAGCCCACGGCGGACAGCACCATCCGGGCACGGTCAGCGTGCTCCGGGTCGACGGCAGAGCCAGTCGTGTATGCCGTCATGCCGAGGTCCACCGCAGAAGGCGTATTCGGCATTGCCCGCAGGACGGGGACGCCTGGCAGCGCATCCTCGTAGAAACTGATCGGGACGCCGGCCGCGATGGAAACGACGGTCTGATCAGCAGTGATGAGATCAGAGGTCTCGGAAATCACCGTCGGAACGTCCTTTGGCTTGACACCGATGACCACAACGTCTCTGTTGACAACGGCACTCCTGAGTTGGAGGGTGGTCTCGATGCCCGTGTTGTGATGGAGATCGCGCGCCCGCTCGTCCCTTCGAACCGCAAGGATGAGATCGTTCTGGTGCCATCCCGCCCGTAGGAGGCCGGCAGCGAAGATCTCACCCATCGAACCTGCGCCGAGTACGGCAACTGTTGGTCGTTCCATGACCTCAGGTTATCGCATGGGCCCGATCAGGTCTCGGCAACAAGGTCGTTGATGGCAGCGGCGAAGCGTTGGGACATCGTGTCGTCATACCCAACAAAGCGCACCGAGGTGAGGGGGGTCTGGCTGGCGCTGACGAACTCGGCAACGCTCGTCACGAGCACGGTGGTTGCCTCATCTGGTGGATAGCCATAGATCCCGGCAGAGATCGCTGGCACGGCCATCGTCCGAACGCCAATCTCGTTCGCCATGTCGACGACGGCGAGGGCAGCCGCAGCGAGCAGTGCCTCGTTGTCCTGCCCTTCGGAATAGATCGGGCCAGCCGTGTGGATCACATACGACGCCGGCATTGAGCCAGCCGAGGTGAGTGCCGCAACGCCTGGCTCGAGCGGACCATAGTTCTCGATCCACGCAGCCGACTCGGTGTTGATGTCAGGACCTCCCGCGAGGGAGATCGCGAGGGCAATCCCACCACCATGTATGAGCTGGCTATTGGCAGCGTTGACGATTGCCTCGACCCCCATAGTCGTCAGGTCGCCAGTCAGTGCGCTCAGCGTCGTAGCTCCCGCTCTCACCGACGTCCTCGCCTCGTTGGGGATGTCGATTGGTTCCCACGGAGTCTCGAGGTCTGTCACAGTCTGGGCCTCCGAATCAGTCCCTGCTGCAGGCCCGGTGCTCCACCACCAGGTTGCGGCGCTGCCCTGAAGGTCCGTGCCGCTGGCATGGGCCACCTCCGTGACCCTTCGAGCAACAGCAGGCGCAGGGTCGATCAATACAACACCGCCGGGGAGTCGCTCGGCAATATCATTGCGGATGAGCGGATAGTGGGTGCAACCGAGAACGACAACATCGGCTCCCGCTTCCACGATCGGCGGGAGGTAGCGATCGAGGAGCCGTCCAGGATCTCCACCGGCTTCGACCACGGCGGCCAACCCGGCGCATGCCTGCTCGATGATCTCGACGTCGTCGCCGTGCCGCCCGACGAGATCGAGGAACAGCTCCCCCTGGAAGGTTGCACTCGTCGCCATCACGGCGACGACACCGGCCTTGGTCATCTCAGTCGCAGGCTTCACAGCAGGCTCCATACCGACGAATTCGATGTCCGGCATGACCACCCTGAGATGGTGCAACGCAGCGGCTGAGGCGGAGTTGCAGGCGATCACAATTATCCGGGCGCCGGCGCTCGCAAGGTAGCCCGCGAGCAGCTCGGTGCGTGCCCTGACCTCTTCGAGTGAGCGTTCTCCGTAGGGACCGAAGGCGTGGTCTGCGACGTAGGCGATGTCCGCCCACGGTGCGCGTTCCCTGATGGCTTCGAGCACTCCCGTACCCCCGATGCCTGAATCGAGAACGGCAATCCGGGGCGTCAGCTCCATCGCCTCACGTCCACGGGTTCAGGAGCGTGTCACGAACGTGGGGCGCAAACAGCTGTGGATCGGTGAGAAACGAATCGTGGCCCTTGTCCGAGTGCACGGTGATGTGCCGATGACGGATCCCTACGTGTTTGAGCGTCGTCGACAGATTGCGCTGCTCCTCGGGGTAGAAGCAGACGTCGGAGTCGATCGAGAACACCATGTAGCGCTGATCACCGCTGCGCGTGAACAGATCCTCATGGGAGTCGACGCCAGCTTCGGCTGTGAGATCGACGCTCTGCCACGCTTCCACGATCTTCAGGTAGCTGTTTGCGTCGAACCGTTCGACGAACTTCGACCCCTGGTGCCACATATAGGACTCGAGGCTGTTGCCCAACGCGTATCCACCCGGCCCAGAGCGGGAAGCAACCTCGGACCGTGCCCTATCGGCGAGCGCATCGAGCGAGACAAAGGTCTTGTGACTGATCATGCGGGCCAGTCGGAGGCCATCAATGGGGCCGCGCTGGCCGTAGTAGTCGCCACCTCGGAAGCCTGGGTCAGACATGATCGCCGCGATCTGCTCGAAGTTGTGGAGGGTCTGAAGTTCGGTAACCCTCAGGCCAGAGGCAATAGGTATGACGATGTCAACCAGGTCCGGATAGCGGGTCGCCAGCGACACAGCCATGAAGCCACCGACAGAGCCACCGACCACCGCTCGGAGCTGCTCGATGCCAAGAAACCTGACCACCTCGACCTGGGTATCGACCATGTCGGCGAAGGTGACCCGAGGAAATGAACCTCCGTACGCCAAGCCTGTCGCTGGATTCGTCGACGACGGGCCGGTCGTGCCGTAGCAGCCGCCGAGGAAATTGGCGCAGATGACAAACAGCTCATTGGTGTCAATGGCTGCCCCTGGACCAATGAAGCCGTCCCACCACCCGATGTGTACGTCATCGGTCCACCGATCTCCTGCCGCTGGAACGTCTGTGACAATGCCGGCGGCATGTTGGCTCCCCGTGAGCGCGTGGAATACCAGCACGGCGTTGTCTTTGGCAGCGTTGAGAGTTCCGTAGGTCTCATAGGCAACGGTGACGGAGTCGAGGGATGCGCCGCTGCGTAGGTGAACGGGGGCATCGGCAGAGCCGTAAGTGAAGAGTTGGGTGCCGATGGGGGTTGCTTCCATGAGCTTGGCAGGCTAGGCCACCACGCAGCGAGCGCAACCCTGCGACTCAGCTCACGCACTATCGCCCGGAGGAGAGCGCCGAGGTGGGTAGGGTCGCCGCATGGGACGAATTCTTGACCACATCGACGACGCCACGGTCCGATGGATCGAAGCGCAGCATGTGTTCTTCGTCGGCACAGCACCCAGCGACCGTGGAAGGGTCAACCTTTCGCCGAAGGGCCTCGATTCATTTCGCGTCATCGACCCCAAACAGGTTGCATACCTCGATCTGACGGGTTCAGGAGCCGAGACCATCGCCCACGTCAGGGACAACGGCAGGATCACTTTCATGTTCTGTGCCTTCGAGGGTCCCCCACGGATTCTCAGGCTGTACGGCTCTGGCGCCGTCCATCAGCCTGGTGACAAGCGGTTCGGTGAACTGTCGCCACTGTTCCCGGAACGCCGAGGCGTGCGATCAATCATCACCACAACGATCGAACGTATGCAGGACTCCTGTGGCTACTCGGTGCCCACCATGGAATTCACCGGTGATCGCACACGCCTCGATGCCTGGGTCGAGAAACGCTCCGACGCCGACATCGCTGCCTACTGGGCAGAGAAGAACGCGACCAGTATCGATGGCCTTCCCGCGCTCGACATCTGAGCGTCAGTTGCCGTACGAGTTGCGGTGGGCAACCTCACCCATGGCTTTCCGACCACCCATGCGGCCCGGTTCGGCCGTCGATGCCGGGTAGCCGATGGCTACGGCGTATCGGCAGCGTCTGTCGTCTGGGAGACCGAGCACCTCTGCGGCAACCACGTCGCGATGCAAGGTGATCGGACACGTGGCAAGCCCGATCGCATCAGCGGCAAGCATGATGTTCTGGGCGAGCCGGCCCGTATCGAATTCGTACCCGTCTGGTTCCTGCACGAGGCAGATGACCACCGGCGCATTGGCGATCGGGGTGGTGAAATCTCCTGCAGACTCGAGGCGAGACTTCTGTTGCGGATCATCGACAACGATGAAGGACCAGTTCTGGAGGTTCTTCGATGATCCAGTCCATCTGCCAGCTTCGAGCACCGCGTCGAGGTCGCTCGGATCAATGGGTAGATCGGAGAACTGTCTGATGGCCCGGAGCCCAAGGATCGAATCGTACGTTTCGCTCATGCCGGTGACGGTAGCGATGTCGGCACCCTCGAGACAACAGACGACAGACCGTTCCCGGTCATCGGTCGTCGGCTGACAGCCCCCACAGTTCAGCCTCCCAACCTCTGCCCGCTGCGCCCGCCTCTCTCCATCTCACGTCCCCCTCTCTGCTCGCCAGCGCTCGCGTCTCTCCCCGCAGGGGAGAGACGGAGTGAGCGGAGCGAACCCCATATCGTCTCGCCCGCTTGCGCGAGAGACGCGAAGAGGCGGAGCCTCACGGCAGAGAGGGTGTTGGGACTCCAGGCCCGGTGCTTCGATCGGAGCGAACCAGCCCTAGAACGCCTCGTCCGGCACATCCATGAGCCAGCCGTCCTCGGCTGCAGCGCCTGCAGTACGGACCGCAACCTTCGGGAGCGCCTCACGCACGAAGAACCGAGCTGAAGCCACCTTCCCGGTGTAGTAGTCGACGTCTGCACCGGTAGCTTCCGAGAGCTTCGCCTGAGCGATCTCAGCGTGCTCCAGGAGTAGCCACGCCATGATGACCTCCGCAAGGCTCTCGAGCATCGCGTTCGTCCTGAACCCGACCTTGTACAGCTCCGTTGGCTCCTGCATCGATGCAACAGAGTGGTTGACGAGGATCCCTACATGGTTCTGGAGCTGTTCGAGTGCCTGACCCAGCTCCTGGCGCTCGAAGGCAAACTCATCCGAGCCGCCCTTCACGTACTCCAGGATGCCTTCGGCAAGCCTCATCAGCGTGATGCCCTGGTCTCGTACGATCTTGCGGAAGAAGAGATCGAGGGCCTGGATTGCCGTCGTGCCCTCGTACAGGGTGTCGATCTTTGCGTCCCTGATGTACTGCTCGATCGGGTAGTCGCGGGTGAACCCCGAACCACCAAATACCTGAAGTGACGTGGCCAACAGCTCATATGCCTTTTCGGATGAGTAGCCCTTCACGATCGGCAGAAGCAGGTCATTGAGCTTGGACCAGTAGTCGTTGTCGGGCTCGAGGACCTTCTTGTCCAGCGTCATGGCTGTGTACATCCACAGTGCCCTGAGGCCTTCTGCGTAGGACTTCTGCAGCATCAGCATGCGACGGACATCCGGGTGGCGGATGATCTCGACCCTTGGTGCAGTCTTGTCGGCCATCGTCGTCATGTCGGCTGACTGAATGCGTTGCTTGGCGTATTCGAGTGAGTTCAGATAGCCGGTGGACAGCGTCGAAGCCGACTTCACACCGATGAGCATGCGGGCGTCCTCGATAACGAGGAACATCTGCTTGATCCCCTCGTGCACATCGCCGACGAGGTAGCCGATGCACGGCTCGTCGAGTCCCATCGTGAGCTCGCAGGTCGTGGAACCCCTGATGCCCATCTTGTCCTCGATGTTCGTCGTATGCACGCCGTTGCGCTCACCGAGCGAGCCGTCGTCGTTGACGAGGAACTTTGGAACGATGAACATCGACAGACCCTTGGTGCCGGGGTCGCCACCCTCACGACGGGCGAGCACGAGATGGATGATGTTCTCGTAGTAGTCATTCTCGCCAGACGTGATGAAACGCTTGACGCCCTCGAGGTGATAGGTGCTGCCCTCGACGTGGATCGCCTTCGAGGTGCCATTGCCGACGTCCGAGCCTGCGTCCGGTTCGGTGAGAACCATCGTTGCCCCCCACCGGTTGTCGACGATGGCACGGGCCCACTTCTCCTTCTGTTCCTCGGTGCCGGTTTCGGCGATGACCCTCGCCATCAGCCCGCCAGAGGCATAGAGGAACGTGGCGGGGCTTGCGCCGACGAACATCTCCGTCGTCGCCCAGCGCAGCGAGTTGGGGGCGTTGAAGCCGCCGAGGTCCTCTTCGATGCCGAGGAGGTGCCATCCGCCATCGAACATGGCGTCGAGGCTGGCGTGAACCGATTCCGGGAGCTTGACCTCACCGTCGACGAGTTCGAGCTTCACCCGGTCGGAGTCAACGAAGCTTGCAGCGAACTCTTCGCGCGACAGGCGATCGACCTCACGGAGAGCATCCATGGCCGTCTCCTGGTCGAAGGAGTCAAAGGGTGCCGTACCGTAGACGTCGCCCATGCCAAGGTACTCGAACAGGTTGAACTCGATATCTCGCAGGTTGCTCTTGTAGTGGCTCATGTGACTCCTCGTATCCACCAGCGAACGGGCAAATGGCGCGTATCACCATTGGCCCGATCCAGACCTAATTTGAGTATACACTCAAATTAGAGCGCTCACTCAGAATTGACTTCCCGTGGGTACACGAACAGCCATACGATGCAACCTCGACGAAGGGAAGGCCGTGGGTCGCTACCAGGCAGGAATACAGACCGAGGCCCGCATCATCGATGCAACACGCTCGCTACTGGCCGATGGTGGCCTCGATACCGCGACGATCAAGGCGATCTGCGACAGGGCCGGGGTTCGGGCAGGGTCGTTCTACAACCTGTTCGGCTCCAAGGAGGAGGCCATTCTGCAGGTCGTGCGCGAAGCAATCGACGCTGTGGATCCCGACCCCCAGCACATCGGCACCGACACCGTCGATGATCTCGTGAATGCCTACATCAGGTTCTTCGAGGAGGAACCCGAGCTCGCACGGGTCTACGTGTTGACATCGCTGACAAGCGACTCGTCCGGCGATGGGGCTCGCAATCAGTTCCTTCGACATCACACCCGTCGAGTCGAGCGCTTCGCCGATGCAATGGTGCGTCACCAGTCGGAACTCTCAGAGCAGGACGCAGAGATCCAGGCGGAACTTCTTCT
>Ga0265303_10003269_pt1 | contig 10157 bp, 6 predicted proteins | sample Helome_2_FD_192494 | JGI IMG/M metagenome (GOLD analysis project Ga0265303, IMG submission 192494) | Marine sediment microbial communities from subtidal zone of North Sea - Hel_20160317 (Illumina Assembly) | ecosystem: Environmental > Aquatic > Marine > Subtidal zone > Sediment ... | reverse complement strand
ACCTCGGTCGTCAATCGCGCCCTCAATATGTTTACCCTGATCGCCATGGGCACCGGCGTGGCCTACGTCTACAGCCTCGCCGCGACCTTGGCGCCCGGTATCTTTCCCGAGTCCTTCCGTTCCGCCGGTGGCGCTGTCGCCGTCTATTTCGAGGCTGCCGCCGTGATCATCACTCTGGTACTGCTGGGCCAGGTGCTCGAGTTGCGCGCGCGCAGCCAGACCTCCAATGCCATAAAGGCCCTGCTTGGTCTGGCCCCGAAGACGGCTCGGCTGGTGCGCGACGACGGCAGCGAGGAAGACGTGCCCCTGGAGAACGTCCAACCCGGCAACCGATTGCGGGTACGGCCCGGCGAGAAGGTACCGGTCGACGGCCTGGTCCTCGAGGGCAGCACCTGGGTCGACGAATCGATGATTTCGGGTGAGCCTGTACCGGTCGAGAAACCCCCCGGCGCCAAGGTGATCGGCGCCACTGTCAACGGCACCGGCGGTTTCGTCATGGTGGCGGAAAGGGTGGGCAGCGAGACCCTGCTGGCGCAAATCGTGCGGATGGTCAGCGAGGCGCAGCGCAGCCGGGCGCCGATCCAGCGTCTGGCGGACGTGGTCTCGGGCTATTTCGTGCCGGCGGTCATCCTGGTGGCGGCAATCACCTTCGTGGTTTGGGCCGCGGCCGGGCCCGAGCCGGCCATGGCCTATGCCGTGATCAACGCCGTGGCGGTCCTGATCATCGCCTGCCCCTGCGCGCTCGGTTTGGCGACGCCCATGGCGATCATGGTCGGCACCGGGCGGGGCGCCGGCGCCGGTGTGCTGGTCAAGAACGCCGAGGCGCTGGAGATCATGGAAAGGGTCGACACGCTGGTTGTCGACAAGACCGGCACGCTGACCGAAGGCCGCCCGCGCCTGACCAAGGTGGTGGCAGCCGGTGGGATCGGCGAAGACGAGCTGCTGGGTCTTGCCGCCGGCCTTGAGCGGGGCAGCGAACACCCCTTGGCGGCGGCCGTGGTGGAAGGCGCCGAGGCGCGGGGTTTGGAACCTCAAGGCGCCAGCGATTTTCAATCGGTGACCGGCAGGGGCGTCACCGGCGTCGTCGCCGGCCGCAAGATTGCGCTTGGCAACCTGAAACTGCTGGAGCAGCTTGCCATAGCTGCCGGTCCCTTGGAAAACCAGGCCGAAGTCCTGCGCGCGGAAGGACAGACCGTCATGTTCGTCGCGCTCGACGGTGAGGCCGCCGGTCTGCTGTGCGTCGCCGACCCGGTCAAGGACTCGACTGTCGAGGCCTTGCGGTTGCTCCAGGCCGAAGGCGTTGAGGTCGTCATGCTGACCGGCGACAGCCGCACCACCGCCCTGGTGGTCGCCCGGCGGCTCGGCATCGAGCGGGTCGAGGCTGAAGTGCTGCCGGATCAGAAAGCCGATGTGATCAAGCGCCTCCAGGCCGAGGGCCATGTGGTGGCGATGGCCGGCGACGGGATCAACGACGCGCCGGCCCTGGCCCTGGCGCAGGTCGGGATTGCCATGGGAAGTGGTACGGATATCGCCATGGAAAGCGCCGCTATCACGCTGCTCAAGGGCGACCTGCGCGGCATCGCACGGGCCCGCCGCCTGAGCCGCGCCACCATGCGCAACATCCGCCAGAACCTGTTCTTTGCCTTTATCTACAATCTGCTCGGCGTGTCCGTCGCGGCCGGTCTTCTCTATCCGCTGCTCGGCCTGCTGCTGAGCCCGATGCTCGCGGCGGCGGCCATGAGCCTCAGTTCGGTCTCGGTCATCACCAATTCGCTCAGATTGAAAAAACTGACTCTCTGAGGAACCTGTCATGCACATCGGAACCGTCGCCAAGAAATCCGGCATAGCGGCCAAGACCATCCGCTACTACGAGAGTATCGGGCTGATCGAGTCGGCCGAGCGAACCGAGTCCGGCTACCGGGTCTACGGCCAGCGGGACGTCGAGACCCTGCGTTTCATTCAGCGCGCGCGCAGCCTGGGTTTCTCGGTCGCGGACGTGGGCAACCTGCTGGCGCTTTGGCGCGACAAGCAACGTGCCAGCGCACAGGTCAAGGCACTGGCGACCCGGCATGTCGAGGAAATCGACATCAAGATCGCTGAGTTGCAGGCCATGCGCGATGCCCTGGACGATTTGGTCCAGCGTTGCCACGGCGACGACCGGCCTGACTGCCCGATCCTCACGAACTTGGCGAAAGCATCGCGCTGAGGCCTAGGGCCGGCCTGGCCAAAGCTCTGTTGTTTGGAGAAAATTTACCCTATTACTCCAACAGTTGAGCGTAGTTGGCGTGACTGGAGCCTGGGGCCAGATCGCGTCACCGTCAAATAGTGAGCCTGACACTTCGACATGACCGGCAGCGAGTCCAAATCCAAGCGCTTTTCCGCCTCCCGGGCGCGGGCTGCCGTGAAGGCGCAGCGCTGGGCCATGAAGCATCGCCCCAAGCCGCCGCCACCCCGACGCCGGCCGGTCGCCGCGGTGCTTGCCGTAACCCTGGGTGGCCTCGTGGCAGGCGGCTTGCTGGGCGTTATGCTCGAACGCAGCGGCATGAGCCCCGGCATTTTCGACAGTGGCTCCGAGATCGTCAGTAACGGGCAGAAAGACGGGTCGGGCAGCGCCTGGACCGTGCCGCTGGGCGCTCCGAATCGTCCCCAGACGGCCAACCTCGATGACGACCTCCTGACACCGGGAGCGGGCCCGGAAGGGCGCGAGGGATTTGCCTATGAGGAACCCCTTAGCCCCGGTGAAGCTGCTTCGGGTCCGAGCGACAGCGAGATCGACGCGATGGTCGAGCAGGCTGGTCTCAGCCGATTGGTTGTGCCCGGAGCTTCCTCGACAGTTCCGCTGTGGGAGAAAAATGCCCTCGAGGTGGCCGACGTTTCCGGCCGACCGATGATTGCGCTGGTGATCGATGATCTTGGCGTCAACCAAAGGACCACGCCGCTTGCAATCGACTTGCCGGGGCCCTTGACCTTGTCGTTCATGACTTACGCCAGGGGCCTGGACGCGCTGACCAACCGGGCCCGTGCCAAGGGCCATGAGTTGATGCTGCATGTGCCGATGCAGCCGCACGATCCGACCTGGGACCCGGGGCCCAATACGCTGGAAAGCGACCTGCCGCAGGAGGAGTTGGCACGTCGCCTGGAGTGGGCGCTCAGCCGCTTCGATGGTTATGTCGGGATCAACAACCACATGGGCAGCAAATTTACCGGATCGCTGCTCGGCATGGCCCAGGTACTGGCCGAGCTCAAATCCAGAGGCCTGCTGTTTCTCGATTCGGTGACCTCGGGATCCAGTGTCGCGGCCGGTTTGGCCAGGCGCATGGGGATCGCCCATGCCTCACGCGACATCTTCATCGACAACGAGCCGGAAAATGCGACATCGATCCGCCGTCAGCTGGCCAAGCTCGAGGAGATTGCGCGCCGCCGCGGCCGGGCCGTGGGCATCGGCCATCCCCATGACGCGACGTTGGAAGTCCTGGCCGAATGGCTGCCCGAAATCGAACGGCGCGGCTTCGTCCTGGTGCCAATCAGCGCCATTGTCCGGCAAAACATGAAGCTGGCCGCCCGGACTCCCTGAAAAACGGCTAACCGCGGTGGGCGGCGAACCTGACGGCTTCCTGCGCCGCACGGACTAGCGCCCGGGCCTTGTTGCGGCTCTCCTGAAACTCGCCCTCGGGATCACTGTCGGCGACCACGCCGCCGCCCGCCTGCACGTACATGGTGCCGTCCTTGACCACCGAGGTGCGGAGAGCGATGCAGGTGTCCATGGCCCCGTTGGCGCCGAAGTAGCCCACGGCGCCGGCATAGATGCCACGGCGCACCGGCTCCAGCTCCTCGATGATCTCCATGGCCCGCACCTTGGGGGCGCCGGACACCGTGCCCGCCGGAAAACCCGCGACCAGCGCGTCCATGGCATCATGCTTCGGGTCTATTTCGCCTTCCACGTTGGAGACGATGTGCATGACGTGACTGTAGTTCTCGACCATGTTGCGCTGGGTCACCGTTACAGTGCCGACCTTGGAAACGCGGCCGACGTCGTTGCGCCCGAGATCGAGCAGCATGAGGTGCTCGGCCAGCTCCTTGGGGTCGTTCAGCAGCTCCTCGGCCAGTGCCGCGTCCTCGGCTGCGTCGCCGCCGCGTGGCCGGGTTCCGGCGATCGGCCGGATGGTAACCCGCCCGTTGCGCAACCGCACCAGGATCTCGGGACTGGAGCCGACTACCGCAAAACCGTCGAGGTCGAGGAAAAACAGGAAGGGCGAGGGATTGAGCCGCCGCAGGGAACGATAGAGCGAAAAGGGCGGCAGGCGGAATGGCAGGGAAAAACGCTGCGACAGGACGACCTGGAATATGTCGCCGGCGAAGATGTACTCCTTGGCCCGCTTGACCATAGCGTGGAAGGCTTCGCGGCTCATGTTCGAGACCGGCTCGGGCACCGCGGCATCGGTCTCGGTCGGTTCGCGCCGATAGGGCAGGGAGCGCTCGAAGTCGCTGACCACATCGGCCAGGCGGTGCGATGCCTGCTCATAGGCCGCCCGGGCATCCACGCCAACCTGGGGCCGTACCGGGGTAATCACCGTGACCTGGTCCTCGACCCGGTCGAAGACGCAGATCACGGTCGGCCGGAAGAACAGCCCGTCGGGCAGGCCCAGTTCATCGGGATTCTCGTCCGGGATACGTTCCATCTGGCGAACCGTGTCGTAACCCATGTAGCCGATCAGGCAGGCCGCCATGGGCGGCAGTTCAGGTGGCAAGTCGATACGCGACTCCGCCACCAGGGCCCGCAGGCTCGAGAGGGCCTCGGCTTCCAGAGGCTCGAAAGCCGCCGGATCGGAGCGGGCCGAGCGATTGATCTCCGCCTGGCCGCCGCGACAGCGCCAGATCAGGTCCGGCTTCAGTCCGATGAATGAATAGCGGCCGATCGTCGCGCCACCCTCGACCGATTCGAAGAGGCAGCTGAAGCGGCGGCCGTCGGCGACCTTCAGGAACGCGGAGACCGGTGTCTCCAGGTCGGCGACCGACGTGGTCCAGACCACCTGGCCCCGGCCGGCGTCGTAAACGGTCTGGAAGCCGTCAAATTCGGGGGCCGGCCGCATGTCTCAAAGGCCGGACGCGGACTGCGCACGCTCAATGGTCAGCTGGATGGCCCGGTCATTGATTGAGACGCCGATCTGCTCTCGCAGAGAGCCGACGAAACCGGCGAGGACATCGCCCTGCAGGGAGTTGCCAAGGTTGTCCTTGATGCGTTCCACGGCTTCCGGATCGGTGGCCGGGTCGGCCGGCAGAACCTCGGTCAGCTTCGCCACCAGGTAACCAGCCGGCGCCGCGGCAACGACGACCTCGCCCGGTGCGATTTCGAACAGCTTGGACGTCAGTTCGCGGGACGGCAGGCCTTCGGACTCGGTCTGGCGGCGGGTCACGGGCTCGGTCACCGTCACCTTCAGACCGTCGGATTCGGCGATCTTCGCCAAGGTCTCGCCATCGCGCGCGCGCTGGGCCAGCGCCTCGGCCCGTTCCCGGGTCAAGCGGTCGGACTCCAGGTCCCGCCAGAGCGTCACAAGCTCGTCGCGCACTTCCTCGAGCGGTCGGGGTGCCGCTTCGGTCACGCTGTTGACCCGCACCACGAAATAGTTTCCGTCACGGGTTTCCGTCAGCAGACTGGTCTCGCCGGACGCGGTCTGGAAGACGACTTGCGAGAACTCCTGGCCGCTCGGCAGGTCGGCGACCGGCTGGCCGTCGGGGCCGGTGCCACTGCCGTCGACCGCCGCGATCTCGCGCGTCTTGAGCCGCAGTACATCGGCCGCTTCCTCGAGCGAGGCGCCGCTGCCCAGTTCGTCGTCGAGATCGTTGGCCAGCTCGACCATGGCATCGATCGCCAGGCGCATGGCCATATCTTCCGCCAGCTCCTCGCGCACCGTATCGAAGGCGGGCTCGAGCCCTGGCTCGATCTCGGTGACGCGCAGGATGTGCCAGCCGAGCGGGCTCTCGACCGGTCCGCCGAATTCACCCGTGGCCAGCCCGAAGACCACCGCGGCCAGTTCCGGAAGCTGCTCCTCCAGGTCACCGCGGGCCACCTCGCCCAAGCCGACCGGGTCCCGGCCCAGGGCGGTCCGCGATACCTCGGCGAAATCCGCGCCGCCGTCCAGGCGGGTCTTGGCGTCCTTGGCCTCGAACTCGTCGGCAAAGACCATCTGTTCGACCTGTCGTAGTTCCGGCACCCGGAACTCCTCGCGCCGGGCGTCGAACTCCTGGCGCAGCTCCTCGTCGGAAACCTGGTTGTCGGCCAGCAGGTCCTCGGCTCTCAGGTAGATCAGCGCGACGCTGCGGTACTCGGGCGCCAGGAAGCGGCTGGCGTGCTCCTCGTAGGCCGCCTTCAGATCGTCCTCGCTGGGCGCGGGCAGCTTTTCGGGGTCGCTTTTCGCCACGGCAAGGGTCTCGGCGACCCGCTGTTCCTGCTGATGGACATAGAGCGCCTCGGCCAGGGCCTGGGGCGCCACCGTCGCACCGGTCACCGCCTCGACGATTTGCTGGCGCTTGATATCCCGCACCAGGCTGTCGATGAACTGCTGTTCGGTGATGTTGTTGTTTTGCAGGATCAGGTTGTAACGCGCACGGTCGAAATCGCCCAAGGCGTTCTTGAAAACCTCCTCGTTGACGATGCGTTCCTTGATCTGCGTTTCGCTGACCGCCATGCCCATATCGGCGGCCTGCTCGTCGAACAGGGCGCGGGTGACCAGCTGCTGCAGGACCTGATCGACGATACCGAAGGCCTGGGCCTGGGCGACGTCCAACTGGCCGCCGAAGCGCTGGCGCAGATTGCCGACCTCGCGCATCAGGCGTCTGGAAAACTCCTGCTGGTCGATGTCGGACCCGCCGACCTCGGCCACCGGGGCGGTCTGAGTGCCGCCGCGGAAGATATCGCCGATGCCCCAGACCGCGAAGCTCATGATGAGCAAGGCGAAGAGGATGAAGGTGACGATCTTCGTCGCGGTATTTCGCATCCCAATCAGCATGGCGGGCGATTTTCCTCGGGGTGGTTCGGCGCGCGGCATCTTATGAAGCCGCCCTGCGCGCGGCAAGCTGCAATTGGCGCGCGTGACTGGCTGGCCAGAAAGGCGGAGCCCATGCTAGTTAGGCGCCGACAGGCAACCGGGGGAGAAGGATATGGCGCCGCCGCGCAAACTGATCGCTGGCAACTGGAAGATGAACGGCCTGAAGGCCTCCGGCACCGCGCTAGCCGGCGAGTTGGCCGCCCTGGCCAAAACCCGGGCGCCGGGCTGCGACCTGCTGGTCTGCCCGCCGGCCCAGCTACTGTTGCCGGTCGCCGAGGCGCTGGCCGGCAGCCCCGTCGCGCTCGGCGGCCAGGACTGCCACGCCGAGGCCTCCGGCGCCCACACCGGCGACATCAGCGCCGCCATGCTGGCCGACGCCGGCTGCGGCCACGTCATCGTCGGCCATTCGGAGCGGCGTCAGAACCACGGCGAGGGCGACCAGCTGGTCAAGGCCAAGGCGGAAGCCGCCCTGGCCGCCGGCCTGACCCCGATCGTCTGCGTAGGCGAGACCGAGGCCGAGCGCGGCGCCGGCCGGGCCCTCGCGGTCATCGAAACCCAGGTCCGCGGCTCCCTACCGGCCGGCGCCAAGGGCCTGCCGGTGATCGCCTACGAGCCGGTCTGGGCCATCGGCACCGGCAAGACCGCCACCAGCGACAACGTCGCCGAAGCCCACGGCCATATCAGAGGCCTGCTGACCGAGATCCTGGGCGCCGAGGCGGGCGCCTCGGTCGCCATACTCTACGGCGGTTCGGTCAAGCCGGCCAACGCCGCGGAACTGCTGCGCGTCGCCAACGTCGATGGCGCCCTGGTCGGCGGCGCCAGCCTGAAGGCCGACGATTTTTGGGCCATTGCGGCCAGTTGTCCCTAGCGTTTAGGGCCATGACACATTAAATAGCGGGTCGGGATTGCCGGGATTCCTGGCCGGTCCCTGGATTCATCGCGCCCGCCGGCCCGGCCGACCATAGAAAATTGAAGGCACGTCAATGATTACCGTAGTGCTGGTCATTCACCTGATTCTCGCCCTTGCCCTGATCGGCGTCGTGCTGCTGCAGCGCAGCGAGGGCGGCGGCCTGGGCATCGGCGGCGGGGGCGGCGGCGGCATGGGCGGCTTTCTCTCCGGCGGCGCCACCAAGAACCTGCTGACCCGGACCACGGCGATCCTGGCCGCCTGCTTCATGACCACCAGCCTGCTGCTGACCTGGCTGGAGGGCCACAGCGGCGAGCGGGGCTCGATCACCGACGAGCTGCCGATCACCGCGCCGGCGGTGCCCGAGCCGGCGGAGCCCGAAGGGCCTTCCGTACCGGTCGAATAGCGGCCCCGTTGCGCGAAACGCTCCGGGTTGGTGGTCCAATTCCGACAGATGAGTCCCAAGGCACCAGCCGCCAGGTACCCTGTCGTGCCCGGACTTGATCCGGGCATCCAGAGTTGCAGGCCGCCTCTGGATTGCCGGATCAAGTCCGGCAATGACGGATGAGCGGTATCATGTGTCCGATTCAGGCCACTAGCCGGGCCGGATTTTTTTCAGCCGGGCTCATCTCAGGGCTTGCCCCGTCGCTTCGTTCGGCCGATATTCTCGCTCCATGACGCGATTCATTTTTGTCACCGGCGGCGTCGTCTCCTCTTTAGGAAAAGGTCTCACCTCCGCGGCTCTGGGCGCACTGCTCCAGGCCCGCGGCTTCAAGGTGCGCCTGCGCAAGCTGGACCCCTATCTGAACGTCGACCCGGGCACCATGAGCCCCTACCAGCACGGCGAGGTCTACGTCACCGACGACGGGGCGGAGACCGACCTGGACCTGGGCCACTACGAGCGCTTCACCGGCGTGCCCTCGCGCAAGAGCGACAACGTCACCACCGGCCAGATCTATTCCCAGGTGATCGCCCGAGAGCGGCGCGGCGACTACCTGGGCGCCACGGTCCAGGTGATCCCCCACGTGACCGACGCCATCAAGGCCTTCGTCAAGGCCGACCTGACGGACGAGGATTTCGTGGTCTGCGAGATCGGCGGCACGGTGGGTGATATCGAGAGCCTGCCGTTCCTCGAGGCGATACGCCAGTTGGGCCACGAGATCGGCCGCGAGCGGACCATGTTCGTCCATCTGACCCTGGTGCCCTACATCGCCTCGGCCGGCGAACTGAAGACCAAGCCGACCCAACACTCTGTCAAGGAGCTGCAGAGCCTGGGCATCCAGCCGGATGTGGTGCTGTGCCGCTCCGAGCACGAGGTCGACCGCGACGCGCGGCGCAAGATCGCGTTGTTCTGCAATCTGCGCGAGGAAGCCGTGATCCAGGCGCTCGACGTCAAGACGATCTATGCGGTGCCGCGGGCCTATCACGAGGAGGGCCTGGACGGCGAGGTCTGCCGCCACTTCGCGGTTCAGGCGCGCGAGCCGGACCTGAGCGTCTGGGATCGCGTCACGGACTGCATCCTCAGGCCGGACGGCGAGGTCACCATCGGTGTCGTCGGCAAGTACACCAGCCTGCTGGATTCCTATAAGTCCCTGGCCGAGGCGCTGACCCACGGCGGCATCGCCAACAACCTGAGCGTCAAGGTCAACTGGCTGGATTCGGAAATTTTCGAGAACGGCGGCGCCGCGCACGAGCTCGAGGGCGTCCACGGTATTCTAGTGCCCGGCGGCTTCGGCGAGCGGGGCGCCGAAGGCAAGATCGCCGCCGCACGCTTCGCCCGGGAGCAGGGGGTGCCCTATTTCGGCATCTGCTTCGGCATGCAGATGGCGGTGATCGAGGCGGCGCGCAATCTGGCCGGATTGCCGGACGCAGGATCGACCGAGTTCGGCCCCTGCGAGGATCCGGTGGTCGGCCTGCTGACCGAATGGACCAAGGACAACAGGGTGGAGCGGCGCGACAGCGGGAGCGAGAAGGGCGGCACCATGCGCCTGGGCGCCTATCCTTGTGTGGTGGAGCAGGGCAGCCGGGTCCAGGAAATCTACGGCGCCCGGGAATTCGACGAACGCCACCGGCACCGCTACGAGGTCAACATCAACTACCGCAAGCAGCTCGAGGAGTCGGGCCTGCGCTTCTCCGGCATGTCGCCCGACGGCGAGCTGCCGGAGATCGTCGAGATCCCCGCGCATCCCTGGTTCATCGGCGTG
>Ga0265303_10003267_pt1 | contig 10161 bp, 8 predicted proteins | sample Helome_2_FD_192494 | JGI IMG/M metagenome (GOLD analysis project Ga0265303, IMG submission 192494) | Marine sediment microbial communities from subtidal zone of North Sea - Hel_20160317 (Illumina Assembly) | ecosystem: Environmental > Aquatic > Marine > Subtidal zone > Sediment ... | reverse complement strand
CTTGACCAGATGCATGGAGATGGCGCGGTAAACGATGCCCAACACCTGGCCCGTGATCACCGGACGACTGGCGAATAGAAAACGCAACTGGAATGGAAAAGCGGAGTCGATACGATACATGGAGTATATGTCAGAAAAACATTTCTACCCGGAGAATCTGTCTGGGATTGCAATAAAGAAACCAGACACGAAATTCCACTCACCTCGGGAGCGCAATGCCCAATAATCTAGGGGGAAAACCCGGAGCATGACACAACGCCTGCTTTGCTATTTCGGGGCCATAGAGGGAATATGTTTCGCACTTGTCCCACTTACCTTCGGCAAATTGGCGCTGATCATTCTCTATCCAGACGCTGGAATTAATTACCCATGTGCAAAAAATGAAGAAATTTCTACATGATTGCCTTTATTGAGGACATTATTGCTAGTCGTATCGTTAAAATAAGTTTATCCTATTCGGCCAAACATATGAAAATTTGAGAGAAATGGAATATTCTCATCTAATTGTATTTTGCTCCAGGAATCCCATACCTGGATACCCTCTCGGCGATGTACACCATCATGCCTGATTTATCGATCAGCCTTTTTGGTAGTTTCGCTCTGCGTCTACATGGAGAGAGACAGGTATTACATCTGTCTGGGTCGACAAAAAAAGTACTCGCCCTGCTTGCCAGCCATCACAATAAGGCACTGCGCAAGGAAAGCATTATCGAACTCACCTGGCCAGACTCCCATTTCACTAAAGCGCGTTCATCGCTGAACACCGCAATCTGGCGGATTAAGAAATTTATTCGCGACTATCCCGGAATTGAAATCCACACCCAGGAAGATTTGGTAAAACTATCGATCGATGCTTCGATCGGTCTCGATACGCGCGACCTAGAATACGCAGTCGAACAACTTATAGGTGAAGAGCCGTCCAGCGACCGCTGCTCAACCGAGATGCTGGAAACGCTGCAATCGACATTGTCCCTCTGTGGCGATATTTTCCTCGATGGTTACACGGACCACTGGGTGTTACCCTACCGAGAACATTACTCTTCTTATTACACGCAACTGCTCAGTTACCTGCTCAGGGATGCTGCCGAAAAAGCACATTATGAAACAGCACTAAAGCACGGCCGAGAAATTCTGATACGCGACCCTCTGCGAGAAGGCACGCAACGTGAAGTAATGTGGCTCTATGTTTTGAACGGTCAACGGGCACAGGCACTGCGACAATATCGGAATTTAAAAGCCTGTCTGAAAAACGAACTCGACATCGCACCAATGCTGGAAACCCAGTCTCTGTATCGCCACATCCTTGAACCGGAATCCTTTGACGAATTGTCAGAAAATTCGGCATCCATAACCACCGAATCCTCCGGGTTAAGCACGCTCGAAGCACTGGAAGAAACTCGCCGTAGTTTTTTCCGTCACCTCGCCACCCACTAAGCCCAGGTCAAATTCACCGCATTAACACCGATTTTCGGTGGGCTTCTCCCGTGTTATTGATTTAACTGTGCCTTAACTGTGACTAATTGGTCATTGATCAGTCAGGCATCAACACATCATCGGAAAGTTATCCAGTAACTTCACAGTAAGACCTTGCTAAGGATCTGGTAATGACGCTCTGCCTTTTGCGACAACGGCATCGCTTAAATTGACCCGGAATTTTGTTAACGGGTCTATTAATGCCGAAACATCGCAGCACACCTCTGAAAGTTTCAGAACCGAAAAAATACGCATTCGTTCTACGTTACCTGGAAGAACGCGACGAGCAGGCGAATTCTTCCCGCATCATTATTGATCTCGATGATGTTAACGAAAATGTTAGCTCGCGCTTCACCGCTATCGAGCCGGCGCTAGATCGAATCCGTGAAACCATTTCTCAACTCAACTCTTGCGGCAATCCCACCGATTGCTAGGACTAAAAAAGGACGACAATCATGATCACTCCAACCTATCCCGGCGTATATGTACTGGAAGAAGCATCGGGTGCGCGCGCCATCGCCGGCGTTGCAACCTCTATTGCCGCTTTTGTCGGCATGGCCGAGCGCGGTCCTATGGATACGCCGGTGCGGATTTTTAACTTTGCTGATTTCGAACGTAGTTTTGGCGCCACCACTGAAGGAGAGCTGGCGACACAGGTGCGTAATTTCTACCTCAACGGGGGTGGACATGCTTATGTTGTGCGCATTGCCGAAGGCGCCATCCAGGCAGACGTGGTACTACGCAACCAGGACGATTCTGCCGACGTGATGACGGTCACCGCGCGCGACAAAGGCCTCGAAGGTAACCAGCTGCGAGTCGAAGTCGACTATGACACCGGCAGCCCGGAACAGACGTTTAACCTCACCGCGTTTCGCAGCTTTGTGAAAGACGATGGTACGGTCGAACGCCAGGCTTTGGAGCAGTGGAGCAATCTGTCGATGAACCCCAATGTTGGTAATTTTGCCGACGCCGCAATCAATGGCAACTCGGCACTGATCACGGTCAGCGCGAATTCTCCTGCTGGGAATGTTGGTGTCTCCGTGGCCGGACTGGTGCTCAGGTCAGCAGCAGCCGATGCCAGTGACGATCTCGAAGCAGAAGTGGCTTCAGGTAGCAATGGTTTAATGATCAAAATCGGTGACAATCCGGCGATTCCCGCCTCGCTGACGCCGGTCGTAGATATTCCCACCAATAATACGCTTTCCAATATTTCCGACGCCTGGAAAGATGATATAGACACCGCACTTAACCAGTACAGCGTCAACGCCTCAGTGACGGTTACGATTTCAACGACAACCATCCCGAATGGCGGGACAGGCGCCAACCGCCTGTTACGCATCGAATCGGCCGATGGTGCAGTGCAGATTTCGCCAGCCGTTGCCAACGACTGCACTGTCGGCCTGCAACTTGGCATTGGCCAGGGAGGTATCGAAGGATCGGATTACGGTGATGCCCGCCCTGCCCCCAGCGGTATGGTAGCGCGCATGGGCAATGCGTCGAATGCCTTCGATGAATTCCGCCGCTTTGCCGGCGCCAATCGCAGCCAGCTCACCACCATCGACATTACCGATGACAGTCCCGATAGTCCGCATCCGACGATAAATACGGCTCTCGGTGGCGCAGTCCCGATGTTCGACGATGGCAGCACACAGGCACTCGGTAATGCATTGTCGATTCTCGATACGGTCGCGGGCCTGATTCCCGCCGGCACCAATGGACGCTGGTCGGCCAAACGTCATGGCTTGCGACTGGCACTTTCGCCTGATTATGGCGCCGCCGATGCCGGTCTCGGTTCAACCATCACGACAGGAGCCTTCACACAGCTTGGAACTTCCTTCGGAACAGCTAACACCGCTAGCTACAAACTGGGCACCGTGGGTGGCCTTCCAGGCCAATCGCCCTACCAGGGCGGGGCTCCGGCAACCGGTTCTAACGGTAATCCGCCGACACCCACGGAGTATGCCAGCGCCTATACGGTCATCGACAGCGATGTCGATCTCTTCAACCTGCTTTTGTTGCCGCGTAACAAAGGACAAGGCAATGCCCAACGCAAACTCTTGTGGGGACCGGCTTCGTCTTTTTGCGATAAGAAACGCGCCTTTCTGTTGATCGACCCGGACGATGACTGGGATGACATCACAACCGCCGAAAATGGCGTGAATGCGATCCGTACCGGGGTTGCTACCAGAAATGCAGCCTGCTACTGGCCTCTGCTCGACATTGGCGGTAACAACTATGTTGATCCCAGCGGTGCGATGGCAGGGGTGATGGCCCGTACCGATGGTAATCGCGGCGTCTGGAAAGCACCGGCAGGACTCGAGGCAACTATACGCGGGGTAACCGGGGTCAAGCAACAGATGACCGATCCCCAAAACGGCGTGATCAATCCAAAGGCATTGAATGCCATCCGACTGTTCCCCGCTGGTGTGGTTAGCTGGGGGGCGCGCACGCTCGTCGGTTTCGACGGCTCGGGTAATGTGGACGACAAGTACATTCCTGTGCGACGTACCATGCTGATGATCGAGGAAGCCCTGTATCGAGGCCTGAAGTTTGCAGTATTTGAGCCTAACGATGAGCCTCTATGGGCGCAGATCCGCCTTGCCGCGGGCAGCTACATGAATGGCCTGTTTCGCCAAGGCGCATTTGCCGGAGCGAAGTCGACGGACGCCTATTTCGTACAATGCGACAGCTCTACCACGACCGCCAATGACATCAATCTCGGCATCGTCAACGTGATTGTCGGTTTTGCCCCGCTGAAACCGGCGGAATTCGTGGTGCTGACGGTCAAGCAGATCGCCGGCCAGGTCCAGGTCTGAGGGAGAAACTAAAATGGCACAATTTACAGTAAATACGCACCGCTTTGATCCTTACAAAAACTTCAAGTTCCGGGTGGTATGGGATGGCGTGACGGTCGCTGGAATATCCAAGGTCAGCGCCTTGAAGCATACCATCGAACCCGTCAGTCATCGCGATGGTGGCGATCGTTCGACGCCCAGGATTTCTCCCGGGCTGACCAAGTTCGAGCCGATTACACTCGAGCGCGGCATCACCCATGACACCGCGTTTGAAGACTGGGCAACCCTGGCCTATTCGAATTCCGGCGATGCAGGTGTGTCGCTGTTGAACTTTCGCAAGGACATAACCATCGAGCTTTACAATCTTCAAGGCGCCAAGGTGCGCGCCTGGCAGGTTTTTCGTTGTTGGGTTAGCGAGTTCACTGCGGCTCCTGAATTCGACGCCAATGCCAACGCAATCGCCTTTGAATCCGTCGTTATCCAGAATGAAGGTTTCGTGCGTGACGAGGCGGTAGTCGAACCGACCGAAGCCTGAGGCACGGCGTAACATGCGCTTCCCATATGCCAACCGGGGGGGTTACGGATGTTGCTGTATTCGGAGTCACGAACCCACATCGCCAGTACAGCAGCGCATAATCGGATCTATAAAGCGACAGATCGGTTTTCTTCTATGCGCCCGGCTTCTGGATGAACGGGGACGGCCCAATGCACGCGGTTGAGCTGAATCCGCCAGGCGACAGGCCAGGGCTAATAGTGCTACGCCCTTTGACCGGCGCCGATGAAATGGCTCTGGCAGTTGCCCCTGCGACGCCGGCATTGGTGTTGCTGGAACGACTGGGCGAAGGACTGAACCTTGCGGAACTGAGTCTTTCCCAGACTGACCGCGCGCTCGCCGGTATCTACTTCATGCTTTATGGAACCCAGGCCGAATGCCGAGTGATCTGCGAGAGTTGCGGCGAGAAATTCGAATTCAACCTCGATCTGGCGCAAATCATCCGTGATCAGGATGCCGAGCGGCCGGCACTCCCCGATGGCGACGGCTTGTGGCGTCTTCCCGGCGGGGCAGCTGTACGCGCGCCGACCCAGTCCGACCTGACGGGTGATCCACAAAGCCTGGCAGCGCGCCTGACCGTCGAAGGTGAGGCCGACGCCGGCGAGGTTGATGCATTTCTGGAATCCGCCTCACCGGTTTTGACGCTTGATATGGATGCAAGTTGTCCTGACTGCGGTAGCTCCGCACAAATGCGCTTCGACATGGCCAGCTACCTGACTCGGCGACTGGCTGCCGAACATCCGTTTCTGGTGCGTGAAACCCATTTGATCGCCTCTCGTTATGGATGGTCGCATAACGAGATCATGGCGTTAATTCGTGACGACCGGCGTGCCTATGCCGGTTTGATCGAAGCCGAGCGCGCGCGCCTTAGTCGTAGGCAGACAGCATGAACAACTATCTGCAACGCCTGCTTGACCGCGCCGCACCGACTCCGCCAGTCGCAGCGGGTGTTTTGCCGGCAGGCCTGTCGCAATCGCCTATTAGTCTTTCTGATCAGCGCACCAATGATCCCGATTTTAACGAACGCTATACACCGGCCAGCGAAGCACGAGAATCATTTAGCGAACTGGCATCCGAGGCGCCCCGTGAGGTTTCGCACAGGCAGCGCCCCCAGACTGATTTCGATGTATCAGCGACTGAACCCTCGCAAACCGGAGTCGAATCGACGCCACCACAGATCATCAGGCCACCACAGGAACCGTCAACCAGTGAAGTCGATCGGCTATCCATCCCGCATCCCCGTCCGACTGGTTTTGTGGATGCAACGGACCTGGTGTTACCCGAACCCGAAGTATCAACGGAACCGCAGCCGGCGACGCGCCCGCTCGCGAAAAACGAATTAGCGAACACAGATTCCGAACCCGATAAGACCATCGAAGCGCCTGAGCCGGCCATATCGACTGAAGTCTCCAGACCACACGGGCAGACAGAAAATGAGCCTGACAAATCGACAGCGGATGTCAGCAAACTCACGACGTCACCACTTCAGCCGGTTACCGAATTACCGTTACCGGCCATCGAAGCCGACAAGACAGCCAGGCTGGAGCCGATTCTGTCTGCGGTCGATACTGAAACGCGCCAGCCTACCGAGGTGATGCCACCACCGCTCGAAGTTCCGAGCTTGCCGGAAGCGGCTACACCCGCAACGCAACAGACGCAAACTGAATCCTCGCCACCACCTGTGGTTCAGGCCGTGCCCGAGCCGTCGACGGATAACGCAGCCGTAGAAACACGTAGCAATCGCCCGATGACTGCCGCCAGTGCATCGATTATCGGTGACCTCACCCCACGTCGACGGGCCCTGACCCTGTTCGGCCTGCGCAGGCGCTAAGCGATGGCAACCCTGAACCTCTTTCATGTCACCGACACGCTGATCCGGCTGCTTGAGTTTAATGTGCAGGCGCTTTTCCTGCGCCAGGGTGTCGTCAACCCGGTCACCGTTACCGCGATGCCGCCGGAACGTGTGGGTGCTGCAACCGACCGGATTAACCTGCACCTCTACCATGTGATGGAAGACGCGCATTATAAAAATCTAACGCCTCCGGGTACAGGCGGTGCAGCCATTTCGCGTCAACCAGTGGCACTGTCGTTGTTTTATATTCTCACGGCTCATCATGAGATCAACGATGTCTATGATGCGCAAAATCAGCAGCATCTTTTTTCGCTCGCGATCAAAACCATGCATGATCATTCCCTGATCGACGATAACCTGGCTATTTCACCCGATGGCGGAGTCGCGCAAAACGTGATGCACGCCGATCTGCAGGGCAATGACAATCATTTCGAAATATCGCCTCGCCCCCTGACACCGGAAGAGTCGATGAGTTTCTGGACCGCCGAACAAACTTCGACGACCCGGCTGTCCGCCTACTACGAGGTGCGCACCATATTCATCGAACCCGAAGAACCAGCCGGTGCCTCCGGGCGCGTTTATGACCTGGGCTTGTTTGTGGCGCCAATCTCCGCTCCGGTACTGGTAAATGCATCCGCACTCAGCGATTTCACTCCCCCAGTTGAGAGCGGTCTACCCCCGCAGGTTCTAGAAACCTCCCCGGCACGGGCCGTGTTAAATCCTGCTTCAGCGCCCGCCGTTAATCGCATCAACCTTAAGGGCTCAGCCCTGACCGGGGACGGCCAGCCCGGCGCCTCGCAGATTGTGCTGCGCACCCCGGCGTGGCGTGACCTGGCCGTGCCGGTGCAAGACGTGGAGATCGACAGTTCCCTGAATCCCGGTTGGAACGTGGAAATCACCGCGACTGCCGCTCAATTCGACCTACAGGGCGCTCTGCAAGCGACCATCGCCGGCGTCCCCACCGCGCTGGAAGTAACACCGGGTATCTATGCAGTGTCAGTTCGCAATACGCGTCGCCAGCAGACCGAGAGCGGCACCTTGCGTGAAACCACTTCCGAGAGCAACCAGATCGCATTCTCCAGCGGTGCCCATATCACCCAGGTGGTCGCCGGAGGTCCAGGCCGACTGGTGGTCGAAGTAACCAACAGTTTCGACATGACCGCAGCCGGGCTGCAGGTCCAGCTTCTCATCGATGGTGAAATCTATGATGAGGCTAACGTGTTCGCCAACGCCCCGGCCGACGCCGGCTTATTCGTCCGTCAGGCCGGGCAGCTGGAATTTCACCCCCTCTTTAATCCGGCTACCGCAGCCACGCACCCGTTACGCCTGATCATTAACGGGGCCGAATCGCAACCCTTCTGGTTCACCACGCCATGACGCAAACCAAACTGAAATCAAAACCACACCTTCTGGCCAGTGCCGCCGAATTGTTGGTGCTGCGCGCCCGATTGCTTTTGACCAGGCAACTGGGCGAAGCAGTGGACGAAACCCTGCCGCTCGATGTACTTGAGCATCGATTAGACGGACCGGAAGGTCGGGTCTGGGTTCGCATGGTCGAGCTATTCGGACTCAGCGAAGCCGAAGCGGACCTGCTGGCGTTGGCTTTAGCCGTGGCAGCAGAACCGGCTCTGGGGCCACTGGTGGCAAAAGCGCAGGAGTCAGAAGGACGGCTGCTGCCGACTGAACCCCTCATCAAGTTGATGCATGGCCACCCTGCACGGCCGATCTGGAAACCAACCTCGCCGCTATCCATGTGGCGACTGGTCACACCGGTACGCATGGCACCAGGTGAAGCAGAAGGATTCCAGGTTGATCGCCAGTTGGTGGACTGGATGTTCGGTAACCTTTCGCTTGATGCAGAACTGGTGCTGGCGGTCGATTCAGTTACCACCGGACCGATACCCGACGAATGGCCCGTCGCGCAAGTCGCCGAGCGGCTGGATCATGCGTTACGCGCGGCGGCGGAACTGCGCCTGATTGTGCGTGCTCGCGCCGGCGCGGGTCGACGCTGCTTTGCCGCGGCAGTGGCACATCACCTGGGGCGCGAAGCACTCATGGTAGACCCCCAGGTTATCCCCCAGTCCGACTGGGCCGAAGCCTTCATGCTGGCACAGCGTTTCGCGTTGTTTGCGGATGCGGCGCTAGTCTGGTGCGAAGGTTCACCTGCCTGGCCCACAAAAATCCCGATGGCGCCGCTACAATTCGTATGCACCAGCCAGGACACAACACCTCCGGTTCGCGATGGGGCCTCGGACCTGAGCATTAATCTGCCAGATCCCGGAGTGGACAGTAAAGCCGCGGTGTTCGCTGAGCTGGTTCCCGACCTTGCCGCCGGTGCGCCAAAACTCGCCACCATGCCAGGACTCCTGCTGGGTGATTTACAGGAAATCGGTCGTAGCGCGCCGCGGTCGCTGGAGGAAGCCTCGAACGACCTGCGCGCGCGGGCGAGAGCGCGCATGCAGGGCGCGGGACATGTGGTCGACCCGGTGTTTGGCTGGGATGACATGGTTACAAGCGAAGCTTTGCAGGCGCAACTCAAACGCATCACTTTTGAAGCCCGCACCCGATCCCAGTTGATGGAACACAGCGAAACCAGGCGCCTTTACCAGCGCGCGGCTGGTCTCTCGGCGTTATTCTCCGGTCCGCCGGGCGTTGGCAAGTCGATGGCCGCACATGTCATCGCGAGCGATCTTGGCAGTAACCTGCTGGTCGTTGACCTGGCCTCGACAACCTCCAAATTCATCGGTGAAACCGCGAAAAACCTCACCGAGGCCTTCGCTCAGGCGAGAGCTTCCGGCGCCGCATTGATTTTTGAAGAGGCCGATGCCTTTTTCGCCAAACGAACCGACGTTCGCGACAGCAATGATCGTTATGCCAATACCGACACCAATCATCTGCTGCAACTGCTGGAGGGTCACGATGGCCTGGTGATTCTGTCCTCCAATCGACGCGCCAATATCGATCCGGCCTTTATCCGCCGCCTTCGTCACGTGGTCGAATTCCCGAAACCCGGCGCCGCTGAGCGCCTCGACCTGTGGCAACGCATGCTCAGTGGCCTGGGCATCGATCCCGCGCCGCTGCAAAAAGCACTGCAAAAGCTGGCCAGGGACCACGATCTCAGCCCTGCGCAGATCAAGGGCGCTGCATTGTCAGCGCTTTATTCTGCGCTGCATGAGGAGCGCAGCATCGAAACTCGCGACCTGAACGCTGCGACCCGGCAGGAACTAGCCAAAGAGGGACGCAGCGCACCGGCATCGAAGGCAAAACCACGCCGGCAGAGGAATGCACAAAATGGCTGAAGTGACCGGCTCACCGCTATCACCTTCGGTAACCAAGGGTGCACTGGTGCAACTGGCCGAGGACTTCGGCATTATCGTGCCCAATATCATCCCGTTCCAGTACAACCCCGGAGCGATGACCCGTACGCTCAAACCCTGGGATTCATCCGAAGTCGACCCGACCAGCCGCGGCGCGCAATCACCGAATGT
>Ga0265303_10003266_pt1 | contig 10162 bp, 6 predicted proteins | sample Helome_2_FD_192494 | JGI IMG/M metagenome (GOLD analysis project Ga0265303, IMG submission 192494) | Marine sediment microbial communities from subtidal zone of North Sea - Hel_20160317 (Illumina Assembly) | ecosystem: Environmental > Aquatic > Marine > Subtidal zone > Sediment ... | reverse complement strand
AGTGCGGGTGGGTTCTCCCTCCGAAATCACCCTGATTAAATTGGTGGCCGGCTAAAAAAACGTGATATCCTGATCCTGTCCAGGCCCCTGATATTCTAAAATTATCTGCCGAGCTCGGACCTGACGCCGCCGGGTGCTGACCATTGAAATCTACCCAGATGGTCGAACATAACAATTGAAGATACTTCGCGCCAGTGGTTAACTCCCGTCTCACGAATATAAAATTTCGTATTTCCGATGGCCGTACGGGTGGTACTGTTTTTGTCTTTCATGACGATGCGGGATCCATCGGCTTCACCGGCCGAAAGAATAATTTGAAAGCCCTTTTTCTGGCCTAGGCGCAATTGAGGAACTGGTGCCGGTCTCTTCTCTGTTACGGGATGCTCATCTTGCAGATAACCCGGAATTCCAAAGCTGCCTAACATTTTTCCATCTTTATCAACCACCCTAAACTCTTCGGCAGTAACAACTTTTTGATATTTGGGCTCCTTTACGGCGAATGCGGGCCTGGTTTCAAAAATGTGATTTGAAATCAAGCCACCCATAAAACCAGCGAGCGTGGCCAGTAAAATTATATATAATTGCGGTTTGGTTTTCATATTCTCCCCTTTCCAATTGTATTATATTCGTCTCCCTGATAGAGGTCTTCGCAGATCAAGCGTCCGATTCATTGGAAGACGCATCCTGATTTTGAGGACTTCGGACCACAAATACCGAACAGGAGGCATTTTGCATCACCTGTGCGGTAATATCTTTTTTGATAAACCGCATCAGGCCTTTGCGATTTTGCGAAGCCATCACGATGACGTCCACGTTTAAGTTCCTGGCTTTTTCAATAATGACGCGATGAATCGGGATCCCGGTTACCTGAATTTCTTCTACGGTGATGAAACGTTTCAACTTCGCCGGAATGACTCTGGAAAGCCGCGTCTTCTCATTTTCGATACGGTGCTCCTGGACATTTTCTAAATATCCCGCCGCAATGCGGCCGTGAACCGGAAAAGGCGCTTTGACATGCAGCACATATAGCCTGGCCCTGTGGGCTTGAGCCAGAGATGCAGCACATTCGGCGGCATACTGTGATGCTTCTGAAAAATCCACCGGAACCATGATATTCTGGATGCTGATCATCGGGCCGTCTTTTGATCTGTTAATTAATTTTTTACTTATCTTTTAAAAATCAAGCAGTCGCGACAAATTCGATGGCGTCGTTCAGCCCTGAAAGACCATTATTTATATTTGACGATTTGGATTCGAAGTGTCAATTTTAAACTGAAGTGTCAGGCATCTCTTTTGAAGGACTTTATCATCCATGAAAAGAACAAAATATAGAATACTTCGTTCACCACTGACCGCAGCGTTAATGGTTTTTTTGCTCTTAGGTATCGGTTGCCGGGATTTTTCTCCCGAAAAGGATCAAAGCCCAACATATCCGTCCTTACGGGAGAACTTTGATCAGGATTTCCAAAAAGCACTGGTAACCGCCCTCAAAAATGAATTCCACGGTGAATATAAACACGCCATTGAAAATAAAAAAGCGGCGTTTGTCGTGGTGGATATCACCGATTTGCAACACCCAAAAGCAGCCGGCGTCAATTCGGATGTCATGCTATATGCCGCCAGCATGCCCAAGATCGCGATCCTGCTGGGTGCGTTTGTCCGGATCGAACGCGGTGAGATGCCCTTGGACGATGAAACCCGTGCCGAGCTTACCCGCATGATCCGCAATTCGTCCAACAAGGATGCCACCGCCATTCTCAACCGCGTCGGTATCGAAAATCTGGCCGAAATTCTGCAATCCGAAAAATACCGCCTCTACGATCCGAAACTCAACGGGGGTTTGTGGGTCGGCCGTGATTACAGCGGTGGGCCCAGGTGGAAAGGGGATCCGCTAAATAATATCTCCCACGGTGCCACCGCCATGCAGGCCGCGCGGTTTTATTATATGGCAGAAACCGGCCGCCTGGTATCCGAGCCGTATAGCGCTGATTTTTTCGAGATCATGTCGAAGCCCGGCATTCAGCATAAATTCGTAAAAGGCATCCGGAAATCAAACCCGGGCGCTGAAATTTATCGCAAATCAGGTACCTGGAAAGGGTTTCATGCCGACAGCGGTGTCATCATCGACAAAGAAAGAGGGTATAAGTACATCATCGTGGCCCTGGTGGAACACCCGAAGGGCAACGACGGCCTGGCCCGTTTTGCGGCGGTGGTGGACGCGACCATGGACCATATGCACAGGGCTTCGAAATGATAAGCAATCGTTTGGCACACAGAAATGAGCGCGGCATTGATATCCATTGATTGCTCCAAATCGGCAATGGTGCGGGCGATTTTTAAGATACGACTCTATGCGTTTAAAAACTATTCAACCGTCGCGATTGGCAGATCCCCAAATAATTCTTTCCTGGACAACCAGGGCGTCTGGGCGCCATCGGTGAGTTCACTCACATAGCGCTTTACGAAATTAACCAGTTCCATAAATTCAACAACCTGATTTCCGTTAATATCTGCTTCGACTGACCGGGCGCCGATACCCTGCGTCAGCGCCCAGGTAAAAACTCCGAAACCGCCCCCGATGTCAGGACTTTCCATCGCAGACTGGCGCCCTTTGGATGCGGTAAAAACCATGACACCGGCGCGTTCGCCGGTAAAAAACTGGTGGGCCATTTCATCGTTGGGTACGATGGTTTCATTAACGATACTGCCCGAATGACAGGCATCCAGAAACAGGGTGGCGCGGCCTTTGGCACGGCTGAGGCATTCTTTGAGCCGGTTCCAGTTTAAGCCGTCGCTTTGCGGATTATTAAAAGTTCCGTTGTATCCTAAAAAGTAGTAGTCTCCGTCGCTGGTTTTAAGGCCATGGCCGGCCATGAAAATAACGAAAATGTCTACGTCACCCCTTTTTTCAAATGCACATAAATTTTCTAAAATGGCCTCCGCCGTTGCCTGCTCGTTAACCAGCAGGGTACTGGTTACGGTCCCAAACATTTTACCCTCCTGGCTTTTAAACGCTTTGATGATGGCGTTGGCGTCGGTATGGGCGTACTCCAACTGCCACTCAGCCGGCAGGCGTGCATAGCGGCTGATTCCAATTGCATACACATGCAGATTCGGCCGCTGCAGGTCCGGATTTTTGGAGATCACATCGATATATTTGGGATTACTTGAAAATCCCCTTGCATCGTAGGCGACCGCCGTAATCCGATTGACCCCGAAAACCAGCGGCACCGATAGACTGAAGTCGGTCTGATCGGGCGCTACGGCAATTTCATGGATGGGTCTGCCATTTAAAAAAACACGCAAGGTTTCGATCGTTTCAAAATCTGAGGCGCTTACCTGCAGCGGAAATTGTTTTTCCGAAATGGTTTTGATTTCATTCTGTCCTTTTATGGCGATCTGCGGGGGTTTGGTAATTTCGGTAGGGATCAGATTGATCTCACCTTTCCAGTGGAGCCTTTCGGCAATGATATCGGCTCGCTTAAATTTTGATTCGAATTGCTCAAAACCGTAGGTCTCGAATTCACCCGGCACACTCCAATGAATGAGATTATGCCCTTCCGGACTGTTGGTGTAAAAGCCGTCCGGAGTGGATGTGATCCATTCCCCGTCCGGTGAAGCGATCATTTTGACAATTTCCTGTCCACTGGCGATGTCCCATATCCGGCAGGAGTTATCCCAGCTGCCGGTGGCCACAAAGCGTCCGGCCGCTGAAAAATCAATAGAGGTGACGGCCGCCAGATGGCCGGAAAATTCTTTGACCGCGTGTCCCAGGGTAACGTTCCACAGGATTAAATGGCCGCCGGCATCCCCGGAAAGAATGGATCGGCCATCGGATGAAAAAGCAAGGGCCGTGATCCTCTTTTTATGTCTCCTGAGTGTCCGGACAATACGATCATCTTTCGTATTTCGAACATAGATTTCACGCGTGCCCCTGGCATAGAGGCGTTTATCCGGAGAATAGGCGACGGTTGACAATTTGGTTGCATATCGTTCCGGCGTTTTGATTGTTTTTCCGTTCTCAAGGTTCCAAGCGTGATAGGTGCCATCGATCCCCAGGGAAGCAACTTGGCGACCATCCGGCGAAAATCCGACTGAATTGAGATACATACTCTGAGGATGCTGGCCTGTAAATCTGTGTTCGGGATCTTCTTTATAAAGATGGGCCTTAAAGATCTGGCGCAATCGGCCGGTGGTCATATCCCAGCAGTTTACCTGCCCGCGCATGGAAGAAAGCAGCAGGCGACCATCGGACGAAAACACAACCGAGTGGATCCTTGCAGAGCGCCCTTCAAATGAGTTGATGGTCCGTCCGGTACTGATCCATGATTGTTTCAGGGTGCGGTCGCGACTACCGGTGATGACAAAACGTTCGTTATCCGAAAATGCAGCGGCATAGACATCCGCTATATGGCGGATACGGGTCGTCTTTAAAAGGCTCGACTGATTATCCGACAATCTCACGGTGCCATCAGCGGCGCAGGACAGGATATGATCGCTGTTGCGGTTAAATTCTACGGCAATCACTTTGCTATTGTGGCCCTTGGGAGATTTTAGTTTGCGCCGCTGCTTAAGGTCCCAGAGCTTGACGGATCCGTCCCAGCTGCCGGACACGGCCATGCGGCCATCTGCAGAAAATTCTACGGCTGAAACTCTGGAAGAATGGCGACCCACGAGATGCATCGAATTTTCAGCGGCCACTTCAATAAGCCGAATGACACCCTGACTGTCTCCGGCCAAGATCATGCGACCATCCGGTGAGAGATCGAGGGCGGTAATCTGGCTGGACCCGGATTTGATATTAAACTTACGAAAGGTGATACCGGTTGAGAGGTGCCATAAGCGTATGATGCCGTCGGCGTCGCCGGTGACGGCCAATTTGGCATCTTTAGAAAATGTGACCGCATTTACACTTTTGCTGTGCTGCTGGTAAAGACGGTCCATCCAACCGGTTTTTATTTCGGTAACCACCACGTTTCCATCCGTGGCACCGGAGATCAGCCATTCACCGTCGGCAGAAATATCGATACTGGTCACTTGCGGCAAAAGCGTGATATTGTCATAACGCCCCCCCAGAAAGGCGCTCACTGACTGGCGATCGAGATGATGGTAACTGGTGTATATTACACGTCCGGTGGCGGTATCCCAGAATTTGAGAGTCCCATCGGCCGAACCGGAAACCGCAAAACGACCATCCGGTGAAAGCGCCACCGCCTTCACGGCATCAGAATGGCCCATCTGGATAACAGGCCAAAGGTCTGATTTAGCGGCCTCATAGCGCTCGAAATCCCGGTGACCCACACAGCCGACGATAAGCTCGAATAATACACTAAAAATTAGAATTTTTTTCATAGATATCTACAAAACTATTTAAACTGCTGGCCGCGATCCAGGTTGCGGTACTGGATGGCTTCGGAGATGTGCGTGGCGTTGATATCCGTTGATTGCTCCAAATCGGCAATGGTGCGGGCGATTTTTAAGATGCGGTTGTAGGCCCGGGCGGACAACCCCAATTTGTCGATTGCGGATTCCAGCAGGCGGCAGGAGGCGTCGTCGACCTTACAGTGTTTTTTAATATGGCGGCTGCTCATCTGGGCGTTACAGAAGATTTTGGTGCGCGATAAACGTCTGGCCTGGATTTGACGGGCATCGGCCACTCGTTTGCGAATGATTTGAGAACCTTCTGCAACGTGGTCCTGCATCAGGTCTTTGTAAGGTACGGCCGGCACTTCCACATGCATATCAATGCGATCCAGCAACGGCCCGGAAATCTTGGAGCGGTAGCGATGGATCTGTTGATGGGTGCAGCGGCATTCGTGCTTGGCGTCTGAAAAATACCCGCAGGGGCAGGGGTTCATGGCGGCCACCAGCATAAAATTAGACGGATATGTCAGCGTGGACCTGGCCCGCGAAATGGTCACCTCTAAATCCTCTATGGGCTGACGTAAAACCTCCAGGACGTGTTTCTTAAATTCGGGCAATTCATCTAAAAACAGCACACCGTTATGGGCCAGGCTGACCTCGCCGGGTCGGGGGATATGGCCGCCACCGATTAAACCGGCATCGGAAATGGTGTGATGGGGCGAGCGAAACGGCCTTGAAGTCACCAGTGCCTGACCACCGGACAGCAACCCGATGACGCTGAATATCTTGGTGGTCTGCATGGCTTCTTCAAAACTGATGGGCGGCAGGATGGTCGGAAGGCGTTTGGCCAGCATGGTCTTTCCGGAACCGGGCGGACCGATCATAACCAGGTTATGACTACCGGCAGCTGCGATTTCCAGGGCGCGTTTGGCATGCTCCTGTCCCATCACCTCGGCATAATCGATTTCATAATGGCCGTCTGTTGAAAACAATTTAGATATATCGGTGTGTTCCGGCTCTATGCGTGAAAAGCCCCTTAAAAATCCCACGATCTGAGAGAGGGTTTTCGCCGGTAAAACAGCGATATTCCGGACCACCGATGCTTCGCGTCTATTATCAAACGGCACGATTATGGATTCATAACCGGCTTTTTTTGCAGCCAAAGCCATGGGTAGCGATCCTTTGACGGCTTTGACGCGGCCGTCCAGCGAAAGTTCGCCCAGTATCAAATATTTGGAAAGCCCCTCCTTAGGGATAATTCCAGTGGCCGCGAGAATACCCAGGGCGATGGGTAAGTCAAATCCGGTCCCTTCTTTTTTGATATCCGCCGGAGCCAGATTAACGGTGATTCTGTCATCCGGAAAGCGATAGCCAGAGTTGTTAACCGCCGATTTAACGCGTTCTTTGCTCTCTTTAACCGCGGTTTCCGGAAGCCCGACAGTGGTGAACGTGGGCAGCCCCGAAGTGATGTCCACCTCCACTTCAACCTGATAGGCATCGATTCCCAGAACGGCACTGCTGAGGACTCTGGCGAGCAAGGCCTTCTCCTTTGCATTCGGTTGGCCGGTTAACCAAAAAATAGGGTATGGACTGCCGAGAGCTATAACAGATCCACGTTTTAGCGACAATCTTTTTATTGATCGAGGCCGCAATATTTTATAACAATATGATATTGTTGCTAAAAAGTAATTTATGATAACTGAATGCAGTTCACAGAACGTTGAATCCAATCAGAGACAAACGGGTCACAGGCTGGGAGAAGGGTTTTGGGGAAAATTCTTTACTCAAAATAGGTTCCAGTTGGATTCAACCCCTTGCAGATAAAGACAAATCCCCCCGAAAGGTACTAAAATTACTTGCCATTTATAAAGGTTTCGGCTATTTAATAACCCGAAAGGTTGCATACGGCTCGAGCAAGATGTGCCGATTGAAATGCAGATTGTATTTCGATAGTTTTTTTCTTTTTTCGCGACGTTATATTAACGGCTAAAAAGACAACAGGCTGAATCCTAGCTATCGGTTACTTTATCACATGATTTCGCTAATAAAACGGGCAAAAACCGTCGCCTTTCTGTTCATTCTTATCGTTATTCCGACTGCTGGTCCGGCACAGGATGCCACCCTGACCAATATTACCGTCTCCAACACCCGCGATGACTTGCTGTTGTATTTAAATCTTGAAGGGGCCTTCAGAGAAGAGATGAAAAAGGCCATATTAAGTGGCGTGCCGTCTACATTTTTATACTTTGCCAAATTGAATCGAGTTCGGAATTTTTGGTTTGACAAAGATATCGCCGATATAGAAGTTACCCACACCATTAAATACGATAATCTTAAAAAGGAGTTTACGGTTGAGCGCTCCTGGAAAGAGGACAATCCTCAAGTCACCAAATCATTTGCAGAGGCTAAAAAATGGATGACGGAAATCAATAGTCTAAAAATAATTCCATTAAACAGGCTGGAAAAAGACGAGCAATACCAACTCAGAGTTAAGGCTGAAGTCAGCAAAAAAACCCTCCCCCTCTATCTGCACTACATCCTGTTTTTTGTATCTCTATGGGACTTTGAAACTGATTGGTATGCCATTGATTTCATATATTGATAACAGCCTGTCGGTTATCAGCTCACCACGGATGCCATGATACGATCCAGACTTAAGCAAAAATCTTCGCTCTCGGAAAAAGAGAGAAAAAGGCGCAAACGCGAATTCATTCTCATTTTTGTAATTCTGATCGTTGTTGCCCTGATGACCTTTGTTGAGAGCCGGATCATCAATTTCGGAGCCGACATTGCCGTTTCCAACACGGTTTTGATGTTTATTTTGATCAACATCAATCTGCTCTTGCTTGTTTTAATGATTTACCTTGTTTTTCGAAACCTGGTGAAACTCATCTATGATCGCAGGCGAAATGTGCTGGGTTCAAAAATCAGGACCAAGCTTGTGATTGCTTTTGTATCACTCACACTTTTGCCGACCATCGTCTTATTTTTCTTCTCTCTTAATTTTATTACCTCCAGTATTGAATTCTGGTTTAATGTGCCGGTCGAACAAGCACTCGAAAATTCGCTGTGGGTCGGCGGGCGGTTATATGCCCGTGCAGAGGAGAACAACCATTTTTTCCTGGAAAGGATATCATACCAGCTAAAGGCTAAGAATCTACTGGACCCCAAAAACCAGGAAACCCTGTCGCATTATATTCGAATTGTGCAAAGGGAATTTAATCTGGATGCGGTGGAGGTGTATGCCCCGACTGCCGAGCGCCTGACCTTTGCTCTGGCTCCCAAACTCGAAAACGAATATTTTGGAATTATTTCCGCAGAGAATTTTCAGAAAGAATTACCATCGGACGGATTCCGATCCATTTCGCAAACGATTCCATCGGGCGAATTTGTCAAAACTATCGGGACCGTTCCGTTTGGGGTCCAACCCGGAGAGGCCGTGGGCTTTGTGGTTACCACAATTCTGATTCCACCGGATCTTTCAGAAAACTTGCAATTTATTCGCAAAGGCTTTGCCGAATACCAGCAAATTAAGCTGCTTAAAAAACCGATTCAAATTACATATTATATATCGCTCTCTATTGTTGCCCTGCTGGTTTTGTTTTGCGCTATATGGTTTGGGTTTTTTATGGCCAGATCGATCAGCCTTCCGATTAAGGAATTGGCCGAAGGCACCCGCCGGGTGGCCGATGGTGATCTTGGCTATACTATCAATCCAATGGGCGATGACGAATTTGGGAGCCTGGTTAAATCCTTTAACCAAATGACAAAGGACCTTCGAACCAGCCGTGAACAACTGGAGCTTTCCGCCCGCATGCTCCGCAATCAAAATATTGAAATCGAAGAAAAACGTCAGTTCATGGAAATTGTACTCAAAAGTGTTTCTGCCGGTGTCGTCACCTTGAATGCCAGTGGCATCATTTCGACCATGAACAAATCGGCTGAAAAAATGCTCAATCTAAAATCCGAGCAAATATTGAACAAAAGCTTTAAACAACTGTTAACCGGCCAGTTTTTGGAACTGGCGAATGACATTATGGATAGCCTGTCTGTATCGCGTGGAGACACCATTGAATTGCCTCTAAAACTCACCATCGAAGGAAGACCGCGGAGTTTCCTGATTTCCGTAAATGCACTCAAAGACGACGCCGGACAACATATGGGAACGCTTATGGTGTTTGATGATTTAACTGCGCTGGAAAAAGGCCAGCGCATGGCTGCCTGGCGTGAAGTTGCCCGTCGCATCGCCCATGAGGTTAAAAATCCACTAACCCCCATCGCCCTTTCTGCTCAGCGGTTGAAAAGAAAATACGCCCAGTTTGTGGATGATACGATTTTTGAAGAGTGCACCGAGACGATTATCAGTCAGGTGGAACTGATTCGTAATCTGGTGAATGAATTTTCTTCCTTTGCCCGGTTTCCAAGCGCAAATCCGGTGCCCGGTCATTTGATACCGATCATTGAAGAAACCTTTGCGCTCTATCGCGAAGGCCACGCGGGCATCAATTTTAAAATTAACAATAGCAGCGATATCCCGATTCTCAACATTGATCGACAGCAAATGAAGCAGGCACTCATAAACCTGATTGACAATGCCATTGGTGCCATTAAAAGTACCGGAAACATTGAGATCAATGTTGCCCATGATCCGATTTTAAAGAAAGTTCGCATGGAAATTGCCGATGACGGTCCGGGTATTTCCAATGAAGATAAGACCCGATTATTTCAGCCGAATTTTTCTACCAAAAAAGCGGGAATGGGCCTTGGGCTTACGATCGTAAACACGATTATTGCTGAT